>JGI20163J26743_11538537_pt1 | contig 38227 bp, 30 predicted proteins | sample TergutCu122P1_FD_26743 | JGI IMG/M metagenome (IMG submission 26743) | reverse complement strand
AAGAATAACCAGTTCTTTTTGCCAATACTTTTTATACCACCTTGTTCTTTATTAATAAATACCATTCCCCAACTTGCAATAAGGACAACTACCACCCTTATTGCATTTCCTAAATCAGCATCAACACCTGAAACTCCAATTGCTCCAAGTATTGTCACTAAACTAGCAAAAACGGCAGACAATATCCCAAACAATAGCCAATTGCCTCCACCTTCACCTGTGCCTTTTGAACCATCCTTTTTCGCCTGCATAATAACAGTTCCGGCAACGATAAAGACCATCCCTGCCATCTGGGACAACCCAAAAGATTCACCAAGAATTATAAAGGCTAGAATTATTGTTAGTACCGTACTACTTTTCTTTATGGGTGATACATTGGAGACTGTTCCAAACTTAAGAGCATAGAAAAAACATAACCAAGATGCACCAGTGGCAAGACCAGAAGCAATTAGAAAAAACCATGTTCTAGTACTAATACCTTCCAAGTACACATGGCTCCCCAATGCAAAAACCATTATCCAAGCAAATATAACAATTACAATTGTACGAACAGCAGTTGCCAGATGGGAATTTACACCTTCAATCCCAACTTTTGCCAACACGGCAGTTACCCCTGCAAAAAAAGAAGCTAAAATAGCATAAATTAACCACAGTTCCATACAGAACCTCCTAATACATAATTATCGGAGTCACTTTTCTTCCAAAAATGACTGGATTCTACCCATAACTCCCTGAGCTTGAAATATTCCATTATGAGATACACCTTGGAGCTCCTTAAAATCAACTTCACCAGGGAATAACTTTCCAAGGTTTCTGGCTGAAGCAATAGGAATAATCTCGTCGTGAGCTGAAGCTATAATTATCACCGGACAAGATACATAAGGCGCATATTGATCAGAGGGAAATTTTTGTCTAACTAGAAGCCTCATAGGGCCTCTAAAAATTGGCAGGACACTATTATAAAGATCATATCCATTGGCATAGGGTGCAAGTAAAATTAATCCTGCCACACAGCGGTTGGCAGCTAAGTATACAGCGCTACTAGTTCCTAAACTAAAACCCATAACCACAATACGGCTAGAATCTACAAAGGGATGATTAATGGCGTACTCATAAGCAGCAAGAGCTGTTTCATACATATTTCGGTAGTTGGTTCTCCCACTGTTCAATCCATATCCATCATAATCAATAAACAAATAGTGATATCCCGCTATATGGTTCCAATTGTTTAACAATTCCCACCCATGCATATGGGTATATGACACCTCGCCATTTCCACCAAAATAAATAACCAGTGGAGCGACTTCATTACCATTTTTCCGCATGACACCGTGGTAAGTTTTGCCGTTTTCTGCTACAAACTCAACTTCGTGGAATTCTGGGATATCTTGTAAAACTGCCCGACTATTATGATTCATAACATGATGAAAAATCATTCTGTTTTGAGCAAAGTATATCAAGACACAAAATAAAACAACAAATATCATAAAAGACCGTAGATGTTGCCACAACCTTAATAGCCTTGCCCTTCCTCTCTTTTCCATAATATTTTCCTTACAATTTCACCTCATTGGCACCTGACCAAATGCTGTACCGTTACTCTATTAGTTTACCACAAGTAAGTGGGTAATGCTATCCAAGTGTAAACTTTCATAACTTTTTAATTTGGGTGTAAGTCTTAGCAAGTCTTAGTAAACTTTAGTAAGTTTTATACCTATGACTTCTTAAACTCCGTCATATTCTCTCTATAACGTAATGGCAACAGGCTTCTTTGAAGTTTGTAGTTTTTTCTTTCTTTAATAGCAATGGAAGTAACAAACTCCCTCCATAGCTCCTGATAGTCATCTTCCATACTAGATATTTTCTCCACTTCCCTTTGGTTAACTTCATCAAGAGCCATAATAAAACAAGGTTTACCAACCTGATGAACAAGGCTCATTTTATGGGTTTTATCGTATATCACCCAATTCTCCATAGGGTAGCGATTGCTAAAATATTCTATTAAGCAGGTTAAAATCTGACTCTTAGGAGTAATCTCTGCAAAAAGGACGCCCCCCTCAAGTTCTCTAAAACGAATAAAACCTCTGGTTAAATGAGCTTCACCTAATACCTTGCGGCTAAGTTCAAACACTTTCATAACGTTTTCATTTCCTAAGTGCTCCATAATCATTTTACTATTATTGATTTTCCTAGCATCTTGAACCATTCTAAAGACAGCTGTCCCTTTCTTAGGATCATTGCATAGTAATGCATGATAAATACGATAATAAGATTCATATCCTAAATTTTTGCACACCAAATGTTCAAAGATTTGAGCCTTCTTATCACATTCTTCAACCTCAATATAGTTACAGAAGAACTGATAATCATTGTTCTCTCTAAACTGAATCTCCACCTCCATATCACGACTTTCCTTCCATGCGTCATGAAATGCTGAGAAGACTCCTTTAATAGTGTTATTACAGATATATACATTTCTCATAGGCTACCACCTTACAATTAAGTAGCTACGCTACCAACTAACTCACTAAGTTCCTGAGCCTCTTGTAAATCAAACAAGCTCATCTGCTTATAGCTCATACCAGTTACTGAATCTGGCAATTTCTCGTTAGTTCGCAGCAGGTTCCTAGTGATATAATCTTCATCAATCTTAGTTGGATACATCATCTTGCCGTTACAGGTAATAAAGTATAGAGCTCGCTTTAGCACCACCCCTATTTTCTTCAAATCATTAAAATCTAGAGTACTCATCTTTCTAGCTGCCACAATTCGCTGGGCCGAATTCACCCCTACCCCAGGAATCCTAAGTAACGTTCTATAACTCGCAGTGTTTATCTCAATGGGAAATCTGTCTAGATTATTTAACGCCCAATTGCACTTAGGGTCAAAAAAGGTGTTAAAGTTAGGATTTTCTTCATTTAACAACTCGTTGGTGCTAAAGTGATAAAACCTAAGTAACCAATCTGCTTGATATAGCCTATGCTCTCTTAGTAGCGGTGGGCCTCCATTATTAACACTTGGCAATAGCTTATCTTGGACTATAGGGATGAATGCCGAATAAAACACTCTCTTTAAGTCAAATTTACCATAAAGAGATTCTGCTACAGTCATAATCTGAAAGTCCGTTTCTGGAGTAGCCCCAACTATCATTTGTGTGCTCTGTCCTGCTGGAGCAAAGGTGGACTTAAAATTCCGTCTGGGTATCTCCATAAGAGCTCTTGCTTCAGGTGATTTCATAATGTACGAGTTTCCGGCCTTTGCCATAATATTGTTATCTCTACCACTTCCATCACAACCATAATTATGAGTAATATCCATATCATGACTAGAGAAATGCATATTACCATAACCAGTATTTACCTCATAGCCCTTTCCAACACTTAACATGTTGCTCTCTTTACTTTCTACTATCTTGTTTTGGACTAACCGCATAGGCTCCAGTATCATCTTGCGACTTTTTTGAGGAGCTAGTAATTTCAAGCTTTCTGTGGTAGGCAGCTCCAAATTAACACTGACTCTATCAGCCAAATAACCTATTTTATTTACAAGTTCTAGATCCGTTCCTGGTATAACCTTTATATGGATATACCCTTGAAAATTATATTGATGTCTAAGTTTATATATAGTTACAAAGATTAACTCCATGGTGTAGTTTGGGCTTCTTAACACTCCTGAACTTAAAAATAAACCCTCAATATAATTTCTTCGATAAAATTCGATTACTAAGGTGCACACCTCCTCAGGAGTAAAGGATGCTCTTGGCACATCATTGGATAAGCGATTAACGCAGTATTTGCAGTCATATACACACTCATTAGAAAACAGAATCTTTAGCAAGGAAATACACCTGCCATCAGCTGAAAAACTATGACAAATACCTGCTGCGTAAGCATTGCCAAGACCTGTGCCATCGTTCTTTCGATCAACTCCACTAGAGGTACACGCCACATCATACTTAGCTGCATCACTTAGTATACTTAACTTTTCTTGAAGTGACAGAGATTTCTGAGCTGCCACACCACATGTTGTATTGTCTTCTGTTAGATATATCATATTTGTATGTCACCCCACATTCTGCAAACAATTGTTCGCGAACATTTGTTCTGTCAGTTTAATCTTACCACTTTTTTCTTAAAATGTAAAGCGAAATTTTGATGTAAGGTTGTGATGTGAAGCGAAATCTTAAGTACGATTGTTTTATAAAGATGCAAGCCAAAATAGCAGTGAAAAAAATATTTCTGTGTTGATATTTTAGCGCTGTATAGAGGGCAGTGGATATTTTGCATGCACAAAGAACGAGATACATGGGAAAGTCCAGGCGGGCATATTGATGAGGGTGAAACCCCACTGGAAGCAGCAGAAAGAGAACTATACGAAGAAACGGGAGCAATTGACTTTGATTTTAAGCCTCAACTGCCCCCAAATAGTGAAATAAAATTAATAGATTTTTTTGATTCCTTTCCAGACAAGTTAACATATCCCATGTTGCGGGATTATTTTCCTATGGCCTTGGAAAAGAAAAATCAAAAGGGTGTTTAACATTCTTTGCTATTAATCGTAAGGATGAATTGTGGTTATTGTTCCATCCTCAGCAATTTCAAGCTCAGTAAACATTGCATTTCGTAACTGGGTTTTGCCTCCTGATAGGGAACTATCATGGTAGAACAAATACCACTTTCCTTTAAATTCAACAATGGAGTGATGGTTAGTCCAGCCAATTACTGGCTCTAGTACACGGCCTTTATAAGTGAAGGGGCCAACTGGAGAATCACTTTCGGCATAGCAGATGAAATGGGTGTCTCCTGTTGAATATGATAGGTAGTATTTTCCATTATATTTATGTACCCAAGGCGCCTCGAAGAAACGTCTATCAGTATCTCCTGCCGTTAAAGGATTGCCGTTTTCATCATTTATCTCTATATACCGTGGTGCTTCCTTAAAGGAAATCATATCTTCATTCATCTCTGCTACCCATGGTGTAAGAGCTGGTTCGCTACCCTTAGGTCCATCATGTCCAGCAGGTTTTGTAGTGTCTCCTAATACAAACTCTCCTGTTTGCCATTTTTCAAGTTGTCCACCCCAAATACCACCATTATACATATATGCCTTGCCATCATCATCGATAAAAACAGCAGGGTCAATACTAAAACTTCCTTCAATAAAATTTGGTTCAGGCATAAAAGGTCCATAAGGTCTATCGCTTACTGCAGCACCTACTCGGAATATTCCTTCTTTATCTTTAGCCGGAAAATACAAATAGTACTTACCGTTTTTCGTGGCTGCATCTGGAGCCCACATTTGCTCGCTAGCCCATGGAACGTCTTTAATATGAAGAACTTGTCCATGATCAACAACTGGCGCGTCTATATCATCCATTGATAATACATGATAATCCTCCATCCAAAAGTGATCGCCACTGCCATCATCCTCTTTGTCATTCCCAAGGTCATGAGAAGGATAGATATATATCTTCCCCTCGAATACATGAGCAGATGGATCCGCTGTGTAAATATGTGATACTAAAGGTTTTCTTGGTTCTGCTTTTTTTGACATTTGTTTTCTCCTTATTCCTAATTATATTCCAATACTATTTTAACCCATACAAAACCCTGTGTAAATGCGTAATGTACAAATAATTCTATTGAGGTCCATGCTACTTCCCCCTGTAACATTTGAATTCTAGTGTGCAAAAAACTATCACTTGGCAGTTGATATCAACCACTAAGTGATAGTTTGTTTTTAATCTCTTTTCTCTTCCACTTGCTTTTTAAAATATCATATAACTATGTATATAAAAAGGTACTTAGAAAAAGCTGATTAAATTTTTACTACATTTGTTGCTTGAGGTCCTTTAGCTCCTTCTGTTACTTCGAATTCAACAGCCTGACCTTCTTCTAGAGATTTGAATCCATCCATTGTTAATCCTGAGTAGTGTACGAATACATCGTTACCTTCTGCATCTGAGATGAACCCATAGCCTTTTTGGTTGTTAAACCACTTAACTGTACCTGTCATTTCATATTCCTCCATAAAAATAATTACTTGTAGCATATCGAGTACACAACTCGATACTTTCACAAGGTTAACACAATCGCAAATGAAAGTCAACAATATTTTATGTTTTTGATATTATTTAATAAAAATTTAACAATCTTAATATACAATTTATACTAAAGGTTACCAATAATCCTATTAAATAAGAGGATATTTTGCCACTAACTCTCCCACCATACCTCTTGCTTTAGGTATGTTTTCATGTTTATCGATAACTAAAGTGATAATTTCGGCAATTGCATCCATATCCTTTTCTGTCATTCCTCTTGTAGTCACTGCTGGGGTACCTAATCGTAAACCACTGGTTACAAAAGGTGAGCGCGGGTCATTGGGGATTGTGTTTTTGTTGCAGGTAATATATGCATCATCAAGGCGTCTTTCAATTTCCTTACCACTAAGGTCACGCTTTGTTAAATCAACCAACATTAAATGATTATCAGTCCCTTCCGAAACAATATCAATACCCCTAACCATTAAACCTTGGCAAAGGGCTTTGGCATTTTTCAAAACTTGTTCTTGATATGTTTTAAATTCAGGCTTTAAGGCCTCTTTAAAGCTAACTGCTTTTGCTGCAATTGTATTCATCAAAGGTCCACCTTGAGTACCTGGAAACACTGCTTTGTTAAAATTAAACTTAGCGTTAGTTTCATTGTCAGACAAAATCATACCACCTCTGGGTCCTCTTAATGTTTTGTGAGTAGTTGTAGTTGATACATGAGCATAAGGAATGGAACTGGGATGAAGTCCTGCTGCGATTAAACCTGCTATATGTGCAATATCAGCCATTAAATATGCTCCCACTTCATCAGCTATCTCTCTAAAACGTTTAAAATCAATGGTTCTAGCATATGCACTGGCACCAGATATAATTAGTCTTGGTTTATGTTCTATTGCTAAACGACGTACCTCGTCATAATCAATAAAGCCTTTGTCATCTACACCGTAAGGAATGATCTCATAATATTTGCCTGAAATATTTACCGGTGAGCCGTGGGTTAAATGCCCTCCGTGTGCCAAATTCATTCCCATCACCTTATCACCTGGCTCTGTCATAGCAAACATAACTGCCATATTTGCCTGAGCACCGCTATGCGGTTGAACATTGGCATACTCGCAACCAAAAAGTTCTTTGGCTCTGTCAATAGCCAGATTTTCAGCTATATCGACACATTGGCATCCTCCATAGTAGCGCTTACCAGGATATCCTTCGGCGTATTTATTTGTAAGTGGACTTCCCAAAGTGGCCATAACTGCATCACTAACCCAATTTTCTGACGCAATCAACTCTATGTGGGAATTTTGCCTTTTAACTTCGGCAGTTATGGACGCTGCAATCTCTGGATCCGCTTTTTTAATCTCTTCAAAATTGTACATTAAATTGTTCCTCCGCTCATGTATGTTGTAGTTATAAAAGCTAATTTTAAGCCTACTTAAATTATATCAAATTGTTCCTTATAAATCAAACAAAGAAAGCTGATTACTCTTAGGTAATTTTCCAAATAAATCTAGAGATTCCATTAACTCAATAACTGTCTTATTTACCCCTGTTCGTTGTTTAAAATCATCCATGGACAAAAATGGTCCATTTTTAGTAGCAGCCACCACAGCATCCGCTGCTACATCTCCAAGTCCATCGATAGTTGACAGTGAAGGCATTAGCTTACCATCAACAATTAAGAACCGATCTGCTTTTGCTCTATAGATATCAATAGGAGTAAATTCAAAGCCTCTAGCATACATTTCCTGGACAATCTTCATGTTCTCCAGAGTCATTTCATCCTTTTTAGATAAATCATCTATCTTCTTTTTGTATTCCAAAATATGGTGATTCAGCTTTTCCTTACCTAAACACATTAATTCATAATCAAATGCTTTGGCACGTATCCCAAAAAACGCTCCATAATAAGCTAATGGATAGTTAATTTTACAGTATGCAATTCGATATGCCATCATTACATAGGCCGCAGCATGGGCTTTAGGAAACATGTAGGTGATTTTGTTACAAGACTGAATGTACCACTCAGGTACATTTTTGTCTCTCATGTAATCCTCCCACTCAGGTTTAAGCTTTTTGCCTTTACGCACATCCTCCATTATGTTAAATGCCAAGGCGCTATCCATTCCTTGGTTAATTAGATAAACCATAATGTCATCACGGGTACATATACAGGTAGAAATAGTAGCTTCTCCTGACTTTATCAAGTCTTGAGCATTATTTAGCCAAACATCAGCACCATGGGATAGGCCAGAAATTCTAATTAAATCTGACAATGACTTTGGTTTAGCATCTTGAACCATCTTTATAACAAATTCCGTGCCAAACTCTGGGATTCCCAGACAGCCAAGTTTACAATCACCAATATCTTCTGGTTTAATTCCCAGAGCATCAGTGTTATAAAACAAAGATAATACACCCTTGTCATCTAAAGGAATATCCGTAGCATGAAAAGGATTATCTTCGTTAAACTCATTATCCATCTCTGGCGAGTTAATATACTCCTCTAAGGTTCTTATCATAGTAGGATCATCATGTCCTAGAATATCTAACTTAAGTAAATTGTGTTCAATAGAATGATAGTCAAAATGAGTAGTAGTTATTGAAGAACTCATGTCATTTGCTGGTCTTTGGATTGGGGTAAACTCATTAATATCACGCCCCTTTGGCAGAACAATAATTCCTCCAGGATGTTGACCGGTACTTCTCCTTACTCCTATGCAGCTACTAACAATCCGATCAATTTCGCTACTTCTCTTCCCAATCTCTCGTTCATCAAAATAACTTTTCACAAACCCAAAAGCAGTTTTTTCTGCCATGGTGCCAATGGTTCCTGCTCTGTATGTATACCCATCGCTAAATATCTCCTCAATATACTGATGGGCTTTAGCTTGATAGTCGCCAGAGAAATTCAAATCAATATCTGGTTCCTTATCTCCTTCAAAGCCCAAAAATGTTTCAAAAGGAATATCAAAACCATCCTTAATTAACCTCACCCCACAGGAAGGGCAATTTCTATCTGGCATATCAAAACCGCAACCTCCTGCATACTCCCGAACTAAGGCTGAATCAAAGTCACTATAAAAGCATTTGCTACAATAATAATGAGGACTTAAAGGATTAACTTCGGTAATACCTGCCATTGTAGCAGCAAAAGAAGATCCCACCGAACCTCTAGAGCCTACTAAGTATCCATCCTCCAGGGATTTCCACACTAGTTTTTGAGCAATAATATACATAACTGCATAGCCGTTTGAAATAATGGAATTTAGCTCTCTTTCCAGCCGCTTCTCCACCATATCAGGCAATTTGCTTCCATAGGTTTCCCTTGCTTTTTTATAGCAAATTTCCCGAAGTTCTTGATCGGAATTTTCTAAAGTAGGAACACATTTGTTGGCACTTAATGGGGATATTTTCTCAATCATATCTGCTATTTTATTAGTGTTTTCAATTACAACTTCCTGGGCCTTAGCCATACCTAGATAGTCAAAATCCTCTAACATCTCTTCTGTAGTTTTGAAAAATAAAGGAGGTTGCTCAATATCCTTATATCCCTTTCCAGCCATAATAATTCGCCTGTATAACTGATCCTCAGGCTCTAAAAAATGTACATCACCCGTAGCTACTACAAGTTTATTAAATTGTTGGCCTAACTCAATAATCTTTTTGTTAATCGTAATCAAATCATCTTCTGATTTGATTTCAGGATAACGTTCGCTTTCTATCATAAAGGCATTATTAGCCAAAGGCTGGATTTCATAATAATCATAAAATTCCGCCAGTTTCGTTAATTCTTCTTTAGGTCTGTTTTTTAAAATACCTTGGTATATCTCTCCATTCTCACAAGCACTACCAATAATTAGACCTTCTCGATGCCTGTTTAATTCGCTCTTAGGAATTCTAGGCCTTCGATTATAATAAGACACATGGGATTTAGAAATAAGTTTGTACAAATTAAGTCTACCCACATCATTTTTTGCCAAGATAATAATGTGATGAGTCGGTAGCTTTCTAATTCCGTCTGGATTCATATGACCGAATTGGTTAATCTCCTTTAAAGTAGTAATTCCTTTATCTTTTAGCATTTGCACAAACTTCATATATATAAATGCAGTGGTTCTAGCATCATCAATAGCTCTATGGTGGTTTTCAAGAGGCGTCCCTAATGCCTTAGCTACTAAATTTAAGTTATACTTAGTTAAAGTTGGTAGTAGTACTCTAGCAAGTGCCAAGGTATCTATTGTTACAAATTCCTTTTCAATGTCTAAGTATCGGCAATTCTGCTCCACAAAACGAATATCAAAATCGGCATTATGGGCTACCAAGATACTATCACCCACAAAATCCAAAAACTCTGGCAAGATAGTCTCAATCCTAGGGGAATCAATTACCATATCATCCGTAATTCCAGTCAGCCCTGTAATTCTATAAGGAATTGGGCGATTGGGGTTAACAAAGGAATTATAGCTGTCAACTACCTTTCCATCTACTATTCTTAATGCTCCTATTTCAATAATTTTGTCACTAATTGGGCTAAGGCCTGTTGTCTCTAAATCGAACACAACATAAGTATCATCTAAGGTCTGCTCTTTTGCTCCTACTGCAATTTCCTTTAGGTCGTCAACTACATAACCTTCCACACCGTAAATCACCTTAAATGGATCATCTTTTCCAAGTTTTCTAATCACATTGTTGGCTTCAGGAAAAGCCTGAACCACTCCGTGATCAGTAATAGCTATGGCTTCATGCCCCCACTCCCTAGCTCTATTCACTAAGGAGGTCACACTAGAAACAGCGTCCATGTCACTCATTTTTGTATGGCAATGTAGCTCAACTCTTTTTCGTTTACTTAAATCTTGGCGGTGCTTTCTAAAATCAGAAGTCTTCTTAATGCCACTTACAGAAGCAATGGCTAATTCCTTGTCAAATTTATCAATGGTTGTTACACCTTTGATTTTCACAAATTCTCCTTTTTTAAGTTCCCCAAGAACTTCTGGAAGCATTTCATTTTTGATAAAAATCTTGACAGCAATAGTGTCCGTGAAATCTGTCACCTTAATTGTTAATATAGTTTTCTCATCACGAATTTCTCTAGTGTCAACACTAATAATCTGACCTTTAATAGCAATTTCGCCCATTTCTTGGATAACACTTTCCAATTCAATGGTTTCATCATCGAAATTTCTTCCAAAAATCACACTTGGATCATCTTTTAGTCTAGGAGAACGTTTAAAATAGGTTTTACTTTTTTCCTTCTTTTTCTGGACTTTCTTTTCTAAAGCTCTACTATCTTCTCTAATCTCTATTTCACTTTCACGAGTTTCTAACTCACTCTCTAGAGTTTCTAATTCACTTTCCTGAGCTTCCGCCTGGTATTTCGGGGCTTCTCTCTCCAGAGTTTCTATTTCACTTTCCTGAGCTTCCGCCTGGTATTTCGGGGCTTCTCTCTCTAGAGTTTCCTCATCTCCAGCTTCTGTGCTATATCTTTGGCCCTCTCCGTCCTTTTCATGAGTTTTCAATTCCCCTTCTACGACTTCTATACCTTCTTCTTTACCCTCTTCTTTGCCCTCTTCTTTGCCTTCTTGGACTTTATCTTCTAACACTACATGTCCCAAATTAACATTATCGTTTGAGATGTCTTTCTCATCAAGCTCTCTTTTCACCTCAAACAATGTCTCATTTTGAGCTTTGTCATCTACCTTTATATCCTCCACTAATTGCCCATCCAAAAATGAATCTGTATTGCTTTCTAATGGCTTAACATCATTAGTTTTATACTTAAAACGAACTTCAACCATAAAGCCGAAGCGGTTATTTAAAACATTTGTAAGATACTTATCAATAGTATCTTTCTTGTCATTGGAGATTATAGAATCATTTAATTCCACTAATAGAACATCTTCTGATATGGCTTTAAGACTTCCTCTAGCTAATATATTCGAAGTTAAGACACTAAATTTACTAAGTTCTAAAATAATACTTTCACGATATTCTCTAAGTACAGTGTTTAAGTCGTATTGTCTTGACAACCGAAACACTTCGAATATTCTTATGGGAATGTTTCGATAAGAAAAAAGCTGCTTCTTAACTGCCTTTTCCATAAGAAACACCGCTTCTTTATCGATTAGGTGATTACAGTAAATATGAATATTAACATACTCACGCTTTTCATTTGTGGCAATCTTAGTTACCCTTACCTCTTTAAAAAGCTCTTTAATTTCCTCCCCAACTTCCAAAATGGGGAAAACATCAAAAAACAATTTAGAATCTTTTACATTTTCCAACCTGGTAGCTCCTATCCGTAAATTCAAGTATCATCAGCTACTTACTTCCAGCCGACCAATTCATGCCTTAAGGTTTCCAATAAGTCTTCTTCTTTAACTTTCTTAATAACCTTCCCCTTCTTTATTAGTACTCCTTCTCCCCTTCCGCCTGCAATTCCAATATCTGCCTCCTTAGCCTCTCCAGGTCCATTAACCACACAGCCCATGACAGCTACTTTTATATTTAAAGGCATGTGAGAAACCATAGTTTCTACTTCATTAGCCAGCTTAATCAAATCAATTTCCGTTCGTCCACAAGTAGGGCATGAAATAACCTCTACTCCTTCTTCACGAAGGCCCAGAGTTTTTAAAATCATGATACCTGTTTTTACTTCCTCAACAGGGTCTCCTGTTAATGAAACACGGATGGTATTGCCAATTCCTTGGTTTAAAATAATTCCTATTCCCACAGAGGATTTAATGTTTCCAGAGTATATTGTTCCTGCCTCTGTAATGCCTACATGAAGAGGATAGCGGCACACCTTGGCAATTAATTCATGAGCCTTTATACACATTAGTACATCCGCCGACTTCACACTAACTGCCAAATTAGTAAAGTCCAGCTCCTCCATTAGGCGGATCTTATCCATAGCACTTTCTACTATTCCTTCTGCCGTAACTCGCCCATATTTTTCTAAGATATGCTTTTCCAATGAACCACTGTTTACCCCTACTCTAATAGGAATGTCATATTCTTTAGCCTTATCTATAACAGCTTTAATCTTTTCATTTGAGCCAATATTACCAGGATTTATCCTAATTTTATCCGCTCCATTTTCAATAGCTGCAATTGCTAGCCGATAATCAAAATGAATATCTCCCACTAGAGGAATGCTAATTCTTGACTTTATTTCTTTAAAAGCTTTAGCCGCATCCATATTAGGAACTGCACAACGAACCACTTGACAACCTGCCTCTTCCAGTCTATGAATCTGTTCCACAGTACTTTTAACATCCTCTGTTTTAGTGTTAGTCATTGATTGAACAACAATAGGATGTTCACCACCAATGTAAACATCACCCACTCTAATAACTTTAGTTTCATTTCTAAGAGCTTTAACCATAGCAAACCTTTCTTGTTAAGATTTGGGAGTGCTAGCCAACAAAGATAGTTAGTATTTTCCCATTATTTCTCTTAAAGTCTCTAAGAGTGTCTCCATTTCCTTTTTGGTGCCAATGGTAATTCTTAAATACTCACTGATTCTTGGAGCATTCCAATAACGGACGTAGATATTTCTCTTTCTAAGCTCATCAAATAATCTCGAAGCCAAATAGTCTTTGTGAGTTGCAAAAACAAAGTTTCCTGCACCATCTGTAAAGCTAAACCCAAGTTTAGCCAATTCATCCTTAACCCATTCTCTTGTTTCAATAATTTTCTCAATTTTATCTTCAAAGTACTCATTATCTAAAACTGCTGCCACTCCAGTCAGCTGTGATGGCAGATTCATTGTATATGAGTTAAAAGAGTTTTTAATGTCATCTAGGTAACCAATTAGTGTTGGATTGCTAATGGCATACCCAATTCTCATTCCAGCCATTGAACGAGACTTTGAAAATGTTTGCACAACAACAAGATTATCATACTTAGGAATCAACTCACAAGCCGACCTGCCTGCATAATCAATGTAAGCTTCATCAATAATCACAATAATATCTGGATTAGCCTTTAGTATTTCTTCAATTAAATCAAGTTCTTCATATATTCCTGTTGGAGCATTGGGATTTGGGAAAATAATACCTCCAATATCACCACTATAATCAGAACTCACCATTTTAAAATCAGCGTCCAAGGCAGGACACTTGTAAGGAACATCGTAAAGATTTGCCCAAACTTTATAAAACGAATATGTAATATCTGGAAATAAAATTGGTTTCCCTGAATTAAAATAGGTCAAAAAACAAAACCCTAGTACCTCATCTGAGCCTACCCCTACAAAAATCTGATTTTCTTCCACTTGATGATAGTCTGCTAATACCTTTATAAGTTTACTTGAATTAGGATCCGCATAAAGCCTCAAATCCTCTACATCCATTTCCTTTAAAATCTTAGCTACCTCAGGACTTGGAGGATAAGGATTTTCGTTGGTATTTAGCTTAACAACTTTTTCTTTAGGTTGCTCTCCTGCAGTGTAGGGTATCATCTGTTTTATATTCTTTAGCAAGTTAGGATTAATTGTCATGGGAAACTTTTTCCTTTCTTTTATGTTGTGTGTGCGGAATAATAAACTCAAATGTTGCAATTATCATTTCTGCAAACAAATTAGGCACCGTGTAGGAGACCTTGTAAAGAGCAAAGGGGACACTGGTGGGAATCTGATAAAACCTTTACACTACTTGCTGGTGAACCTTATGGGTGGCAGTCAACTCGTTGATTGTTAAATCCCATAAGTGATTGTCACCTAGCTGATTCAGGACTAAATTTTGACATTTTCGCAGCTTGGTCAGCGGCGATTAAACTATCAATAATCTCATCTAAATCACCATTCATAACATTTTCCAACCTATGCAGGGTAAGTTTAATTCGATGATCCGTCACTCTACCTTGTGGGAAGTTGTAAGTTCTGATTTTCTCAGATCTGTCACCTGTTCCTACTTGACTTCTTCTAGCTTCTGCTTCTTCTCCTTGTTGCTTCTCTAGCTCCATTTCATATAATCTTGCCCTTAATACCTTGAGAGCCTTATCCTTGTTCTTTAACTGAGATTTCTCATCTTGACATGAAACTACTATTCCAGATGGAAGGTGAGTAAGTCGCACTGCTGAATCAGTAGTGTTAACACTTTGTCCGCCATTTCCTGATGCTCTAAAAACATCAAACTTACAATCATTTATGTCTAACTCAACATCAACATCCTCAGCCTCTGGCATAATAGCCACTGTTATTGTAGAGGTGTGAATTCGACCACCGCTTTCTGTTGTAGGAATTCGCTGAACTCGGTGTACTCCACTTTCATACTTTAGTCGTGAATACGCACCTTGTCCGGAAATCATAAAGACACATTCCTTAAAGCCACCAATACCATTTTCGTTTAAGGAAATCATTTCTGTTTTCCAGCGTCTCCCATCAGCGTATTGGCTAAACATCCTGTATATTTCAGCAGCAAATAATGCGGCTTCATCACCACCTGCTCCACCTCTAATCTCAACAATAACGTTTTTATCGTCATTAGGGTCTTTAGGCAACAACAAAATCCTAAGATTATCTTCCAGTTGGGCCACTCTATTTTTAGAGTCATTTAGCTCTTCTTTTGCCAATTCTTTCATTTCTTCGTCAGATTCTTCTTCTAACATTAACAAACTATCCTCTATAGTTTGCTTGCAATCCTTATACTCTTTATACGCTTCTACTAAAGGAGTCAAGTCACTTTGCTCCTTCATAAGTTTACGAAACCTATCTGGGTCATTTGCCACGTTAGGCTCTTGTAACTCCTTCATAAGCTCCTCATATCGCACAATAATATCTTCTAATCGATCAAACATTTCTTTTATCCTTTCTAACACTTACAATTCAAGTACGCCTGGTTTTACTGGGCGAAATTCACACGGCTTGTTAATGTTTATATCAACGCTATATATCGGGATAGGTTGAAACTTGTCCAAGTACAACTCTATCATTATTGGCTAAATCCTTAATCACTTCCACTCCTTTATAGCCATATTCTTTCATTTTCTTTGACACGGCCAATCCCTGGTCATAGCCTATCTCAAATAGTAGATATCCACCACACTCCAGATGCTGTCGGCTCTTTTCAATAATCTCTCTATAAAAACTAAGTCCATCCTCACCTCCATCAAGAGATAATATGGGATCATAGTTTTTTACTTCGTCATCAAGCTTTTCTATGTGAGAACTCTTTATGTAGGGTGGATTAGCTACAATCATTTGATATTTATCATCAATTTTCTCAAACAAATCACTTTCAATGAACATTGTCTCTACATTATTAATTTTACTGTTTTTTTCAGCAATAATCAAGGCAAAAGGACATATATCTGCTCCTGTACCTTTTAACTTTGAAGTAAATTTACCCCCGTAATATAAAATACTTACAACTATACAGCCCGATCCAGTACACATATCCAAAACTTTATACTCTTTATCAAATCTCGTCTCTCTACTAGGCTTCCCCTCTTTTTGAGGCTTCGCTACCTGGCCGGTTCTCTTCTTGTCAGCCTTCATCTCATCCTCAATTATCCTCAAGGCCGTTTCCACCAGTACCTCTGAATCTTGCCTTGGAATCAACACATCAGGAGTCACCTGGAAAGATAGACCCATAAACTCCTGGACTCCCATTAAGTGTTGTAAAGGGATTTTCTTTGACCTTTCATCCACTAGTGCAAGGTATTTCTTTACATCCTCTATGGAAACCTCTTGGTTATCATTGGCAAAATATGCTCCTTTTGTAATTCCAGTTACCCATTCAAGTAGATAGAAACTATCAATTTGATAATCCCTAATGCCAGCTTTTTTTAGCCTATCCTTGCCTTTAGAATATAGCTCTTTTAAGGTCATTTCTTATCTCCAGCATTTTCAGAGGTTACTTCCCATGTGTTTTCCAAAACTGCATCTCTTCCTTGAAACTCCCGCCAATCAAATATCTCTTCTACTGCCACAATTGCCACCTCAATCATATCATCATCAGGTTCTTTAGTAGTAAGTTTTTGCATTAACATACCTGGTTGACTTAATAAATTAAGAAACCAATTGTCATACTGACCTGCTAAACGTATTATCTCAAAGGATACTCCTGCAATAAAAGGAAATACTGCCAAGCGGATTAATACCCTTAGTAGTTGGGAGTCTGCAGTAATAAAAAAGCTAAAAAAGATACTAACAACTACAACAAAGAATATAAAGCTTGTGCCACATCGTTTATGCTTTATAGAGTTGGCTTTAACATTATCCATAGTCAATTCTTGACCGCATTCAATACAATTTATACATTTATGCTCCGCCCCATGATACATAAAGGTGCGCCTTATCTCTTTCATTCGAGATACCAGTAATATGTAGCCAATAACAATACTAAGTCTTATTACCCCTTCAAGAAATGCAAGAAGTAATCGAGATTCAATGATACCTCTTAAAAACCCACTCAGTAAAGTGGGAAGGGCAATAAATACCCCAAGAGCTATTATTATTGCACAGGTCATGGCTAACCCTTGAAATATCTGATCATTTCTTTCTTTTTTGCGTTGCTTTTCTTCGTCTATAATAGTAGGCTCACCTTCATTGGTATCATCCTTGGTTTTATCCTTTACATCATCTTCTTCATCTTCATAGTCAAAAAAACTAGCGGCAAAAGACATTGTTTTCATACTTAAAATAAAGGCATCTATAAATGCAACTATCCCTCTAGCAAAAGGAACTTTTGAAATACCTTTCCAAGGGAAAAAACTACTATATGTGCTTGTTTCAACTGCTATTTCATTGTCAGGCTTTCGTACCGCTACTGCGTACCTTTCTTTGTTTCTCATCATAATTCCTTCGATGACAGCCTGACCGCCTATATTAGATGGTTTCATTATGATTGTAACTCCTTTTCGTTTTGGTACTTAAAAGTAGGCTGAAGTCATTACCTCAGCCTACACTAGTCTTAAATAGAAAAAATGTTCCTTTAAGTTTTCTAAACACCGTACTTTTTATTAAACTTATCAACACGTCCACGAGCTTGAGCTGCTTTTTGTTGACCCGTATAAAATGGATGGCATTTTGAACAAATCTCAACACGGATTTTCTCATTAGTTGACCCGGTCACGAAAGAATTTCCACAGTTACACTGTACTTCTGCTTGATTATATACCGGATGGATGTCTGCTCTCATTAATATCACCTCTCTATTTTTCTCTACAGCTTAGTATAGTGGTATACACATTGTGTTATTATGTAATTCCATATGCTAATACTGTGACTTATATCAATTGGTTTTCTGCGCTTAAAACAGCTTTATAATTATAGCATAACCCTATATCCAATGCAAGGCCTGATTTAGATAAATTTTTGCCTTAAAACTTGATGTACAAGTTCTGCATTTGAGCGGGTTCTATAGAACATGTTTAAGAGATTATCCACTGCCTCTTCTGCCTTTAAACCATTCATGGCTCTTCTAATAATATACACAGCTTCTTGCTCTTCTTTAGTAAGTAATAAGTCTTCTCTTCTTGTTCCTGATTTCGGGATATCCATAGCCGGGAATATTCTCTTTTCTTGAAGCTTACGATCAAGAACCAACTCCATATTTCCTGTTCCTTTAAATTCCTCATAAACCACATCATCCATCTTACTACCGGTATCCACCAAAGCTGTAGCTAATATAGTTAAGCTACCACCCTCTCGCATATTCCTGGCAGCACCGAAAAATCTCTTGGGCATATGAAGAGCAGCTGGGTCCAATCCTCCCGATAGTGTCCGGCCTGATGGCGGGACTGTAAGATTATATGCTCTAGATAACCTAGTAATACTATCTAGCAAAATCATTACATCTTTCCCATGTTCAACTAATCGTTTTGCTCGCTCAATAACCATTTCAGAAACTCTTTTGTGATGTTCAGGAAGTTCATCAAAAGTAGAATAAATAACTTCAACATTTGGCCCCTCAATGGCTTCTTTTATATCTGTTACCTCCTCAGGACGTTCATCTATTAATAAAATCAGCAAATGCATCTTCGGGTTTTGCTGCTGCACAGATAGCGCCGTTTCTTTTAATAATGTGGTTTTCCCTGCCTTAGGTGGAGATACAATCATACCTCTTTGCCCTTTTCCAATTGGGGATAGCAAATCAACAACTCGCATTGCTATGGAGCAACCTTGAGTTTCTAAAGGCAGGCGTTCATTTGGAAAAATAGGGGTTAAATCCTCGAAATGAGGGCGTCTAGCTGCTTCAGCTGGCCTTAATCCATTAACAGTGGAGACAAATAATAAGGCACTGAATTTCTCTGATTGGGTTTTAATTCTTGTATTTCCTGCCAAGATATCTCCCGTTTTTAGATTAAAGCGTCGGATTTGTGATGGTGCCACGTAAATATCGCTATCTCCAGGCATATAATTAGCACTACGGATAAACCCATACCCATCAGGAAGAACTTCCAATATGCCCCGTACTGATTTACCACTATCTAGCTGTTCAAGGTCAGTCCCCTCATTCTTACCCTTAAACTCCTCTTTTACTACTTCTCTTGCTTCTTGGCTAGCTTCTTGTTGCGATTCTTTCTCATCTTGGGCTACCATAGCATCAATTAATTCCTTCTTTTTTAAAGCAGACACGCCTTTTAGCTTTCTAGCCTTTGCCAATTCCCTAATTGTCGCCAAGGGTAGAGACTCATATTTTTCTCTTGTCATAATAATTCCTTTCTGCAAATATATTAACTATTTATACAAATCATTTTCATACGCAATTAGCTTCTTATCATCTTATATACTTATTTAATGAGTGGGAAATCTTGTCTGAAATGACCTGAAATTTATTACCTATCTCCCTCATTATACCTTATAAACGGCTAAAGTGAAAGAGTTAATTAAACTTTATCGTAGGTCAACTTTGACACAACTGCAATATGTGATAAGATATAATCATCACACAATAAGGAACAACTTATGAATAACAAATGGAAAAAAACTTTTTACACCTATTTTTGTAGCCAAGCATTTACTATACTAGGAGGTGCAATGGCTCAATTTGCAATAATCTGGTGGCTAACAGAAAGAACCGGATCAGCAACGGTTCTAGCCATGGCTTCACTTGCCGGATTACTACCCCAAGCACTTGTTGGCCCCTTTGCCGGTGTTCTTGTTGATCGCTACAGCAAAAAAGTTATCATTATATCAGCTGATATCTTAAGAGCAACAGCCGGCTTAGTGTTATGTATTGCATTTATGATGGATCAAACTCCAATATGGCTTATATTCATTATGTTGAGTATTAGAGCAGTTGGGGCAGCTTTTCATTCATCAGCCAAGCAAGCAATCACACCCCTTTTGGTTCCCGAAGAAGAGCTTCTGCGAATATCAGGGTTTAATCAAATGCTAAACTCAGCCTCTTCTATTGCAGGTCCTGTTTTGGGAATCGCCGTTTTAAATCTACTTGGCATTGAACAGGTTTTGATTCTGGATATTCTCGGGTCAGCAATTGCCAGCGTAGCGCTTTTAATTATTACGATACCTAAAGTAAACAAAAGCAAGACTCATGCCGCTAAACTTAATATGAAGGTAGAGCTAAAAGAGGGAATCACCGAGATAAAAAGCCATGATGGATTGTTAATACTTATAATCTTTGCCACATTTTTAAACCTTGCCCTTTCACCAATATTCACCCTGTTCCCCTTGATAACGCTGAATCAATTCCAAGGCGGGTCTTGGCATGCAAGCCTTGTGCAAGGTATTCTAGGAGTCGGAATGTTACTTGGTGGCACATTACTTGGTACACTCTTTGCCAAATCCAAGAAGAAACCTTTACTGTTTTCTGCGGCAATTATATGCGGTATTACTTTAATGATAATTGGGTTACTAAACGAAAATGGATTTTATTTTTTTGTAGCTTTAAGTGGAGTAGTGGGAGCAATGGTGTCAATGCTTAATGGAACATTTATTGCCCATATACAAACCATTATAGCTCCAGAACTTATGGGCAGAGTGTTATCCCTGGTTACAACATTCGCTATAGTTGCTACCCCAATCGGACTATTATTAATTGGTCCTTTAACGGATTTGGTAGGATTCATGCCCGTTTTTTTAGGCGTAGGAATTGTTTTACCAAGTATATCTCTCTTTGTAATTACATCATTAAAAGATGTAGATTTTGAAGCCCAAAAGAACATTCACAAATCATAACTGAGAATGAGATGTCCCCCTCCTCTAAGGGGTAGCGTAGATGGTGGGCTACAAACTTCACTGAGGAGGGGGACAATCTCCTTCTCTGTTATAAAACGCCGCGGTTGGATGACAATATGCAAACCGCCTCAATGCGCTATTTAAGTTGCTTCTATACACTGATGGTGATATTATGTAACTGTGAATGGGATACTTTAAAAACATCCGCATTTTACTATGAACCAATATTTAGAAAGTTTGGCAGCCACTTACGGAATTGAAGATTAGTAGTTTAATCTTCAAAGAACCGCTTACGCTGCGCCTAGAGACTGGGGCAAGAAATTCATGAAACAATGGGGTGAAAAGCGCTTTCGTTCGCTTGATTATGAACTTAAAAAAACTTATGGTGAAAAGCTTTATCGAATCACCCTAAATGGGGGAATGACCTGCCCTAATCGTGACGGAACCATAGGTTATGGAGGATGTATTTTCTGTAGCGAGAAAGGTTCTGGAGATTTTGCTGGAAATGTTAACTTATCAATTACCAAACAACTTGAACAGGGTAAGCAGACTTTAGCAGGGAAGAGAAGTATAAATTCATATATAGCTTTTTTTCAAGCCTTTTCTAATACTTATGGAAGTATTCCTTTTTTGGAAAATATATATCTTGAGGCTATCGCAGACCCCCAGGTAAAGATATTGTCCATTGCCACAAGACCTGACTGTCTTGATGATGATGTTCTAGCCTTATTAGAAAGGATAAATAAGATAAAACCTGTTTGGATAGAGCTTGGCCTCCAAACCATCCATGATGACACAGCCAGATACATAAGACGAGGTTATCAGTTGCCTGTTTTCGAGGAAAAGGTTAAGAAGCTTCAGTCCATGGGGATTACCGTAATCACCCATATTATTCTTTGTCTACCTAACGAGACCACTGAAATGATGCTAGAAACTATAGACTACCTAAACAGGCTGGGTATACAAGGCATAAAAATTCAATTATTACATGTGCTGGAAAATACTGATTTGGCATCTGATTACATGAAAAATCCATTTTATATACCTACCTGTCAAGAATATATTGATATCTTAAGTCAATGCGTTGCCGCCCTTGACCCTAACATAACTATTCACAGATTAACTGGTGATGGACCAAAGGATTTACTTATTGCTCCTAAATGGAGTAGTGCCAAGAGAACTGTTTTGAATTCCTTTAATAAATACCTAAAAGACCATGATATCTGGCAGGGTAAAAATTTCAAACAAGTAATTTGATACATTTAAGTTAACAATAGTGATTCAAGAAAGGAAGGGTACCATAATGGCTGACAAACTTACTCTTTACAAACTTATCGTTCTATACATGTTAGATAAGGTTGATTTCCCCATGACTAACTCCCAAATATCAGAGTTTATTCTAGAACAAGGATACACCACCTACTTTAAGCTTCAAGAAGCCTTAAGTGATATGGTTGACTCTGATTTCATCAAGGTTGAAGTTACTCATAATCGCACCCTATATCACCTTACCCCTGAAGGAGCTAGAGCCATTAGCTACCTAGGTAACAAAATATCTCCAGCTATAAAAATAGATATAAATACCTTTCTAAAAGAAAAGAAATACGATTTAAAGGAAGAAGTTGGCATTAGATCAGATTATAGAATAACCGAAAATGATGAGTATGTGGTTCGCTGTTTAATTGTGGAAAATGGTGAAAACATCATGGACTTGAGATTAATTGTGCCTACGGAAAAAGAAGCCCAATCCATTACAAATAACTGGATTGCTAATTATCAGCAAGCATACGCCAGTTTGATTTCTAAATTACTATAGTCACTTACATCTAAGGAGATACTACTATGCACGACATTAAAATTGGCACCCTAATAGGTGCTGAAAACGTAAAAAAGATAATGCCAAAACTCATCTCCCATGGGTTTGAAGCTTTTTCCATTACATTTTGGGAAACCACCGGGGATTGGGATTTAGAGCAATTGGCAAAAAACGTAAAGGAGATACTTGCTGGAACAGATTGTGTTATCTCATGTATTTCTATCTTCGGCAATCCTTTATTAGATACAGACAAAGGAATTGGCACCAGAAATAGTTGGGAGAAACTAATTAATGCTGCTTATCTTTTTGACACCAACTTAGTAACTGGATTTGCCGGAAGGATAACAGACCAACCTGTAGAAGCGTCCATTCCTAAGTTTAAAGAAGTGTTTACACCCCTCACTGAATTAGCCGCCAGCAAAGGTGTTAAAATCGCCTTTGAAAACTGCAATATGGGAGGAGACTGGAACCGTGGGGATTGGAATATTGCTTTTTCTCCTAAAGCATGGGAGTTGATGTTTGAAGCAATTCCTCTTGATAACATTGGCCTTCAATGGGAGCCGTGCCATCAAATGGTTCAGCTGGTAGACCCCATTCCCCAATTACGTAAATGGGCTCATAGGATTTTTGCTGTTCATGGGAAAGATGCTACCATTGCTTGGGATGTGATTAAAGAGTATGGTATCTCTGGTTGCGAGCCCTTTGTATGGCATCGCACTCCTGGTTTTGGAGATACCAACTGGACGGATATAATTTCTATTTTAAGAATGGCAGGCTTTAAAGGAAGTATCGACATCGAAGGCTGGCACGACCCCGTTTATCGAGGTGAGTTGGAATACGTGGGCCAGGTTCATGCCCTTAATTATTTAAAACACTGTCGCGGTGGTGACTGGGTACCTAACTACGAAAATGAATAAGTAAATAAAAAGTTTGATAACAACAGTTGAGAAGAGGCCCAATATGCACAAAATAATTGTAGTTGGATGTGGTGGCATGTCCAACCCATGGATTGAGATAACTAATAAAAGAAATGATTGTAAAATTGTGGGTTTAGTGGATTTGAATATTGACAATGCCAATAAACAAAAAGAAAAATATCAATTATCAGCAAATACATACCCAAACTTTACAACCGCTTTGGAAAAGGAAGACGCAAACTTAGTTTTTGATCTCACCGTCCCAGAGGCTCACTTTGATACTGTTACTACAGCTCTAAAAGCTGGTTGCCACGTGTTTGGCGAAAAACCCATGTCAGATTCTTTAGCAGATGCTGAAAAAATGGTGACATGTGCTGAGGAGACCAAACAAGAATACTTCGTCATGCAAAACTACCGATACACACCCGAAATATATGCCTTGAGAAATTTCTTGCAATCCAGGAAACTTGGGGTAGTGGGTCAGGTGTCTGCTAATTTTCAATTGAACCCTCGCTTTGGTGGATTCCGTGATGAAATGGACAGCCCTCTAATCGCCGATATGGCTATTCATACCTTTGATGCTGCAAGGTTTATCACTGGTAAAAACGCTGTATCTGTTTATTGCCACGAATTTAATCCTCCTTGGTCATGGTATAAAGGAGACGCCAGTGCCGTATGTATTTTTGAGATGGAGGATGGCTCTGTCTTTGATTACCGTGGTAGTTGGTGTGCCAACGGCATCAACACTTCTTGGGCATCCCAGTGGCGAGTATCTTGTGCTAAAGGTGCTACTTTTTGGGATGGTAATGACCAATTATACTACGATGAAAATGAGATATGTACTTTCGCTACTAATTCAATGAGTGTAGAAGAAAAAGCTTCTTTTGTCCATAAAATCACCCCTTTAGCCATGGAGTATACAGGACATGAGGCATGTATAATGGAGATGTTTGATTCTTTGAAAAATGGCACCAGACCTCAAACCGATTGTCGAGATAATATTAATAGCATTCGGATGGTATATCAGGCAATGGAAAGTGCTCGGAAAAGAAAGGTAATATCTTTATGACTCAAATAAGGTGTTACTTTCTTTTTAAATTAGCAAGATGCTCTTTAATATCTTTTTCATATCCTGAATCACTTGGATGATATATTTTTGCATCTTTAATTTCATCAGGTAAGTACTGCTGCTCTACATGATGTCCTGGAAAACTATGAGGATATAGATATCCTACACCATTTCCAAGCTTTATGGCCCCTTTATAAGCAGTATCTCTTAAATGTACAGGAACCGTTGTGTTGGCATTCCTTACATAATCGTCTGCCAATCCTCTTGCAACAACTACACTATTACTTTTGGGGGCGCATGCCACATAAAGAGCTGCTTGAGTCAAAATAATCTGAGCTTCTGGTAAACCTATCCTCTCAGCAGCCAAAGAGGCTGACACAGCGACATTTAGCGCCATTGGATCAGCATTGCCTACATCTTCTGAAGCATGAATCATAATTCTTCTAGCAATAAACTTAATATCCTCTCCCCCATAAATCATCTTTGCTAAGTAATATGCTGTTGCATCAGGATCAGATCCCCTCATGCTTTTTATAAAAGCGGAAATCACATCATAGTGGTTATCACCATTCTTATCATAGGTAATTACTCGCTTTTGAATACACTCTGAAGCCACCTCCAAAGTTATGTGAATGTAATCGTCATCTCCTCGCTGGGTAGTTAATACGCCAAGCTCCAAAGCGTTTAAAGCGTTTCTGGCATCCCCTCCTGAAACATCAGCCAAAAATTCCAACGCCTCGTCAGTGGCTTTAACCTTAAAATTCCCCATGCCTTTCTTCTCATCGTTAACAGCTTTAATTAACAGCTTTTTAATATCCTCTACTTCCAGTGGTTTTAGCTGGAATAGATTTGAACGAGATATGAGAGCCTGATTAACTTCGAAAAATGGATTCTCAGTGGTAGCACCTATTAGGGTTACAGTGCCATCTTCCACAAAGGGCAGAAGATAATCCTGTTGACTTTTATTAAACCGATGAATCTCGTCAATAAATAAAATGGTTTTGGTATTGTACATAGCCAGCAAATCTTTGGCACTATTAATCACAGCTTCCATGTCCTTCTTTCCAGAAGTGGTAGCATTAATTTGTTGAAACTTAGCACTTGTAGTGTTGGCAATTACTTTTGCTAAAGTAGTTTTCCCTGTTCCTGGAGGCCCATAAAAAATGATGGAACTAAGTTTATCAGCTTTAATGGCACGATACAAAAGCTTCCCCTTACCAATAATATGTTGCTGTCCAACCACTTCTTCTAAAGTAGTTGGTCGCATTCTAGCAGCAAGGGGTGCTTCCTTTTCTTTTATATTTTCTCTAGCATAATCAAATAAGTCCATGGGTACTCATCTCCTCATATACTTATGGGCTATGCCCATACCAATCCTTGGGCTGTCCATAATATTCATTAACTGTAATTTGATGGCCTTTGGCAACAACAATCCCTTCTTCAACCATATCCACCATAACAATTTGTTCATCGTTGGAATACAAATACAGCTTCGTCCAATGATACTTAAAAACAATATCTTTATACTCTCTTTCTAGCCTTCCCCGGAGAATTATTTTGGAAGCAAATAACGCTCTAGAATAATCCACTACCTCACCATTGATAATAAGGGAGCATTCATTCCATTTGTTTGTTACCTTGATATTGTGCCCTAAATAATCTATGTCTATAAAAGTTTGCATGTCAGCATCTCCTTTCATGTCACTCACTATTTTAGAAGTTTATTATTCCTGGGTTAATCCTATCGACAGCCTTTACTATTTGCACTAATCACACGAAAGGCGTAGGTGGCAAATGAGTTAGTGCTAGGCCAGTTTGCTTCAATTTCGAAAATGTAGCTCTCCCCATTATTAACAAGGTGAATTGTTTTTTCTACTACTTCAGCAGAAGTCCAATTACGAAAATGCCTATCTGTTAGTTGTGCACCTCCTATGTAAATATACTCTGCATTCCAGCGCTTAGCTGATATAGAAGTAGGATTATAGTTTTCGCTAAATACCAACTCGATTATATTATCCCCAATATCCAAAAAGATAGTTGCCTCTTCGTAATCACAGGGAAACAATTGCAATGGATGTAGCGAATCAGTCAAGTAGCCGCCCCCATTCCAATGCCAATTGGTAACACCTTGTATAGCTCTTACACGCTGGACAGACTCACCATCCACCATAAGATTAACGAAAAGGTTAGGAGAATTTCTCGGGGTGGTTTGCAGCACATCAAGCTGTCGGCCACACCCCACTAAGTAAAACACAGCTATTACTAGGGCTATGATTATTATAGAGAGTATTTTCTTCATAATTGATGTCACTCCTTTATTAGAACTCATATCAATATCTTGAGACAAGCCTTCAATAACTTAATCTTTAGTATACAACAATGCTACAACTACCACAACTAAATCCACAAAAGGGGAGTAAACTATACCCTAATAGCAAGACAAAGAAAAAAAGCTGTGTATGCTATTAGGGTACAGTTTACCCCTTTCCTTATCACATGTAGCAAACTTGGGAGCTACCATAAAAAGATAAATGTGTTAAAAAACGCGTTCTCCCAGATCCAAATAGTCTAACATCCTTTCTATATGAGTAATATAATACACCCTCTGATATAGGGTATACGTTTCAGCTAAAGTCCATACTGCTCTACTATCATGAAAACCCTCCGTTCCTATTATAACACCGGTTTCCCACGTTCCATTCGCTTCCATTTCCTGAACAGATAGACCATTGATTCTTTCCGACTTTACAGATTCAAATTCATGAACACCATAGAAATCTCCCCGCTCTCTTCCATAAGAATCAAGAAGTTGTATGTTACGAATTCCGGAACGTATATGTATCCGAATACCATCTTCTACTCTTTCGAAACGATGATGAGGCGCAATCAATATATCATCGAGATGTCTTAAGCCACGGTTGATGACTTTTATCCTGTCTGCTTCTCCAAGAGATTCCAAGAACCCTGCCTCATGTTGATCAATTTCGACTGAAGGGATGTCTCCTGCATAGCTCACCATATAATCATTGGGATTTTTATGATTAAGTTCGGTTACAATTAACCTCCTGTTATTCGCATATACAATCGCCATCTCATCTTCTATTAATGCATATAATGTACTATACGTAATGATATCTTCTAAGGAACGTATCCGCATGCGATAGACTGAATCAAAACCACTTGAGTTATTTATCCATAAAAGCACTTGTTTATTGCCTTCCCATGCATAATCCCAGAGTTCATCAAACTCCATACCTGCAACATTTGAATATACTGTGAGAGTAGAGTTTTCTCGATCTATCCTAAGCTCAAAATCATCAAATAAATCTTCGGAAGCAGATACACGATGCTCGACATCATTTCTATGCCACAAAGCAAGAAAAAATAATACAACTACCAGGAAAAGAATCAACAGTACCAAAATAGAAGTTTGTTTCGTTTTATTATGCAGGAGTTTAAATCCCATTTATAATCCCTCCCTTCCTCTGGTTGTTGCTAGTGGTAAGTGGTATAGTTGTCACCTTGCCAGATAGGCTTCTCATCCATTAAGTATATGCCCTTCGCTGTGTGCTCGAAATTCTTCGGGATAAGGTGCTTTTGCATGATTAGTAAGAGGCGACTGCTTCTCACCTCCTTATGTGATCATTTTTCTCTAAAACCCTAATGCCTGCGGCATAATCCAAACATCTCTGCGTCCAACCAGACCATTTGCATTTGCATTTCCGGGAGGGCCTTGTAGCACATGAATGTTAACCCAACCACTATGACTACCTAACACAGTAACCGTAGTACCTCGTGGTATCCAGCCTGCTACTGGGAAAAAGGCGTTTGTTGGATGGCCCTGTCTAACAACTACTTCTACCTGTACAAGAGCCATTTGAAGTGGCATAATTTCCTCATAAACCTGCTCAACCTCTTTCGTAACTGGCTCAACAACTATCTCAGCATTAGCTATAAATGCAGGTGTAAATACCAACACACTTAGAGTCACCAATACAACGATTGTTTTTCTGAATTTTCTTCTCATCCTGTCTCCTTTCCTAATACACAATGTTTTTTGAGCTACTTTCCGTTATTCAGACGCTATTCCTAATCTAGTACCTAGCATATCTTTATTGTACTGTGTTCTTTAACATACGTCAAGAGTCTTGATTTCTTGAGTTTCCGCAAAAAACCTTCGGTTTTTGTACTTAGAAAGCACCAAAATAACTACTGTAGTAACAATAAAAATAGGGATTCTGCCTTTGTTTTGATGTAAAATAAAGTTACCACACAAAAATTTCAACTAAACAAAAAAAGAAGAATTCCCTATGGCTAATTTTACATCAAATACCTATACTTTGAAAAGAAAAATTTTAACTTTTACTGCTAAATTCTCAAAAGGTCTTTCTAAACCCAAAAGGAAATTTCTTGCAGATATTACTTATGGTATGCTCGCCGCAGGAAGTTGTATACTTACAGATGTAGTTGACCAACTTCATGAAAACTCTAAAAAAGTCAATACAGTGGAGCGTCTCTGCCGCCATCTGGCTTTAGGGATTCCTCTTTCTTCCTTAAAATCATATCTAAAATGGGTTCGAAAAACCGTTCCTGATGAGCCCATTGTTCTCGTTGATGATACCGACATTGTAAAGCCTAACGGATACGAGTTTGAAGCTTTAGGAGATGTTCGAGATGGCTCTGAAAGCAACTCCAATAAAAGCGTGTATAGAAAAGGATATCACGTAACAGAAGCTATCGCTCTTACAAAGAAAGGAAATTCCATCAGTATCTTTTCTAAAATACACTCCTCCTACGAGAAAGGATACTCCTCAACAAACACCATAACATTCGATGCGATAAAAAGAGCCGCAAAACTCTTTGGCAAAGCATTTTTTGTGATGGACAGAGGCTATGATATCAACAAAATCTTCTTGATGTTAGAAGAACTAAAACAAAACTATGTTATCAGAATCACTAGAGGTCGTAAGCTCTTCTTCCACAATAAGTGGATATCAGCCTCTGAGTTATGCAAACGACGTAAAGGAAAGATCAAAACCTCTGTATTTTATGACAACAAAGAACATACTGCTTACCTTTCTCATGTGAAAGTAAAAATTATTGCCTCTCAAAAAAATGTGAATCTTGTATTGGTATATGTAGTAGGAAAGCATCCTAGGATGTTGGTTACAAATAAAGACATATATTCAAAAGATGACGTTATCAGCATTGCCAACACCTACTACTCAAGGTGGCGAATTGAAGAGTATTTTCGCTGTAAAAAACAGATGTTTAAATTTGAGCATTTCCGTGTAAGAAAGCTAGAAGCAATCAACGCTTTGAATTTCTACATCACAATCGCTATGGCGTTTCTTGCAGTAATTGCCGAGCAAAATGAAATGAATGCATTAAAAGTGGCAATTATCAAGAAGGCAGACCCTATCAAAGCAAAAGTTTTTTTCTCCTTTTATCGCATAGCCAAGGGAATCCGGGGTATACTGGCATACGCAAAAGAAGGAGTTAGACACTGGTTCAAACCCAATCGCCCCGCATATCAACAATTGAGACTACCAATGATCGCTTAGAAACACATAACTTAATATCCGAGGCATGCCCGGCGACAGTGGGGCTTGCTTCAATGTCATCATAATCTGTTTAACTTACAATAAAGTGACAAAAAATAGATTCATTCTCTTTCTTATTGTTATTAATGACTTCTTATTGCATCTTACGGAAACTCAACTTTCTTGATTAGAATCTGTAGAAGTGAACAAAGTACAATTTGATTAAGCCATTTACTAGAAACTATGTTACAATGATGAGTAAGATTCACGCCTAGCGTGTTTGAAAATATGCAAAAGACATCTAGAAAGGATTTGACACATGAGAAAAAACGTATATCCAACAGCCAAACCAGAAGATTTCTCCATCTCTTCAGAAGCAATTAAGCAAACCATTAGTGAAATTAGAGAAAAAAATAATATGGACCTTCATAGCTTCTTACTGCTACGCAAAGGAACATTATTGTGGGAAGAATATTTTCGCCCTGATGAAGTAAACAAGCTTCACGTACTATTCTCAGTAACTAAAAGCTTCATGTCTACTGCCATTGGCATGGCACAGGATCAAGGGCTACTGTCCATTGATGATAAGCTATCAAAGTATTTCCCTGAGTATGCTGATTTATTTGACTCAACCTATAAAAAGGAACTTACTCTAAAACATCTGCTAATGATGGGGATTAAACTTGAACATGATGAATCAGAAATATTCAACAACCATGTCCTTGCTGGAGACTTGGCCAAAGGTACATTAGAGTCTCCTCTTGTTTGTATGCCTGGAGAAAAATTTCAATACTCCTCTCTAGCTAGCCATCTACTAAGCTGCGCCTTTAATAAGATTTATCCCGATGGCTTACACGCTTATTTAAAGCGGAAACTCTTTGCACCAATGAATATAACCCGCTCCCAATGGAATGTGGATAGCAAAAGCATTGACATGGGCGGTTTTGGATTGTATTTAACTGCTTATGATATGACAAAATTAGGGCAACTTTACCTTCAAGAGGGAATGTGGGAAGGTCAACAACTGTTATCAAAATCATATGCCAAAGAAGCCACCTCCTATGTAATAGACAACTTAATAGATGACTCTGAAGAGCGCCATTTTTGGGCATCAGGTTATGGTTACCAATTTTGGCAAAACACCAAATCTTTTGGTGGCTTTAGAGCTGACGGTATGAGAGGACAATTTATTATAGTTTTACCTGATCAAGAGGTTGTCATTGTTATGACTTCAGATTTGGAAGAAATGCATATACCTATGGATGCAGTCAGAGATCATTTGTTGCCTAATATATTATAATTGTGTCTTTGCTCTAAATACAAGAGGCACCCTTTAATCGGATGCCTCTTTTCTACGCAACTAATAGTTGCCACTATACCATCTACCTAGATTGACATTCTATTGAGATTCCTCTGCTCTAATTGCTACTTCTTTTTCTTGAACATCAGCTGGTGCTTGTTCGTATCTAGCAAATTCAAACTCAAAGTCGCCTCGTCCACCTGTCATAGAACGAAGTGTTGTGCTATATCCAAATAAACTTGTCATTGGAACGTCTGCTTCAATTACTTGCTTCCCACCTTGGATTGGATTCATACCAAGAACACGTCCACGCTTTTTGTTTAAGTCTCCCATAACATCACCAGTAAATTCATCTGGTACAGTCACTTTAAGAAATACAATTGGCTCAAGTAAAATTGGATCTGCCTCCAGGATACCTTTTTTGAATCCTTTTACAGTAGCAGCTTTAAAAGCTGTCTCTGATGAGTCAACCGAGTGATAAGAACCATCATATAATACTGTCTTAATACCAACAACTGGATACCCTGCAAGAGGCCCTTTTAGTACAGACTCTTGAAGTCCTTTTTCAACTGCCGGGAAGTAGTTTCTAGGTACATTACCACCAACTACCTCTTCTTCAAAGATGTAAGGTGTTTCTAAATCCCCTGAAGGCTCAAAACGCATCTTAACATGCCCGTATTGTCCTGAACCACCTGTTTGCTTTTTGTGCTTAGAATCAATATCCGACTTCTTGCGAATAGTTTCTCTAAATGCTACCTTTGGTGTTTCTAACACTACTTCAACTTTATAGCGTCCTGCCAACTTACTAGCAGTAACTTCTAGGTGCTGATCCCCTACTCCATATAGAAGCATTTGTCTATTTTCAGCATCATTAACTGCCTTTAGGGTAACATCTTCCATCATTAATCTAGCAAGAGCTTGTGATAATTTATCCTCATCACCTTTAGTCTTAACACTGTATTTCATATACGTATATGGCTTGGTAAAGTCAGGTTTAGCAAATGTTACTGGAGTTGCCTTTGTAGAAAGGGTGTCTCCTGTATTTGTATCTGATAATTTAGCTATAGCACCAATATCTCCAGCAAACAATTCAGCAACTTCCGATGGCTTGTTGCCCCTTAGGGTATAAAGCTTACCCAACTTCTCGTCGGTATCTGTATTAGCATTAAACAATACATCATCGCTTTTTAATACTCCAGAACCAACCTTAACTAAAGAGTACTTACCAATAAATGGGTCAACCATGGTTTTGAACACATAAGCCGTTTTTGGCTTGGAGAAATCATAGTTGGCTTCGAAAATTTCGTTTGTAGTTTTGTTAATACCTGCAAAGCTACGTTTATCAGGACTTGGGAAAAATCTCACTATATCCGAAAGCAGATTAGCTACCCCTTGTGCCATGATATTAGATCCCATAGCCACAGGTACGATATTACCATCCGTAACTTCTTGACGAAGTGCCATACGAATTTCTTCAACCGAGAACTCTTCTCCACCAAAGTATCTATCCATTAAATCTTCGCTTGTTTCAGCTACTGCCTCCATTAAAGCAGTTCTTAGTTCTTCTAGATTCTCTAAAGAGTACTCAGGAATGTCACAATCTTCCCACTTGCCTGTAGCAGTGTAACGACGGCCAGCGTTTTTGATTACATTAATGTATCCAACTAACTTTTCGTTTTCCCGCATTGGCATATAATGTGGTGCAATACAATTTCCGTATAAATTAGTCAAATCCTCAACTACTTGACGGAAACTTGCATCGTCTATATCCATCTCAGTAACATATACCATTCTTGGCAAGTTATACTTGTCACATAATTCCCAAGCTTTTTCTGTACCAACTTGAACTCCTGCTTTACCAGAAACCAAGATTATTGCCGCATCAGCAACACTTATTGCTTCTTCCACTTCTCCTACAAAGTCGAAATATCCTGGGGTGTCCAAAATGTTAATTTTAGCCTTTTCCCATTCTATTGGAACTAAGCTTGTGCTTATAGAAAAGCCACGCTTTTGCTCTTCTTTGTCGAAGTCACTTACGGTACTTCCGTCTTCAACTCTTCCCATTCGGCTAGTAACTCCAGTTACATTTAGCATAGCTTCAACTAAACTGGTTTTACCACAGCCTCCGTGTCCAAGTAAGACTACATTTCTTATTTCATCAGTTCTGTAAACCTTCATGGTGGTGCCTCCTTGTAAGACTTTTATCTGTCATAGGCCTCTAGCCTAAAACGCTCTGTTTCTATTCTACTAAAAAACCTACCTATTTACAACAGTTTTTACAAATAAATGGATTAAGAAAATTCCAAGTAAATTCCCCCGCCTGGGTTAAGCTTAGAGGCGAGGGAATTGATTAAGATATCTCCTAAGTCTGTGTCTGTGAAACAAGAGCAAAATAATTATAATAGGGGCAAATATGGTACATAGAATCCATTTCAATATAATAGTAGCGCCGCTTCCTTGATGGAAATTCTTGGTCTCTTTAAAGACGGCCCATGTTTCAAACTGGTGGTTAATTATTTTACGCTGAAAAAGGCCTGTGGCAATCTCAGGCAAAAATGTCGCATCTAAACCAATCCCAAATGGTATGAAAAATATTACAATTGCTGTGATATAGATAGTGCTTGCTTTCATATTAACAAAGCGCAGATAATAGTAATGTGCTATTTCTGTCCCATAGAAAGTCCCATCATAATTACTCTGAATTAAGAGTACAGCAACAGAAAATGAAATAGCAAAAACACTCCCTACAATCGTACAGATAAGTAGAGCTTTTCCTATGGACTTATATACTTTATCAGCGCAATTAGTACAGAATCTTAATTGGCTACTTTCCTCTGACATAATTATGTTACAGTGTCTGCAGTATTTCTTTTTCATACTCGCCTCCTACTGCTCTATTAAAAATGCAATGGCAGCATCCATCAGCTCATCTCTAAACTCAATTATACCTTCCTTTGTTCTGTGGACATAAATATCAGGAGACAGGCCAACACGCTGAATTTGCTCCCCCTCAGAACCAAATATACCTATGCCTGTAAAGGACATGTTTATTCCTCCAGGTAGGGATACAACTGAAGGCCACGGAGCACCTCCCAAGGAGTTGCTACCCATCACTGTAACATTGTCACCATTACGCAGCGCCATAATCACAAACTCACTAAACCCAATTGTATTATGGTTCATTAAAATTATGACATCTTTTTCGTAGTTAAACTCCTCAAGTTCATTACCAATATAATATGGACCACTTCCGATAAAAGCTCCTGGTATGTGCCTAGAAGGATACATATTACTTCTGTAAGGAACTCGCTGGTTAAACAGCCATCTTTCTATTTCTAAGATATTGCTTTGGCGAAAGCCAAGATTCTGCCGCATATCAATAATAAGCCCGTCTGTATCTGCTAAATATCTCATAACAAGAAACATGTTCTCATCAGATAGCGATAGCATACGATGATGAATAACACCTATATTATTATCCAAAATCTTATGGGATGAGTGTTGTACCATCGGTCCCTCAAATTGTCGCTCCATTATATCATGTAACAATCCAAAGTAAACCAACTCATCTACAGTGAGATTCACCTCTTCACCATCTCGAAGGATATCTATTTCCATGGGTGTATTACTGCATGTTTGTCTTAGAGGAGTAAAAAACAGATAGCCCCTCAAAAGGAGATTTAAAGCTACTTCATCTCTTGGATAGGATACATATTGTAGCTTATCTCTCATTGCCTCGCCTATGGCAATACCATTAGCCCTCAAAACAACATCCCCTGTCATCAATGGGCCTTCCCCATTGTCATCTTCAAGAACCCCAGCAACCATTAACTCCCCGCCAATTTCCACAAATAATGCAGGTGGCACATAGATACCGTATAATTCATTCATTATATTGGCTACGATGGGCATGCCATCTTCTATGTTCCATAAACTTACATTAGCATCCTGAAGATGTGATGCAAGGGCAGCCAAGGTTTTTTCATAACTTAATCTATCTGTTCCTTCTAACATGTGTGGAATAAAATATGTTAGTAACGACTGCCATTCTACATCCAGGATATCCTTATGAGGGAAATAATACTCTATTACATTCCACAAGCGAAATAGCCCCAATAAACGATACCTGTAATCGCCATAATCCATCCCAAGATGAGGGTCCTGGTTTGTAAACCTGGTGACAATGCCTCCTGTTTCAAAGTAGACAGGGGCAAAACTTCCCCCCACTAAATCACTTCCTATGAAACTAGATAAAGCCGCTGCCAAATCCTCACCTAAGTAATCCCTATTAATCCAATCAGTGTCAGACAAGATATGTATGAGCTCTGGAGATACTCTCATATCAAAAGACCTATCATAACCGTCATCACCAAGGCTTAAAAACCACTCAAGAAGTATATCATTCACATCTGCTCCATGGGCTGATATTATATCGGATATCAAACTCAACAACTCATCATCCCAGCATAATTCACCTGTTAGGAAAGCTTGATGAGTATATTTTACAAAGCCCCACACTTTACATAGCCTTGCTAGATTATTAATTTGAACAGTATCAGAGTGTGTTATCATCAAATCCTCTGGTATATCAGGGGTCGTGTCTGTATTGCATCCAATAAAACCCATCATAAATGCTATACACAATATAATCGCAAGATTTCTTTTCACAATAATAATTAACTCCTTCCATACAAGCTGTTAAAACTCAATTTGTCCTAGTATCACCCCTTCAGTTTTTATCTATTCCATCCTTACAAAAAGCTTACTATAGATACCTCCAAAAATCAAATGGAATCCTATCCAAACTGTCAACAATGCCCTTCCATGGTGACTCCCTGTTAAAAGTTGTACTTTTGTATATAAAAGCTCTCTTCTGGCCCTAAATATGATTCAGGCAATTCATGGCCTTTCTTGTAAATTAATATACGCTCTATAATCAATCCTGCTTCTAGTGGCTGAATAGTTACCTCTTGTACTCCTTGAGCAAATTCCAGGGTGCAGCTGGTTTTACGGATGTTATCTAGGACGCCTTTGGACCAAAGAGGATCCCAAAGGGAACCTGCATTATAGTCTGCAGGAACAGCTGTTAACTCTTCATTGTTAAGAACAAATCGTAAAGGCTTATGTCGCTCAACTGGGTTAGTAGGAGTAGTCCATACCTCCACCTCATACTCTCCAGACTTTTCTATAAAGACATTATAGGTTAAGGAGGGCTTCTCTATTTCATGGGCGAAACAGGCTGTCAATGGGAATATCTTCATACCACTGCCACTGCGCCCGTAGTTAATCAGCTCCTCAAAACCACCCTTTTTAGTGTCCTTTTTCTTGGCAAAATGATTTGCTTCAATTGCAATTACTCCCCTATTTTCTAAAAAGGTCATGGGTGGCAAGTCGCGTAAATCAGTAGTTTTTCCTTGTACATCCACAGCCACAATTGTTCCATCGCTTCCCTTTATCAAAAACTGTGCTTTTGATTCTTTTGTAGTGAGTTTACTTCTGTCACAGCGTAACACTAGTTCGTTTTGCACCCCAATAACAAACTTTTCTCGTGGGTTTAGCATCAGAAGTTCTTGCCCTGGTGTTATTCCAGATGTGACGCCTAATTCCAGCCATGGCGCCTCTTGCTTCCATTCTACACAAAAATCTAATGTACCAGCACCATCATTAGCCACCTCCAAAATAACCTCCTCATTTCCTTCGTAGAGAAAGTCATCAACAACCACAGTCATTGGTGGTCCATAGGCCTTGTAATAAAGGGCTCCTTCATCTTTACGGCTAACAATTAGGCGCGGCTTATGGAATGGTTCCACTATCATTCGCAAAGGATTGCGGCAGTTGTCTTCATTCCAAGAAGTAAATCCTATATGTTCTCCAAGTTCCATACCTTTCCATTTGCCACCATTAAATGCAGCGAAGTCTTCCATTATGGCTCTATCTTCCTCAATACATTTAGCTACCAAATCAGCATACTTGTTCGCCACTTTTTTCCCCTGCTTTGCATAGTGAATATTCTTAGTTGAGTATACATGCATCTTAAGCAAATTTACACTGGCTTTGGCAGGGATATAAATCATGCTATAATATGCATCTTTAGCATTATATGTTAGATTGCTATACACATATTCATTATCCGTTTCAATTTCATTGGCAAAATCAAGGATTCTGTCACTTTCAAGGTAATGGCAGGGATGATAAGTATTGGCATTCAAAGCTTCAGGGCGGCGAATACTATTCAAATGTATGTAACTATGAAGAACTTTTCCAATCCTTTCTTGAATTTGTGTTCTTTCAAGGGGGAAGGTATGCTCAAGCCACTCCCTAGTGTAAAACTCAACAGCTAAAGGGTTAGAAGTTCCATGTTTATCAAAATCATAAGCCAAGGCCA
>JGI20163J26743_11538538_pt1 | contig 38455 bp, 33 predicted proteins | sample TergutCu122P1_FD_26743 | JGI IMG/M metagenome (IMG submission 26743) | reverse complement strand
TTTACCGACGAAGCGAGAACCGCGGACAAGCTGCCTGGCGCTTTATCGCGACATCCGTGTCGCTGCGCCAGACGCAACGTCCATGTTGCAGAGCTTGCACACAAAGTACCCCTTGCGGGTGTGGTCGAGCGAGGAGGTAAACAAAAGGTCGCGAAGCATCCCTAAGGGGCAAACAGCATACCTTTTATTATCGCTTTTTCGCAGCCGGTGTTTTTTCGACCGAGCGCGGCTGCTTCGCAATGCCGCAGTTTTCTACAAGAAAACGAGAAAAAGTATGGAAGTGCTGATTAGAGTCAAATAAGAACCTACTATTAATTTTTAAAAATATGGTAGGTTCTTAATCAGCGCTTCCTTAGATTATGAATTAACCAATAGCGCCGAAGCGTAATACTTCCAGCAATATAAAATTTGTGATTCCCATTGCTAGTGCGATAAGTAACACTATAACTATAAGCTTTCTGAGAACTACGGACTCTTGCCCTTTTATACCAGCAGCAAGCGCACCCATTAGTACAAGCGTAGGACCTATGGCAACGCCTGTGCCGCCAGATATCGACTGTGATGCAGCCATTACTGCGGTACTTACTCCTAGCCGGTCTGCTATTGTATATTGAAAAGCACCAAAAAGGACATTTGAATTAGTATTGTTACCAGTTAAGAAACTTCCAAGTACACCAAAAAACGGCGAAAGCAATGGATACATCCTGCCTGTAAGATCAGCTACGTTATTGGCCAGTAGGTGCATCATGCCTGAATCCATCATGATCAACGACATATTTCCAAGGCACAAAAGTGCAAGTGTAGCCGGAATACCTTTTTTAACAGTTTTTTGCACAGCGCCGCGAAATACCTCTGGTTTCCATATACCAGCCATTTTGTATATAATAATAGCAACAACAGAAGCGCAAAGCAGAATAAAGGCAGGGTGCCCAAACAATCTAATCCTTGCGTAGCCTGTTTCCGCAGCTACTACATGACCCAATGCTGTCTCAGATCCGGGAAATCGGAAAGAAAGCGAAATATCCCGCAAAGCAGATGGAAAAAACTGGAATAATATCGACAAGCCGAGAATGACTGCATAAGGCAATATAGCCTGCAATAGATTTAGTTCTCCTGAATAAAGACCAGTTGTTACTTTGGATTTCGTCCGCAGCTTATACAAAGCAAACAACGATATTAGTCCTGCCAGAGCAGTATTTAAAGTAGCAAGCGAATACAAACCAAGTGTAAGTGTAAAAAATTGCACTGTCGCCATAACAGCAAATACAGGCAGAAAGTATGGAATGGCAAGCTTTATACCTTTAAACCCATCATACAACCAAGCAACCCCAAGACCAGTGAAGAAAAGGGCTACCATATTGAATATCCACATTGGAATAGCCAAGTCTTCAGGTGGGACGCCGGTTATCATTTGGATGATAAAAAAAGCCGCACCCATAGAGCCAAATGTAACAGCCCATGAATGACCTAGCAATGCAGCAGCAAGTGATTTGATCTTGTCAAACCCAAGAGCGATTAAGATTGGAGCAACAATAACTACAGGCACTCCAAAACCCGCCATACCTTGAAGCAACCCCGTGAAGAGCAGGGCAAGCAACATAAATTGAACAAACTTGTCTTCTACAAATATAACGATGTTTTTGCTTATCACATCAATAGCTTTAAAATCATCAGCTAAATGATAGAGAAAAAGCGCACACCATACAATTAGCGAGACAAATAATGCCAGAGCCAATGCCTTTCCGACAGCGATGGACAGACCGGAAGCAGTAAGACCAAAGAAAAAGAGCGCAAGGGCAAGAGCAATTGACAGAGAAATAGCTCCGGACTTGACAACCGAGAGTCTAATGAAAAGCAGGCAGACAAGTAAACAAGCTATTGGCAACATTGACAAGATTGTCATCAAAATTGGATTCATGAGATTTCATTCCTTAAATTTGTTAAAGATTTAATTAAACATGGTTTTTCATGCAATTTAAGGGTATTATGAAAAATAATTATTAAATATGCAATATTATTTGATTAACTTGAGTGATTTTTTCCCTGGTTATTATATAAGGGTGAAACAATCTCTGGTGAATTTTAGGATGAAATTTTCGCTGGTTATTGACAGCCGCGGGCAAGCGTCTGGCGCTTTTTCGCGACATCCGTGTCGCTGCGCCAGACGCAACTGCTTCGCAATGCTGCAGAGCTTGCACACAAAGTACCCCTTGTGGGTGTGAGCGAGCGAGGAGACTATAAAAGGTATTATACAACCTCGGTATAATACCTTTTATAGACTTCCCAGGAAGAGGCGATAAGAGTCTCTGCGCTGCTGTACTTTGCCTGCCAGCCCAGGGTTTTTTCGGCTTTTTTCGATGTTGCAATAAGTTTGACCGGGTCGCCGGCTCTTCGCGGAGCGATTTCTGCACTTATTGGCTTGCCAGTAATCTCTCTCGCTTTTTCGATCATCTCAAGAACACTTATGCCTGTATCGCTCCCAAGATTTAAAGTAAAGCTTTTATTTTCTTTTATAAGATATTTCATGGATAGATAGTGAGCATCTGCAAGATCTGTTACATGAACATAATCTCTTATGCAGGTGCCGTCCGGAGTAGGGTAGTCATTTCCAAAAATATCGATTTTTTTCCGTATTCCCGCAGCAGTTTCCATAATTACAGGAAGAAGATTTGCAGGGTTTCGCTCAAGCCCGGCGATTCTCCCGGCTGCATCGTAGCCTGCTGCATTAAAGTAACGCAGCGATGCAGACTTAATTCCCTTGAGTTTATCGTACCAGGCAAGAAGCTCTTCGATTTGCAGCTTTGTGTAGCCATAGTAATTTTCGGGCTTCAAAGGATGCTTTTCGTCTATTGGCAAATATGCGGGCTCCCCATATACTGCCGCAGATGATGAAAATACAATATTTTTTATCCCTGCTTTTGAAGCGCAATTAACAATATTTATGGTGCCGCTAATATTGTTAACAGAGTATTTTTCCGGCTGCAGCATTGATTCTCCTGCTGCTTTAAATGCCGCAAGGTGAATTATTCCGTCAAACCCCTGTTTTAGCGCAGAATCAAGTTTTTCCGAATCAAGAATATCGCCTTCCACAACAGTTTCTTCGGCAAAAAGATTTTCCCTGCAGCCCGATGAAAAATTATCATATACTGTTACATTGCAGTTTTCATCAAGGAATTTTCTCGCAACGTGCGAGCCTATGTAGCCAGCGCCGCCAATAATTAAGATTTTGATAGAATTACTCCTGAAAGTCTAAACCCTACTTCAAATAGGGTAAAACTTATTTTTGAAAAGTATATACTTACTGATTTTTTTATTCAAGCCGTGGTTTTATGCTTTAATAAAGGGTATGCTTTCCGACCCTTTGTTTCCTGGTTCACAAGGGAAAACCCCTTTGCTAGTCATGAGCATGCAAGCACGCCGCGACTCCCGCTTATTTGGCGGATGAGCGTGCAAGCCACGTCCCCTTCGGGTTTGGCTTTGATACGACTCTCGCTTAACTCAGAAATAACAGCATTATCATTGAATTCAGGCAGCTTAATCAAAAAAGGCTATGCAAAATTGCTTGTTTATTGTATATATAATAAGTAAAACTGGAATTTTTGGAGAATAATATGAAGCGTATAATAATTTTTTCGATAATGGTTTTTGCTGCTATTCTGTTTTTTTCTTGCGGCAGAAGCGAAGACGCACAAGACTCAGTCAGAGCAATTGCTGGCGACGGCACTGCTGAGCCGGCTGTTGCCCCAGGAGGCTGGCGGGATGGCTATGTATTGCGCCTTAATTCTGCATTTTATACCCTTGAAAATGATACTGACAGCGAAACAGACAGGGTAAGATGGATAGCCGGAATGTCTCTGGGAGAAAGAGTGCAAATGGGAGAAATCAGGAGAGCAACTTTTCCATCGGATGGAAGGGTCCACAATTTTGTTAAAGTCCGCCGCGATAACGGAAACGAGGGATTTGGGTGGACTACTCAGGTTGTAGAAGCAGGTGCTCTTGCGGTAGTTATTGATGACAGGGCCAATCTGTTTACTTCGCCAAGAGCTGTTGACGTAACCGGAACAATCCTCTCCCGCAAAACAGTAGTGGTATTGTATCCAGACACAGAGCGCGACGGATTTGTTAAAGTAAGGGCTTTTGACCCAATAGCGCAGGCTAACCGGCAGAACCAATTTGTCCGCACTGCTTCCCTTTCCAGAAGAACATCCGATATACAGGCTTCCATTTTGCTGCAAACCGCCTTGCCGCTGGCAACCACAGGCGCAGCCGGAATTCGCAGAGAGGCGCTGCTGGAATCGGCGTTTATGGACTTCCCGGATTCAGTTTTTCGCGCAGACATACAGGTGTTGATTGACCCTAATGCTGTTGCTGATGCTACACCGCCGGTCCCTCCAAGAACCGAGCCTGTAACCAGTGCTTTTATGCTTGTTATTAGCGATAATGTAAATGTCCGTGATTTTCCCGATCAAAATGCCGGCAGGGTAATTGACCGCCTAAGCAAAGATGAGGAAGTAACGGTTAGCGAGCGGACTGCGGAGAATTTTACGATCGGCGGAGATAGCGCCAGATGGTATCGCGTAACTACTCCGCTCGAAGGCTGGGTGTTCGGCGTATTTCTTGAATAAGTGTGTAAACAGGTATTAAAATAAAAGGTATTACGCGCAAAGCTTCCCGGTGCAGCGATATCTGTGCCGCTGCACCGGGCGCGGGCTGCTTCGCAAGCCGCAGTGTACGCCGCCTAAAGGCGGCTTTCTTCAGCAGAGCTGCTGGGTACGCCTGCGACCTTTTGCGCATGGGCGGGTTTTAAAGGTTGTTTACCTGACAGTAAATGATGATATTCGCCTGAAGTCTCTGTCCCAGACAACAATTGGATTGCCTTCGTCCGGCATAGGTCTTCCATTAACAACAAAGTAATAATGATGAGTTCCTGGCGGAAGCCGTAAAGATATAAAAAATTCTCCGGGTCTGCGTTCTTCCATGTGGTGCATAAAAGGATCCCATCGGTTGAAACTTCCGGCAAGAAAAACGCTTTCGCCTTCTTGCCCCCTGAATCTGAAATGGGTAATACCCCCCTCAGTAACAGGATAACTCCTAATCCGAGGGCGTATATCAGCAAGATTTAAAACAGATACTTCAACAAAATTAGGCTTTCTTATTCTTGCCGGGTTAAAGGGATCTGCCATCCATATGCCGTCCACAATAAGCCTGTAATGTATAACTTCCCTTTCTGGTATTCTAATTGCAAGAAAGTAGATCCCATCAGCATTTCTTCTAAATTGATGTATTCTGGCATAATTTTCAAAGTCAAATGCAGCGGCCACAAAAGCGGTTCTTTCGTTACTTTGGAACGTTAATAATATATAATTATCTATAATCTGAGGCGCGCCCGCATCTGTAGTAAAGAGTATTCTTGTTCGTACATTACGGCTTTCAATTTCAAGTGCGAAAACTTGCATACACGAGAAAATAATTGCGAGAAAGCAAATTAGTCTTTTGATCTCCATACATTTATAAAATCGGCTTTGTATGCCGGGTTATTAATAATTTTTCCGAGTTTTACTGTTTTTTTCTATATATGGCGGTATAAATTGTCTAAGAAAGGCCCCTTTCTATTCCGAAATTCAGAATAGGGAACAAATGCCTGAAATCAAAGACATCGATAAATTAAAAGATAAGCTTAACTCACTTGGCAACGAACCTGCTATTTTGGCACAAATAGGGGAAAAGATTCAGGATATAATACCGCAAGAAACCGGTGTCTCGGACGATATATCCTCCCTTCTCGATGGTCTTGCAGACGAAGATGCAGAAGATAGCATCATCGAAGATGGTACCCACGCGGATTTTGACAACTTAATGGACGAAGACCTTTCGGATGCAGACGCGGACAACAGCATCTCCGATGAAGATTTGCCTCTTGCGCAGAATGAAGATGATGATCTTGGCAAGCTTGCGGATTTTGATTCTGATCTGCCGGACCTTGATTTGCCGCCTCCGGATGATGATGTTTTCGGCAAAGAAAATGAAGGACTTGGGGATCTTGAGAATCTTTTTGGCGATGATTCTGTTAAAATAGATGATAACCCCGATGCTCTTCTTGACCGCTTTTCTGAAGAGGACGCGGGCGATTCTTCTGCAGATTTTGACCTTGGTTCTCTTGATGATATTTTTGAAGACAAGAGCTCTGCAGATGCGGATGCAGCCGGCGCAGCAGAAGATACCATCTCCGATGACGATGCCATCTCCGATGATGATAACTTTGAGCTGCCATCACTTGACGCGGACTCCGCAGACGCAAGCGACGCCTTTGAGCTTCCATCACTTGACGCGGACTCCGCAGACGCAAGCGACGCCTTTGAGCTTCCATCACTTGACGCGGATTCCGCAGACGCAAGCGATGACTTTGAGCTTCCATCACTTGACGCGGATTCCTCAGGCGCGAGCGATGCTTTTGAGCTTCCATCACTTGACGCGGATTCCGCAGACGCAAGCGATGATTTTGAGCTTCCATCACTTGACGCGGATTCCGCAGACGCAAGCGATGATTTTGAGCTTCCATCGCTTGACGCGGATTCCGCAGACGCAAGCGATGATTTTGAGCTTCCATCACTTGACGCGGACTCCGCAGACGCGAGCGATGATTTTGAGCTTCCATCACTTGACGCGGACTCCGCAGACGCGAGCGATGATTTTGAGCTTCCATCACTTGACGCGGATTCCGCAGACGCAAGCGATGCCATCTCCGATGATGATACCATCTCCGATGACGATGCCTTTGAGCTGCCATCACTTGACGCGGAATTGCCAAAAGCAACAGACGAGAGCTTTGACATAAGTTCATTAGATACAATTTCAATAGATGATGAGTTTGAGAAAAAAGAAGATGCCGAAGCTGGTAGTTTGACTTTAGATGACTCGGATGACTTAAAATTGTCAGGGCAGGGAGACTCAGAGTCAGCAGAATTTGATCTTGGAGACTTTGGGGAAAAATTCGGCTCTATTGATGAGCTTGAAGATTCGCGTGTCGCTGCAAAACCTAAAGAAGAAATATTCGGTGACGCCGAAGCCGGGGAAGGCTATGAAAGCGAAGAAGGCTATGAAAGCGAAGAAGGCGGCTATGAAAAACCTTATGTAACTTCGGAAAAATTAAAAAGAATAACAGAGACTTTATCTTCATATCCCGGAAATCTCAAACTTTATATCGAAGATCTTATTGGGAACAAAGATATTCCAAAAGCTCATCTTGATAATCTTGTTGAAAAACTTGCAATAGGCGCTTCTGCCAGGGAAATTGTAGAAGTTATCTTTAAAATAACAGGAAAGAGAATTCGCATACCGGCTCAGTATCAAAGAAAAACATGGCAGGAACTTGAGAGAGAAAAAGGCACGCTGGAGTATGTTATAAGATACAGGGTCGCTCCTTTTGTTGGAAAAGCCATTGCAGCATCTTTTGCAATTCTTTTTGTGCTGTTTTTAATAAATAATTTTATATGGAAACCTGCTTATTCAGCATGGCTTTACAGAAAAGGATTCGAAGCTCTTTTGATTGAAAACTTTACCGAATCTGAAAGGCTTTTTCAGAGAGCTGTTAATATAAGACCGGTACGAAGACAGTTTTACAGGTTCGCAGATGCACTTATTGAAAAACGCGAATTCGGCCGAGCAGAAATAAAATACCGGCAGCTTCTTGGAGTAAGCCTGAGTTCCGAAAGAGAAAGACCTCCGAGAGAAAGATATCGCGGATTTTTTCCGGGAGACAAAAGAGGCTTTTTAGATTATTCGGTGCTTTTGACATATTACATGGGAGAATTTTCCAGGTCTGCGCGCGTAATAGATGATTTTCTCCAGCTTAGAGGAAACAAGTGGGATTCTGATATGCTTATCAAGCAGATTGATAATTACCTGAACTGGGCGGAAATAGATAGCACAAAATTTGATAACGCGGCGATTATAATAAATAACAGCTTGTCAAGGTTTGGTCCAAGACCTGAATTTTTTCTGCGTAGAATAACTCATAGCGTGAGATCCGGCAGGCTGCTTAATATGAGAAACGAAGCATTTGCAAATATTGGTGATACAAGAGAAGGGTTTGCTGCCGGACAAAAAAGGTATTTCATGGTGCTTGGTCAGTATAGGCATTTTCTTGAAAACCTGAGGCCGCGGCATATTGACGCTTATATTGCTGCAGATTTTTACGGCTATCTTATTTTGCATGAAGAGAATCTGGACGGAATAGAAAGAGAGCTTATTAGAATAGCTGCTCTTGACAGAAAACTTCTGGAACCCCATTCTCAGCTTGCAAGGTTCTGGAGAATACACGGAGCCAGGGAGATGGAAAGAAGATCTCTGCAGATTGTAGAAGAACTCTCTGCGCGTTATACGCTTGATCATGTGAGAAGAAATTACCCGCACTCCTATATGCATGCAAGAAGGCAGCGAAAAGAGTTTGAAATAGAGGCTTTTAACAGGCTTGGTAACTTTGAATTACAGGATGGAAATGTTCTTTCGGCGCAGAGATATTTTCAGCGTGCTATCAACGAATATGAAAGAAATATAGATATTCTTGGCGTTCACCCAAGATTCGGAAAACTTTATGAAGATTACGGAGATTTATATTTTTACATTGTTGGTAAATATAACGATGCATTGATTCAATTTTATAAAGCAGAAGCCACAGGTCTTAGAGACAATAATCTTTCATATAAAATAGGATTTATCTATTACAGAAACAGGAATTTCAGAGAAGCTGCGGAAAGGTTTTATGCAATATCTCTTGAGGAAAGAAATAATATATCTGTTTTGTTTGCGTTTGCAAATGCTTCTTTTCACAATAATAATTACTCATTGGCAATGGCTTTTTATGAGCAAGTTATTGATAGGCTTGAACGGTGGAGAGCTATTAACTTTGTTGAAATTGACAGAAGAAGGGACCACAGGTTTAATATGAGAAGGCTTATGGAAGCCTATAATAATCTTGGCGCAACTTTATATAATTTGGCTGTAAGGAGTCAAAGTGCAAGTTATTATACACGCGCTCTTGTTAATCTTACAAGATCTGCGGAGCTTTATGATTTTTTAAGCAGAGACCCGGAAACTCTTGACCGAAGTATTACAAGACCGCTTGCACAGCTTAATATGCAATTTGCGCTTCTTAATGCAGGAAGACCTATTCGCCGACCTTCGACTAATGTTATTCCATATAGCGCAGAAAACATTCGAATGGAAGGGGTGCTTATATATACAGAAATTGACAAGGATATGTTTGCCTGGATGGGACGGTAATTTTCCCGACCAATGATCGGGAATTATATCCAAAAACAGACCGATGGCTGGTTTTTCGACACTTCGTGTCGCAAGGAACCTCGAATGAATTTATGGAACAAAACGAATCTGTTCTTAAACCCTCGAGGTTAACGAAGTTACGTTGGCTAAACTTTAAACATCCAGTTGTATTTGTCTTCTACTTTACCGTATTGAATTCCTTTTAATGTTGCCAAAAGTTTTGTTGCAACATCGCCCATTTTGCCATTATTAAAAACAGCTTTTTTTCCTTTGTGTGTTAGGGAGTCAAGAAAAGTTATTCCTGCAGCAGTTCCCGAAACAAACATTTCAAGAGAATCGTTCATTGCTTCATCAATAGAAATTTGTCTTTCTTCTGTTTTTATTCCCATGTCTGCCGCAAGTATCAGTATAGATTTTCTTGTAATTCCCGGAAGAATTGTGTCTCCGAGGTCTGGTGTTACAAGAGTTCCATTTTTAAGATAACAAAAAATATTTGCAGAAGAGCCTTCTTCGAGATATGTTTTTTCTTCTGCATCAAGAAAAACAGCTTCCATATAACCTGCTTTAATTGCTTCGTACTTGGCAATCGCAGAAACCACATAGTTGGAATTTGCTTTTAAGCAGCCGGTTCCTTTTTTGGTTGCCCTTATTCTTTCTGTTGTTACTGCCGCAGAATTACCCGGGGAAAAATAAGCTCCAACAGGTGTTGTAATATGAATTACCCAAGGATTAACAGAAATATTAACACCTATTCCTGGCTCTGTATAAGAGAAAGGCCTTAAATATACCGATGTTCCGCTTAAGAAATTATCATTTTCCCAAGCCTTGTCATATTTTGGCGCAAAGCCAAGTTCTGCATTTTTTCTTACAACTGTTTTTACAGATTCAACAAACATTTCCGGCGGAAATCCGGGCATGTAGAGCCCTTCCATAGAGTTTTTAAATCTTTTTCCATTTTCATCTGGTCTGAATATTTTAAGTGATCCATCCGGTTGAGGAAATGCTTTCATCCCTTCAAAACAACCCATTCCATACTGGGATGTGTAGTTGATAAGAGGAAGTCCGGGGATCATATTTCTTTTTATTGAAAGTTCTGCCATAGCTTCTTCGGACATTGAAGCTTCTTCTTCCGGGGTTTTGTGCGGCTGTTCTATATATTGTTCCGACCATTTGTTATCTGAAAATTTAGCAATGTAAATCCACGGATACATATTGAGTGTGAAACCTTTTGCCATTGAATATTCTCCTGTTTATATAAAATTATATCATTTTACGGCAGAAAAAAAATGAGGTCAAGATGCCGACTACATGGAAATCAATTTTAGTCATATATATGATATGACGGCGCAATATTGAGATGAAAAAGAGAGCTGGAGGCTGGTGCGTGAGCCATCCGCAATGTCAATGAGGACTCTGGCGAAGCGCAACAGCCGCAAGCCGGGCGATATCATCGTCCTTGTGCGATGAAAATAGCGAATCATAAAAATGATCTTGCCATGCAGCTTAATATTTTTTATTATAGTATCGTATGGTTGATAATGTTTTTATACTTGCCGGAGGCTCCGGCACGCGATTATGGCCTGCTTCTTTGAACGAATATCCAAAACAATTTATAAAAGTTAAGGGAGAAAAATCTCTCCTAAGCCTTACAATAGAAAGAGCGCTTTATCTTAATATTTCCGGAGAAATTATAATTATCACCTTAAAATCCCAGATGGATGATGTTATAAAAGAGTGCGCTCCATACAGAGATAAAGCCAGGATTGTGATTCTGCCAGAACCTGTAGCAAGAAATACTGCGACAGCTCTTACTGCCGCTGCATGGTGGTTAAAAAAAAGCAGCAAGGAATCAAGCACTGCTCTTATTTTGCCTGCAGATCATCTAATAGAAGGAATGGAAGAATTCAAAAGGAATGCTATAGAGGCCGATGCACTTGCGCGCGAAGGTTTTCTGGTAACATTTGGCATACCTCCGGCATATCCCGAAACAGGATACGGGTATATTAAAAGAGGCGAGGTTCATGCTGATGGGTATAAGGTCGAATCTTTTCTGGAAAAGCCGAATCTTGAAACAGCAAAACAATTTATAGATGACGGCAACTACTTCTGGAATTCGGGAATGTTTGTCTTTAAAATGGATACTTTTTTAAGCGAAATTGAAAAATATTCTCCGGATATAACTGCTTCTTTTGCAAAAATTAATGAAATTCCCGCCCCTGTTTTTGAAAACAAGATTAAAGTAATTATGGATAATCAAGAAGTTGAAAGAGCTTATAAAAGCTCGCCTTCTATTTCAATTGATTACGCTGTTATGGAAAAAACACCTTTGGCAGCAGTGGTTTTGGCAGATTTTCCCTGGAATGATATTGGAAGCTGGGATCAGTTTGAGACAATTATAAAAAACTTTAAGTGGGCAGAGCTGTTTGAGGTTGGTTCGGCGAATAATACTGTATTTTCTGATATTCCTGTTGCTTTATGCGGTGTAGAAGACCTTATTGTTGTTATAAAAAACGGGAAAGCTCTGGTCTGCAAAAAAGGCGCTTCCCAAAAGGTTAAAGAGCTTAGAAGTCTTATGGAAGGTAAGGACAGGGTAGACCTTTTGTAGATTTTTTCGCCTGCTGTGTATCAAAATCCTGGTTGTTAAGAGATTGCTTCGAGTTGTTTTTCCAGTATTTTAATTGTCTCAATGCAAAACTGTCTGCTTACTTCTCTTTTTCCTGCTTCGGAGAGAGAAACATTATGGTAATATTCATATTCTTTTTTAAGTAATTCTTTTATTTTTTCCTCAAGGGTTTTTAATGTATGAACTGTTTCAAGGATTTTAAATCTTTCTCTGTCTGCAAAAAGAAATGTTGTTTTTATTTTATCTGATATTTCTGCCTGTTTTTTAAAAAGCTCTGCTATTGGCAAAAAATCATAAGTTTCGAAAATATTCTGTTTTTTTGTGTTTTCCGGCGAAGTGTTTGTTTCTTTTATAAAAGCTTCATAACTTATTACAAGTTTTGAGAATATTTCATTTATTGTACTTTTTGAGTTGGCTCTAAAATTTTCTTGTTTATCCGCCGGCAAGTGAGGCAAGATTTTTTTAATTGACTCAAGTTCTTTTTTATACTTTTGTACCTGGATAAGTATGTTTGTTACATTTTTATTTGATTTTAGACCTGGTTGTTTTTTTATTGCATCTTGTGTTTCTTTTATAATTTCGCCAACTTCTTCAACGCTGTAATGCTTTTCTTCATCAGTATTGCTTTCATTTTGCGATGTTTTTGACTTTATGGCTTTTTTTGATATTAATCTCTGTAATAATATTACATAAGTAAGGCAATTAATATCATTTGCTGTTTCTTTTAACAGAGGAATGGCTTTTGCATCGAAATTTAGTGATTTTATGAGGTAAAATGCTTTATTGAATGCCTGTTTTTTGTATTCAATTATACCTTCTTCAATAGAGATATGGAGTTTTGTAATTGTGTTTTTCATTTCTGTATCAATAAGTTTAAAATAGTCCCTTAAATGTATAATGTTTTCGATATTTGACTTGATTTCAAACCAACTGCCAATTATTTCTTTTCCAAGCTCTGCCATTGTTTATAATTATATACTGTTTTATAAAATAATCATTAGTAAAAATAAATAATATTTTTTAGATGACAATTACAATTTTCGTCGGAATTTTAATGAAAATTGTAACTATTCTGATCAGGGCTTGTTTGTATTAGTGTGGACAGTGTGACTTTCACATATTACCTCCTTTGTAAATAATCCTTGCCTGGTTTTCCTCCTTTTTCTGGGCAAGGATCTTTTTTTCTCTTGCAGAGAACAGCAAAACCTCGCTATTTGGCGAGGTTTTGTCTTTTAAACCAGTAATAATGTTGTTGAAATTGTCCGGCAAGCGTTCTTTGCTTATGTAAAAAGAGCGCTATAGGCATCGAGAACAGGGTTTTCCTGCATATTGGCGTCGCCGGACTTCGCGGACAGGATTTTATTTGCCAGCTTTTTCCCAAGCTGAACTCCTTCCTGGTCAAATGAGTTTATGTTCCATAAAAACCCCTGAAACATTGTTCTGTTTTCAAAATGGGCTAATAATGATCCTAATGCTTCCGGCGTAAGCTTCTTGCCTATAAGGATGTCTGAACTGCGCCCTCCTATAAAGTTTTTATTTGGATTTTCATCTTTTTGACCAAGTGCAAAAGCTGTTATTTGGGCTGCGAGGTTTGCATTAAGTTTTTTCTGGCAACTGCTTTCTTCAAAGTTAACATCGCAAAGCTGCTGGGATTCTTTAAATCCTATAAATTTTAGAGGTACAATATCTGTTCCCTGATGCAGCATCTGATAAAAAGAGTGCTGCCCATTTGTTCCGGGTTCTCCAAAAACAACCGGGCTAGTTTCGTAGTTTATTGGTTTACCTTTAAAGTTTGCGCTCTTGCCATTGCTTTCCATAATAAGTTGCTGGAGATGCGCTGGAAAGCGGGAAAGAGCCTGACTATAGGGCAGTATAGCTTCTGTTGTTGTTTTAAGTATGTTCCTGTCGTAAACAGAAAGAAGCGCATCGAGAAGCGGCGGGTTTTTTAATATATCCTGCTGCAGGGCTATTTTGTCATTGGCATGAGCGCCTGCCAGCACTTTTTTGAAGATATCGCTTCCAAATGCAAGGCTTAATATAACTCCGCCAACTGCGCTTGTGCCGGAATATCTTCCGCCGATAAAATCATCAATATAAAATGAATTGGAAAACTCCAGAGGATTTTCCATAGGGCTTCCTTTTCCTGTTACAGCAATCATGTGTTTTGCAATATCTATTGATTTGGATTTCGACTTAATAAGGCTTTTGACAAGCGCTGTGTTTGTAAGCGTTTCCTGCGTTGTGCCGCTTTTTGAAACAACAATAAAGAGCGTTGTTTCGGGATTTATGCGGGACATAACGTCGGAAGCATCGTCCGGGTCTACGTTAGATATAAACTCGCAGTTGATTAAAGGCTTTTTTCCTTCGGTTTGCATATATCCTTTTAGAGCAAGGTAGAGCGCTCTGGGACCAAGGTCCGAGCCGCCGATGCCTATCTGGACAGCAGTATCGAATTTTGCTCCTGTTGACCCTTTTATTTTTCCGTTATGTACTTTTTCTGCAAAAGCGGAAAATCTCTCTATTTGCTTGCTGTATAAATTTATTCTTTTGGTAACGTCTTTTTTGTGATCAACGTCAAGGGTTCCTCTTGTGTAATGATGAAGAACCATTCTGTTTTCTCCGGGATTCATTATGGCGCCGTATAAAACTTTTTTGTATTTGTCTACTGCCTGCTGTTCATTAGCCACTTGCTGAAATATTCCAAGCATTTTTTTGTCTACAGGCTTTGCGGAATAGTTGTAGTCAAGCCCAATTCCTGTTTTTATATTGCATTTTGATACTCTCTCTGCAGAAAGAATATCTTTTATGTCAGGAGCCGGATAAGATGCCAATTCTTTAAATGATGCTGACTTTGTAAGATTTTTAAATTTTACGTCCATTTTTTTCTCCCCTTGTTTTAAATTCAGGTTCTCATCCCCGCACAGGCGGGCGGTTTAACAAAAGTATGGAGCTGTCCATACTTTTGTTATATCTCAAAACTTTCAAGAACTTTTGTAAATATTTCAATTCCTTCGTCGATCTGCTTTTCTTCTATTATAAGAGGAGGCGCTATTCTTACTATATTCTTTCCGGATCTTAGAATGAGCAATCCGTTTTCCTCGCTTTTTGTTATTATCTCTTTTAAAAGATCATTTGCATACCCTAGCGGCTGAATTATTTCGAGTCCCAGCAAGAGCCCTGTTCCCAGGATTTTTCCTGTAAAACTGAATTTTTTTGCTGATTCTTCGAGTTTTTTTGCAAGATATTCGCCTGCTTTTCTTACATCTGCAAGAAAAGACGGATCAAAAACAATGTCTAAAACCTGTCCTGCAACAGCGCATGTAACAGGCCCGCCGCCGAATGTTGACCCATGATCCCCTGGTTTTAAATAATCATTTATTTTTCCCGGAATTAGCGTTGCTGAAAGAGGGAGCCCGGCGGCAAGCGGTTTTGCGAGAGTCATTATGTCCGGCTCAAGATCAACAAGGGAGCAGGCAAAAGGCCAGCCTGTTCTGCCGATTCCTGTCTGAACTTCGTCTGCAATAAGAATTACATCATGTTCTTTGCAAAGAGTATTAAGCGCTTTTGCATACTCTCCGGTCATCATCTTTAAACCGCCTTCGCCCTGAATAACTTCGACAATAACTGCGGCAAAAGCGCTGTCTAGTTTTTTTGTAAGTGTTTCAACATCGTTTAACGGTACAAATTCAACATCAGTTAAAAGAGGCTCAAAAGAAGTTTTGTATGCAGTATTGTGCGTACACGCCAAAGCGCCCATTGTTCTTCCATGAAAGCCTGCTTCCATTGCCAATATTTTGTGATTGCCTAAACCCTTTTTGTTGTACGAATAGAGGCGCGCATACTTAATCGCAGCTTCGTTAGCCTCTGTGCCGCTATTTCCAAAATGAACTGCATCGAAATTTCCAAGTGCGCGCAGCTTTTCTGCGAGAACAAGCGAAGGTTCTGTAGTATAGAGATTTGAAGTGTGGACTACTTTTTTCATCTGTTCGTATGCGGTTAACGCAAGGTCTTCGCGTCCATGCCCAAGTGAATTCACAGCAATGCCGGAACCAAAATCAATATATTTTTTTCCGTCGAGGTCAAATAAATAAACCCCTTCGCCTTTTTCAAAAATAAGAAATTCCGAGGCATAATTTTTCGGGAATGGGATTTTATGCGCTTTTGCTTTTTTTATTAAATGACTAACTTCTTCCATTTATTTCCTCCAGTGTTCTTGCTGTTTTCGCGGTGCGGACAAAGCGCCGGGCAATGTCCAGCGCAAGCCGGAAAAGCAGCAGGAAAAGTTGTTGTAATATTTACAGGACAATGCTTGTTCCTTTTTTAGCATCAAGGCTTAATAAAAGGTCACCGCTGTTTAAGTATTCTCCGATTATTATTGCGCTAACGCCTTTTTTAAGCGCAGCCACAGAAGCGTTGACTTTTGGTATCATGCCGCCGGATATAATTCCGGAAGCTATTTCTTCTTCTGCCATTTTTTCCGTAAGAATATTTATAACAATACCTTCTTTCATTACTCCCTGAATATCTGATATAAAAAATAATTTATCTGCCTTGATCGCAGAAGCAATTTCAAGAGCAGCTTCATCTGCATTTATATTTAATGCTATCCCCTCTGTTGTCATTGATGTTGACGATACAACAGGCAGATAACCGTTATTGATAAGCAAGCCAAGAATCGCCGGCTGCACATCTGTGATTTTTCCGGTTAGGGTTTTTTCACCTGCCTGCTTGCCTGAAAAGAGCATTGCATCGCTGCCGCTTAATCCCACGGAATTTATTCCGCAGCTGTTTGCAAGCCGCACAATTTCTTTGTTCATTCTGCCGGAAAGCACCATGTCTACGATTTCCATTTCTTCTGGCGTGGTTAGCCTTATTCCGTCTTTAAAAACTGCTTCGAGCCCGAATACTTTGCTTACTCTGGTTACTTCTGCTCCGCCGCCATGTACAAACACAAAATTGTATTTGCTTTTTAAATCTTTCATTTCTTTGAAGAGAGTAATCATTGCAGATTTTTCAGATGCTGCTTTTCCGCCTGTTTTTATTACAACAGTTTTTTTACTGCTATCAATCATTTTAAAGTTCTCCATATAATCTGAGGCCTGCTGTTTCGTCAAAATTAAATCTTAGATTCATATTTTGCACAGCTTGTCCTGATGCGCCTTTAATAAGGTTATCAATGGCAGAAAAGAGAATAATCTTTCCATCCTGTATCTGCCATGAGATATCGCATCTGTTGGAGCCCCACACATCTCTTGTTTCTGTAAGCGTGCCGCCTTTAAGAAGAATAAACTTTTTATTGGCGTAATATTCGTTAAAGGCATTTTCTACAGTTTCTGCGCTAACGTTGCTTTTGAGCGATACAACAGATGTTGCATACATCCCGCGTTTAATTGGTACAAGGTGCGGGGTAAAAAAGAGGTCAATAGAGCTGTCGAAGCTGTCGATTTCTTTTTTCATTTCCGTATAGTGCCTGTGGGTTTTCCCGGGAAGATATGCGCACATGTTTTCTGTTCTTTCAACATAGAGATTGCCAATGGTTGCTTTTTTCCCGGCGCCGGAAATTCCGGATGCTGCATTTGATATAATTGTTCCTTCTATAAGGTTTTTGGCAGCAAGAGGAATTATTGGAAAGAGAATACAGGTTGGGTAACATCCCGGGTTTGCGATTACATCTGCTTTTTTTATCTCGTTTTCGTAAATTTCGCTAAGGCCATATACTGCTTTTTCGAGCATGTGCGGCGCAGGCGTCGGCGCGTTATATGCTTTTTGAAATAGCGCAGGGTCTTTGATTCTAAGGTCTGCGGAAAGGTCGATTACGACAGAGTTCCCGAAAAACGGTTCACACATTACCGCGGAGGTGAGGTGCGGAAGGGCTGCGAATACAACATCCGGTTTTCTGGTTATTGCATGGGAAATTTCAACTGTGCAATTGTTTGATGCATTGGTTTTTTCCATTACAGCTTTTCCTATTCCGGGGTCGATCTCTATAATTTTTTCGCCTGGTTTTGATGATGATACCGGGATAATTTCTTTTACTTCCGGGTGGTCTGCAAGCATTCTCAAAAGAATCATTCCCGTGTAACCGGAAATACCCAATATAACAGCTTTCATTTTTTTCTCCTTTCCAAATGTTTTATCCTGATGTTACAAGTCAAGTGCTGGAAACCTTTCTCTAAGTTTTTTTAAAAAATCAGAAGAACTTATTTTATCCTGTAATACAATAAGAACTGTGTCATCTCCTGCAACAGTCCCCAAGATTTCGTCTATTTCCAGACTATCGAGCGCCAGCGCCACAGCATTTGCGTGGCCGGAAAATGTGCGAATTATGCCAATGTTTCCGGAAAAACTCACAGAAAGAAAACCCCTGTTTATATCCATGATATATTTGTCTTCGGACACCTTTTGCAATTCTTCTTCGAGAAGTGAATAATAGTATCCCTTGCTGCCATCGGAAACTTTGCTTACTTTTAAAAGCTTAAGGTCGCGCGACAATGTAGCCTGAGTAATGGTTACATTATCAGCCTCGAGCATTTCGAGGAGCTTTTCCTGACTGTCGATCTTGTTTTCTTTTATGAGTTTTTTTATTATTTTTAACCGATACTGTTTTTCACTCATTTTATATTCGTATAACTATACTTATTATTTGCATAAAAATACATCAGATTTGATTATTTTACAATAGAAAAATATTTTTTTTACGATTAAAATATCAACATGAAACAAAGAGAAAAAGGGAAAATTATCCTTGCGCTAAGCGGCGGGATCGACTCCGGAATGTCTATACGAAAGCTCAAAGAAGCGGGCTGGAAAGAAATTTTTGGGGCGAACCACATTGTTTGCAGGGGAGTAAAATCTAGCAGCCCTGAGGTTCTTAAAAAAGCAGAAAGCTTGTGCCTTGGGGAAAATATTCCATTTTATGTAATCGATGCAGTTAAGGAGTTCAGGGAAATCATTATTGGTGATTTTATTGAAAAATATATAAACGGGCTTACCCCAAACCCATGTGTTATCTGCAATGAAAATATTAAATTTACCTGGTTCTACGATGCTGTTTTGGCAAAACTTTTGACAGAAGGCAAAATAGAAAAAGATGAAAAGCCGTTTTTTGCAACCGGTCATTATGCGCAAATCGAAGAAAAAGAAGGTAAGCTATTTATAAAAAAAGCTGCTGACAGAACAAAAGATCAAAGTTATATGCTGTATCGGCTTCCGAGGGAGATCCTTGGAAGGTGCGTGTTTCCTATGGGAACTGTTTATAAAAAAGATCTTATGGCAGAGGCAAAGGAGGCTGGTTATTCTTTTGATTCTGTAAAAGAGAGTCAGGATATTTGCTTTATCGAAGGCGAATACGGCGATTTTATAAAGCAGAACAGCCCGAGCAGCTCCAAAGTAAAGCAAGGGAATATAACGGATATTGAGGGCAATTTTTTGGGAAAACATAAGGGTTATATTTATTATACAGTGGGGCAGCGCAAAGGACTTTCGCTTGGAAACGGACCGTGGTATGTAATTGCAGTCGACAGCAAAAAAAACATAGTTGTTGTTGGCCGCGATTTTCAGCAGGGGCAGGATAAATTTGTTATTGAAAAAAGCAACTGGTTTGTTGATTCTCATGCTAGCAGCTCAATTGAATGCAAAGTTATGGTAAGATACAACTCTTCGGAAAAATTATGCAGGGTAGAGAAAGGTAACGACGGCATGGCATTGGTTTTTCTCGAAGAAAAAACAGTAATAACTCCGGGGCAGTCTGCTGTGTTTTATAAAGATGATCTTGTTCTCGGAGGGGGGATAATATGCCGGAGCAGCTAAACGCAGGGCTGCAAAAGCTGAATCTTAAAAACCCATTTAGCATAGCCGGCTCCGGCGAGATGGCAGAGATTTATTACAAAGAGACAACATCTTCAACAATGAATAACGCAAGGGAGCTTCTTTCCCAAAACCCGCCAACAGGAACTCTCGTTCTTGCTTCTTTTCAAACAGCAGGAAAAGGCCGCCTAGAAGGCCGCAAGTGGTTTTCCGAAAAAGACGAAAGCCTTATGTTTACGATTCTTATAAAAAATTCTGATATTGGATTTGCGCTTTCTCTGTTCCCGCTTTTTGTTGGATTTTGCATATCGGGATTTCTCGAAAAAGAGTTTGCAATTAAGAGCGCCATAAAATGGCCAAATGATGTTCTTGTAAATGGAAGAAAAATATCCGGCATTTTATGCGAGAACAGCAGCGGTTATGTTTTGTGCGGCATAGGCCTTAATTGCAGGCAAAGTCCGGTGCAACTTGGGCAGGATAATCAGTACAATATAGAAGAAGTCTGCGGCACGGACGCCGCGTCCTGCGCGCGGCACGCGAATGCGGGTAGCGATACTCTGTGTCCGCCTCCTCACTCGGTCACGTGCAAGGCACGCGCAAAGCGAGCGCAGGACAGAGGCAATGGCGTTTCTATCTACGAGCTTACAGGAGTTAAGCCAGATATAAATGATACTCTTATAAAGCTCCTCGATTTTATGAAAGAGAATTGGAATTTTCCGGCTGACCGAGCATTACAAGCGAAGGTTCCTGCCAGGCGTAGCTGGTACTGGAAAGATGTTGTTTTGGAAAAACTCCACAACAAGGGGAAGAAAATTACTTTTTACGAGAATCTGCATGAAAATCCCAAAGCAATTACAGGAATTATTGAAGGAATTGGTCCGGATGGCGAACTGCTTATAACAGACGACGCAGGGCGGACAAAAAAGTATTATAGCGGCGAAATTTCCACATCATGCAGATGATGGGCTTCTCTTTTTTAGCAAAAAAATATATAATGTGCAAAAGGTATTTATGAAAAAAGCACTGATTTTTTTTATTTGTTTTCTGTTTGCTTCATCTCTGTATGCAACAGAGGTTAAATTTGGTGGCGCTATTGGGCTTAACGGCAGTTGGAACAGCGGCAGCGACTGGAAAGATTATCTTGATGGGAACGACAACATAATAGGGTTGGGATTTGAAGCCGGTGTTTTTGCAAATATAGCAGTAAGCAGCATTTTTTCTTTTCAGCCGGAGTTTAATTTTTTATACCTGAGAGCCGGGCAAAACAACAATGATCTTAGAATAATTTATACTACAAAAGCGCTTGAAATTCCTGTTCTTGCAAGATTTAGTTTTTGGGATTTAAATTTTTTTCTGGGTCCTGCAGTGCATATAATACTTGGAAATATGGCGTATGAACTAACAGAAGATAATCCCGTGGATCCAATTACGCATACTATATCAATCGATAACAGAGTCGTATTAGCAGTTATTGTTGGTGTAAGTTATGCACTGCCTTTTGGCAGCGGAGAAATTGTTTTTGATTTTAGATACAGAAGAACACTCACAGATATGTTTGATGCGTATGGCGATTCTTTTCTTAGGAACCTAAGGCATAACAGCGTAGGAATCCGCGTGGGATATAGTTTTGGCTTTTAGGTGAGCTGCATACATGAGCTTCCGGAATCGGTCAAAACAACGCCTATGAGCGGCGAGCTTGTGGCTCGCCCCCCATTCGATATTTGCGCTGTTTCCCTACTGAACCTTAAATCGCGAAACTTCCCTAATCAAATCAGCAATGTATTCCTTGTTTTTCTCGGTTAATTCATCAATATTGACAACTGCCTTGTTTACCTGTTCCGCTCCGACAGCCATTTCGTTCATGCCTCCGGTTATTTGCTGAGTTGTTTTTTCTAAATTGTCAGCTTCACGGATTACTTCTCTGGCGCCTTCAAGCATTTCCTGGGTACCGCTTTTTACCAATTGCGTGGTTTCGTTTACAAGCGCAATGGCTTCGAGTATCTGCTTGCTGCCTTGCCCTTGCTCTTCCATCGCGCAACGGATATTGTCTTCCTGCTCTGCAACTGTTTTTACACTTGAATCAATTGCCTCAAACTTATTAAGCACATTTTCTGTGGATTGAGTAATCTTATCGATAGAAGTTTTTATTTTTTTAAGTACAGCGCTGATTGTCTTTGACTGCTCACCTGAGTTTTCTGCCAGTTTGCGTATCTCGTCGGCAACAACAGCGAAGCCCTTGCCCGACTCCCCTGCGTGAGCTGCTTCAATGGCAGCATTCATCGAAAGAAGATTTGTCTGACTGGCGATGTTTTCCATAACAGCGTTAATTTCCAAAAGACCTTCGGATTCCCTTGCGATTTCCTGGATATCCGCAGCCACTTCGGACAAACCAGCCCTGCCGATTTCCGAAGCCTCCAGCAGGGTTTTTACATTGGCTGCATTGTTAACAAGAGTTCTTGTAACGGAATTTATATTGGCAAGCATTTCTTCGATTGCCGAAGATGACTGGGATACGCTTGAGGTCTGCTTTTCCACATGATCGTTGAGCTTGCCAATATTGGCGGTAATTTGCTCCATTGCAGCATTGGTTTCGGTAACGCTGGCACTTTGGTTAAGCATCTGGTTTTTGATGCTCTGAACATTGGCGGTAATCTCGTTCATTGCCGCGGCTGTTTCTGTCGTGTCTGCGGCAAGATCATCTCCTACCGCGGTTAGTAAATCCGCCTCCTTTTTTATGGTTATGACCAGATTCCTGATTTTCTCCAGAGTCAAATTGAAGTAGCCTGCCATTCTGCTTATTTCGTCATTGCCTTTTTCCGGAATAATGCGGGTAAGATCTCCCTCTCCCTGAGCAATATCCTTTAAGGTATCTGCGACATCAACGATAGGTCTAGTCATTTTGTGGTAAATAAAGAAGGCGATTGCTGACATGAGGATTGTTGCTGTTGCCGCTATAATAATAGCATAATTGACCATTCTTCGAACTGGAGCCATGATAGTTCTGTCTGCCTTGGCAAGCATTATCGTCCAGGTCAAGCCAGAGTCCCCCAAAGCAATGTGGCTAAGGTTTAACTCCACATTGCTTCTCAGAGTAGGTGAATAACTTTTTTCCTGAAACGGAGTTGCATTAGTTACTGCATTAAAAGCAGCTTCAAGGCGCTTTCCGTAAATCAATTCTGTGTCACGCATCATGCTGCCTGTGATTTCGGGGCGGAAGCTTGCTATGATAAATCCATTGTCAGCATAAATCGACATTGCGGCAATATCCTGGTTCTCCCGCATTAGCTCCATAACCCGCGGCTGTACAAAAGCAATATCCCAAAAACATGAGACCAGACCTACCGGCTCGTTGGTACGCGGATTAATTATTGGGGCAGATAACCTGACCACGTGGGTATCCCCGCTCCATATAGTTCTCTTAAGCGGATATTCTGCAAGAATTTTTCTGCTATTTGGTCCATTAAGGTGGTTCATGAACAGGTCTATTGCCAAATCATTGACAGTATAGACTGATATTATCTCTCTGCCCGTTTCCTTGCTGAAAGCAATGGCGTGCTGCCCGGTTCTTGTAGTTCCCGGTCTGCCAACCATTTGAGCGTCCATGTTATCAAGAGCGTTGGGCTTCCATGTTACACTAATTTGGAGTAAGTCTGGTTCTGCTGCAAGGGTGCTTCTGGCCATTTCATCGTAAATGTTACGCCTGATTTCAGGAGTTAGCATCTCATAACCTGACATTGCACCAGCCAAAGTACGCAATGTTTGTAAAGATTTGTTAACACGCCCTTCCCAGTAATTGGATTGGGCGTTGTTTAGGGAAATCATATGCTGTATGCTTATTTCCTTGCTTACTCTTGCTGCTCTGTAGACCAGCACGCCGGAAACAGATGCTGCTACTACAAGAGCCATAGCGATCCCGATAATAGTCAGCTTGTACTTGATTTTCATATACTCTACATCTCCTTTTGCGAAAAACATAAACTATGTTTTGCTTTTAGTTTTGCCTAAAGCTCCAGGATACGTCATTACTGAGCTAAATTCCTGAAGTAGATTCTTGGAGTAGATTTCTGGGGTAAATTCCTGAAGTAGATTTTTAGAGTAGGTTCCTGTCGTAAATTCCTGAAGTAGATTCTTGCCCTTTGGCTGGAGTTTTAAGTCATTTCTTACTATACTGTTTATACTATAAAATTTAATATTGCAATAACTTTTTTTCCCATTCACACTAAGGGGCATCATCAGTATGAAAGGTTACCCTTTTAATTTTTCTTCTTGCTCGTGCCTTTTAGTTCGGCTTCGGTACGAAAATCGTTCGTCGAAGAAAAAAAAAGAAAAATTTGAATAAAATGTTGATGATTTAGAAAAGTCTTTGTATCTTTTACTTGAAAAAACAAAACAGATAAAAACATATATTATAAGGAAGGAAATAAGTATGGCTAAAAAGTTAGAATTTAACGAAGCATCAAGAAAAAAGCTTTTTATTGGCGTTGAGAAGCTCTCAAATGCGGTAAAAGTTACGCTCGGTCCAAAAGGCAGGAACGTTCTTCTTGATAAAAAATTCGGCGCACCAACAGTTACAAAAGACGGGGTATCTGTTGCAAAGGAAATCGAACTCGAAGACTCGTTTGAAAATATGGGCGCACAGCTTGTTAAAGAAGTTGCCACAAAAACCAATGATGTTGCCGGAGATGGCACAACCACAGCTACAGTTCTTGCATATTCAATTACAAAAGAAGGAATAAAAAGCGTTGCAGCGGGAATTAACCCAATGGCTATCAAGAGGGGAGTTGATAAAGCAGTAGCAATTTCCGTAGAAGAAATTAAAAAAGCTGCAAAAAACATTAAAGATAAAAACGAAATCGCTCAGGTTGCGTCGATTTCTGCAAATAATGATATGGAAATTGGTCAGCAGATTGCCGAAGCAATGGAAAGGGTTGGAAAAGATGGTGTTATTACTGTAGAAGAATCAAAAACAATTGATTCATACATCGATTTTGTTGAAGGAATGCAGTTCGACAGAGGATATTTATCGCCATATTTTGCTACAAACAGAGACACAATGACTTCTGTTCTTGATAATCCATATATTCTTATTTATGACAAAAAAATTGCAAATATGAAGGAACTTCTTCCGATTCTGGAAAAAGTTGCGCAGTCCGGCAAGCCGATTCTTATTATTGCAGAAGATGTTGAGGGCGAGGCTCTTGCAACGCTTGTTGTAAATACGCTAAGGGGAACGCTTGTTGCTGTTGCTGTAAAAGCTCCGGGTTTTGGCGACAGAAGAAAAGCAATGCTTGAAGATATTGCTATTCTCACAGGCGGTCAGGTAATTTCCGAAGACCTTGGTCTCAAGCTTGAAAATACAGAACTCGATATGCTTGGAAAAGCAAAAACTATAAAGGTTGAAAAAGAAAATACTACAATTATTAATGGTGAAGGCAAAGCTTCTGACCTTAAAGACAGAATTGCGCAGATTAAGGCTCAAATCGAAGATACAACTTCGGATTATGACAGGGAAAAACTCCAGGAAAGGCTTGCAAAGCTTGCAGGCGGGGTTGCGGTTATTAATGTTGGGGCTGCTACAGAGGTAGAGCTTAAGGAAAAGAAGCACAGGGTAGAGGATGCACTTTCTGCTACAAGAGCTGCGATTGACGAAGGCGTTATTCCGGGCGGCGGAGTTGCGCTTATTCAAGCTGTTCATGTTCTTGCAAAAACAGATATGGCAAATATTCCCGAAGATGAAAGAGTTGGTTTTAATATAGTAAAAAGAGCTCTTGAAGAACCTATCAGGCAGATTGCAGAGAATGCTGGTCTTGACGGAGCTGTTATTGCAGAAAAAGCAAAGCATGAGAAAAAAGGCATTGGTTTTGATGCAGACAAGATGGAGTGGGTAGATATGCTGAAAGCTGGTATTATAGACCCGGCTAAGGTTACGAGGTCTGCTCTTCAGAATGCTGCTTCGATTGCAAGCCTTCTTCTTACAACAGAATGTATTGTTACAGACCTTCCTGAAAAAGATGCTCCTGCTGCTCCTGGCGGTCATCCGGGAATGGGCGGCATGGGCGGAATGGGCGGCATGATGTAATATCAGCCTCTTTTGGAAAATATATCTTAGAGGGAGTGTTCTCTTTGGAGCATTCCCTTTTTTTAATGTTTAATATGATTTAATCTGATAGAAGCAGAAAAAGTTGTGTGGTATAGTCGAATAGGGTTTACAATATGACAAGAGAAGATTTTATTTCTACCATAGGTTATGATGGGGATTCCGCATTAGTGGACAGAAAAGCAAGAAGAAAGTATTCCGGAATGACAACAATAGAGCTGGTTGAAGCAGGGTTTTTCAAACCTGCATTATGCTCTGCAATATATTCAGAAAATCCTGACGAATTAAATGCTGTTCTTGAAAAATATAATTCATTAACGGAAAAGAAAATAGATACAGCGGAGCAGTTAAAGCTTGTTCTTGGCATACAAAGAATGCCCGAAGAGATAACAAAAACCGTTGTAATATAATCATCCCGATTCGTATTCTTGACTACTATTGCGATAGATGATATTTTTTATGTACTTTAAAAATATTTTTATAAAACAAGGAAATTTTTATGATTAATTTAATAAGCAGTCTCCCTTTGATGCAAGCCGGCGGCGGGATGGCTACAACCGTGCTTACTTTTGGTGCAGTAATTGCAGTATTTTACCTTTTAATTATACGACCGCAGCAAAGAAAACAGAAAGAAACTCAAACTATGATTAGTGAGATTAAAAAATTCGACAAAGTTATTACAATCGGCGGAATAAAGGGAGTCGTACAAGCTGTAAAAGAAACCAGTATTATTCTTAAAGTAGATGATAATACAAAAATTGAATTTACAAAAAACGCTATTGCTACAGTGGTTGAAAAATATGAATCAAAGAGTGATAAGGTTGATGCTGATGCTTCATCTAGTGAGGAAAAAGGTAATTAAAACTTCAACAATCGGAGTTGTTTAAATGAGCAAACGTTTTAGATTTTTTATTGTACTCTTGGTATTAGTCATTGCCGGGGTATTTTTATATCCTACAATAAACTGGTATTTTATGGTGCCGCAGGAAAAAAAGGATATTGCATTAGGTTCGAGAGAGCAGATAAGAAATTATGCAATGAGCAGAGCTGCCAGAGAGCTTGACAGAATCAATGAACTTGCGAGGCTGGACAGTAATGCCGATGTTCCAAGAGAATATCAGTTCCTTGTCAGAAAAGCGAGAGCTAATAATAGGCTTACCGGAAGAGATATGCCTTCAAGGTGGACAATCGGCGAGGTTCTTTTAAGCTTCGGCACACAAGAAAGGGTCTTTAGAGCGCTTGAGGCATACTACAGAGATGAAATTTTTGCGCTTCAGGACAGAAGCAATGGAATTATACAGCTTGGGCTGGATCTTTCGGGCGGTATGAGTGTTCTTCTTCGGGCAGATATGGAAAGCCTTAGAGAGCGGCTTGGTCATGCTCCTTCGGCAGAAGACAGAAGAAATGCCATTGCGCAGGCTATAGAAATACTTAATACCAGAGTAGATAGATTCGGAGTTACAGAACCTGTTTTACGAAGCCAGGGGGATACTCATATTCTTATTGAAATTCCTGGAGCAGTAGATCCGGAGCGGGTAAATGCTTTTCTTATGGGAGCAGGCGGGCTTAATTTTCATATTGTTGACGATGAAGCGACTGCAAGAGCTATGGCCCATATATATGAATATGGAATAGAAGCGCTGCACCCGGATACAGGTCAGCCTCTTGATCCGACAATTATTCCAGCCGGCGTTGTCTTAAGAGAATTTGTTCAAAGAGATGAGTATGGAATTAACAGGGTTATAAGATATGTTGCAATAATGGAAATACCGGGTCTTCACGGTGATCATATTGTAAATGCCCAGGTTGGAACTGACCATATTACAGGAAGACCGGTTATTAATTTTATTCTTGATAGAGAAGGCTCTCAGATTTTTGCTCAATTAACTTCTGCTAATACACAAAGAACAATGGCAATAGTTCTCGATAATCAGGTAAAAGCAGGCGCGACAATAACCGAAGCAATTACAGGCGGTCAAGTTAGAATGACTGGCTTTGGCAGGGAAGAAGCCAATGCACTTGCTCTTATCTTAAGAACAGCCTCGCTTCCGTTTGAGCTTACAATAGAGAGCCAGCAGGCTGTTGGAGCTTCTCTTGGAGAAGACTTGATTAGAGCAGGTCTTAAGGCAATTATGCTTGGTTTTATTCTTGTTGTAATTTTTATGATACTCTATTACAAAGGCGCAGGACTTATTGCAGATATCGCACTGGTTATGAATCTATTTCTTATGATGGCGATACTTTCGGCTTTTAATATGACGTTAACTATGACAAGTATAGCAGGGCTGATACTTACCGTAGGTATGGCGGTGGACGCCAATGTAATTATCTTTGAAAGAATAAAAGAAGAATTAAGAGCCGGCAAAACAGCAGAAGCTGCTGTTAATATGGGATATAAAAAAGCTTTCTGGACAATTATGGATTCAAATTTAACATCACTTATTGCAGTGATTTTCCTTTCACAGTTGGGAACAGGTCCTATACAGGGATTTGCATATGTTCTTGCGGTAGGAATAGTTTGTTCAATGTTTACAGCTCTTTTTGTAACAAGGCTGATTTTTGATTTTAGCCTTACTTACTTTGGAAAAAAACACTTGAGCATCAGTTGGAGGATAAAATGAGCGATAGAATAATTCGTTTCACCAGACTAAGAATACCTGCACTTATTTTATCTTTATTTGTGATAATCGGCGGTATAGCCGGAACAGTGTATAAAGGCGGTTTCAACTTTGGAATTGATTTTAGCTCCGGTTTATCAATGAGAATTCAAATTGCAGAAAGTGTTTTAAAAGTTTTTTATACAGGGCAGGACAGAGCTATTATAAATATCAGAGATAATACTCTTCAAATAACTTTTATAAGAGACGGCGGCTTGATCAGGGAGGATAACTTTTTTGTTCTTGCAGACTATCCAACAGTTGCGGATTTGGCTTATGCACTTTCAGCTATTGATGAAATAATTGTGGAAGAGACAGGCAATGCCAGGCTTCCGGCTTCGACAATCATGGGGCTTAATTTTGTAACTGATTTAACAGAATCAGGCGTAATACTTAACAGTGCAAATACAAATACGGATAATTTTATTGATATTGGCAGTATAAGGGAAACTCTTGCAGAGCTTGGTTCCGTAAGAATTCAAACAGCCGGAAGAGCATTAAACCAGGAATTTATTATAATAATGCAAAACAGGGATGGAGCAGATGGTTTTGCTGCACAAGCTACATCTCAAATTTTGGGAGCTCTTGGCAGTGCGTATGGCGCTGATAATTTGGTTGTAAAACAATCAGATTATGTTGGTCCCCAGTTTTCCGAAGCTTTGGGTAATCAGGTTATACTGCTTATATCTCTTACTCTGCTGCTTATACTTGTTTATATTTGGTTCCGTTTTAAACTTGAGTATGGCGCTTCGGCTGTTACAGGTCTTATTCATAATGCCTTGGTTATGGTGGGGATTATAGGCTTTTTCCAGTTTGAAGTAAACACAGCAACTATTGCGGCAATTCTTACAGTAATTGGATATTCTCTTAATGATAATATCGTAATTTTTGATAGAATAAGGGAGAATCAGCTACTTTTAAGAGATAAAGAAAAAGACTTTACCAAAATTGTTGATAAAAGTATTACACAATCGTTGGGCAGAACAATTATAACATCTTTTTCAACGCTTCTTGCTGTAGTTGCCATTTATATTTTTGGCTCGGGCGTAATACAGATATTTGCCTTAAATCTTATGATTGGTATTGTTGTTGGTACATATTCTTCTATTTATACAGCATCGCCTTTGCTTATCATGTTGATGAACTTTTCAAAGAAAAGAAGCAAATTTGCTGCTGATCTTGAGAAAAAAGCAGAGGACAAAACTCTGGAAGCAGAAGAGCCTAAAAAGCTTTCGGAAGAACCAAAAAAAACTGCCGCAGAACCAAGACAGCTTCCGGCTGAATCTGCAAATACCGAAGAAAAAGCGGATAAAGAAAACAAAACGCCGCCCGCACCAGGCACGCCGGGTGCAAGATGGCAGCCAAAGAGAAAAAAGAAAAAGTAAAAATTTTTTGATACGGCAATTAAAAGAGCTTTCTGTATTTGCAGAGAGCTCTTTTTTTCTCTTTGCTCTGTTGCGGTCTCTTTTTTTTTTTGATATAAATAGTAAGTGCTGGAGGGGTAAATGGAATTTTTTGAAAAACGACTTAAAGACAGCGATCCGGAAATATGGGCTGCAATAGAGAAAGAAAAAGAAAGACAGAATAAAAATCTTGAATTAATTGCTTCGGAAAATAATGTCTCAATGGCGGTTCTGGAAGCAGATGGATCTGTTCTTACAAATAAATATGCCGAAGGATATTCCGGAAAAAGATATTACGGCGGCTGCGAACATGTTGATGTAGCGGAAACCCTTGCAATAGAAAGGCTAAAAAAACTTTTTGATGCAAAATTCGCAAATGTTCAGGCTCATTCAGGTTCCCAGGCTAATATGGCTGCATTTATGACTCTTGTAAATACAGGCGACAAAGTTATGGGAATGGACTTAAGCCACGGAGGGCATCTTACGCACGGGCATCCGCTCAATTTTTCGGGTTCGCTTTATAATATTATCTCTTACCAGGTTTGCCCAAAAACTTTTATGATTGATTATGATGAGGTAAGAAAAATTGCTGTCCGCGAAAAACCAAAAATGATTATTGCCGGAGCCAGCGCATATCCAAGAATTATAGATTTTGCAAAGTTTCGGGAAATATGCAATGAAGTTGGCGCCTCCCTTATGGTTGATATAGCGCATATCGGCGGGCAGGTTGCAACAGGGCTTCATCCTTCGCCTGTTCCGTTCGCAGATATTGTAACAGGCACAACGCACAAAACTTTGCGCGGACCGCGGGGCGGGTATCTGCTTACAAATAACGAAGAGATTGCGAAAAAGTTTAATAAAGATATTTTTCCCGGCATCCAGGGCGGTCCTTTAATGCACATTATTGCTGCAAAAGCAGTTGCATTCGGAGAATGCCTTAAAAGCGAATACAAAACTTATATGCAGAATGTTAATAACAACGCAAAAGTGCTGGCAGAAGAACTTGTTAAACAAGGGCTTTCGATTGTCTCCGGGGGAACAGATAATCATTTAATGCTTATTGATGTCTCCAAAAATAGTCTTACAGGAAAAGTTGTTGAAGCAGCGCTGGATAAAGCAGGAATAAGCGCAAATAAAAATACAATACCTTTTGATACGCAAAAACCCTTAATTACAAGCGGAATAAGAATCGGAACGCCGTCGGTTACTACCAGAGGAATGAGTAAAGATGAAATGAGGAAAATCGCAGACTTTATCAAAAGAGTTATTGATAATGTAAATAACGAAAGCGCTCTTGGTTCCATAAGGGACGAAGTTTTTAGCTTAACCGCAAAGTTTCCAATGTATAAATAATTGAGTAAAAGCGGTACGACAAGGCACTGCGTTCGTGCCGCTTTGCGTACCCTTTATTTATCCCGGCGAGCCTGGCGGCGAAGAAGCGCTGTCTTTTTCCAGAACTTTGCGCTGAAAGAAGAATTTTAAAAATGTTTCTTCCTTCATGTTGCGTGTAACACGGTAGATAATCATGCAAACTGCATAGGTAAACAAAAATCTGCCTGCTATTATTGGAAAAGCAGCTCCTCCAATTGAAATCATCAGTATGTTATCTTCGATAACAGCATGGTGCGATGTAACAAAAAATACTGTGTAGAGAAATTCTTTCTTTTTAATCTTTCCTGCTTTTGATTCTTTTATAAAGAATCCGCCTGCATACGCGTACCCAAGAACAGTTCCGATTATTGTTACTGGTATTGCGTTTCTTCCTATTCCAATATGTTTTAAGACTGGTCTTAGGATTTTAATAAGAATAATTAAAGCTCCGGAGCGCTCAAGAATTTTTATTATTATATTTAAAAAAAATATAATAACTACTATGGTAAAATAAAGCCTTAATTCCCCAAGAGCCCAACTCAACAAAGACTCTTCGGCGGGAGCTGTGCTTGTCAAAAAGATTTGGGGCGCAGTGTTATAGAGATTAAAAAAAGAAAAAATAAAGCCAAAGACTATTCCTGCAAGGACTCCCATGACAAGTTTATAAATAACAGATACTTTTAGCTTTATCCCTACTCTTGTATCTATGCCGCATTCTATTGGCACATTATGGGAAGTTAAAACCATTATTGAAAGCACAGTAATCTGGGCTTTGGTTATAGGCTCGTCGGGGAATATGGAGAGAAAAACAATTATTGCTGCATATACATTTGTGCATAAAGCTGCTGCCCATACAATGCCGTAAGCACCGGGAAGCCCTGCCAAAGACATTACAGGCGAAAGAATGTCTCCAATGTATGATATAAGCCCTAATTCTGTAAGTATTTTCATTACAATGCTTACAGGTATCATTACTTTAAAGAGAGTTTTGCATATATCGATAGTATTTAAACCTACGCGTTTTAATACCAAAAAAGCTCTTCTAAACATTGTAAGGTAAAATCTATTTTATTGCTTAAAAACATTCAAATACTTTTTTGAGGATATCTATTTGCAATAAAATGTTATTTGCACTAAAATATGCAACTATAAAGGAGGCGGAAAATGGCTTTTTGCGCACATTGCGGAACCAAACTAAACGAGGATGCCAGATTCTGCAACAGCTGCAGAGTAAAAATAGATGAAGCTGTTGGCGGGGAACAGAACCCATACGCGCCTCCTCAGTATAATACAATAAAACTTCGTGCAAAAAAATCACCCTGGCAATATTTTACCGGTGCAATGAAGAAATATGCTGTGTTTGAAGGCAGAGCAAGAAGGGCTGAATTTTGGTGGTTTACATTATTTGCCTTACTTCTTTCTATTCCTTTTGTTGTTCTGGATGTGATATTTGATTTGTATATAGCAGGAAATCCATATCTAGGGGTATTTGACACACTTTGGAGTCTTGCGATCTTAATACCATCGATAAGTGTAACAGTAAGACGTATGCACGATTGCAATAAAAGCGGCTGGTTTATGCTTATTCCGATATACGGCTGGATTATTCTTCCTCTTACCAATGGCACTTATGGTCCAAACAGATTCGGCGCAGACCCTAAGCACGAAAATAACCCGGAGGAAAATCAACAAAATATATGAAAAAACTACTTTTATTAAATGCCTGTATGAACAGGGAAACTTCACGGACATGGAGATTGTGCAAAGAGTTAATTACGTTACTTAACAAAGACAATGCTTTTGAAATAACCGAATTGATTTTGGAAAAGCTGAATCTTCAGGCTCTAACATCGGAAACATTAAACATAAGAGGCGAGCTGCTCAAAAAAGGAGCCCTTTCCGATGAATCATTTGGCTATGCCAGACAATTCAGTAACGCAGATTGCATTGTAGTTGCTGCGCCTCTTTGGGACTGCGGGTTTCCCGGAATATTCAAGAATTATGTTGAGGCAATAAGCATACCAGGTATCGTGAGTCTTTACGAAGGAAACGGCAAGCCAACAGGACTTTGCAAAGCAGAAAAGCTCTACTATGTTACCACAAGGGGCGGCTCCAATATTGGGGATGAAAAAGATCTGGGCTTTGCGACAATACAGGGGCTCTGTAAATTTTTTGGCATTAAGGACGTAAGATGCATTAGCGCAGAAGGGCTTGACGATGTTGATAAAGTCGAAGCAATAATGCAGAAAGCTATCGCAGCTATCCCCAGCAAGCTGTAAAGATTTTTCGCGACCTCGGTGTTACTTTTCCGCCTCGTTTTCCATCAGTTTATATAACTCCGGGGCTAGTTTTTTAAGATTTATTACTTTTAAATTGTGGTCTGTCCAGGCATGAAGGGTTTCGCCTTCTGCAAGAAGCGCGCCGTCGCTTTTTCTGTGAGCCGTGTATTTTATCTCAAGCCGTGCCGGAGTAAGCTTTTTTATTGACAGTTTTACCAGAACAGTGTCGCCATATCTTGCGCCTTCCCTAAAATCACACTGGAGTCGTGCAAGCGGGAGCATTATTCCCTCTTTTTCTATGCGAGCATATGGGTAGCCCAATTTTTCCATATAGTCGGTTCTTGCAGCTTCGAACCAAATAGGGTAGACAGAGTGATGGACTACTTTCATTTGATCGGTTTCTGCATATCGTACAACAATTTCTGTATCTGATTTCATTTTTACCTCAATGATTATTATTCGCCGACCCCGTCCTTCGACGGGGTAAACTCCGCGAGAGTTGCATGCAAACAGAGCTGCACATCCACCGAAGAAGTGAGGGTCGCTGGCGTGCTTTGCACGCACATGACCGAACGATGAGGTGGACAAGGGGCATAGCCCCTTATGAACCTAGCGAGGAGGCGAACAAAAATTATTTTACCAGAAGGCTAGTCTTATGGTAAAATAATTTTTATAATATATCAATGTAAAAGGGGTATACAAGTGCGGATTATTAAATTGTGGCGATTATTATATAAAATACTATTGGCGCTCGTTATTGTGGTGTTTTATTTTTTGACTGCAACTTTTGCATTTATTCTTCCTGTCAATAAGTATAAAAAAAGAAAAATTCTTACCAAAATATATGGTTTTTGGGGCGCTGCTTTTCTGAAGCTATTGCGCGTAAAAGTTAATTTAACAGGCAATAGTTATTCCAAAGAAAAAACATGGTATATTATGAGTAATCATGTCTCTTTTTTGGATATTATTATAATAATGACAAACTTTCGAACAGCTTTTATTACTTCGATGGAAATGAAAAAGCGCTTTCTTCTGGGGCAGATTTGTACTGTGGCAGGTTGTCTTTTTGTTGACAGAAGAAAGATTACAACGCTAAAAAATGAAATACCGGAGATAAGCGGGGCATTAAAAAATAATCTGAATGTTTGCTTTTTTCCCGAAGCTACATGCGCAAATGGCGTAGAGCTTTTGCCTTTTAAAGCAGCTCTTATGAGCGCTGTTGCTGGTACAGGAGCGGAAATTCTTCCGCTAAGTATAATGTATAAAAAGATAAACAAGAGACCGTTTACCACAGATGATTTTCGGGAAATCGGTTATTTTGGGGGGATGAAGTTTGCTCCGCAGTTTATAAAACTGTTAGCGCTTAAATCTCTTGAAGTTGATGTAGAAATACTTGAGCCTTTTGATCCGGTAAACCTTGAGTACAAGGGAATACGCGATAAGGTTTATGACATAATAAGTACAAGATATTATCGGTATATAGACGAGATTAGGAGCGCAGGCTCTAAATAAATGCTTCGTTGGCAAGTATTTGCTCAGAATGCCCATATTATAAAAAAGTGATATCACTTTATCGAGGCTGAAGGCTGATACGCGAGCCGCGCCAGAAACTTCGTTGCGGCGTGCCGTTAGGCGAAGCGCAACGGCCGTAAGCCCGGTTTACATATAAAAGTTCGGCAAGATTAATTGCTCTCCTCGAATATTCTGTTTACAATCTCAAATACCTTGTCTCTGTCTTTTCCAAAAACTATTTGCAAATAATATGTCTCAACACAATCTTCGCAAACAAAGTATCTGCCTGTAGGCGCTGATTTTTTAATCTGATCTTTAACAATTTCCACAGCTTCTTTCGGAGTTTTGTCTTTAAATAAAGAAGGCTTCTGCTTTCTTACCTGCTCAACAACTTTGTTGCTGTAGTTTTCTGCCATAAAAGCTTCGTCTACGCTAAGCATTGTGCTGTCTTCTTCTGTCATGCGCGCAAGGCATATATCGCAATAAGCCTCTTTTATTTTATGCTTTTTCCATATTGCTGCTGCTGCATAGAGGCGGTCAAGATAATCCCATGCGATAAGAAAAAATGCTGCATCGTTATTATCCTGTTCTCTGGCCCAGTCAAGAGCCGGCTGCCCGTTTTCCATGCAAGATCTTTTATCTGCATTTTTTATTAAGAGATATTCTGTTTCTTCCAGCCGTTTGTTTACAAGAGCGCCTGCAAGGGGTGTTAACCCTGCGCTGTTGGATTTATCAACCATATCAGGATATTTTTCCAAGAGCGCTTTTAATTTTTCAAGTTCGCCGGAAGAAGCTGCTGTTATTATATTATCTAAAATATCCATAAAAACTCCATAATATTACTATTTTTACATACCCCATATTTGTTTTGGGGCAACTTTGACTAAATATAACTATAATTTTGATTTTTTATAACAAAATTCTGCAATTTTTTTGAAAAAATGTTCAGGAAGACGTTCTTTTGGAGCTGTATTCTCGTATTTGCCGACGAAGTTAGATTATCAAGCATTACTGCATGAAGTGCAGTAATGCCAGTTTAAGATTATTTTTTTTGACGATCTCTCTGCAAAGATCTACAGATGCTATTACATCGTCAGGAAGATGAGCATCTGAGTTGCAGATAACTTCGACTTCGTAGTCTGCTGCGATTTCCCAGAATGCATCTATAGGGTAGGGATATCTTGTTCCCTCACTGGCTTCTACAGGAGCTCTTCGAAAGCCGCCGCCGTTTATTTCAAGAGGTATATTATTTTTTTTAGCAGCTTTGCATATTTCTTCGCTTGCTTTTATAGTTTCTGCATCCCATTTTAGCGTAAAAAGCCCAAACAAGTCGGGGTGCCCAACAAAATCAAAAACCCTGGATTCTATCATTTTGACTACAGCTTCTCCGTATTGCCTTACCATTCCGCAAACCTCTCCGCCGGAATAGCAGCAAATCCATTTATCTTCGTGCCGCAAATAATGCACGCTGCCTATAAGGTAGACACAATTTCTTGCACCCCGGAGCTCATCAGTATAAAAATTTGTATATTCCGGGTCCCAATCGCACTCCATTCCTTTTACGATTTTGAGATCAGGATGCGCTTCCCGTGCTCTCATGAATGCTCTGTCGTAGCTGTCGAGCAGATCGATATCCATTCTCTCGTAACACCATTTTTTTCTGTCCGGAAAAGGCGTATGGTCTGATATTCCCAATACTTTGAGATTTTTTTCAACTGCTTTTGCTGCATAATCCGGAATGTCGCCTACTGCGTGCTTGCATCTGAATGTATGAGTATGAAAATTTCCTGTAATTGTGTCTTCAGTTTTCATTATAATACTTCCGGGGATTATTTTTTAGTGAGAGTATCATAACGGGATAATAATTACAATTAAAAAAACATCAGGAAAAAATATACTGATGTTTTCTAATACTTTTTGCCATGTACTTTTAAAAGATTAAATTCGCCCACATTGCTTATGAGCATGGCAGCCATAACCCCGGCCTCTACGGGATCGCTTATTACAAGGTCACATGCTTTTGTAACACTGCCTGCCATATTAAGCGCAATTACAGGTATCCCGTATTCGGCTCTTAATTTTTTTACAGCCACAGTTATTTTGCCGCCCATAATAGAGCCTGCAAGAACAAGGATCCCAACCCTTTGCAGCTTGCCTACAGCATCTATTGCGTTTGCAATTTCGTTTTCCCCTATTACTGCGATTGTATCAACAGATATTGTTTCTCCGCGAATATTATGCCTGTCTGCTTCTGTGATTGCGCCGGATGCTACGCAGGAAACTTGCGCGCCGCCGCCAATAATAATTATTCTTTTTCCCCATGTCTTTTTATTCGTAGGCGTTGTCTCAACCGAAACTATTTCCGGAATCTCTTTTAGAGCTTTTATTACAACTTCGGGCTTGGACTTATTATCTACATGAAGAAGTATGTGGCATTTACCGTCATATTCTTTCCATAACTGGAAAGAAGAAATATCGCTTCCAAGATTATAAACCTTTGCTGAAATTTCCGAAATAAGACCATGCTTGTCTTTGCTTATAATTTCAAAAGCAAAGGATGCAGTGTCTTCGTGGCTAGAATGTTTCTTAAACCATGTATATCGTTCTTTTAATTTTTTGGGTATGCTCATAGATTAATGATTTTACTATTTTTTTTTTTAGTCAATAATAAAAATATAAAACTGATGAAATTTTTGCACCTGCCTGCAGGGTCTTGCCCTGCGGTCGCTTTGCGCGAATACCTTTATCGAAGGGCAGAGTTACGCATCTTTTTTTATGCACATAGCCGAATTTATTTTTTTTTCGAAATCGATAATCTGCTTGTTTAGAACTTTCTCAAAGTCTGACAATACTGATTCATGGAAATCCTTAATGAGATCAACTGAGTAGGCTTTTTTGGAAAAGAGATCTGGCGGGTCAATATTCAGGGCTGCGGCTATTCTTTCAATCATTTCAAATGACGGAGATCTTTTTTCCAATTCTATCATGGCAATATATGTAGGAGCAGTATCAATTTTTTCTGCCAATTTTACCTGCGACATACCAAGAAAACGCCGTCTTTCCTTGATATTGAGGGCTAAGATATGCCTTAAATTGGTCATTTCACCACCTATCCATAAGTTAATAAAAAGAATTTTATTTACCTGTGGGTTCCGAGATGCCTCATTTTAAAATGTTACCGAAAGTTATGGCTGCCTCATATAGAAAATGTTACCATAGCTACTTTTCCCTTTTGGTAATTTTCCGGTTCATTTGAGCGATCCGCTGTCTAAGACGAAGAATAGCTTTGTTAACATTGTGTTGAAGTTTGACCGGATTGTAAAGTTTAAAAGTAAATCTTTAGTTTTCTGTTGCGTTTGTGAAGATTCCATAAGCCTCTGAAACGGACTTTTTGGTTCATCATAAACTTTGATTTCCCTGGAACC
>JGI20163J26743_11538544_pt1 | contig 39746 bp, 37 predicted proteins | sample TergutCu122P1_FD_26743 | JGI IMG/M metagenome (IMG submission 26743) | reverse complement strand
AATGCCAATTAAAGTGTGTATGTGAAACTTGATTATTATTTATTTGAATTTTTATCCTTCTATCACCAATTACGGTTTCAACTGTTCTATTATTATGGTCCCAGTGAACATCCAGATAAAACATCTCAAACAGACTGCGCATTGGTAAAAGTACACGCCCATTAATTATTTGAGGACTATCTGCAATATCTATTCTTTGGCCATCTAGGTAAATTTCAATATTGTTGTTAGCTTTTACCGAAGTACTACATAAAATAACAATACTTAAAATAATACCTATTGTTAATATTAATTTTGGAAATTTCATATTAAATACTCCTTAAATACTCCTAAAATACAAACCGTAAAACTTACTCACCCGCTCAGCGGGTGGTTTATTATCCGCCTATAAGGCGATTGTTACTGGCCAGTGCCTATTGGTGCATTGAACGGTCCGCCAACCGCATAACTTTTCCGAGCTGCTGCTAAAGCAGCCTATTTTCTTTTGCCCTTTAGTATTGGTTCACCTGTAAATGGATCAATGTACTCATTCAAGCTCAGTTGGTCGGATATTGCATCTTCCTGCAATTGATTCTTTATATATTCTGCTATTCTATTTTTGTTTTGCCCACTGTATCAACTAGTATCCTCTGCACCAAAAATGTCTGTTGCCATATTTATATTTTAAGTTGGCATGTCTGTCAAAAATCATCAGCGAGCTTTCGCCTTTTAAATATCCCATTATACTCGACACACTATACTTTGGTGGTATACAAATCAACATATGTACATGGTCTTTACATAATGTGGCTTCTATTATTTCTATACCTTTCCTTTCACATAGCTCTCGTAATATCTTGCCTATATCTGTTTTTATTTTTCCGTAAATTATTTGTCTGCGATATTTTGGGGCAAATACCACGTGGTATTTACAATTCCAAGCTGTATGTGATAAAGTATTTTTGTCCAATGGGACTCCTCCTTTGGTTTTGGTGCCGGTTGGCGAACCTTCACCATTTTAACCTGGGAGGATATTTTCTTAAAGCCTTTAAGCTAAAGCTTTCTTATCACCACCGGCAGAGCCGGTGGTTTTTTCATGCTAAAGCGGAAAAGAAGATAGGAAATGTCCAAAATTAAACTTTCAATTAATAATCTTTGATACTCCCCTAAGAAGATAATTTTCGTGCCTATGTCTATATCATTTTCTTTGGCTAAATCTATGAAATCAAATAAGCCATTCAGAAGTTGTCCATTTTTACGACTGCTATCACAAATTTTCCAAAGCTATCTATTTCTCTGGTACGCATAATGTTTAATACCTCGTTTTACCCATAGCTTCCATATACTAATCATTGGACCCCATAATGCTCTTCACGTCCTTCATTCCATATAAGATACGGTGTATTTTTATGGTTTTTGCTTCTTCATCTACATGGTAGAAGAGGCGGTACTTGTATAGTAAAGGCATATGGCGGAAATAAGCATCATCTTCGTAGACAGGATACATGAGGGGATGAAGAGCCAAGGTTTCCGTTAATCGCTCAAAACTATCCGCAAATTTATCAGCAGCAGTATTGCTATGTTCATACAAATAAGTGTCTATTTCCAAAATATCAGTTACGGCTGATGGTAGATATTCGAGTTTATACACTATAATCTCGCCTTTCTTTGTGCTTTAAGTCTATCCATCATATCGTCATGCGATACCCACTTTGTATTAGGATCAGCAACTTCGAGTTTAGACTTATCTAGTTCCAATTTCACATACTGTCTATAAATGTCATCACGATAAGCTTTTTCAGTTTGGAGACTAAAAGGAATTCTTTCCTCCCGGACTATGGTTCTTAGTAATAAATCTATGGCAGTAGTTAAATCCATGCCTATTTCACCTAAAATTTTCTGTGCATTTTGTTTTACTTCTCCATCTACATTGACGGATATTCTTGCTGTCGGCATCATGATCAACTCCTTGTATTTTATACTCTACATGATACACCTAGTATGTGCATATTGTCAATACGAATGTAGGCTCTAATTAGCTAATCAAGAAATCTATTAATAATTGGTTCAGTATACTCCCAGATATATTATAGTAGTATAATCTGTCAACGGCGCTGATAAAATGAATAAAAAGGCGATTAAATATTGTAGGAAAGTGGCGAAGAAGAAAAGAAATTGATACACTCAAAAAACTAAGGGGGAGTGTATCATAGAAATGAAAGATGAAAAATGCGAAAATTTAGTATTTATAACCAATGCAGGAAAACACCTAAAAAGAGGTAGTTTCAAAACTGGATAAGCTTTTTGTAAAAAATTAAACTCTCCGCATGGAGAGTCTTGATATATTTCTATGTATTTGATACGTTTTTACATCTTTTATTCATCAAATGATTACCGAAATGAGTACCAAGCAATTTTTAGCCACTTTCTAAAGCCCTGAAACTCTTTAGTACGAAGCGGTCAGACTTGAACTGATGACCTCTACTCACTCAATTATCTTTTGCCTTCTACAACTTTCTCAAAAAACCATTGAGCCTCTAAAACAAATGGTCGGAGCGACCTGATTTGAACAGGCGACCTCTACCACCCCAAGGTAGCGCTCTACCAAGCTGAGCCACGCCCCGACACAAGATATATTCTACAATCTCAAAGATGGAAAGTCAAGGGATATTGGTACATTACTGTTCCAGTAGGTTAAACTTTTCTACTAGTTTTTTAACAGCTTTGGTGTAATCATTAGCATTTATTATTACAGAAACTTTGATTTCTGAAGTGCTTATCATTTCTAAATTTATATTAGCTTCTGCCAGAGCTTCAAACATGTCAGCAGCTACACCCGGATTGCTTATCATTCCGGCACCTACTATACTGATCTTGGCAACATTGTCCATACAGCCTACTCCTTTGGCACCGATTTCGTTGGAAACTTCTTCTAAAAGGGACTTTGCTTTTTCCATATCCTCTTTTCCAATGGTAAATGCAATATCATTTACTCCGTTTACCTTGGCACTTTGTATGATCATATCTACGTTAATAGCGTTGCTCGCAAGGGTTTTAAATATTTTAGATGCTATTCCGGGTTTATCCGGAATACCGAATAGTGCCATTTTAACAACATTTAAATCATGAGCTACTCCGACTACTACAACTTCTTTTTCCATATGTTCTACCCCCTGTACAATGGTTCCTTGATTATAATTGAAGCTGGATCTTACATGAATTTTGACATCATACAACTTTGCAAATTCTACTGATCTTGGCTGTAGAACCTTTGCTCCTAAGCTGGCAAGTTCCAACATTTCATCACAGGATATAGTATCTAGTTTTTTTATATTTGGGATAACTCTTGGATCAGTAGCATATACTCCATCAACGTCAGTAAATATTTCACAGACATCTGCTTTTAATGCTGCGGCAATAGCAACTGCAGTTGTGTCAGATCCACCTCTACCCAGAGTAGTTATTTCATCATTATTTGTAGCTCCTTGGAAACCGGCTACAATAACAATTTTATCCTGATCAAGCTCTTTGTGAAGCCTCTCAGAGTTAATATTTAGTATTTTTGCTTTGCTATGCACAGTATCGGTTTTTATACCTGCTTGCGGACCCGTTAAAGAGATAACTGCCTCACCCATTGATTGAATTGCCATGGCTAAAAGTGCTATAGTGATCTGTTCACCGGTAGCCAATAACATATCCATTTCTCTCTCAGGTGGATTATCTGAAACTTGTTTTGCCAATGAGATCAGATGGTCAGTATTTTTGCCCATAGCTGAAACTACAGTAACAACTTTGTTACCTTGTCTCTTAGTTTCAACCACCCTTTGTGCTATCCTTTTGATTTTTTCAGCGTCAGCTACTGAGCTTCCGCCAAATTTTTGAACTATTATACCCATAGCTACACTCCTTTATCTTCTAGTATTTTAACACCGTCTATTTCAGGGTTTAAATTTTTGATTAAGCATTTTACCCCTGCTTCTTTAAAGGTATCTTTCATAGCGTTACCTACTGTTTCTGCATTATTAGCTGTACAAAATGCAATGACTGTTGGTCCGGCTCCACTTAATGCTATAGAGTAGGCACCCATATCTTTTGCTGTCCGAACAACTTTATCCATTCCCGGAATTAAAGGCATTCTATAGGGTTGGTGCAGCTTGTCTTCCATTGCTTTACCCATAAGTTCCATATCTGAGTTCATAAATGCCCATACCAACAAACTGGTACGACTCATATTATATACAGCATCGCCTATTGGTACCTGTGTAGGCAAAGCATTTCTGGCTTTGCGAGTAGATAACTCGTAGTCCGGTATTGCCACTACTGTAGTTAAATTAACAGGTGGTTGAATTTTTCTATACACAGTTTCTTTATCAAATTGGGCACTCATTACTATCCCTCCAAGGAGTGCCGGAGCTACGTTATCCGGATGGCCTTCCATACAGGTTGCCAGATGGAGGATTTGGTCGTAACTTAGCTTGGAACCGGTAATATGGTTGGCTGCTACCATTCCGCCAACAATTACTGAGGCACTGCTTCCTAGGCCTCTTGCTAAAGGTATACTGTTTTCTATTTTTATTTTTAGGCCTTTTGGTTTGTAGTTAATTTCTTGGAATACTTTTGCTGCAGCTCTGTAAGCCAGATTTGCAGAATTTCTGGGTACTCTATCTACTCCATCTCCTTCAACTTCTATAACCAGATCATTACCTGTTTCTACCATAGCTATATAATTATACATATTTAAGGCCATTCCTAAAGTATCAAAACCCGGCCCCAAGTTAGCAGTAGTTGCAGGTACTCTGAGTACTACCATAAATATCTCTCCCCTACTAACTATTGATTACATTAAGCACAGCTGACTTTTGAGCAGGTATCTTAATGGGTTCAGCAATTTGTTTAATAGCATTTTGTGGATCTTTTAACCCATGACCGGTTAGTATACAAACCACAGTATCACCATTATTAAATAATCCTTTGTTTTTATACTTTAAAACCCCTGCTATTGAAGCAGCCGACGCAGGTTCAGCAAAGATACCTTCTTTTGATGCTAAGAGTCTGTATGCAGCTAGAATTTCCTCATCAGTTACACTGTCTATCAAACCCAGTGACTCACTTATGGCATTTTTTGCTCCCTGCCAACTTGCCGGATTTCCTATTCTGATAGCAGTTGCCACAGTTTCGGGATTTGGAACTACTTCATTTTTAACGATTGGAGCGGCACCTGCAGCTTGAAAACCTATCATTTTTGGGCAAGTAGTATTTTTTCCGGCATCGTGGTACTCTTTAAAACCTTTCCAATAGGCTGTAATATTTCCGGCATTACCTACCGGAATTGCCAAAAAATCAGGTGCCTTGCCTAAGGCATCTGAAATTTCAAAAGCAGCAGTTTTTTGACCTTCGATTCTATAGGGATTTAATGAGTTAACAAGGCTTATAGGATATTCACTGGTAATCTCCTTAACAATTTCCAGTGCTTCATCAAAATTACCTTCTATAGATATAACCTGTGCTCCGTAAACTAATGCTTGAGCAAGTTTACCAAGAGCTATATTACCATCAGGGATTAATACAATACACTTTAAACCACAACGTGCAGCATATGCAGCAGCAGCAGCGGACGTATTGCCGGTAGAGGCACACATTATTGCTTTTGAACCTTCTTCAACGGCTTTGGCAACTGCCATTACCATACCCCTGTCTTTAAAAGAACCTGTAGGATTTAACCCTTCATATTTGAAATAGAGGTTTAAATCCAACTCTTTAGATAGGTTTTCGCTTTTTACTAAAGGAGTATTACCCTCTAATAATGTGACAAATGGTGTATTTTTTGTTACAGGTAGATATGCTTGATATTCTTTAATTAATCCCTGCCAATGCATTTATTTATTTCCCCCTTCAACACGAATAACATTTGAAATAGCGTATACTATAGGCATATCGCCAATGATTTTTAAAGCATTTCTAAGACTATTTTCATTTACCTTATGGGTAATTAATACTATTTCAGCTCTACCGTTTTTACCTGTACTCTTTTGTACAACGGAAGCTATACTAACGTCATGGTCACCAAATATCCCGGCAATACTGGCTAATACTTTGGGTTTATCAGTAACTTTGAGTCTTAAATAGTATTCGCTTTGTATATCATCAATTTTAATTATAGGGCTTTCTTCAAAACATGTACAGGAAATTCTTCCCGTAACGTTATGCTCAATATTTCTGGCTGCATTGATTATATCTCCTACAATAGCACTTGCTGTAGGCATTTCACCTGCACCTCTGCCATAGAACATAGCTTCGCCAATGGCATCACCTTTTAAGAAAATAGCATTAAATACATCATTTACAGATGCCAAAGGGTGATCTTTTGGTATAAATACCGGATGAACTCTCACTTCAACTTGTTTATTTATGTAGTTTGCAATACCTAACAGCTTGATAACAAAACCAAGATCCTTGGCATATTGAATATCATCAGCTGTTATTTTAGTTATACCTTCTACATAAACATCTGAAAGAGTTACTCTTGTATTAAAAGCCACAGAAGCAAGGATAGCTATTTTTCTTGCTGCATCATATCCTTCTATATCAGCTGTTGGGTCTGCTTCTGCATATCCAAGATTTTGAGCTTCTTTAAGAACTTCATTAAAATCAGATCCTTCTTGAGTCATTTTGGTTAATATGTAGTTGGTAGTTCCATTAATGATGCCCATTACCTGTTCTAATTTATTTCCTGCTAAACACTCTTTTAATGGTCTAATAATCGGAATACCTCCGGCTACACTTGCTTCAAAAAAGAGATCTTCTTTTTTACTTTCTGCTATTTCAAATAATTCCTTCCCATGAATAGCAAGTAAATCTTTATTGGCAGTAACAACATGTTTGCCGTTTTCTAAAGCTCTAATGATAAACTTTTTGGCAACTTCAATACCACCTATGACTTCCACGATAATATCAATCTCAGGGTTATCTAATACATCCTCGGGTTTATCAGTTAAAATTCCATCAGGTAATGTTATGGAATATTGTTTGTTAATGTCTTTTTCCAAAACTTTTACAAGCTCTACAGGTTTACCAACTTTTTTGGTAATAGTATCTTGATTGTTTATTAAAACTTTTGCTACACCGGTACCTATTGTTCCTAAACCCAATAAACCAACTTTAATTTTATCCATGAAAATTTCCTCCTTGTGCCTGTCCGATGAGTTCAAGCTTTACTACTCCGGTCAGTTCATTTAGATTTTTAAGTAACTTATCCAATGAAATATTCATTTGAGCTATTTCTACTGAAATAGTTACATGTCCTACACCTTGTAAAGGTATATTTTGATTGATAGTCAAAATATTAGCTTTAGCCTTGGCTACGGTATTTAATACTTTTGACAAAATACCTGCCTCGTGTTCTAAAAGCATTGACAAACTAACTATAGTGCCTTTAAGAGGGTCTTGTAGAGGAAAAACACCATCTCTGTATTTATAAAAAGCACTTCTGCTTAACCCGACTTTATCAACTGCCTGATTAACGGTTTCAACTTTTTTTTTATTAATTATTTCTTTAGCCTGGGCTGTTTTTAAAATTGCTTCAGGAAGAATATCTGCTCTGACAAGGTAAAATTTTTCTTTATTATTATTTTCTTTTGTTGACATCATATCCCCCTCCCCTTAATGTCCGCGTCTTAAAAACAAATATCCACCTATGATAGACATTATAACACCCCCATTCAGGGGGTGCAAGTAGAATTTTTATTATTTTTGACTGGCTTCTAAGGCATGGTCAAGGTCGTTGATTATATCTTCTATATCTTCAATTCCTACTGACAAGCGAATTAAATCATCACTTACACCACCTGCTAATCGCTGCTCTGTAGTTAATTGTTGATGAGTAGTGCTTGCAGGATGAATAACCAGAGATTTGGCATCTCCTACATTAGCAACTAAAGAAAATAGCTTTAGATTATCAATAAATTTTTTACCTTCTCCGATTCCGCCTTTTATACCAAAGGCCATCATAGCTCCATATCCCTTTGGAAAATAATGCTTAGCTCGTTTATGATATGGATGATCCATAAGTCCCGGATAACTTATCCAACTTACATAAGGATGGTTTTCCAGATGTTTGGCTACTTTCAAAGCATTTTCACTATGTCTTTCCATTCTGAGATGGAGAGTTTCAATTCCTTGCAGTATTAAAAAAGAATTAAAAGGGCTGATAGTACACCCTATATCTCTTAACAGTTGGGTACGTGCCTTGGTGATGTACGCAGCAGGGCCACATACTTCCGTATAACTTATTCCATTATAACTTGGGTCCGGCTCAACAAGTCCGGGAAATTTTTCTTTATCCCATTGAAATTTACCGGAGTCTACAATAATTCCTGCAATGGATGTGCCATGCCCTCCAAGAAATTTAGTTGCGGAGTGTATGACTATATGTGCTCCATGGTCAAAGGGACGGCATAAATATGGCGTAGGAAAAGTATTGTCTATTATCAGAGGTATCTTATGATCTTCTGCAAGTTTGGCTAACGCTTCAATATCAGGAATGTCCATTTTAGGATTACCAACAGATTCTATAAACAGGCATTTGGTTTTTTTATTAATAGCTTTAGCCATTTCTTCAACTTCCGGTTTAACCATAGTTACTTCAATACCTAGTTTTTTTAAGGTTACTCCAAATAGATTAAAAGTTCCCCCATAAAGACTGGAAGATGATACAACATGGTCACCAGAACTGCATATATTTAAAATGGCAAGAGTAATTGCAGAATGTCCTGAAGAAACAGCCAAAGCTCCGACTCCACCTTCTAAAGCAGCTACCCTTTTTTCAAGAATATCAGTAGTTGGATTCATTATTCTTGTATAGATATTTCCCGGTTGTTCCAAGGAAAAAAGTCTGGCAGCATGATCGGTATCTTCAAATAAGTAACTGGTAGTTTGATAAATAGGCACTGCTCTGGAAAGGGTATCTTTGTCCGGAGAGTGACCTTCATGTAAAGCCTGTGTATTAAATTTAAAATTATTAGCATCATTACTCATATTAACCGCTCCTTTGTAATATAAAATAGCCTCTTCGATAAGAAGAGGCTTTGATATCTTTGACTCTATCTTATCTATCAGCTCTTTGAGCTGCAGGATTTAGCACCTTCCCCTAGGGGGTTGCCGGGTTTCACAGGGCCAGCCCCTCCACCACTCTAAATAAGATTTTCTATTAGGTTATAACAAACTATACAATATATTAAAACAAATTGTCAATGTTTATTTTCAACTACTCTTTAAAGAATTTTTTTGCAATATCCGAAAATTCTTTAGCATTTGAAAGCATGGCAGGATGATACCCTGTTTTGAAAAAATGTAATTTGCTGTTAGGTATCTTATTTTGTATCTGCTTATAGACTGATTTGAAATCTACAACCTCAGCAAATTCGTCCTCTAGGCTTACTGTAAGCAGTATAGGTAAATTTATCAAAGATAAGTCTTTATGGAAAAAATCTCCGATTGTTTTATGATGCTTTAATATTACATCAGTATCATTATCAACAATACCTTCCCAGTCTCGCCCATGGTTATAGTACCAAAAGTCCACAGTACTTTGAATTTTTTTTGAGTGATTACGAGCATTTTGAATAATTTCCGCTACAGCATCAAGGGCTTTTTCACCTTCAAAACTATCTGCAACAATTTTATTTACTAAATCGCCACACTCTAATGCCATATTTAAGGCTGCAAGGGCACCGCCACTTGTTCCAATTACATTAACTTTTTCATAATTATTATGTCTTACTAAAGCTGCCGCTTGCATAGCTTGGTCATACCAAAAGTCCACTGGAAAACTGTTTAATCTATCAGATTTTCCATGTCCCAAAAAATCAATTAAAATCACTTTAAAATCTTTTCGATATAAGTCAATCACATCACTGAACAACTTAGATGATGCAGTATTCCCATGTAATAAAAATAAAGGCGATCCACTACCAATTTCTTCATAAAATATATATTTGTCTTTATATGTGAAATGCGACATAAACTACCACTCTCCTTTAAAGTAAATAATTCACTATTAATGTCATTTGCATTAATTTTAACAAAACTCTATCTGGCTTTCAAGTTTTAGTATTTTCAAGTTCTTTAGAGGCTGTGTTTGAATAACATCTGATAATTTGATACAATATTTTTTAGATGCCCGACTTCTTAAAAGCTTTTTCTGACTTCTTACTTCAGACCTCTGACATCCCAACTAATAGGAGTGAACTTAATTTATGGAAAATCATATGGAGCTTGATTTTCTTGGGCAAATTTATGCCTGTACAATGAATAAAAATCATTTGGGAACATTTAGTATTTCAGTGTGCCTAAAAGAAGAGGTTCAACCACAGATTTTGCAACAGGCTGTAAAGGACCTTGTAAAGCGTTTGCCGTTTTTAAGTGGACGCTTAAGACCGGATTTCTTATATGAGTTACTTATAGAGCCTCCTCAGGTTGAGCTTGAAAATAGCTCCTTACCTATATTTACTGACTATTATAATGAAGGTCACGGTCATGTTCTACGGGTGGTTTACGGTAAGCAGTATTTTAAGGTGGAGGCATCACATATTATAACTGATGGGCGTGGGTTGAGTAAGATTACAAATGGGTTATTAGTGAGGTATTTTGAGCTTATGGGCTTAGAGGTAGATAAAGGCGATATTATTGATTGTACAAGTAATTTGCAATCAGAAGAAATCGAAGATGCCTCGGAGAGATTTGCCAATTCGAAAAAGGTTGCTCCTAAAAATAAAAGTTCCAAAATAGCAGCGTATAAACATGGTCATTTACGATTTGCTCCTACACGGGTAATCAGTAAAAAATTTGATCTTGAAAAAATTAAATTTAATGCAAAAGCTCACGGTATTACAGTTAGCGAGTATATTTTAGCACATATTTTCTCAGCAATTGCTGAGGAACGTAATGCCAGTGGCAGTAAGAAACCTATAGTTGCGGAAGTTCCCATAGATAACCGGAGCTTTTTTCCAAGCAAAACAATTCGAAACTTTGTCGGCAATAAAAAAGTTGTTATGCCAGAAACCGAAGATTTTTCTTTTATGGCACAACAGATCCGATCTCAATTTGCAAGTGTTGATACAGATTTTATACAGGATATTATAAATGAAATGCAAAATGCTAAAAAAAACCTGGGACGATTACCAAGATTAATAAGAAAGTTTGTGATTAAAATTGTAAATCATCAAATGATTAAAACAACAACAACTATGTTTTCAAATTTAGGTTTAGTAAAATTACCAAAAGAAATTGAAGAACGTATTGATATGCTGGAGTTTCTCATAAGCCCTACAGAGGGTTTACCTTACACATTTTCATGTATAGCTGTCGGTAATGTGCTTACACTTTCGATAACCGTTGATCTCGAAGGTAATGATACTATTGAAAACATATTTAAGAGGATTGAAGAGGATAATACATAAGTAAAAAAGCCGGTGATTAACCGGCTTTAGACTTTAGATTGTATGATATTATCTGGCAGAATTATATGCTTCCCTTACGGCTGCTTGCATCTGTGCTCCCCAAGTAGGATTGTTGTTTACAACACCCAAGAAGTGTATACATATGTGTCCGTTCATACCGTTGCCACTGATGGTAGATCCGGCATGAGGCATACTATGTATAGAAGCGGCAATAACTCTGCCTTCGATAGCAGGCCAGGTAACAAGTACCGGACGTGGGTCCCAGGACCAGCGTCCACCGTTGGCTGCACGGATGGTTTGAGTATCTGCTTGAGTTATTGCTTCTACATCAGCGTGTCTGCCATTGGAGAAGTTTCTGACATTGTATGTTTTCCCGGTACGTACATCATATACTTGGATAGTACTACCTAAGGGCATAAGATTTCGAACTTCATTCCAGGTAAGCATTTCAACAGTTCCTTTTGGAAATGATGCATTAGCGCCGGTACGTGGTGTGTATCTGCGTATAAACTCTGAGGACACATACCCGGAAACTCCGTTAACCGTAACGGCAGAAAAACCGTATGGGTTAAAGTTGGTTACATTAACTACTGTACCCGGAGATAATAAGTCTAAGCGATCGTAAATTGTGGAAGGTCCACTGCGTAGGTTTAAGCTAACTGTAGTAACAAACTTTTCTGTAGCAGGAGTGACTGTTAGATCACCGGTAGAGGGGGGGTAATCAACATCGGCGTATGCTGATCCGGTTAAAAAAAGTAAAAATACTAACATAGTTACTGCTGAAGCCAAAATTTTTGTGATATAATGACCCTTATATGAACTTTTCATTAAATAGCACCTCTTTTGTGAATTATTTCCTATGCTTGCACATTTCAGAATCTCATAAGAAATTTATTTCGACAAATTTTTTTAGATTCCTGCAAAATATTGAAAAACCAGATGGCAGATTCTTGGACATTTCATTTACCAATCTTTTTTGTTTAAAACTATTTCCTCAACATCATACGTTTTATTTCTTGACATTAAATTTGCCAAACCTTGTCGAGGTTCAAGACCGTTAAATAAGATTTTATATAATTCTGTAGTAATAGGCATCGCCACTTGGTTTTTTATAGATAATTCATAAGCTGCTTTAGTAGTTTTAACACCTTCCACAACCATTCCCATATCCTTTAAAATTTGTTCCAAAGGTTTACCTTGACCTATTTCTATACCTGCCCTTCTATTACGACTATGCATACTTGTACATGTAACCACCAGATCTCCCACACCACATAAGCCTGCAAAAGTTAAAAGTTCGCCACCCATTTTGTTTCCCAGCCGGGCAATTTCTGCAAGACCTCTGGTAATAAGAGCAGCTTTAGTATTATCTCCAAGTCCCAGACCATCTGTGATACCGGCTGCAACAGCAATGACATTTTTTAAAGCTCCTGCCATTTCTATTCCAATAACATCAGGGCTGGTATATACTCTAAAGTTGGGTGTCATAAAAGCATCTTGTACGTATTCTGCAATTTTTCTATTCTCTGCAGCAGAAACTATTGTGGTTGGCATCCTACGACCTACCTCTTCAGCATGGCTTGGACCTGACAAAACAGCAATTGATTTATTATGTTGAGGCAGTTCTTCTTTAATTACCTGGGATAGTCTTGATAGAGTATTAATCTCCAAACCTTTTGCAGTATTTACAATAATGGGATTTCCTTTTATTGCGGATTTAATATAAGAACAAACTTCCCTTAATGATTGTGATGGAATAGCAAGAACTATTAGATCGGTTTTATCAAGAGCTTCATGAATATCACCGGTAATATTCATGCTGTCAGGAAGCTTTATACCCGGAAGATAGGTTTTATTTTCTCTTTGATTTTTATGAATATCTTGTATTTCCTGTTCTCTACCCCAGATAGTAACATTGTTTTTTCCATCAGATAACACCAAGGATAAAGCAGTTCCCCAACTGCCGGCTCCGATTACTGTTGCGTTTATCATTTTTGATAACCTCCTTGTTAGAGCAATTGATAATTAACAATTGACAATGAACAATTAAAAACTTATTTATAATTTATGTTTCGCCTCTTTTGGAGATATCTAAACGAATAGGATTACCTTCAAAACCAAAGGCTTTTCTTAGTTGATTTTCAACATACCTCTTGTATGAAAAATGGAATAGTTCAGGATCATTCACAAAAAGTCTAAATCTAGGTGGTTTAACTGCAAATTGTGTCACATACAGGATTTTTAACTTCTTTCCTTTGTCTGTAGGTGGTGGTGTAAAAGCCACAATATCTCTAATGAAATCATTAAGTATGGGTGTAGGTATTCTGTAATTAGCTTGTTCCGACACAAATTTAATTAACTCGAATAATTTCAAAACTCTTTGGCCTGTTAAAGCTGAGATATATGCTGTGGGAGTATACTGCATGAAACCTAATTCTTCGCGTATATCTTTATCAAATTCATTCATGGTGTTATTATCTTTGGTTACTAAATCCCATTTGTTAACTACTACGATTGAACTTTTACCTGCTTCATGTACATATCCGGCAATTTTTTTGTCTTGTTCCGTAACCCCTTCAAGTGCATCTATCAGTATTAGTGCTACATCGGATCTGTCTATAGCCTTTAAAGATCTAATGACACTGTATCTTTCGGTAGGGTTCTCGATCCTCGCTCGTCTTCTCATACCTGCAGTATCTATTAAGGTATATTTTTGACCATCGTGTTCAAAAAAAGTATCAATGGCATCACGGGTAGTTCCGGGAATATTGCTGACAATAACTCTGTCTTCACCTAATATTTTGTTTATTAACGAAGATTTTCCTACGTTAGGCTTACCTACTACAGCCACTTTAATGTTATCTTCTTCAAATTCTTCTTCAGGTAAATGAGTAAGTGCTGCCATACTTTGATCTAGCAAGTCGCCTATGTTAGTTTTATGCTCGGCGGAAATGGCAATAGGGTTACCTAGTCCTAAAGCATAAAAGTCATAATCTTCAAAAATAGAAAAATTATCTACTTTATTTACAGCCAGTATGATTGGTTTGTTTGACTTGCGAAGCATGGTAGCAATTGTGTTATCATCAGGAGTCAGCCCGGCTTTACCGTCAACAACAAAAATCACCAGATCAGCTTCATCAATGGCAACTTGTACTTGCATTTTAACCAAGTTGCTGATAGAAGTAATCTCATCTTCAAATTCCAAACCACCGGTATCTATTAAGGTAAATGATCTGTTAAGCCAGGTACCTTCTCTATACAGCCTGTCTCTGGTAACACCGGGCATATCATCTACAATGGCTGCTCTTCCACCGGTTATTCTATTAAATAATGTTGATTTACCAACATTTGGTCTGCCTACAATTGCTATTATTGGTTTAGGCATTACTACACACCTCCGGCTAATGTTTTAGCAAGAATATTTCCTGAGTTAGGTATGATTTGTATTTCTGTAGCAAGTTCTTTTTCTAACTCACTTACTGTTATATTATCTAAAAATACATCTTGATCCTTCTTTAATAAAATATCAGATATCAATATTGTACAGTTATTCAGTGAGATCCCTCTTAAACCTGCAATAATATCACTACCTGTTAAAAGCCCTGTTACTGTAACCGGATATCCAAAGAAATTATTTTTAATTGGTATTACCTTTACATTATTTACTGTAAAATACTCTTCCAGCAATTCTTTAAGAATGGGAAAGGCTGTTTCTCCTGTTATTATGATATAGGTTTTGTCTCGGGTAATGTTATACTGTATATTTTCCTCAATAGAATATTTAAAATCATTTATAAAATGTCTTACAAGACCAACTCCATTTTCTAATTGAGGATAACTTTCGTATTGGTTTTCATCAGGTATTTCTATTTGAGCTTTTAAAAAGAATTCATCTGAAGCAAAAACAAACCTTGATCCAAGTTCTTTCAAAAATTTATCCTGCCAGTGCTTTACTTTATCTATAACGAATTTACTTTCTTGATCACTAAAATTTCTAAGATATTCACTTGTCTGATAATTATGTTGAGTTAGACCAACGGGAACTATTGCAAGTGACGAAACTCCGGGCCATAGTTTAACTAAATCATTGATAGTAAGATCTAGCTCATCATCATCATTTAAGCCGGGGCATAATACAATCTGGGTATGCATGGTAATACCATGTTCAGCTAAATATTTGATTTTTTCATAAAAGTTTGCTGAGTTTTTATTATCCAACATCTTTACTCTTAACTCAGGGTTAGTTGAGTGTACCGAAATATATAAAGGCGTAAGTCTATAGTCAACGATTCTTTGTAGATCAGGGCTATGAACATTTGTTAGAGTAATGTAGTTGCCATGTAAAAAAGAGTGTCTATAATCATCATCTTTTATATAAAGGCTTTTACGCATTCCTTTTGGTAACCCTTTTAAAAAGCAAAAGATACAGTTATTTTGACACTTGTGCAATCCGTCAAAACATTCTTCTGCAAATTCAATGCCAAGGGACTCGTGTGCATCTTTTTCAATTTCAATTTCCCATATTTGACTATCGGTTTTTTCAATTTCTAGTACTATGTATTCATCTTCTGTTAGTAAGTAGTAGTCAAGAATGTCTTTTAATGGTTCTCCATTTATACTTTTTAGTCTGTCTCCAATTTGGATATTAACTTCTTCGGCAATGGAATTAGGTTTAATATTTTGAATCAAAGCATTATATGCTTTTTTTTGTCCCACATTCTTCACCCCACTATCAGTCGTCAAAAAAACTGATAATAAATACTGATTACCGACCGACTACTGCTCTGCTATATTATCCGCTAACTATGGGCAGTAGTCAAGAAGTAGGAGGAATATTTTTCAAAGCCTTTTACTAGCTTTTACTACAAACTACCTGGCAAGGCCTTTAAATCTAATATGTAATGATAAAAAAACCTCACCTAATTAATGTTAGATGAGGTTTGATTTATAATCTACTTTTTTTCTTCATTTCCTTTTAACAAATCTCCATATAAGTCTCCAATAGTAAAGCCACCATCATTGGTAGTTACATACTCTTCTATATTCTCTTCTTTTTTTCTTTGAGGTGCAGGTTTTTTAGGTTGTGCATCTTTAACACTTAAACTTATCTTTTGTACTTCTGTATCAACATTAAGAACTTTCACCTCAACATCTTCACCTACTGAAAGAACATCTTCTGTTTTTTCCACATGTTCATCTGAAAGCTGAGATATATGAGCTAACCCTTCAATTCCCGGTTCAATTTCTATAAATGCTCCAAAGGGAACTATTCTTAATACTTTACCTTTGATAATTGAACCAACCGGGTATTTAGCAGCAGCAACTTTCCATGGGTTATCTTGCAACTGCTTTAAACCCAAAGAAACCTTTTCAGTATCTTTGTTAGCACCTAAAACAATTACATCTATCTCCTGATTTTCTTGTAAAACATCTTTTGGATGATCTACTCTACTCCAGGAAATTTCAGATACATGAAGTAAACCATCAACACCGCCAATATCTATAAAGGCACCAAAGTCAGTTATCCTTCTAACAATACCTTTTTTAACATGACCTACTTCTATGTTATTCCAGGTCTCTTGTTTTTGTTTATCAAATTCCTCATCTAGGATAACTTTTTGTGATAATACTACCTTATTTTTTTCTTTGTCTAGCTCAATAATTTTTACTCGGAGTTCTTTACCAATATATTCTTCAAGATTTTCAACATAACCTCTTTCTACAAGAGAGGCCGGAAGAAAACCCCTAATACCTACATCTACAAGAATACCACCCTTTACAACCTCAACTGCTGTACCTGTCATTTCAGCATTTTTTTCAAAAGTATCTTCAATAGTTTCCCAGGCTTTACGTCTATCAGCTCTTCTTTTAGATAATATAGGGTGACCTTCTTCATTCTCAGGCTTAATTACAAATACCTCTATTTCATCACCGGGTTTTAAATCTCCAATATCTCCGGTAACAGAAATTTCTCCTTTAGGAACAATTCCTTCAGACTTTCCGCCAATATCAACAAGGATTTGCTCTTCATCAATTTGTACAACTATGCCTGTTATTATATCACCTTTTTCAAAAGTAGCTGCAGCTGGAATATTAGTATCCTCAGGAATAGAAATATCCTCTTGTACATCTACTTTTTCACTAACAACAGCAGTTTGTGTATCATTATTACTTTCGGTTATTACTTCCTCTTGTATTTCTTTGTTTTGATCATTACTGAATTCAACCATTTTCAAAACTACCTCCTCAATAATCCAATCTGGGGTTGAAGCACCTGCGGTTACTCCTACTGTTTTAATTCCATCAAACATATCTGCTTTTAATTCATGAGCATGTTCAATATGAAATGTAAGAGTACCTATATCCCAGCATAAATCAACAAGCTTGCTGGTATTTGCACTATTATATCCCCCTATCACAACCATCAAATCTACTTTAGGTGCTAATTCTTTAGCACTTAATTGTCGTACATGTGTAGCACGACAGATGGTATTGTGTATCCTAATATCTTTAACCTTATCTTTAAGAAATTTTACAATATTTAAAAAAACCTTTTCAGGCAAGGTTGTTTGGGCTAAAATACCAATTTTATCTATAATAGGCAATGTTTTTGCTTCATCAACACTTGCAACTATGTAAGCAGATTTTGCCCAATCTCTGATACCCTGAACTTCGGGATGGTTTTTATCTCCGACAATAACAACACTATAGTTATCTTGATATAGTTTGTATGCAATTTCTTGTGCTCTTGATACAAAGGGGCATGTGCCATCAACAATATCTAATCCCATATCTTGAGCATTTTCAAAAATTTGTGGCCCTGCTCCATGGGATCTAATAATGAGTTTTGCGTTAGGTTTTAAATCCTTTATATCTTCAACACACCTTACACCCTTCGTCTTAAGGTCTGCAATAACCTGTGGATTATGTATCAAAGGACCATAGGAGTACGTATTGTTGGGTTCTATATGTTTATATGCCAATTCAATGGCTCTTTTTACTCCAAAACAAAACCCGGCTTCTTTAGCCACAATAATTTCCACAAATCCTTACAACTCCTATGTATAGTTCTTTTTTGTGATTATTTTGCTACATTTTCCAAGCATTATTTATCTTTCGTTAAAAATCCTTAGAATCCTGCAAAATTGTTAAAATTTGTACTCTAATATCATTAGATACCTCTTGTAGTTGCTGAGATGTTACCTTTTGATTCTCTTCTTTAGTAATATATACCGGTTCTTTAATAACTACCTTAAAGGATCTAAAAAATCCCCTGGAAAAAATATTTGGTGTATTGATAAGTGCAACAGGTACAAGGGGAGCATCGGTTTTGGATGCTATCATAGCAGCTCCCATTTTAAACTCTCCAAGGATTCTTCCGTCTCTTATTCTTGTACCTTCAGGAAATATTCCCATAACATCTCCCCTGTTTAGTATTTCCATAGCTGCTCTTAAGGCAGCTCGATCTGACTTATTTCTATCCACGGGAAATGCCCCTAAGTTTTTAATTATTTGAGCAAAAACAGGTATTTTAAAAAGTCCGGAATGACCCATAAAATATACACGTCTGGGTACTGCAACTGCCAATACTACAGCATCCCAATAGCTTACGTGGTTTGCAACAATAATAGCAGATCCCTCTTTAGGAAAGTTTTCAACACCTTCAACTTTCCATTTGCACAAATATTTAAAAATAAAGAAACATATTTTTACAGCAAAAGAATATAGCATAATAGCTAGTCTCCCTTAATTATTGAATACATTTTATCGATAACCTCTGTTGGTGTAAGGGATGTGGTATCAATTAGTATGGCATCTTCTGCTTTTGCCAAAGGAGAAAACTGTCTGGTGGTATCTTGGTTATCACGTTCTAACAGCATACCTCTAACAGCATCTCTGGTAATATCATAACCACTGGCTGACAGCTCCATATATCTTCTTTCCGTTCTTGCTTCAATATCTGCATCAACAAAAAACTTATATTCTGCATTCGGTAGAACCCGTGTACCAATGTCTCTTCCATCCATTACCACATTGTTTTGGAGAGCAATCTCTTGTTGAAAAATTAATAATTTTTCTCTTACCCTTTGATATTGAGCTACTAAAGATACATATCCGGAAACATCCGGTCTCCTTATTTCTTCTGTGACTCTTCTCTTATCTAAATAAACCTCCTGGGTATCTCCGGGTTTTAGTTCAATTAAAGTATTGTTTGCAATGTTTGTTATTGCTTCTTCGTCATTCATATCGATATTATTTTCAATAGCCTTAAGAGTTAAAGCTCTATACATAGCACCGGTATCTATATACACATATCCTAGCTTATGGGCAAGCATTCTTGCTACGGTACTTTTTCCGGAACCGGCAGGCCCGTCTATAGCAATGTTAGCCATTTACAAATCCTCCTTTACAGCATAAGTCATAGATCAAAAGTCGAATGAGGAATCCGAAACGAATATGATACTTACTTTATTATACTATTAAAATTTAATTTTAACGAGTCAGTTATTCTCTAAAGTAGTTATTTTTGGATGTAAGGTTTTTAATTGTCAACTGTTAATTGATTTTTGCCCTGCCAGATATCCGGTTGAAAAGGCAGCTTGTAAATTATAACCTCCTGTATAACCGTCTATATCAAGAACTTCTCCTGCAAAAAAAAGACCCTGCAGTATTTTTGATTCCATAGTTGATGGGTCAACTTCTTTTACATTAATACCTCCGGCAGTGACTATTGCTTCGTCATAGGAATTAAAGCCAGTAACAGTTAACTCTAGGTTTTGTATTAACTTAGCAAAACCTGTTCTTTCTTCCTTTGATATTTGATGAGCAGGTTTATTAGGATCAATTTTACTTAGGGAGATCATTGGTTCAATAAGACTTTTTGGAAATAAGGTATCCAGAGCATTTTTATACTGTTTTCTGGAGAACTCCGCAAAAACCCTCTGCAGTCTGGCATCTAATTGGGAAAAGTCCAGTGCAGGTTTAAGGTTAATCTTTAATTTTATGGGGCCACCTTTGATCTTTAATGTTTGGACAATTACTCTACTTAAACTAAGGATAATTGGTCCTGAAACTCCAAAGTGGGTAAATAACATTTCACCAAACTCACTTCCTAGCTCTTTTTCATGCCAAAAAGCATTAACCTGAACATTTTTTAATGTCAGTCCTTGAGTCTGCTGAACCCAGACTTCCTTAGTTTTTAAAGGTACTAATGATGGAAATGGGTCTATAATGGTATGACCTGCTTCCTTTGCTAGCTTATATCCATCACCTGTAGAACCTGTTTTAGGATATGAAAGCCCTCCTGTAGCAATTATTACAGAAGTAAACTTATAAAAATTATCAGCTGTTTTTACTCCTAAAAGTTTACCCTCTTCAATCCACAATTGTTCAACTCGGGTATTATACTTGATATTAGCCCCTTTTTTAATAATATAATTTGTTAGTGCATCCACAACATCTGCAGCTTTATCAGATTTAGGAAAAAACCTTCCTCCCCGTTCTATCTTAGTAGGAACATTAAGTTGTGCAAAAAAATCTAATAAGTGCTGATAGCTAAAATTATAAAGGGAGCTATACAAAAAAGGCCCATTGCCGGGAAAGTTTTCTACAAAATCAGGAATTTCAAGGTTATTTGTAAGGTTACATCTACCTTTTCCGGTTATTAGAAGCTTAAGCCCTACCTTTTTGTTTCTTTCAAATATAACAGGAATTGCTCCTTTTTCTAAGACACCTACTGCAGCCATTAAACCTGCAGCTCCACCACCTATAATGGCAACTTTTTTCACGAAAAAACCACCTTTTTCAGAGGTCAGACCTGTCTGCCGACAGGCAGGCCGATTGCAATTATAAATCAAACTTTGGGTAACAATTCTGACGACCGACATCTGACGACTGACCTCTGCTATCAGAGGTCGGATATCGGGAATAAACCTTGACACCATAGAATAACTTGTCATGCATAACTATTTAACTATAATATTCGTGAGTTCTCCTATGTTTTCAATTTCTACGGTAACGGTATCTCCGGATTTCATAGGGCCAACTCCTGGAGGGGTACCTGTTAAAATCACATCACCAGGGAAAATAGTCATAATTTTACTTAAATAACTTATTAGAAATGAGATGGAAAATATCATCTGAGATATGTTGCTATTTTGTTTTACTTCACCATTTACCATAAGTTTAATATTTAAATTTTCTGTTGATATATCAGTAGCTATATATGGTCCCAAGGGGCAGAAGGTATCAAAGGATTTAGCCATGGCCCATTGACCATCTTTGGGTTGTAGATTTCTTGCAGTAATATCGTTGGAACAAGTATAACCTAAAACGTTATCTAATGCATCTTCAGGTTCGATATTTTTAGTAACCCTTCCCATAATTATAGCTAACTCTGCTTCATAATCTAACCTGGTACACTGGGGGGGATAAATTATGTTGGTTCCGGGACCTGTAACGGATGATGGTGGTTTTAAAAATATAATAGGCTCATTTGGAATAGGTAAATTCATTTCTTTAGCATGATCTTTATAGTTGAGACCTATACACATAACTTTTGTAGGCTCACAAGGTGCCAATAATTGAACTTCGTTAAGAGTCAAACTTTTATTATTTAAACTATAACTACCATATAGATCCCCTTCAATTGGCCAGATAAGATTATTTTCAAGTGAACCGTAGGATACTTTATTGCCGTCCCAAAATCTAACAATCTTCACTTTATATTATCCTCCTGTTTCTATAGTTTAAAAAAGTGAAAGGTTTTATCCTTCCACTTTTTTATCAATGATTATTTTTTAAGCCAAGGCATCATAGCTCTAAGTTTTTTGCCTACAACCTCAAGCTCACAGTTGGCATCCTGCTCATTTAGAGCATTAAATACCGGTCTATTAGCCTGGTTTTCTAAAATCCATTCCCTAGCAAATTCGCCATTTTGAATTTCAGCTAATATTTTTTTCATTTCTTGACGAGTTTCCTGAGTTATTATTCTTTTACCCCTTGTGAGATCACCAAACTGAGCTGTATCGCTAATTGAATATCTCATACCAGCCAGTCCGTTTTCATACATTAAATCAACAATAAGTTTTAGCTCATGTAAACATTCAAAATATGCAATTTCCGGTTGATAACCTGCTTCAACTAATGTTTCAAAACCTGCCTTAACAAGCTCACTTGCACCACCACATAAAACAGCTTGCTCGCCAAACAGATCAGTTTCAGCTTCTTCTTTAAAGGTGGTTTCTAATACACCGGCTTTGGTACATCCAATACCTTTAGCATAAGCCAGGGCTATGTCCTTAGCCTTGCCACTGTAGTCTTGGTATATTGCAATTAATCCTGGGATTCCGTTACCTTCTGTATAGATTCTTCTAAGTAAATGACCGGGACCTTTAGGAGCAACCATAACCACATCTATATTGGCAGGTGGTACAATCTGGTTAAAATGAATATTAAAACCATGGGAAAACATTAATACATTGCCTTCTTCAAGGTTAGGAGCAATTTCATTTGCATAAACAGTACCTTGAAACTCATCTGGAATTAAGATCTGGATTATATCACCTTTTTTTACTGCTTCAGATACAGGTAGTACTGTTAATCCTTTACTTTCTGCTGCTAACCAGCTGGCTTTAGAGCGACCACCATCTCTTAAACCCACTATCACATCCATGCCACTTTCCATTAGGTTAAGAGCATGAGCATGTCCTTGGCTGCCATATCCAATAACTGAAATTGTCTTTCCTTTTAATAAATTTAGATCAGCATCACTCTCATAATACATTTTCGCCAATTTAAAAGTACCTCCCTTTATTTAATTATCATAGTGGAATAATACCTCATTTGAGATATGTTAAGTATTCCTTCTTAACTCTATATTTTATCTTAAGTTATATCTTTTGTCCAGATCATTTCTGTAATTTCTTAATTCTGTGTTAATTTTGAATAACAATCTTTCGGCATCCTGTTTGCTCATAAAAATTTCTTGAGGCTCAACTATTTCAACTTTTCTAAAGTCATCTCTCATTATAAAACGTATTATATCTTCAAAAGTATCTACCTCTAGTGTCAAAACAATAGGTGCATAGGCAACATTTTCACCTGCATTTTCATCATAAACCATATAGATTTCCATAGCCAGATCAATATTTTCTACTCTGATTCCTTGAAAAGGAATATTACGTAAAAGAGCCACTTGCTGTTCCCTGGCTTCTTCAGCAGCTTTTATTAAATTCTTACTTCCAAATAACTTATTTTCAACTTGGCTTTTAAAGTCCATTCTAATTTTTACCCGTAAAGTTGTTTCCAGTATCTCGCCATTTACATACTTTCTAACCATTAGTGTCCACCTTTCTTTCAGGCCTATCTCTCAAATCTATCCCACTTAATTCTATATAAAAGAAAAATTTCCTTCTAATACTACTTTTAACTAAATCTCATAAAAAACTTATTTAAGTAATATTTTTAGTTTTTTTATTTCTTGAGAAGTTAACATACGAAATTTACCGAGGGCTACTCCCTTTAAATCTAGAAAGCTAAAGGAAATTCTCTTTAGGTTGTGTACCGGAAAACCAACTGTTTCGAACATTCTTCTTACTTGTCTATTTTTGCCTTCATGAATTGTTATTTCAATAAGGCTTTTATCATTATCTATCTCTAAAACATTAACTTTTGCAGGGGCTGTCAAACCATCTTCAAGCTTAACGCCTTGTTCTAGTTGCTTAACTGCTTCATGAGTAATTTTTCCCTTTACCGCTGTACGATAAGTTTTAGAAAACTCATGTTTGGGATGGGTGAGTTTATAAGTAACCTCTCCATCATTTGTAAAAAGTAATAACCCTGATGTTTGAGCATCTAACCGACCTATCGGGTATAATCTCCCCATACGTTTTGGAATCAAATCCATGACAGTTTTTCTATCATGGGTATCTTTAACAGTAGTGATATAACCTTTTGGTTTGTTTAAAAGTAAATATATAGGTTCTTCTTTGTTGCCTAATAATTTTCCGTCTACATGTACTTTATCTTTAATAGGGTCAATTTTAGTACCTAATGTTGTAACAACTCGACCATTAACCTTCACTCTACCTTGCTGGATAAGTTCTTCGCTATTTCTTCTGGAAGCAACTCCGGTTGCAGCAAGGAATTTTTGCAGCCTTTCCATATCTAACACCTCATTTATGCAACAATATCAAATTTAAAATGGTGGATTTATTTGATTATTTTATGATCGGATGGTTTCATAGTCTTATTAATTTTAGCCGGTAATGTTAATGTGTTCCAACGACGTTCATCTTCTTCTTGTTTTTGTCTGTGTGCCTCTCTTTGTTCATCGGAAACAAGTACAGATTCGTAAATACCATTTTTTATAGCATTTTTAATAACAAGGTAAAGAACACACAATCCTGCAACAATAAGTATAAATATAATAGACAAATCCACAACAGTCACCTCATTTTATATAATATAAGCCTTCCCATCCTTCGCAAAATAAATATTTTTAACTAATTTTATACTATATTCATATGTGCGTGCAACAAAAAAAGAAGGGGTTTATGCCCCTCCCGGATAATAATTTTTTAGGTCTTTAAACTAATTCTTTCTTTTTTTTATACTAGAAACTATGTCATCTATAGAAATGCCTTTTAATGTATCTTCTCTTTCTGCCGTATAATCTCCTTTTCCACTTTCAAATTGCCTAATAAAGATTGCCATACCCGAAGCACCAAGTTCTTTTCTTAATGCCTCAAAGCCTTTTTTTCTTATTACACTCAAATCATTAATCATTAAATAACACCTCCGTTAGCCACATTACAGGATTAGAAACCCGTACTTTTGTATTCGATTTTAATGCTCCGTTTAAGAATTTTTTATCAGTAGTTATAAGGATATCTGCATTTCCATATTCTGCACTTGCTAGATGGAGTGCATCAAAAGGTTTTATTTCTAATTTATAAAATTCTTTGGCTCTACTAATAATCTCATCGTTTATCTCAACATATACTGATGCTGATGAATACAGTTGTAAGACTTTTTGCTTCTTGAATGAATTTGTCATCCTGTTAAATTCATCATCTAGTACATCGCTTTTGAAAATATCCCATATTTTGTTTTCACTTTTATTAATTATTGTTAAAATAGCTTCACATTCAAGGCGTACTTTATCCTGCGAGAGATCATCAAAAGGGCGATTAAAACAACAACTATCCAGATACAACTTCAATTTTTTCAATATTACCACCCCTTCATATAATCCTTTTTTTTGTAACAGTGTAAGATGCCTTTTTCCCTATTGTATCATAGTTTTTCCCAAAAACCTATCAAACAACGAAATAAAAAAGAAGGGGTTTATGCCCCTCCCGGATAATAACTTTCTTCTTTCATTTCTTTATTGGATTTTTTGAAAATACTTTGGAATTGGTTGGTAATTTGCGGTGCTATTTTTAAAACAGAAAAATCCATGTTCCAAAATCGCAAAATACACCCAAAATTGATATTTTTAGTTAAAAGATTGACAATCAATTAATTTATTGGCTAAACTAAAAGTTAGTCAAGGAATTGGTTGGTTTTTTGTACTTGTCATATCATATAGATATAGATGATATTTTTTCATTGGTGGTGGTAAACAATGCTTGTGAAACAGATTGTAAATTGTAACAAAGCAGCATTTCATCAAAACAATCACTATTTAAACAGACCGCGTATCAATATACTCCTGGAAAAGGCAATACAATATCCATTAGTTATTGTATATGCAGGTACTGGCTACGGAAAAACATATGCTGTGCATTCTTTTTTACAAAAGCGTGGCAATACCTATACGAGCTGGGCTCAAATGAATGAAGAAACTAATGATCCTCTGTATTTTTGGAAAAATTACACTAAATTATTTTATTTATCTCAACCTAAAGAAGGGATACGTCTATTGGAAATGGGGCTTCCGGAAACAAAAGAGGATTTTGCCAAATATAGTGAAGTGATACAGGAAGTATCTCACTTACCAGATAAACATGTCATGGTATATGATGATTTTCATCTGTTGCAAAATCCTGCTATACTTCGTTTTATTAATCAAACGATGCAAATTCTGCCAAAAAATACAACTGTAGTCTTAATTTCACGTTCTATGCCGGATTTTAACCTGATTCGTATGATAATGGATGAAAATATCTTTACAATCAATGAGGAGCCTTTGAGGTTTACAAAAACCGAGATCATTACTTATTTTAACCAACTTGAGCTACAGGTTGATAAGCAGCATATTTGGGACATATGGGAAGATACAAAAGGATGGGCTTTTGCCATCAACTTAATCGGTCGTTCCTTAATAAATGAAATAAGATATGATCGTTATGTACTGGAAGCAATGAAAGGAAACATTTTGAGGTTCATTGAATTTGAGATTAACCCGCTTTTATCTGACCGGCTTCTCCGACTCATGGTACGTATTTCTTTAATCAACCATTTTGCCACCAGCCTTATTAAGAGTTTGGCAAAAGACGATGTTAGCATCAAGGAAATAGAATGTTTAAATGCCTATGTTCGTTATGATTTTCATTTAGATGCCTATGTGATTCATCCTCTGTTTTTAAACTGTCTGCAACAAAAGCAAAATATTTTGACAGACAGAGAGAAATATGAAACTTATCAAATAGCTGCCCAATGGTGTGAAAGCAATAATTATGAAGTTGATGCACTTTTTTATTATGAAAAATCGGGAGATTATGATGCGATAATGTGCCTTATCAGCACATTTCATTTACAAGTATCACAGGATATAGCAAGATGTGCACTGGATATCCTTTGTCGTATGCCGGAGAATGTAAAAGCGGAACATCCTTTATTCCCTTTGTTGGATTTGAAACTGAATATAAGCATGGGCTTCTTAGAAAAAGCATCTATCCTGGTAGAACAATATGCAAAAGAATTTGAGGTACGCCCTGAAACACCTCAAAATAACTGGATACTTACAGGGATTTATGGTACTTGGGGTTTTTTGCGTTTAATTCTAAGTCCATATACCGGTGTATATGACTTTGATAGATACCTGCAAAAACAGCGTATATACTTTGAAAAATCCTCCCATAAACCACCTATTGATCTGTACACGAAACAATCAATCGGAACTTACGCACTCTTAGTAGGTAGTAGCTGTTCCGGTGCACCGGATGAATATATTAAAGCAATTGAGCGATCTATTCCACATATACTACATGTATTTAAAGAAAACCTGGAAGGATTGTACTACCTGGCAAAGGGTGAATTATCTTTTATGCGGCGAAACATTGATAACGCTGAAAAAAATTTGAAGCAAGCATTGGATAAGGCACGTATACATAGGCAATATGATGTGCAAATTCGTGCACTTTTTCATCTAATGTATATTGCATTTTTTCGTGGAGATTTCAGTGCAGCAAAAGACACATTGGATACAATGGAAGCGTTGTTGTATGAAAAGGAATATTCCCTACGTTTTGCTGCCTATGATATCTCTAACGGATTCTATCATCTCATGCTGGATCAACCGGAGCGGGTGCCCGCTTGGTTAAAAGGTGATTTTTCCCGCTATACCCATCCGGCGTTCTTAGAAAATTACGCCAACTGGGTAAAGGCACAATACCACTATAAAACAGGACAGTATAATATACTGCTGGCATTTATTGAAAACGAGTGGGAACAACAGGCAGTTTTGTTTAGCAAGATTGTGTTTAAAATATTAAAAGCACTTTCCCTCTATCAACTTAAACGACGTAAAGAGGCTATTGCTGCTCTGACAACAGTTTATCAATTGGCAGCACCAAACCAGATTGTGTCTCCATTTATACACTATGCAAAAGATATGCGTACTCTCACTGCTGCTGCCTCTAGAGATGAGACATGCGAAATTCCTAAAGATTGGTTGGAAGATATTAATCGAAAAGCATCAGCCTTTGCTAAAAAACAAATTCGTATGATCTCCGAATATAAAATCGCAAACAACCTTGATGAGAAGATTTCTCTGACGAAGCGAGAAACAGAGGTTTTGAAAGATCTTTCCCATGGACTCTCTCGCTCTGAGATTGCGGCTAATCAAAATATCTCAGTTAATACGGTGAAAATGGTTATAAATATCATTTATGAAAAACTACATATAAATAACCTTGCTGAGGCTATTCGTATCGCATCGAGACGTAACATGATATAGCCCATGGTATTTTGCACAAAAAACACAGAGCAATATTCACAAAAAACGGGGCTGTCTTATGGCAGCCTCCGTTCTGGAGTTTTAAACATATTCTTTTTTGCCTGTCATTTTGATTAAATCCTTCATTCCATTCGGGATAAAGAATCAGGTTTATTAACATCTGCAATATCATCATCAATTTTTGAAAATAATCCCTCTATCTGCGGTAGCTGACTTAAGTCGTTAAATCCTAAATAACATAAGAATTTTTTTGTAACTCCATATAAAGTAGGTTTCCCTGGAGCATCTTTTTTGCCAACCTCTTCTACTAAACCTCTTTCTAGAAGTGTAGACATTACGCTGTCTGCCTTAACTCCTCTGATAGTCTCAACCTCTGCTCTGGTTACAGGGTGTTTGTAAGCAACAATTGCCAAGGTTTCAAGAGCTGCTTGTGATAAAGGATTAACCTGGGGTTTATAAAGCTTTTCTACATAGATCATATACTCAGGTCTGGTTACTATCCTGTACCCTCCTCCAACCTCTTCAATTAGCAAGCCTTTATGGGGAGCCATATATTCCTGTTGAATTTCTTTTAAAAGCTCTGCTACTGTTTCTTCTTCCAATTCAGTTATTTGAGCCAGCCTTTCTAAAGAAAGAGGTTCAGTTGCAACAAAAAGCAGTGACTCCAATATACCTTTGTTTTCATTTTTATAAAAAAGGACCATTTAAAACATTCCTTTACTCTTTAATTTTGCAAAATTGTAATTTGACCAAAAACATCTTCTTGCACAACCTTAATCTTTTGCATCTTTGAAAGTTCAAGTACTGCCAAAAATGTAACGATTATCTCTAAAATACTAGGATCAGTAATAAATAACTCATTAAAAAGTAATCGTTTACGTTTTTTTATAATATTTAATACTACGTTCATCTGATTTCTAATAAAATATTGTTTTTTATGGATAATATGAGCCTTCTCAGGTTCCGCTTTAATTAAAAGTTTTTCTAATGCTTCTAAAAGTTCACCTAAACCTAACCCGGCTACAGGCATATCTGGAAACAGCACGCTAACAAAAAACTCTTTATCAATAGGTCTGGCAACCTTTAATCTTTGTTGTCTTTCAATATCTTTAAGCACCTGGGCTGCTTCTTTGATTTTTTTATATGAAAGCAAATGCTGGACAAGCAAATTTCTGGGGTCATCCTCATCTGCTTCTTCATCAAGAATTTCCTTTTTAGGTTTTGGCAAAAGCATCTTTGCTTTAATAGATAAAAGTGTAGCAGCCATTACCAAAAAATCACAAGCAAAATCAAGGTCAATCTCACCTAAATCTTCTATATAGGACAGATATTGGTCAGTTATAACTGATATAGGTATATCATAAATATTTAATTCTTGCTTTTCAATGAGGTGAAGCAGCAAATCCAGCGGCCCCTGAAAGCATTCTAAGTTTACTTTATAATCCATTTTTATACCAACCTTATTCAGAAGTCGGAGGTCAGATGTCCGAAGTCGGATTTGTTGTCAAATGTCAACTGTCGGTTTTTTACAAATGCATAGCTACTCTAACCTCTTGTAGTGTAGCCTCGGCTCTTGCTTCAGCTCTTTTTTTGCCATCTTGTAAAATCTCTTCAATTAATTCCGGCCTTTGGGCATAATAGTCCCTTTTATCCCTATAAGGTGCCAGTGCAATCTCCATTTGCCCGGCTAGTTTTTTCTTGCAAGCAACACAACCAATAGTCCCTTGTTTACAACTTTCCTGAATATCTGCTAATTCACTCGATGTATATATTCCATGATAAGTATTAACAACACAAATATCAGGGTTACCAGGGTCTGTTTTGTGAATTCTATTAGGGTCTGTGACCATCTGTTTAACCTTTTCTAATAAAGCATCTTTAGGTTCATTAATTGCTATACAATTGTTATAACTCTTGCTCATCTTACGCTTATCCAATCCGGGAAGCATTGAAATCTTTGCCATAACAGCCTTGGGCTCGGGAAAAATCTCATTTTTGTATAGATGGTTAAAACGCCTTGCTACTTCTCGGCAAAACTCCACATGGGGAAGTTGGTCCTCACCTACCGGAACCTTATCTGCCTTGTAAACCAGAATATCTGCAGCTTGCAGCAAAGGATAACCCAAAAATCCATAGGTAGCAATATCCTTACCTTCCTGGCTTAGCTGCTGTATCTGATCTTTGTATGTGGGACACCTTTCTAACCATGATATCGGAGTTATCATAGAAAAAAGCAAGTGCAACTCAGCGTGTTGTTTAACGTGACTCTGTATAAAAATACAACTTTTTTCAGGATCTATTCCTGTACTTAACCAATCAAGGGCCATTTCGTGAATATTACCTGGGATATCCTCTGTTTCATTAAAGCTGGTAGTAAGGGCATGCCAATCAACTATTGTAAAAAAGCACTCATATTCCTCTTGGAGTTTTACCCAGTTTTCCAAGACACTTAAATGCCCTATATGTAGACTGCCCGTTGGTCTCATGCCACTTAAAATTCTTCCTTTAAACATATAAAATCTGCTCCTATCTCTCTTTATTTTAAAATATGATGAGGTATCTTACGATTTACCCATTTTTTTGCATCATCTTTATCTTTAATATCCCCATCCAAATAAGCTTCTTCCAACTCAGCAAGAAGCAATTTATAAATAGGACCTGGTTTTATACCCATCTCTTTTAAATCCATACCCTGGATAGGGAGAATAAGATTTCTACGCTGCTTCAAATAGTTCACTATCATATTATTATAACAGGTAGGCTCCACAGTAGCCATAAAAAGAATAGCATTAAAAGAGGTATCTTTAAAGATTTTATGTAAAAACCCCGGGGTAATCTTTGATTTGTCGGTAATTTTATCCCAGTGATCCTTACAATATTTTATGCCTTTAATGACTTTTCTGTCAGAACTGTTTAATGTATATCTGTTTAAAATATCTATCCATTCATTTGTATTATACAGGATAACTGCCAGATAACAAATCCATGCAGTATTTTCATCAATATTATCCCCTAATTCTTTATAACTTTTATCCAAATTTACTACCTGAGAAAATTTAACTTTATCAATATCAAAGCCAAATAGAGTGTGCCAAATACGTAGATAATTTAATCTATCAATAGAATTAACCACATTGGTTTCTCTGAAAAGAATCTTTAGTTCATTGGCAATTCTGGAGTCCGACACAGATGCTACCAGTTCTATGGAGTTTTGTGCAAGCTCTAAAGTTTGAGGGTCCATAGCAAAACCAAATCGTTGTTCAAAGCGTATAGCTCTGAGAATTCTGGTGGGATCTTCAACAAAACTCAAATTATAAAGTATACGAATTATTCCTTGCTGTAAATCCCTGTAACCATGAAAGTGGTCAATTAAAAATCCATACTTTAAGATACTAAGTTTAATAGCCATAGCATTGATGGTGAAATCTCTTCTATATAAATCCTCTTTGACACTTGACCTTTCAACAGTTGGAAGGGCTGCAGGATAGTCATAATACTCTCTTCTTGCAGTAGCTAAATCTATATACAGACCATTTTCCAGATTCCACTTGGCAGTACCAAATTTTTGATGAGCTGTAATCTTTCCTCCCCATTTTTCTGCCAGAAATTCTGCAAATTTAATTGCGTCACCGTCTACAACTATATCTATATCATCACTGGGACAACCTAATAAAAGGTCTCTTACTATACCACCAACCATATAAACATTACATCCATATGTATCGGCTGCCCTTGCAATATTTCTTATTACTTCAAAAAGCTCAGGAAGAATATTTCTCTCTAATAGTTCTTGAACATCTTTTTCAATAGGTACAGATAAAATATTGCTAACTTCTTTACCTCTAATATTTTCACCATGTAAATAGTTTAACACGTCGGTTCTGGAAACAATACCTACAAGCTTCCCATCCTCTACAACAGGTAACCTTCCCACATCTTGGTCAATCATGATATTTTTAATTTCCTCTATTGAAGCTTCTTGAGATATGGTAAACACATTTTTGCTCATAAAACCTTTAACGGGAGGATGCCCCAGTCCATGATGAGTTGCTTTATCTACATCTCGTCGAGATATTACACCTACTAATTCACCATCCTTAACAACAGGTAGCCCCGTATGACCATATCTGAGCATGATTTTTGCAGCTTCTTCAATCTTTGTTTCAGGTGAAACTGTTTTTACAAGGCGACTCATAATGTCCTTAGCATATATTGAAGGTTTTAGAGTAGTTGTTATAAGTTTTTTTATTGTCTCCTGTATCTCCAGATAATTGCCATTTTTAACGGTAGCAGAGGCAGCCCTTGAGTGTCCGCCACCTCCAAATTCAGCAACTATTGCTTGGATATCAATCATATCGGTATTAGATCTGCCAACTATATAAACCTTATTACCCATTTCCACAAGTAGAAAAAGAGCATGTACTCCTGTTACCTCTAAAATTTTAGAAGCCAACAAAGATAGTCCGCCTTGATATTCTTTTTGTTTATGCCAAGCAATAAGTATATCCAGTCCTTTTAGGTTAAACTCTGTACTATTTGTCATTAAGGAACTAAAGAGACTTTGATGTTCCCCTAATAAAGGTTTTTCAGAAAACCTTGATACAATCCCCAAGTTTGCTCCGTTTTTTAGTAAATAAGCAGCAGCTTCTAAATCCCTTGAGGTTGTATTTGAATAACAGAAAGCCCCAGTATCACTATAAAGACCTAATGCCATGATTGTAGCTTCAAAAGCGGAAATATTTATATTGTTTTTTTGTAAATCTTCGATTAAAAGAGTTACTGTTGCACCAACATTTGCAATGTTTTTAGAGGTTATTTTATGGTTATCTTCATCAGTTGGTTGATGATGGTCATAGATAATTAATTCAGCTTCCTGGAGATAATCTTTAAAATTACCGGTTCTATCAAGGTTACCGGTATCTACCAGGATCACCTCTTTTACCCTATGCCAGTCTATTTGCTGTGGTGTGAACAGTTGCATGCTGTCTTTATATAAGGCAAGAAACTGTCTTACTGAAATAGCTAATTTTTCAGGTAGTACTTTTTTTGCCTTGGGATATATTTTCCCGGCAGCTACCATGGAAGCAAGACCATCAAAATCTAGATTTAAATGAGAGATGATTACCTGCATATCAAGTCCTCCCTTAAAAGAAGTCGGAAGTCAGAGGTCATAAATCTGATCTTTGTTATAAAAGATACTATTAGTATAATTAAATCTAGGAATAATTACTACACTCTTTTTTTTGGCTTTTCTATCAAAAAACAAGTTTACGATAGAAAATAAATTATCTGAAAATGAAGACAAAAAACCTTAAGTATACTAAGTGAGTACACTTAAGGCAGGAATTTTAAAATTTTTTGATAAAACTTAATGGCAATTTATGGTTTTCTGTATTATAATTATTATTACTGTATATTGTAATAACTAAGTCTGTTTATACGGATATAAAGGTGGTGTTAGTTTGGCTAAAGTATTAGTTATAGAAGATAATGAAAATATACGGCTTTTATTTGAGATGTTTTTAACAGATGCAGGGCACGATGTAATACTTGCAGAAAATGGTGCCCGAGGACTAGAAATTTTACATACTGACCCATTACCGAATATTATTTTATTAGATCTGGTGATGCCGGATATAGATGGCCATAGTGTAGCGGAAAATATCTATAAAGATAACAGGTTATCAAAGATACCGATTATTATCATATCAGGATCAACAAATACTCCCAGGAACGTTATATTTAATGATGCCTACTGTACTTACATTGCTAAACCTTTTGATTTAGATGATGTGCTTACGACGATTGAAAAGTTTACTATACCCAAAGATTTAAATGGAAGATTATAATTTAGGCTCTAAATAAAGGCAATTCCTTTCCATAAAAGGCATAACACAGTATTTGATGAATTCTTCCCTTAGTATCTCATTATCCTTCTTTTTTATAGTAAATAAATGAAGTTGTTTATATGCTCCATGTATCTTTTTCGCACTTTCTAAGATGATTTGAAAGCTTTTTGTAATAAGCAAAGCATCAACCCGGCCATCCTCAAAGAAAATTTGAGTAACATTAGCTTCTTCAGGGTGTCGGGTATAACAGACTATTTTTGATAATACCACATATCCCCAAGCTCCATCTTCCCTGGCTGCCGGTTTTCTCATTTTAACCGGCACTAACACTAAGTCTTGGTGTAAAGGTATTGGCACAGAAATCTTTCTATCAACAAGTTTTGAATATTTTACACGGGCTGTTTCCACATCTATTGTAAAAATTTTTGCCAAGCTTTTTAGAACTGTACAAATCTTTCTGCTATCGGTCAGAATCTTGCCATCATCCAGATGAACTTGTGTCACATTACCTCCTGTTTCATCATATACAGGTACAAGACAGTTAATATGTTGCCAGATCTCTTCAAAAGACAATTTTGTCATAATATTCCACCTCCTATGTTAAGCTAATTATAGGACGAACTCTTGTTTGTTGTCAAGATAGTTTTTGGATTATTTTTCCACATAATTATATTAACTCAGCGACGAAATCAAATCCGCCGCTGAGTTAGATTTTTTGTTTAGTCAGTTACTGAGAATTCAATAACCTCTCTGGCTACAATACGAGCTCCGGCTATAGCTGTTAAGTCACTTCTGGGTGATGCAAATACATCCTCTATCAAGATAGTTTCCATGGCATTTCTGACTTCAGCATCAGTTAAATTATCTCTTGGATCAAGGAACCCTATTGTAGTCCTGGTACCGGCTTCATCTAAAAATTGCAGTTCCAGTCTTTTTGTCAGCATATTTTCACCTCCTTTCTTGTCTGATTTACTTCAACTACTACTGGGATTGTAATTCACTTTCAGTAACTCTTCTGATAGCACTGACAGGATGTTGTTGAAGCTCTCCAATTTTCATTCCAACATTGTAAACAGCTTCATCTGTAGCCTGAGGTCTTACTCCACTGAAGTTTCTGGCACGTATAATTGGTAGACCTCCAACATTTGTTCCTACCTGCACCATGACTCTTAAACCTGAGCTAACTATTGAATTGATAATCGGCATTTGTTGCACCTCCTTTCTTTTGAAGTTATTTACATGATAAACCCTTGGTATAAAAAAGAAAAAAACCGATCTGATGAACGGTTTCATTGACTTACTGCTAAGTACAAGTAAAGTATAGAAATTTATCCTGTACATATGTTAAAGTGGTTATGAAATTTTATTAAAAATGGTGACTTAAGGTTATGTATGCCAATTTTAGATTTTTTAGTTTGAGAAACCCAAATATATATCTAGGTTTTCGGTTTTTTTGTTTGTATGTTTGTATTGGAAACATTTTTTTGTTTTCATACGTCAAAGGTATTGATTATATATTTTTTAGGAGGATTAGAAAATGAAAAAGATAATATCCATAGCATTGTTTTTGCTATTCTTCGTCGGAACTTTGACTGCTTGCGGAATAGAAAATTCGGAGTTAGAATCAAGTGGGGAAACTTTCACATCTCAAACATCTATTGTGCAGATTGCTCTTGCATATGATGAGCTTTTAGATAGATTTGACGACTTACACGAATTCGACTACAGGCTTATTCGAGAGGCACACGGTATTGCTGATCCCGGCTACGACTGGGGTGACAGTCTCGTGATTTGGGCAGATAGACCTCTACGGGACCTTGCAGTAATTCGAGTCGGCAATGACTTTATAGATGATGAGTTGTTTTTTATTCCAATTAGCACCTTCGGTCAGATTGATGAGTTGCTACCGGGACAAGCACTTGTTATTCATCAATACGTTGGTCTTGGAACCCTTCCATGGAGTGGGATAACATTTATAGATGAAAATGATAAAAAACGTTACTTTACAATGATTGCTGACCAAAGTGTTGGTATGGAGCCTAATATCTGGGATGCCAACATCATTGAAGCCTTTGATGATAACGGAAAACTTCAAGTTGCGATTCATCGTGATGGCGGATTTGAAAGACAATATATCACCATAACCTTGGATGAAAACGGTCAGTTTGATCCTGAACAATGGGCAGAAAAAAACCGACACCTATGGTTTTTATTTCATTTGTTAGAATTTGAAAACCGAACAGAAGATCTGCCAGCTGATTGGAAACCGTGGTGGTAAGAGTTAATAACCTCGCTACTTCTTGCTAAAAACCTACTCACCCGCTGAGCGGATTAGTAGGTTTTTTATAGAAGTATGATTTGAAAAACCATTGTAATTAGACTATAAAAACATAGCCATATAAAGCGGGAAACTCTCTACATTTTCAGTTTTTCCAATGTTTTTTGAAGACAGTTTTATTCCATACTTCACGCCATAGTGCTGCATTAACGCATTGAGTGATTTCGATTTTGTGTTATCAGCCGACTTTACTTCTACGGCTGTAGCTGCTTTATTACGACGAATGAAGAAGTCAATCTCAATCTTGTTGTTCTTTTCGTAATAATATAGCTTTTTGCCAGATTTTGTGAAAATGTCAGCGATAATATTCTCATAAATCGCACCTTTATAGATGCCGAGATTGCCATCGATTATGTCCTCCTGCGAACCGTCCTCAAGCATCGCCATCAGTAATCCTGTATCTCGCATATACACTTTAAATGTATCGCTTTTTGCATTGCCCTCCAACGGAAGCTCAGGTGCTGCAAGGTTGTGGCAAAAATTAATTATACCTGCGTCATATAACCACATCAAGCTGCCACCGAACTTTCTTGATGTGCCGCCTTTTTCCACAAGACTATATTGGAATTTTTTATAGTCCTTTGAAAGATGTTTCGGAATGGAAAGAAAGCAGGCTCGCGCCTTTGTTTTTTCAGCACCTTTGGCATATTTCGCGATATCATCTGTATAGTCGGCTATAATTCCCTTTTGAAGTCGCAAAACAGTAGCAAAGTTATGAGACGTTACAAAACTTTGCACAACGCGCGGCATACCACCGACAATAATATACTCTTTGAAAAGCTCCATCATGCGCTCGTGCATTGCAAGTGGTACTGTTTCGTGGTTATCAAAATAGTCTTTTATATCTGCAATAGAACTTGATTGGATGCCGTTTGCCCACAAAAATTCCTCAAAATCAAGGGAATGCATTTCTAATTGATCTACATATCCCACGGGATAGGACGGTACATCTTCATAGTTTATACCAAGCATAGAGCCTGATGCAATCACGTCAAAACGTTTGTCACTTGCTAAAAATTTTAAGGCGGCACGCGCCCGTGGGCAGAGCTGTATCTCGTCAAGAAAAATAAGCGTTTCTCCGGGGACAAGTTCCACACGAGGCACACGAAGTGAGATTTGCTTAATGAGCGTTTCAACATCCATATCTCCATTAAAGATGGTACTGTATGCCGGATTTTCGACGAAATTTATCTCCACAAAATACTTGTAGTTTTCTTCCGCAAACCGTCTGATTATAAATGTTTTGCCAACTTGCCGTGCACCCTTCACAAGCAAACAAAGACGCTCGGGATTTTGTTTCCAAACGAGAAGGTCGTGTAATATCTTACGCTTTAGCATTTGTGCTACCTCCAAAAGAACATTCGATATTATGTAGTATAGCACAAAATTTAATCAAAATCAAGATTAATGCAGATTTCACCCGCGAATATTCGATATGTATTGCAGATTTATACCGCGAATATCCTACAGTAATTGCAGATTTCACAAACAAAAAGATAGTAATCAAACAACCTGATTACTATCTTTTTGTTTATTTACTGTTTCTATATTTTTTGTTTTTTGAGTTATCTAAAGTTAACACTTATCAAAAAGCTGGGTTAATAGCATACACATTCTTTCTGTTCAGTCTTTCTCTTGTTATTGACACTCACCGAAGTTAGCGATTTAAGTAAAGGCTATGAAACCCTTATGCAGAGCGACTTTGCGGGTGGTTGAATATCGTAAAAAAAGTGATTGGTAATTGCATGAATGGCCCTCTTTTTGATAGTAGGCCATGCGCTCAACTTCTCAATATTTTTTCCATCGCCTTGCCTTTCGCAAATTCGTCTACCAGCTTATCAAGCCAACGGATTTTCTGCGTCAAAGGGTGTCATTAGCGAAAACGGCGACACAAGTGTAACCTGGAATTTATAATAACGCTGCCGCAAGATGGGCAGCGTTATTATTTTCTTGTATTATGCGATGACTTGCGATATAATAAAATTAGGAGATGATGATATGCAGCCAATAACGGAAAAAATCCCGATATTAAAAGATGGAAAGCGTCACCTATGCACTGTTGAGATAGTGGATGTAAAGGGTGGGCGCCAGGTTTTATATGTTTCTGAAGATGGAACCGTTATTAAGCAGGAGCCTTTATACAGATATAACGAAAGACTTAAAAGGCGAGCCGCAAGTTCGGCGGTGAGTGTCACAGATACGCTTCCTGTCAAAGAGCGTCTTATTGTTCAGCGGTTACGTGACTTCATAGAAAACGACGATGAGTATACGATTGCACTTGTTGCCGGCATTCGCAAAACCGGCAAAACTACTGCGCTAAAACAGCTCCAGGCAAGTTATCCCGATGCCTTCTATGTTGACTTCATGAGAAGCGATTTGGACTTTAGTGATATGCTGGACAGCTTCATGTATAGTCCATCTGAGTTGCTTTTACTTGACGAGATAGCTTATTTAGCCGATTACGAAATATTCTCGCAACATTTGTATGATCTGTCTAATAGTTCGTATCACAAGCATAAGAAGTTTAAGGTGATAATTACCGGATCATCGTTAGCCCATGTGATGCGGTTAAACTCTTCTAAGCTAGGCGGAGGCAGGGCGTGGCTGTACAGACTCCCCCCAATTACGTTTGTAGAGTATCTGTACATTACCGGCAGAATAAATGGTTACGACTACAGCGATTATGAAAACGTCACAAACGATGACTTTGCCGACTACCTGACGCTGGAAGGTTTGACCGACCTTCGCATCCAATTCGATGACAATTACTTTAGGACTTTTTACGATGAGGTGTCTGACGGCAACAAGCACAGCTCACTTTCACATTCGCTGGTTGAGCTTGGACAGGATGATTTGCTCAACATGAGCCGCTTGCTGGCATATAAACTGAGCGAGCCAAAGCAGTATTGGAACACCGTTAATCCAAGTGCCGACGCTAT
>JGI20163J26743_11538545_pt1 | contig 40124 bp, 35 predicted proteins | sample TergutCu122P1_FD_26743 | JGI IMG/M metagenome (IMG submission 26743) | reverse complement strand
GCAACTGTAAATGTTGGCGGAACAGCAGCAGGCACTGTTACATTAGATACTTCCGCGTTGCCGGCTGGCGTTACTGCAAGCGTTACAGGCACAACAATTACTGTTACCGGTGTACGTCCGGCGTCTGACCAGTCTGCAATAACTGGCGGTCCCTTTTCAGTAACTGTAACCCGCGAAAATATAACCCAAACATTCACTGTAAGTGTAAACCTTACCCCGCTGCCCCCGCCGCTGGAAATTACCACAAGCGTATTGCCGGATGGCACTGCAAACATGGTTTACCCTGCCCAAACGCTTGCAGCTACGGGGGATACGCCAATTACCTGGTCTGTTACCGGCGGCAGTTTACCTGGTGGTTTGTCTTTGAATGCAAATACAGGCGTAATCACAGGAACACCCACTGCGGCAGGTACTTTTATTTTTACAGTTACCGCCGCAAATGCCGGCAATACAGCCACGCAGGAGCTTACCATAAGGGTTCTTCCCGGAGCAACTCCGCCAAGAATAACTACAGAAGCATTACCGGGCGGCGTGGTTGGTCAAGAATATAGCCAAGCGCTTGTAGCCTCGGGAACTGCGCCTATTACATGGTCTCATAGCGGCAGCTTGCCGCCAGGCATAACTCGTACCGGAGGAGTACTATCGGGAACGCCCACCGCCGCCGGTACCTTTACATTTACGGCTACTGCAAGCGGTACAGGTACACCACCTACGCATTCGCGAACGTTTACCATAGTAATTACCAACGTTGCGCAGCCTCCTCAAATAGTTTCTAATGAAGCTACCATGGGAAGCGGCACACAGGGCAGAGGGTTCAGCTATACTTTAGAGGCCAGAGGCACCGCTCCTTTTACATGGTCTCATACTGGCAGCTTGCCGCCAGGCATGAGCTTTAACGACGGGGTAATATCGGGAACGCCCACAGCCGCAGGAACACACTCTTTTACAGTTACTGCCACAAACGATGCGGGAACACACTCAGGGACGCTTAACTTAACTATTCATCCGGCTTTAGTACTTGGTCCTGGGGGTGTAGTCTACGGTTTTCCCGGTCTTACATTTACCGTAGTAAATGGGCGGCTTCAGGTAAACGGCACATATACGGGCAACAGTACCAATCTTATATTTCCTAGTGAGATAGGAGGAATTCCACTGGGAAATTTTACTAACCATAATTTTGCGGATAACATGGATCTGCAAACTGTTACCATTCCAAGCGGCGTAACCATACATGTCCAAACGTTTGCTGGCGCCAATAACCTTCACACCATAATTATTGGGTCGAATGTAACGTTCTCTGGTAATGGAACAGGAGGAATCATAGGACCTGGAGGCACCCCAAGCACTAATTTTAGGGATATATATCTGAGTTACGGTTCCCAACCCGGCATCTTTATCCGCAATACAACTACTCACGTCTGGAGCAGACAGCCGTAATCACAGCACTTACTAAAAAAGCCGGAAAAGCTCTTTTTCCGGCTTTTTTGCCTTTTGTGCGAGGAATTTTAAAGAAGACCATTGACCGGTTATATGAAAAAGACGCTGTTACTGTTGTGATGCAGCAATCTGTTCCCGAATCATTTCACTGATAATTTCTGCAGGAGTTTTATGTGTTGCCATCGCTTTTATCGTCAGATAATCTGCCGACAGGCTGTCAATGGTTATTGTACAGGCTTCGGCAGTTCGTCTGGTAAAAAAGCCGGTTCCTTTTTTAGCGGGGTCTGCTTTAGGCGGGTTTTTGGCATAATGTTCAGCCAAAGCATCATATTCTTCTGTAACCGTCAAAATAAGCGCACCTTTTGCAGCTAAAGCACATAACCGCCAAATTTAAGTGTGTCTATCAAGTTAAGGGGTGATTAACCTGTGATAATTTCACCCTTAAGAATAACCAGGGAAGATTTCACCCCTGTTATAATTGTAGGTATAAAATATATCATGAATAAAGAAACATTAGGAAAATTGGCGTTGATTAAAGGACATAGCTTGAGCTTCTGCCAAAAAAATATTATTCTTGTATCATGAAAAAAGTAACTTTTAACAAACTATTAATTCTGATAATATTAGCAGCAGGGTTTTTGTCAGGCTGCCAAACAATACCGGAACCCAGGGCAGATGAGCCCATACTCATAGCTTCTACTTTAACAATTCTCGACAACCTTGAAGCCCAGAAAGAAATCATGCTGGCTTTTGCCAAGGCTTACCCAACTAAAGTCAGCAATGTGGAGTTTATTGATGATGACTGGACCATGCTAGTCAATGGCAGGCGGTTTTATTTTGCAAACGGTCGATTTTTGCCCGGAGAGCTGCGTGATCAATGGGAAAACTACTATCCCTGGGATTTTTATGCTTATCCGTGGGTTGGCACTCCCAGCGAAAGGCTGGCCGCTTTTAATAACCCGGTTCGTTCTGTTGGTTCGCCTTATTTATTTGACACACTATGGTCTGCGCCAAATCAAGATGCAAGCTGGGACATGCAGGTGATGTATTCTTTCCTTGGTGTAAAAATGATAGTACATTCTTATGTGGCGCCGATTCTGGATCGCATTCAAGCGCGTATTCGCCGCGACGCATTGACCGACCCTTATATCAATGAATGGATCGCAGAACTGCGAACCAGCCCGCCGTCTTTTGGCTGGAACTGGCGCAATATAGCCGGCACAAACCGCCGCAGCAACCATTCCTACGGCACTGCAATAGATCTTCTGCCCAGAGACTTAAGAGGCCGTCATACATATTGGCAGTGGACTCGTGCAAGGGGAATGGCAAAGTATACAGTAAGCCGCGAGACCCACTATATGCCGCCGGAATCGGTTGTTGCGGCTTTTGAGAACTACGGCTTTCTTTGGGGCGGAAACTGGAATTTAATCGACACGATGCACTTTGAGTACAGACCTGAAATATTGATTCTCAATAATTTCCAGATTGAGCGGGTGAGCAGGGATTAAAATACCTTTCATTGGAGCTAATCCAGAATTACTGTAAGCCGTGTATTCGTGCCTATGCGCAAATCTGTGTTTGCAGAGGTAACGGCAACTTCAGCTTCAAACTCAACAACAGATGCTGCTACAGTTTCTCCGAATTCATTTTTAATTGCAGCCGGATTTATTCTGCTGATTCTCCCCGTATAAACAGCATCACCTGTTGCATCCGAAGTTATAAGAACATCCATGCCTGTTTTTATCCTGCCAATGTCATATTCCCTGAATCTTGTTATAATCTTTAAGTTGTCTGTATCTTCTACTACAAATAAAAGTCCGGGACCAGGTACGCCCTCTCTGGCAAAAACCGCAGTTACTGCACCGCTTATTGGCGCTTTAATCAATTGCCTGCCAAGAGCATGAAGCGCGGCATTAAAAAGCACCTGCGCATCCCTGTATCTGTTTTGGGCATGAGCAAGCGCATCTTCTGATTGCCGAAAATCAAAGCGTGATATACTGCCGGCAGCATAGAAAGCCTTGTTGTTTTCGTGGCTAAACTCAATTGTTTTCAATTCTGTTCGTGCGTTTCGCAAAGCGCTTTCTGCATGCTGATGAGCCACAGTAAGCAAAGAATCATCAGTATCCTCAAGTATGCCTAATACCTGCCCCTCTGTTACGCGGTCTCCTGCTTCAACATAAACCAGCCTTACTATATTACCAAGCGTGGTAAATACATTCCTGCTTTCCATACTCTTAACTGTGCCTCTTACAGTAATTCTGGCTGCTCCTGCGGGAATTGCTTCTTTATTGTCAATATCCGGAGGCTGGGTTATGTTGCGCTGCGCCTGCAATCTGGCTTTTATTTTTGCGTTTAACCCAATGAAGCTGCTTAAATCAATATCATCTTTCAGAATTATTTTTACGGGAAGCAATTGCGTTACTTTCGTAAACCTGCCGGTGGTTGTAAAACTCATAATATCGCCGGTAAGCGCTGCATCCGTAATCCTGCCGATTTCAGAGAGGTAGCCAATGAATTGCCGCCGGCCAAGCGCGTCTATTGTAACAGCAACAGGCTGCCCTATTTGAAGCCGCGCGATGTAAGTTTCTTCGACATTGGCCTGAATGTGCAAATTGTTGATGTCGGCTATAACAGCCACCGGCTCAAGCGGCGAAACCATCTGGTTCTGCTCCGCAAAGGTTCGAACCACCACGCCGTCGGCAGGCGAGCGGAAAGATTCACTGTTTTCTATCCAGCCAATAACTTCGTTTTTCCTGACAAAACTGCCTTCGCGAACTGTGAATCTTTCCAGCGTGCCCGGCGCCGACGGCATTATGTAAAACAGGGTTGTTGTTACCCTTGCGTTTTCCGTTACAAGATAGTTCGTACTCTGCCAAACAAAATAAACCGCAATGCTTGCAATGCCTAAAAATACAAAGCATAACAGCAATGCCAGAATAATTTTGTTTTTCCATTTTTTCTTTTCGTTTGTTTCTGCTGTTTTTTCAGAATCCATATTTTTGCCTCTTTCCTAAAAATTTACTCATCTGTAACATTGCCCTCTGTAAACTGTGAATTATACAGCTCTGCATAGAAGCCTTTGGTTTCCAGTAACTGCTTGTGGCTGCCTTGTTCTATGATGTCGCCATCTTTCATAACGAAAATCAGGTCAGCATCTCTTATGGTTGAGAGTCTGTGGGCGATTACAAAACTTGTGCGTCCCTGCATGATATTTTTCATTGCTTTTTGAACCAAAATCTCTGTTCTGGTGTCAATAGAGCTGGTTGCTTCGTCTAATATCAGTATGGCCGGATTTCTAAGAACCACGCGCGCAATTGTAAAAAGCTGTTTTTGTCCCTGAGAAATATTGGCAGCTTCTTCGCTTAGAATCATGTTATAGCCGCCGGGCAGCGTACGAATAAAGTCGTGGCAATGCGCGATTTTTGCGGCAGCAATAACTTCTTCGTCTGTAGCATTTGGGGAGCCGTAGCGAATATTTTCCATAATAGAAGCGTTGTAAAGCCATGTGTCTTGCAGAACCATGCCAAATATTTCCCTTAAGCTGCCTCTTGTGAAATCCTTTGAATCAATCCCGTCGACAAGGATTTTGCCGGCATTCAATTCATAAAAGCGCATAAGCAGTTTTACCACCGTAGTTTTTCCCGCTCCGGTTGGTCCTACGATGGCAACGGTCTGCCCGGCAGCAATTTCCGCAGAAAAGTCGTTTAATATAATTTTGTCCGGACGGTAGCCGAATCGAACATGCTGAAAACTAACGTTACCTTCGTAGCGTTCTTTGCCAACAGAGCCTGGGTTGTCCGGCGTTTCCTCCTCTTCTTCCAGGAATTCAAACACTCGTTCGGAGGCTGCAATTGTCCCTTGCAGCATATTTCCGGAAGCGCCAATCTGACCAAGGGGATATGTAAAATTAGAAATGTACTGGACAAATGCCTGAATATCGCCTATTGTTATTGCTCTTTGTATAACCAGCCAGCCGCCCATGACAGCAACCAGTACATAACCCAAGTTGGCAACAAAGTTAAAAATCGGCTCAATAAGATTTGCCAAAAACTGCGATCTCCACGCAGCAGAGCGGACTTTTTTATTGGCCTTTTTGAACTTTGCTGCTGAGTCAAATTCATTGTTATACGCGCGGACAACATCGTGTGCGCTGTATGTTTCTTCTACTATTCCGCTAACCTGCCCCAGAGCTTCCTGCTGGGCGCTGAAAAACACAAGAGATTTTTTGTAGACTGCCGCCATTATCAACATTGAAAGCGGAATAACAGCCAATACCGCAAGTGTCATTGACCAGCTGATTGAAAGCATCATAATCAAAGTGCCGATAACAGTAGTTGATGATGTAATCAATTCGGTCAGGTTTCTGCTCAATGTTGCGCTAATCATATCCACATCATTTGTCATGCGGGACATTATCTCGCCCTGCGAACGGGTGTCGAAGTAGTTTATGGGCAGTTTGTGCATTTTTTCTGCAATTTTTTCCCTAAGCCCATAAGTTACCTTTACAGAAAGGCGCGCCATTATAAATTCTTGAAAAAAACCGGCAATGGCAGAGATAATATAAAGTGTAATCAGTACCCCTACATAAAAGCCCATTTGACGAAAATCTGTGAGCAAACCTGTCCCGAACCAATGTGCGAGTAACCCGTCTACAAGTAAAGTCGTTACCCGTCCCATAATTCTGGGGCCTATAACAGCAAAGGCTGTAGAGGTTACAGCAAAAACAAAAACTGCAATAAACTCTGTCTTATACGGCGAAAAGTACACTATGAGTTTTTTTATGGTTTTTACAGGGTCTTTTGCTTTTGAGGCAAGGTTTTCGCTTTCAAAAAAATCAGCCATCGCTCAACTCCTCTGCCGATAGCTGTGAAGCTGCAATCTCCCGGTAAACTTCGCATATTTGCATCAATTCTTCGTGCTTGCCAAGCCCTGTTATTTTTCCGTTATCCAAAACCACTATCTGGTCTGCATTCATAATCGTAGATATTCTTTGAGCGACAACGATTATTGTGCGGTCGGTCATTTTCTTTTTTAGAGCAGCGCGCAGAAGTGCATCTGTTTTTAAGTCCAATGCCGAGAAACTGTCATCAAAAATATAAACCTGCGCGTTTTTTACCAATGCGCGCGCTATGCTTAAACGCTGTTTTTGCCCGCCCGAAAAATTAGAGCCGCCCTGTGCAACTTCGAATTCATATCCGCCATGTTTTTCTGCGATAAATGCCGCTGCCTGCGCTGTGTCAACCGCGTCTTTGATTCTTTCTTCCGTTGCATTTTTGTCGGCGTAAAGCAAGTTGGAGCGGATGCTGCCTTTAAACAAAAAGGCTTTTTGGGCAACATAACCTATTTTATCGTGAAGCTCCTCTTTGTTAAGGTCTCGTATATCAATGCCGTCAACATAAACTCCTCCGCCTGTTACATCAAAAAAGCGCAATATGAGTTTTAAGATTGTTGTTTTTCCTGTGCCGGTTGCGCCTATTATCGCGGTTGTCTGTCCGGGTTTGGCAGTAAAGCTGATGTCTGTAAGCACATTATCATCATCTGCGCAAGTATCAGGATAGCGGAAACTTACATTTCGAAACTCGACTGTACCCTTAAAATCTTTTGGGAGCGGGACTGGATTTTTTTTAATTTTAATTGTGCCTTCGGTTTCCAATACTTCCTGTATACGATTGGCGCTGACTACGGCACGGGGCACCATGATAAACGTTATGGAAATCATTAAAAACGACCAAATGATCAGCATGGCGTACTGTAAAAATGCAAATAAATCCCCTACGTCAACGCGGAATGCGGAAGCTTCGTGCGCCCCCACCCAGACAATCAATGCAGTTGAAAGATTCATAACAAGTGAGATAATTGGCGCCATAAACGAAAAAGATATGTTTATAAACCGTTCGGTCTCTGCCAATGTTTTATTTGCCTGGCTAAACCGTTTTTTTTCAAACTTCTGTGTGGAAAAAGCGCGCACGACTAAAATGCCGCTGAGGTTTTCGCGTGTAACCAGATTTATCCGGTCTATTAAATTCTGCCATATTTTAAATTTAGGCAAAGCGATAAAAAACAAAATCGCACAAAGAACAAGCATAACAGCGGTTGAAAGAATAACCACCCATGCCAAAGATGTGCTTCGTTCAAGCGCTCTTACAATACCTCCGAAAGCCAAAATCGGCGCGTAAATAAACTGCCGTATCGCCATCATCAGAGTATTTTGTATTTGCATAACATCGTTTGTAGTCCTGGTGATTAATGACGCGGTAGAAAAACGGTTTATTTCGGCATTTGAAAAGCGGAGAACTTTGTTAAACACTGCTTCACGCAAATCATTTGCTACCCCTGTTGCGGTTCTTGCAGTAAAAAAGCCTGTAATTATGGCAAGTAACATACTAAGGACTGTTATGCCAAGCATAATTCCGCCATTGCGCCAAATAACCGATAAATGGCCTGGCAATACGCCTTCGTCAATGATGTCCGCCATGTATCTTGGCAGTTCCAATGCAAGCCACGCTTCAGCGGCAAGAAGTACAACAGCACATAAAATAAAAAGAGTATAAGGCTTTAGGTACTCAAAAACTTTTGACAAACTCATGCCTCCGGGCTGCGAAAAAACGACGCTAAGGAAGCACTGATTAAGAACCTATAATTTTAAAATTTAATAGTAGGTTCTTATTTGACTCTAATCAGCGGTTCCCTAGAGGTGATACTGCCTATGATAGCAACAAACCCTCTATACAATAATTCTAAAGTATGCCATAATGGGAGAGTCAAGAAGAAGTTTTAAAAAATGAGAAAAAATCAATTACTCTCAATCGGAGAGATTTCAAAATCTACCGGTGTAAGCATCAAGTCCCTGCGATATTATGAGCGAATAAAAGTATTAAAGCCTGCATTTATCGATCCTGATTCGGGTTACAGATACTATTCTTTTGCTCAGATTTATCTTGTTGAGGTTATAAGATCCTGCATTGAGTTGGATATTCCGCTAAAAAAGCTGACTGAATTTTTTGATGCAAATGACGCCTTTGACTTGCGGAAGTTTCTGTTCCACGGGAAAAAAATAGTTGAGCAGAAATTGCAAAGATTTCAAAAGATATTAAAGCTGACTAACGAAATAGAAGAAAAAATTGCTTTGGCGGAAAAATACAAAGTTGGGGAGATATATCCATGCGAAATCCCTGAGAAATACTTTTATGTTAGACCGTGCGGCGAGTCGTTCAAAGCTATGGAAAAGTACCAAGCATCGGAGCTCTTTTTAGATTTGCTGCATGACGAAGATGACTATTACAGCTCCCCGGACTATGGGTTTTTATACGAATATGCAGATGGAAAACCCATGTGTTATATTTTTTTGGAATTGCTGAACCCTAAACTTAAAGCTGCGGCAGCGAATGTTAAGGTTACTCCTGGTGGCACATATTTTTGTATGCAAAGCAAAATAAGTCAGATTGAAAGCGCCCATCAAATTTTCAGGGACTATTTAAAAGGCAAAGATTCTTTTATCGCAATCGAAACAGAAATTTATGCCAGCAAATATGAAATCAGTAAGCCTCTGAATGAACTGCGAGTTCTTGCGCTGCCGCTATAACTGCTTTAGGAAACCGCTGATTTATTCAATCGAGAATAAATTGCGTAGCATCCCGAACTTGTTCGGGGCTACAATGCATTATTAGTATATTAGTTTTGATTCTCTTTATATTACCTCAAAAAAGTTGTGTTTGATTACAAAAAAAGAAAAAAGTTATTGACATAATCCGCTTAAATCGCTATTAATAAGTATTTTACCATTAAATTTTTTGGAGGACAAATAAATGATGAAAAAAATCAGAACTTTGGGACTGATTTTCTCGATAGTGGTGTTGGTCGCTTTTTTTCTGGCTTGCAATAACAGCGGAGGCACAGAAAACAATCCACCCATAACCACTGTCAAGCCGGGTAGTCCGGATGTAGTGACTCTCGGTCCGGGAACTACGCTTTACGACCAGATAAACTGGGTGCGCGAGCATTATATGCTGGAAACTTACTTTTATGAAGGTTTTACATTTAGGGCAAATTACAACAATGAAATACTTGGCGGTCAATTAGACTTGAATTTCACTCGGCCTGTTACTATAACCATACGACCAGCAGATAATATCAACCCCATAATATCTGGACATACTGGCTGCACATTGTCTACCATTGTTGTGCGCTCCGGCAATAGATTGATTTTGCACGATATTATTTTGCAGGAAAGTTTTTCACCAAGCCGCACTAATGCGCTGGTTACTGTAACTGCCGGCGGCGGTGCGCTGGAGATGACCGGGAGTTCAGAAATTACCGGTGGGTTATACAGGGGAGTGGTTGTGGAAACTAATTCCTCTTTAATAATGAGGGACAATACAAAAATACATAATAATTTTCATAATGACGATGGAGGTGGGGTGTTCTTACGTGCAGCTGGCGCCACCTTAAAAATGTATGATGATGCAAGTATAGATGCTAACAGTGCTAACGGCCGCGGCGGTGGGGTGAATGCGCACAGTGGCGCAGCGATTATCATGAGGGACTCTTCAGCAATACATGATAACACCGCTAACAATGGCGGCGGGGTAGCGCTTACAGCTTCTCACAGCAGGCTTAGTTTATATGACACTGCATCAATAAATAATAACACTGCTACAGAGATACAAACGGCGGTGGCGGGGTGTTTATGGATAGCAATGCTCCTCAGGGCGGCACAGGGCATACCATTACCATTAACGATGCAGCAGGTATAATAGGCAATTCAGCACCCGGCAACATCGCCTATCATCAAATACGTTCGTCCGGTAACGGAAATATTTTCTAAACGACTAATGCGAACGCTTTCTCAGGCGTAATCTGAGAAAGCATCGCTTTAGCTTCCAGTTCCAGGGTCTGGCCAAAGCCACGGTCAACAAAAAAGGGAAAATGGGTATTTTTAGCCTGTTTTTCCTTTTTTTATACCAGAAAAACACCCAAAACATCCGGGAGCCTGTTATGACATCATCGATACAGATGCGCTTTCCTTTTCGTATGAATGAAATTATTCGAAAACGAAAGTCAATAAGAAAATTTAATCCTGCAAAGCTGGATGCGGAGACACTTGAAAAAGTTGCGGCGCAAATTGCGGCGCTTGTGCCTCTGTATCCGAATATTCGTTACTCGATTGAAATTGCAGAAAAAACCAAGGGGTTTTTTAACATAAAAGCGCCGCATTATCTGTTGTTCTACAGCGAAGAGACAGAAGGTTTTTTGGAAAATATTGGCTTTATCGGGCAGCAGATGGATCTCTTTTTCTCCGGCTCTGGGCTTGGGTCTTGCTGGCTGGGAGCGTCAAAACCAGCGGGGGAAGAGGCACGGAGAAAAAAAGGCGAGCTCTCTTTTGTAATCTGCATGGCTTTTGGGAAACCCGCAGGGGCGCTGCATCGCGAGCTTGGGGAATTCAAGCGCAAGGCATTGGGTGATATCAGCGAAGGCTGCGCAGATGCACGGCTTGAAGCTGTCCGGCTTGCACCAAGCGGGGTGAATGCGCAGAACTGGTATTTTATTGCCGAAGCTGGGGGAGCATCCGGAGCGAAGATTCATTGCTTTTGCAAAAAGCCGGGCGTTCTGCTAAGAGCGATTATGAGCAAGCTAAGCCGCATTGACATGGGGATAGCGCTTTGCCACATTGCTGCAGAGAGCAAAGACTTTCGCTTTCTAAAGGATGCGAATGCGCCTGCGCGCAAAGGCTGCGTTTATATCGGGACTGTTACGAGTTAACTAATACGTGCGCTCCCCCAAAAGAATTACCTGATAAACCCCACAGGCATCATATACAAAGGCGCTTCTTCTGCAGGAAGCCGGAGTATTCTGCTTACTTGAGCATCTGTGAATGCACCGATGGCGCAGGTGCCTAACCCCATAGCTTCTGCCTGCAAGTAAACATTTTGAGCAGAATGTCCTACTTCCATGTATGTATATTTCCGCCCGCGCTCGCCGTATCTGGCTATCATTCTGCTAAATACAGCAGTGTAAACCAAAGTTATGGGCGCTTCCATTATCATTCTCTGACCCAATGCAGCAGCAGTAAGCTCGGCTCTTACATCTCCGGCAATTGTCCGCACAATTTTATGCCTTTCAGAATCATATCTGAACACTCCGGGCTCTATTCCTGCAACATTTCCGATTACCACATAAATTTCCAGCGGGAACAATGCGCCTGCAGAAGGAGTTGTGCGCAGCCCGCCGCGCAATCCAGGGTGATCCGGTCTTGGGGCTGTAATCCCGTATGCAGCCCATAAAATTTGCGATAACTGCGCTGCGGATAGCGCGCTATCTTGAAACCGCCTGTGCGAGCGCCGGTTTTGCAATGCTTCTTCTACACTTACTGTGCCTTTAATTTTTGGAGCAGGTAAGACATACGTTAACGGTGAGTTTTCCATTTTTATTAAGCCTGAGCTTTCTCCTGTTCTTCTGGATGTTTCAGCGCCGCAGCCTGTAAATATCATCAGTATAATTAGTCCTAACAAGTTTAAATATTTCATTTTTTTTCGCCTTTTTTCTGCTTTTTTCTTAATGATACACTACTAAAATCATAAAATATATTCAATTGGACTTTTCTTTTTTTCGTAAAAATGATAGGGTGAGGAATGAGAGTTATTGGCACAAGGGTGTTCGGTCTGCGGACGCCTATTATTCGCGAATCTGATGATCTAGCGGCAATTGTTTGCAATACTGTTCAGGAAGCAATTGACCATGAAAATATCAGTATAAATGATGGTGATATTATCGGGATTACCGAGGCTGTGCTGGCGCGCGCTCAAGGTAATTACGCTTCTGTTTACCAAATCGCAGCTGATGTGCAGTCTAAATTCTCTGCTGACAGTCATGTTGGCGTTGTTTTTCCTATTATGAGCAGGAATCGTTTTGCCATGCTTCTCAAGGGGATTGCCAGCGGTGTAGGGAAGGTAACTGTTATGCTTAGTTACCCTGCGGACGAAGTTGGTAATCAGCTTATTACGTGGGAAGATGTGGACGACAATCAGCTTAATCCTTATTCTGATTGTTTATCTGAAAGTGATTTTCGGCGTCTTTTTGGCAACGAGGTGAAGCACCGGTTTACTGGTGTTGATTATGTTGCTTACTATAAATCTCTTGCTCCAAATATTGAAATTGTTCTCTCTATGGATCCCAAGCACATACTTAGGTATACAGATCTGGTTATTGCTGCTGATATTCACACGCGCGCGAGGACTAAGCGGGTACTCTCGGCTGCGGGTGCAAAAAAGGTTATTGGGCTTGATGATATTTTAACAAAGCCGGTAAGCTGCAGCGGCTACAATGAGCGCTATGGGCTGCTTGGTTCGAACAAGGCGACTGACGGCAAGGTGAAGTTGTTTCCGCGTGATTGTGATGCGTTTGTGCAGAAGATGCAGTTGGCGCTTAGGGAGCTTACAGGCAAAACTGTGGAAGTGCTTTTGTATGGCGACGGCGGGTTTAAGGACCCTGTTGGGGGTATATGGGAACTTGCGGACCCTGTGGTTGCTCCTGCTTTTACGTCCGGATTGAGGGGTACGCCTAGTGAGTTGAAGCTTAAGTATCTTGCGGATAATGATTATGCTGATCTCTGCAAGGACGAGGCGCGCAGGGCTATTGAGCAGGCTATTCGTGCAAAGGCGGGGCGCTGCTTTATGGGCAAGATGGAGTCTGAGGGGACTACGCCGAGGCAGATTTCTGATCTTATTGGGAGTCTCTGCGACCTTGTTAGCGGGTCTGGCGATAAGGGCACGCCTGTTGTTTTGGTGCAGGGCTACTTCGATAACTACGCTATGTAGTGGTTAAACTTAAGACACATCTATAAGGTTCGTTCAATCGATGAAACTGTTTTTTTGCTGTGTTGTTTAATTCTACCTTCATAATTCCTATGTGCCTATTATATATCGAATAATTAAAAGTGTACTTATTTTTTTATACTTCTTCCTATGTATCCTGTATAAGGACTTAATAAGTGGTATAATAGTGGAGGTGGGGGGAGTTGAACCCCCGTCCTAGAGAGCGAAACATAAATTTCTACAGGCTTAGCCGCTGCTTTATTTTGGAAAAAATTTGGCGCAGCGACAAGCCTTGTTTCTTCCTTAGTTTGCTGAATGTCCTGTTATCCCGCAAACAAAAATAACAGCAAGCCTCGGTTTATTACAAGCAATTCCGGACTTCGAAGCAGCATTCCGGGTGCCCGGCAGCAGCAATTAAGCTGCTACAGCTTCTACGTTAGTATCAGCAGTTATTTTTTTGCCCATTTAAAGAGGTAGGCGCTCTACCTGCAACCTATGCTCCAACCATTCCCCAGTCGAAACCATTTTCACCCCCGAATCTTAGCGTCAGGAGTTATTGTGCATTTTAATAATAGCAGGTTTTTGATAAAAATCAATCAGAGAACTGTAAAAATATTACTATATTTGCGAAAATTTAGAGAATAATTAGAGAATAAAAGGCGCAAAGCGACCCCTAGGCAGCTTGCCCCCCTTCGGGTCCGGCTTCGGCGCGACCCTCGCTTTATTCAGAAATAAAAAAAGCTTCCCAATAATAAGGAAGCTTTTTTTGACTAATGCAAAATCAAAACCAAAGTTTGTTTAGAACTTTATTCCAACACCAAGCGTAGGCTTTATATGCCAAGCAATGCCAAAATCTCTGCATGATTCTGACTGAACACCAAGGTGATTGCCTACAATTGTTTCGTGTGAGCGGTATACATGGAGCGCCACAAGCGTACGGCTTAGAATATAGATGTTTCGATCAAAGTGAAATTGCATTCCCAAGGAAGTAGCTGGTCCAATCTGCAAATCAGTAGTTGAAACCCAAGCATCGTTACCGCCTGCTATAGAAGTTCCGCTAAACCACGAAGAGGAGCTCCAATAATACAAATGAGCGCCTATAGCCCAAGGTATTCTTAGGTTAGGACCATTGTAAAGGTAGAATACCGGTCCTAAAAAGACATTAGCTCCAAAAAGGGAATTGGAATTTGAAAAATTTGAAGAGTTACCAAGCAAGTCTTGACCAAAAAAGAAGTCTGTTTCCAGCATTAATCCAAATGTTCTGTTAAAGTTAAAAACAAAAGCCAAGCCTAAAGCAGTGTTGGCAGTAACAGTCCTATCTCGATCATACTGCCCCCCGGCAAATTCATGCGGTACAGGGCTATTTGTCCAGTGGACTGGAACACCTATGGTAACCTCCAGAGCAAAGAACTCAATATCTCTCGGCTCATCTGCAAAGGCATAACCTGCAACCAGGAAAAAAGCCAGTAATAAAATAAGTTTTTTCATCATTTTCTCCTTTAAAATAATAAAAAATATTTGACAATTTAAGTCTTTTCCAAAACCTCAACAATATTCTCAAAAACATTCTAAAATCATTTTAAAAACAAGCAAAACATCATGTTTTTAAGCTTTCATCTTTTGTTTTTGGAAAAACTCACTTTATAATAATTGAAATATTAATAATGTCAATTAAAAAATCATCTATTGTCATTAAAAAATCATCTATAAAAGTCAAAAAAGATAGGAATTAATAAAAAATTTTCATTTTCGAGCAAGAAATGCTTTACAAGAGAGGTATTCAACATTATTGAGCAGGGTAGTGCGCAATAAAGGGTACGCTTGGCGACCCTTTGTTTCCTCATTCGCTCGGTTCACAAGGGACAACCCCTTTGTCCACCTCATCGTTCGGTCATGTGCAAACTACGTTTGCCCGCGACTCTCACTTATTCGGTGGATGAGCGTGCAAGCACGTCCCCTTCGGGTCCGGCTTCGGCGCGACACTCGCTTCATTCGGAAATAAATCAATATTTGTTTTTGATTTCCCGTAATGTTTCACGGGTTGTATCTTTCTCTTTTATGGATTCTCGTTTGTCAAAGAGTTTTTTGCCTTTTCCAATGCCAAGTTCGATTTTGACTTTCCCTTTTTTTAGATAAACTTTTAGGGGAACAAGAGTATAGCCTTTTTCAGCCACTTTTTTCCCAAGTTTTTTTATTTCCGAAGAGTGGGCAAGAAGCCGCCTTTCCCTAAGCGGGTCGTGGTTGTGTATATTCCCAAAATCATAAGGGGAAATATGAAACCCTGTAAGCCAAAGTTCTCCATCTATTACTTTGCAGTATGAATCTGAGTAAGAAAATTTATTACTTCTTATTGATTTAACCTCTGTTCCTTTGAGCTCGATACCGCATTCAAGACTCTCCTCTATAAGATAATTGAATCTTGCTTTTTTATTGACAGAGAGAATTTTTACACTGGTGTCTGCTTTTGACATCTTAGCGATTCTCCGAAACCAAAGCCACCCTGAATCCTGTGAAAGGAGTACACCAATGCGGAGGCTGGGATGCTCTTGTAAATGGTTGAATCTCACCGGGTCTGTTTGCCCAGCTTCCGCCGCGTACAGATTTTTCTATGCCGTTAAGACTAGAGCTCCTTGAAGGATTTATGTAGTCTGCATAGTTAAACCAGTTTGAGCACCATGCCCATAAAACATTAGTCATCATATTAAGCATATTTCCTGCATTTCTTTGTGCAACTTCCCACATATACTCGTCAGGGAGCACTGCTTTCAAATTATCCCTGTTTATTCTGCCTGTAAGCCACTTTGCATAAGCTTCTGCAGCAAACCACGAAATATTATAAACAGGCATATTCATATCATTGCTCATTGGAGTGTAGTCATCTGCCCAGTGACTAAGGTATGATTCTGTTACAAGATTTTTTCTAATAAGCTCCCTTATGTTGCTTCTGCTCCACAAAGGGTTTTCGTTAATAAAATCGAGAAACTCACGGTTGGTAACTTTATTCTCTGCCATGTAAAATTTTTCAAAAGTATGAAAGTTGCTGAATGTAGGAGCAAGTTCATGATTATTAATAGTGCGTCTTGTTTGAGGATATTCTCCTGTAAAATAATTTCCTGCGGGTATTGCCACATATCTGTTGTTGTTAATTGTTATGATATAGGGTGCTGCTTTTGTGCCGCCTGAAGCTGCTTGCTGCTGGAAGCCCTGCATTCTTTTTATATCGATTGCAAGTATAAAAGAATCCCTGTCCGCTGCCGTGATATTTATTAAGTTTGGATTGCGCAATATCGAGAGCAAATGAATCATCTTTGCCGGATTTTCTGTAAAACTTTCAGCGAAATATGAAAAAGAATCGATTATATCATAAGGAAGCAGCGCATTATTGCCATTTCTGTTAAGAAGAAGAGCTCTTATAAAATCTTTAAAAAGGTTTTCGCTTGTTATATTTTTGAAAGATTTTTCGAGAAACCGCTCTGCGTATTGATTTCCTCTGCCGCCGTCTCTGAACATGGAAATTGTTTTTGCCACAAGGTATTCAGGCTGATATGATTCATGAAAGTTTCTGGCAATTGCCCATCTTAGGATATCGTCCAATGAGTGGTTGAAAATATCAGCATAATTACTGATTTCGAGATTCTTGTTAATGATTACTTCGGGTCTTTTGAAAAGGGTTGCAAAAATATATCCGCGGGTTCTTAAAACTTTTCCTGTTTCTATAAAACCCGGCTTTCGGAATACTACTTCGTTTTCTCCTGTTGGTAAAAACTTTATAAAAGGGGTTGTTCCTGTAAATTCTCCGTTTATCCAAACAGAAGATTGTGTAGGAAAGGATTTAAAATAGACTCTTGTACCGGTATTGAGTATTCCGGGGAGAAAAAAGAACAGAAAAAATAGTATAAGAAAAATCGTAAGATATATCGCCGAAAGCCAGGCTCCGGGGTGAATTCCGTTGATGCTTTTTAATTTTACCTGTAATTCAAGGTGTTCAGGTTTTTTTATCTGATTTTTTTTGAATAAATTGTTAAACATGCTTGTTAGCATTATATTGATAACCATTATCGCTTGTCAATGTAGTAAAATCTATGATAATCTTCTGAGGGATATTTTTTAAATTATGACTAAATATTTTGATAAAGTTCAAAGAATTACAGAGTGCTTTCTTACCCGGCGAAAAATAAAAAAGTATGAAAAATACAAGAAATATAAAAGTAAGAAAAAGAATCCTATTTTAGACTGGGGAGGGGCGTTTTTATGGGCAGCAATGGTTGTTTTGCTTATAAATCAATATTTTTTTCAGGCATATCAGATTCCTTCAGGGTCGATGATAAATACTCTGCTGGTAGGAGACAGAATATTTGTTAACAAGATGATTTATGGTCCGGAGCTTATTCCCGGCGCTATGAAAATTCCCGGACTTTTTAAACCTCAGCGCGGCGAAGTAATTATTTTTGAAAGTCCGACCTATCTTTCAAGGGGACCTATTTTCACTATTGTACATAGGATTTTGCATATGCTTACTCTTTCGCTTGTTGATATTGATAGAGATCAGCATGGAGAACCGAGAGCTCAGTTTCTTATAAAAAGAGCAGTAGGAGTAGGGGGAGACAGAATAAGGAGTATAGAGGGAAATTTGTACATAAGACCAGCAGGGGCTGAGCACTGGATTGCTGAAAGAGATTTTAGGCAAAAAGGCAGAACGCCGGCGCCTGTCAGGAGGCTTATAAGCGAAAGTGAATATGCTTTATACAGGAGAGCTGCTGCTGCAATGGTTTACGCTTTTCACAATCTTACCCCATTGACATCGGACGTAGAGGCTTTTAGCAGACTTAATTCTATTCATCCTAGTTTAAAAACACTTCCGGATCAAATAACTTTTAATAAATACAGGTTTATGGTTGAGTATTCTATACAGCCGCATAATCAGGTAATCAGACAAAATTACAGAAAACATGAAACAGGATGGTTTATTCCCGAAGGCTGGATTTTTCCTGTTGGAGACAACAGGGATAACTCAAAAGATGGCAGAAACTTTGGTCCTGTGCGTTCGGAAAAGGTTCTTGGAAAAGCTTTAATAAAATATTGGCCTCTCAACAGAATTGGGGCAATAAGGTAAAAGGGTATGAATTTCGGCAAAAAATACGAATTTACTCTTTTTGAAGCCGGTAAAAAAAAGAAATCTGCTGCTATTCTAAAGCTAGTAAAAATTTTTGTAATTGCTTTAATTGTGTATGAATTAATAACAGGGCTTTTTCTTTTTACTGTAACTATTGGAAATAATTCGATGGCGCCTCTTATGCAGGGAGGCAATCGGCTGCTTATTTTTAAGCCTGCATACAGTCAGGGAATGTTTGGGAACAGGCTTACGGTTCCGGGTATAACGCAGCCAGGAAGGGGAGATGTTGTTGTTTTTCGCAAGAACTTTGAAAGAGGCTTCCCTTGGTATTTGAGGCCTGTAAATTCGGTTATTGGGTTCGTTACTTTTCAAAGAATAGAGCTTGGAACAAGGCGCGGCTATACCGCAAGAGTTAATGTAAGCAGAATAGTTGGGATTCCCGGAGATACAATTAAAATAATAGATAATGTTGCTTATATTAAGCCGCGAAACAGCGATGAGTTTATAACTGAATTTGTTCTTACAGACAACAGGTATACCATTAATATTCCTTCTTTTCCGGATGGCTGGGATAGCGCAGGTAACCCTTTTTTCCTGGGCAGTGATTTGGGCAGCAACGAAATAGTAATCGCCGAAGGTTATTATTTTATTATGGGCGATAACCGGGAGCTCTATCTTGATTCCCGCACCAGCGGTCTTATTCCTGCGCAAAATATAAAAGGCAGGGTAATTTTTAGGTATTGGCCTTTTAATAAAATTAATGTTTTTTGATCCGGGTCCAAAGTCTCTCTATATTCACATTCCGTTTTGTAAAAAAAAATGCAGCTATTGTGATTTTTTCTCGATTGCCTGCGACACGGACGTCCCCGACACAAGGTCGGGACTTCGCGCGTTTGGCGCAGCGACAGGGATGTCGCAAAAAAGCGCCGCCTGCGGCGCGGAAGGCTCTTTTATAGATAATATTCTGGAAGAGACTGTTAATCAAATAATTTATTTTAAAAACCTTTTAAGCATTGATCTTATAGATACAATTTATATAGGCGGCGGGACGCCTTCGGCAATTGATGAGAAAAGGCTCGAAGAATTTATCCAAACTGTTGCCTTAATGTACAATGAGCCAAAAGAATTTTCTATCGAGGTGAACCCCGAGACTGTAACCCTTGGCTTGCTAGAAATGTTAAACAGAACGCCTGTTACCAGAATAAGCCTCGGGGTTCAATCTTTTAACCAAAAAATGCTTGATACGCTTGGCCGCAATTGCACTGCAGAGTCGGTTTATAATGCCCTTGAGTTGTTGAAAAATTCCTCACTCGCTCGGTTCACAAGGGGCATAGCCCCTTTGTCCACCTCATCGCTCGGTCATGTGCAAGCTCTGCTTGCCCGCGACTCTCGCTTATTCGGCAGATGTCCATGCAAGCATGTCCCCTTCGGGTTCGGCTTCGACGCGACTCTAGCGCCATTCGGAAATAAAAAATTAAGCATTGATCTTATTTCTTCGATTCCAGGGCAAACTGTTGAAGAAGCGTTAGCCGATGTAACAACCGCGCTTTCTTTTAAGCCGGAGCACATCTCGCTGTATTATCTTACACTGGAAGAGGGGACACCCATGCATCGAAAATTTACAGAAGAAGATCAAGATGATAAATGCTGGGTAGAGGCTTGTGAATTGCTGAAATCATCAGGATATGATCATTATGAAATTTCTAATTTTTGCTTGCCTGGGAATGAGTGCCTCCATAATGCCGGGTATTGGAAAATGGAGCCATATATTGGCTGCGGCTTGTCGGCAGTCTCGACTTTTTACAGCGAGGGCTCGTTTTGGAGATTCTCTGCAACAGATAATCCTGCGCTTTTTCTGGAAGGGGAAAAATCTCTGTGGGGCATGAAAAAGGAAATAATAAGCAACCGCGACTTTTTAATTGAGCTGCTTATGATGGGTTTGCGCACAAAAGAGGGCGTAAATATCAGGGAAATAGGAGATTTTTTTAATATTGATATCGAAAAAACACTCAAACCTCTTATTTTAGAGTGGAAAAAAAAGGGGCTTGCAGCGCTAAGCGGGCACAAGCTTGCTTTAACCCAAAAAGGCAGGTATTTTCACACAACTTTTTTGCTTGCAGTATTGGAGTATATATAGTAGAATAAAAACTTCCTGCAAAATAATCGAGGATTACTTTAATTAAGGAGGAATAATTTATGGAAACAGGATTTGGAAATATATACACCGCAGGTGTATTTGATTTATTTCATGCAAGCCATGCGGAAAGAATTACAATAATTTTGGGCAAATTCCCGGGCAGGCATCTGATTATCGGCGTAGCATCAGATGCATATGTCAAGTCTTTTAAAAGAGCTCCGGTGCAACATCTGGAAGAAAGAATTAATACAATTAAAGCCATATATCAGGCTAATAAAAGGGTTTCGGTAATTGTAGATCCCCTTAAAACTTACACGGACAAATACACAGCATCATTCTATAATAAATACAATATTACTGATCACTGCCAAAGAGATGACTGGGATGAAAATCCAAAAGTTTATGAATACATTAAATCAAAAAAAGGGTTTCATGAGATAGGGCAAAGTAATCTGATATCAAAAGATGAGTTAATCAGCAGGTTAATGCCTTCGGAAGTTATAGAACTTGGAGGAGATAACAACATTAACTTTAGAATTGGCAATATAGCTATAAAAAAGATAATTCATGGCTCAATTAGCTTTATTGACGATGCCTATACACAGTTGCGGGATAAAAAACTATTTGGAATTACTCACTTTAAGCGATTTTATGACATGATCTTTATTCCATTTATAGAAGGTGTTGTTACTCCGGATATATCTGTAAAAGAAATAATGGACTTAACAGAGCAAATTGCTAAATCGGGATTAAAACCAACTATTACAATTATGGATGTTTTTAGGAAATTTGATTATGTTCCTGATAAAGACCTGTATGCTCCTCTTCTTAATGATATAACTCATATTTGTCACGGAGATCTGGCGTATACCAATATTGTTAAAGGTCCAAATGGGTTAATACCAATAGACTGGGAATGGTTATGTTACTCGGTGCCTTATTGGGATTTAGCCAACTTTTTAACATCGCTTTATATTTACGGACATAACAGCCTCGAAGAAATATTGGAGAAAACAAAGGAAGTTCCGGATCCAAAACTGGCAATGTTGTCAACAATGCTTTTGTGCGATTATTGGCTGCAGTGGAGTGTTTCTGCGGGGCAGGACTTTTTTCCAAAGGAATGCAGAGAACTCTTAGATTTTTTGACAAAGCATTATTAGAGCTTGTGCAAAATTCATAGCCGCATACCTGCATAAACCAGAAATGCAGGTATATCTAAGGAAGCACTGATTAGAGTCAAATAAGAACCTACTATTAATTTTTTAAAATGGTAGGTTCTTAATCAGCGATTCCCTTTCTTTCAAATTCCGAATACTGGTTGAATATCCAGGACTTCTGCATTTACTTTTAATCAAGAATGATATAATCTGCTTGACTTTAACAAACTAGTCTATTAAACTGGTTTTATAGGAGGAAGATTATATGCAAGTAGGAGCTTTTGAAGCCAAGACCCGATTTTCCCAAATTCTGGAAGATGTGCAGCAGGGCGTAGATTATATTATTACCAAACGGGGTAAGCCTGTGGCAAAGATAATCCCTTTTCAGGAAGAACCAAAGATGACTTTTAAAGAAGCGATAGCAGAGCTTGAAAAATTTAAAAAACTTTACCGCGGTAAGCCTGGATCATTTAATATCCGCGAAGCAATAGAGGATGGGCGAAAGTATTGATCTACGTTTTTGACGCATCTTTTGTGGGCGCACTCATAATACCGGATGAAAAAAATCCTCTGGTATCTAAAATGTATAGTAAAATTGAAAATGAAGATGAAAAACACGCCCCAAATTTAATCTGGTATGAAATATCAAACATTTTTAATAACTTGATTCGGCGTAAGCGTTATACTTTCGATGAGGTAAACCAGTTGTTCCCGTATTTATCTGCAATTCGTTTAACTTGCGATAATGAAACAGGGACAGGGTATTCGGCAAAGCTTTTTCGCTTATGTAATGATTTTGGCATAAGTTCTTATGACGCAGCTTATTTGGAGCTGGCAAAGCGCAAAAAAGCAGTTCTTTGCACTGTGGATGCAGAGCTTCTGGGTGCTGCAAAAAAGTACGGTGTTCCGGTTATTTCCGAATGAAGCGAGTGTCGCGACGTGCTTGCACGTAATACCTTTATAAAATAGGGGAAAATATGAAAATAAGCAGACGTGAATTAATACTTATGGTTATAGGCTGGGTTGTAGTTTTGGTAATTACGCTATCTGTGTTAGAGCTAAGAGGAAGGCAGGGAAGACCGCAAAGGCCAGTTTTTCCCGATTTATCAGAATATATTCTGGATACAACCAATGCGCTGCCAATTGAAATGATCAGGATAAACAGCGGCAGTTTTATAATGGGAAGCGCCGATACTACAATTTATGGAGCGCAGCCTCCGCATTCTGTAACCATAAGTGCTTTTTACATGGCTAAGTATCCTGTAACCCAGGAGCAATATCTGGCAGTAATGGGGACGAATCCCAGTTGGTTTACTCCGGCTAGTGGCTATATGCCTGCGCCCGGAGAAGCGCACGGAAGGCGGCCTGTGGAAAGTGTAAACTGGTACGATGCGATTGTATTCTCTAACAGGTTGAGCATTTTGAAAGGTCTTACGCCTGTTTATAGCATAAACGGGAGTACGAATCCCGATGATTGGGGACCTGCGCCCTCCTGGAGTGACGAAACCTGGAATAATGTAATAAAAAACCTGAATGCGAATGGTTACCGTTTGCCTACAGAAGCAGAATGGGAATTTGCCTCTCGCACAGGGACAACGACTGCATATTACACTGGAGATACAATAAGCATCGATGATGCATGGTGGTCTGCGAACAGCGGCGGCAGAACCAACGAGGTGGGGTTAAAACCAGCCAATGCATGGGGTTTATACGATATGCACGGTAATGTGTGGGAGTGGGTTTGGGACAGGCACGGCGCTTATACTGCTGCGCCCAAGACAGATCCTGTTGGCGCGGCTGAAGGCGATCATCGGGTTTTGCGCGGAGGATCGTGGTATAGCAGCGCAGAAAACCTTCGCTCTGCTGTTCGGGTAAGCATTGATCCGTGGCTCAGGAACGTAAGTCTTGGTTTTCGGGTAGCTCGATCCGAGCAAAATCAGTAAAATTACAATATTTTTACAACTCATGGCATCTTTTTTTAAAAAATCCTGAATTAAGCCGATAATAAACAAAAGGAATAAAAAAATGAAAAGAATAATTTTATTTTGCATGTTTTTTGCTGTTATCGTGTTTTTGGCGCCTGCAGCAACTGTATTTGTCTATATAGAAAGGGGTGATATCGCTCTAAGTATGGTATGTGAAGAAGACGTTTTTGTATGGGTAAACAGACTCGAAGATGGTGTTATGGATATTCTTTTTGACAGCGGTCATATTGTTTTTTCCAATAACTCGGGTAGAAATCAGATAAGTGATTTCAGGGCTCTTAACCGGCTTGCAAGATCGGGCGGCGCGGAAATTCTTGTTTCTGTTACTTTTAACTTAAAAACTGCTGATAATACGATGATAATATCCGGGGAATACAAGGTATATAATCTTAATACCAGTGATATTATTTATTCAAATAACTATGTTTTTAGCAATGCTTTGCAAAGAACTTCGCAAGGTATTGCAGAAAGATTATTCTTGGCAGGCCAGAGTGTTGGCAAGCGAATTGAGTCGATTTTGTAAGAGCTTATTTCCGAATGAAGCGAGAGTCGCGGGCAAGCAGAGCTTGCACATGACCGAGCGAATGAGGAAACAAAGGGTCGCGGAGCGTACCAGTTATTTCCGAATGAAGTGAGAGTCGTATCGAAGCTGAACCCGAAGGGGCGAATGAGGAAACAAAGGGTTGCGGAGCGTACCCTTTTATTGTCCGGTCTTGTGCCGGGCTAAGTTAACGTAAGTCGGCAAGTAAACCGGAGTTTTTATGAATTGTAAAAAAATATTTTTCATAGCATTTTTTATTCTTTTATGCAGCGGCTTTGCAGCGGCAGATACTGTTTGGGAAGGAACTGCTGCAATGAGCAGGCATGGGGAATTTCCGCCCAGAGGTTTTTTTGGAGCTTCGGGTTCTTTTCCAATAAATACTATTGTCTCTGTGGAGAATGTCAGAACCGGAAACAGTGTCGAAGTAATTATCGTTAGCTCTCTTAGCAATAATAATTTGTTTCTTCTTCTCTCCCAGGATGCAGCAGATGCGCTTGGTATGAGGCAGGATGAAATTCTGCCTGTAAGGGCGAAGTTGCCCGATGTCGCCAGAATTTTGCCGACAGCTTTGGATAATGTTGCAAGAGTTGAAAATATTCTGTCCAACGAAACCACTGCCGAAGATAGATCAGCAGCAAATGACTCGCCGCGAAGAACACTAATAATTTATACTGATGAATTCGGCAACAATATTATTGCAGAAGTATTAGAAGCTAATGCGTCTGGCGAAACAGCGGCAGCTAGAGCCGAAGCCATGACTGAAACCTCAACCGAAGAAGCCTTCATGGCAGAAACAGCGGCAGCTAGAGCCGAAGCCATGACTGAAACCTCAACCGAAGAAGCCTTCATGGCAGAAACAGCGGCAGCTAGAGCCGGAGCCATGGCTGAAGCCTCAACCGAAGCCTTCGTAGCAGAAGCTGCAGAAGAAAATATGTTTGCCGGAGTTTCTGCTGTAGCGTTGACTGATTTCCATGCCGCAGCGTCAGATTACGAAGATATGTCTGTGTCTGAAAACGCCGATCTGTTGGCTTATCTTTACGAAAATGCCGAAGGAGAGTGGGAAAGAAGATTTATTCTTAGAGCAACATGCTTAAGACCCCCTGTAGTTGACGAGAGCGAAGCGGAAACTGCAGCTATATCTGCATCCAGATTAGTGCCTGCTGACAAAGCTGCTGCAACTCATGGAAGAACCCATTCCGGATGGGAACCTTCGCCAGGCAATATGGCAAGAAATTCCAATATTCAAATAGGCAGTTATTATATCCAGCTTATAGCGTTTAGAGATTTTTCAAGCGCAGAGAATGCAAAGAACTCTGCAAATATTGATTTTCCTATAATTATTCATTATGATGCGAGGCAGTCTTTATATAGAGTATTGGCAGGTCCTCTTAAAACCGACGAAAGAGGCGCTGCTCTCTTAAAGGCAAGAAATAGTGGATATAGAGACGCTTTTATAAGAAGAAGTGAGTAATAAACAATTAGACCTTTTTTCTTCATGTGCAAATAATGAAGAAAAAGAGATAAATGAACTAAAAACTCTTACGGATCTCCTGCTTAAATATCAGCATGAATATTATGTGCTTAATAAACCATCAGTATCGGACAAAGAATTTGACTTGCTGTTTGACCGCCTGCGGTTTCTTGAAGAAAAATATCCGCAATATGCAAGCGAAAACTCGCCTGTAAAAAGAGTTGGCTCAGACCTTTCGTCCGAGTTGCCCGAAGTTGAGCATACGATTCCGGTTTTAAGCCTCGATAAAGCTTACAGTATTCCGGAACTTTTAAAATGGATCGAGAAGCTGAAAAAGCACTCCTCTGCATCCGTGAGCCCTGTATTAATTGCAGAAGAAAAAATAGACGGGGTTTCGATAGTGCTTTACTACAAGGACGGCATTCTCGAAAGAGCTGTAACAAGAGGTACCGGCGAAACAGGAAATGATGTTACAGCAAATGTTAAAACAATAGGCGCAGTGCCATTAAAGCTTCCGGAAAAAGTTACTGTTGCTGTAAGGGGAGAGATATATCTTCCGCTTAAAATGTTCGCAAAAATAAATCAAGCTTTTGATAATAAATTTGCGAATCCCAGAAACCTTGCCGCAGGAACAATAAGAAGAATAAAAAGCTCGGAAGTGAGCAAAATCCCCCTCGATATATTTGTATATGAAGGCTTTTTCGAAGATATTAAGATTTCTACTCATCGAGAGGTATTAAAAAAACTTCATGATCTTGGATTCCGCTTAAACAGAAACATGATGGCTTTTGCAGAGTCTGGTAACGCTTCGCTGCCTGCTGTTGATGATTTTATTAAAGTATCAGAAATGGCTGAAATTGCTTCTTACATTACGCAGGAAGAAAAAACGAAAGAAACTCTTGACTATGAAATTGACGGGCTTGTAATTAAAATCGACAATATCGAAGACAGGGAAAAGTATGGGTATACAGGGCATCATCCAAAATGGGCTATTGCTTATAAATTTGAATCATCTGAAGTTGAGTCTGTAGTTAATGCAATTGATATTCAGATTGGAAGAACAGGAAGAGCTACCCCTGTTGCAAGAATCAAACCAGTAGAGATATCAGGCTCTGTTGTCTCAAATGTTACGCTTCATAATCAGGATTATATAAATTTTCTTTCCCTCTCTGTCGGAGACGTCGTTACTGTAACCAAGAGAGGAGATGTAATACCGGCAGTAGAAAATGTTGTTAAGAAAGGCGATCCGGCAAGTCCTATATGGGAGATGCCTAAAAATTGCCCTTTTTGCGAAGGCGAGCTCAAACCGGACGGCGCGCATCTTTTTTGCACAAACGATTTTTGCCCGGAACGAGTAAAGGGGCAGATACTTTTTTTTGCTTCGAAAGACCAGATGAATATAGAAAATCTTGGATATGAAACAGTGGAGCTTCTTGTAAGAGAAAAGATTATAACAAATATTTTTGAACTTTACACCAAAGATTTTTCGGTTCTCGAAAAGTACGAAGGGTATGCGCAGAAAAAAATAGAGCTTATAAAAAAAGGGCTTGAGAAAAGCAAAAAAAAGCCTTTTAGAACTGTTTTATCCTCTTTGGGTATTCCCGATGTTGGTCCAAAAGTTTGTCAGCTTTTAATTGAAGCAGGAATTAACTCCATAGACGCAATATATGAAATTGCAGAAAAAGGAGATGCAGAAAAACTTCTTGAAATAAACGGAATAGGAGATAAAACCGCAGAATCCTTTTTTAAATATTTTAATGATGCAGCAATCAGGGAAACAATCAAAAAGCTTTCCGAAGCAGGGCTTTCGATGAAAAATGAGAATGCAGGCAGCGCTAAGGTAAGCGCATTATTTCAGGGGCAATCGTGGTGTGTTACCGGAAGTTTCGATATGTTTAAGCCAAGAACAATTGCAGAAGAAGAAATAAGAAAAAGAGGCGGGGATGTAGTGGGGCAGGTAAGCGGCAAGACAACTCATCTCCTGTGCGGGCAGGAACCAGGTTCAAAATACGAAAAAGCTTTAAAAGCAAATATAAAAATTGTAACAGAGCAGGAATTTTTGGAATTGCTTAAAAAGTAGCTGGGAACTTTCGCGCTGCAATGTTCGCCAGGCGAAAAATGCCGGCTTGCTTGAGGAATCCAAAAAAATAAAAGGGAATAATAAATTGAAATATCTGGTAAATAAAGCAGTTTCATTTCTCGAAAAAAAAGGATACGGCATTATCCATCCATCGCAGTATAAAAGCGATATGGAACCGGAGTTTCTGGAAATATGGGAAAAAGCAAAACAATATACAATGATCTCTGTTGAAAGAGCATACAATATTTATAAATCTGTAGAATATGTAGTTAAAAACAATATCCCCGGAGATTTTGCAGAGTGCGGGGTTTGGAAAGGCGGCGCCTGCATGATTATGGCATATGCCCTTTTAAAGCTTGGGAAACAGAATAAAAAAATAAATCTCTACGATACCTTTTCCGGCATGACAGAACCGGATGAAAACGACTGCATCTCCTGGACAGGCAAAAATATGAAAGAGCGATGGAAAAAAAGCAAGGACGACAAAGGAAATTATTTGTGGGCAGCAGGTTTCGAAGAAGTAAAGAAAAATATGCTCTCTACAGGTTACCCGGAAAATATGATTGAATTTATTCAAGGTGATGTGTGCAAGACTTTGGAGAGCAAAACCCCTGCTTTGATTTCTCTTTTAAGGCTCGATACAGACTGGTATGAATCTACAAAAAAAGAACTCGAAGTCTTATATCCTCTGTTAAACAAAAACGGTGTGCTTATTATTGATGATTACGGCCACTTTACAGGAGCAAAAAAAGCAGTTGATGAATATTTTTCAGATAAGACCGGAGCAAAGATTTTCCTAAGCCGTATTGACTATACAGGAAGGGTCGGTGTTAAATTATAGGCGGATACGGCTGTGCCTAACCCTGCAGCTTTAAGCAAAGATTCACTATGATTCCATAAATTTATGCGGGGAGATACGGCATGGTGATATGCGGGGAGCCTGGCAACATACGGCACAGCAGAGGGTTTCGACAGGGAGCGTCTTTTTGGAAAACGATATTTTTTTTAAAACCATTCAGGATAATATTAACGAAGTTCTTGAAGAAATAATTTCTGCTGCGAAATCATCAGGACGAAATCCGGATGAAATAAAACTAATGGCTGTAACAAAAGGAAAGCCTTTGGAGTGCGCAGAAGCAGCGTACAGAGCAGGGTTAAGGCTTTTTGGCGAGAACCGCGTTCAGGAAATGATCGATAAGTTTAGCTCTTTTTATGAAGATGCGGAAATACACTATATTGGCCATTTGCAGAGAAACAAAGTTAAAAAAGCGCTTGCGATTACATCTGCAGTGGATTCTATCGATAAATACGAAACCGCAGAAGAGCTTTCCAAACACGCCAAAGTTTTGGAGAAAGAAGTCTCTGTGCTTCTTGAGTACAATACATCGGACGAGTTAACTAAAAGCGGTTTTCTAAGCGAAAAAGAGCTCTTCGAGACTGTGGATAAAATTAGAAATCTTGGCAATATTAAGATAAAAGGGCTTATGACAATTGCGCCTTTTACAGATGATGAAAAAGCAATAAGAGAATCTTTTAGAATGCTTGCAAACTTTTTTAAGAAAATTGACGACAGACATCCGGACCTTAAAATTGACACTCTCTCTATGGGAATGTCTTATGATTTTAAAATTGCAATCGAAGAGGGTTCCAATATTATAAGAATTGGAACAAGGCTGTTCGGGAGCCGTTAGATGAAAAAAATAGCTGCTGTTGTTTTATTTTTTTTTGTTGCTTTTCCGGCTTTCTCCGGCGGGGATATTTTCAGAGACCTTATCCCCGAAGAATACAGCGCAGATGAATTCCCGCAATTTCTAAGAGATATAAGGCGGGCAACAATTATTCTTACCGGCAGTTATCCTTTTACCATACTTTTTGCAAGAATAGGTATGGATGGCTATGATTTTGTCTCAAGTGGTTTTGACTCCAGATATGCTCCGCCAATGTTCGGCGGAGCACATGATGTGCAAAGGTCAAGCAGCAATATTGAAAGAGTTCTTCTTACAGCGTTATGTCTTTCTGCCGGAGTAGCGCTTCTTGATTTTATTATAGGCAGATCCAAGGCAAGAGGGAGAAGACAAAGTGCGAATAACCAAACAGTTCACAATAGACAATTTCAGCCGCCAGGAAACGGAACTCAAGCCGGAAGCGGAACCGCAAATGGAGGCGGAACTGAATTCGAATACGGAGCCGAATACGGAAATACGGATTGATAAATATATTTCCGATTACCTAAAGGTATTAACGCGAAGCCAGCTTAAGGCAAGAGATGCCAAAGTATATCTTAATGGAAAAGAAACCAAATTATCAAAAACAGTGCGAATCGGCGATACTATTGAGATTGAATATGATACATCGCCGGAAATAGATATAAAGCCCGAAAAAATTGATCTCGCCATAATTTATGAAGATGAAAATATCGCTGTAATAAATAAACCCCAAGGCATGGTCGTGCACCCCGCAGCAGGTAATCCAACCGGAACTCTTGTAAACGCATTTTTGTATCATTTTGCAGATACTGATTTTGATCCTGACGATGACGACCGGCGGCCAGGAATCGTACACAGGCTGGATAAGGATACATCCGGAGTAATTATAACAGCCAAGAACAGCGCAGCGCACGAGTTTTTATCGAATCAGTTTAGGAAAAAAAGAGTTGTAAAAAAATATCTTGCAGTAGTTAAGGGCAAGATGCAGCAGCGGGCTGGGATTATCGAAACCAATCTTGCAAGAGACAGAGCCAATCGAAAAAAGTTTGCGATCGTTAAAGGCAAAGGCAAAGAAGCTGTAACCTCTTTTCGCGTTCTCAAGGAATTCCAGGATGCGTCGCTCGTATCGCTTGAGCCTGAGACTGGGAGAACGCATCAGCTTAGGGTTCACATGCTGCACTGCGGCTGCCCAATTATTGGCGACCCGCTTTACAGTCGCAAAATTGCAAAATACGGGGATATAACAATGATGCTTCATGCTCATGTTCTGATAATAGAAATTCCCGGATGTGGGATCAAAAAGTTTAACGCGCCTGTGCCCGACAGGTTTAAGAAATTCATAAAAGATAATCGCTGATATTGCAATAATTCCAGCCAACATACTGAATTTAACCTCTTGCGAGGAGGGGGGAGATTTTACACAAAAGTGTAAAATGCGGGATAATAATGAAGAATGGAATTATTAAAGAATTTAACTCAAAGACAGGGATAACTATGCCGCCGGACAGAATTGAACTGTCGACACGAGGATTTTCAGTCCTCTGCTCTACCGACTGAGCTACAGCGGCACTTGTTGTAATATATATATAATATATAAAAAAAAATGTCAACAAGTATAAAAAAATCAGAAAAAAAATATTGTGTACGGATAAACAATTTTTAGAAAATTAGGTTATATTTTCTAAAAAGATGGGTATGACATTGGACTTACAGCAAAATTTAGCGAGCGCGATATACCATGCGCGCGCGAAGTCCCGACTCTTGTGGATTTACAGTGGAGGGGAAGCTGCGCAGTGTTCATTGAGAACACTGCGCAAGAGCGCGATATACCATGCGCGCGAGGCTACGCAGTGTTCATTGAGAACACTGTATAAGAGCACTTTTTTTCTAAAATTAAATAATTTTACTCAAGTTTTTCGAAAATTTGCTCTCTCTAATATAAATTCGCCGCCTTTTCAGCAAACCAAGATTCAAGCCTCCTGACCAGTAAGCTAAAGCACATGTTAGTGTCTAAACTTTTCCTTTGCCGGAGCAGAATCATGGCGCTTCCAACCCAATACGCAAGCTTTTTTGTAAGCGCATACGCGCAATTAAGAATAAATAAAGGGTATAATACCATTTATTTTTGCAGCGCTTGGGAGAACTGAAATTCAGGGGCTCCGGTCTGTAGAGATGGTAAGCTGGTATGCTGTGTGCTTGTATTTGCTAACAGGCTTAGTATATTGATAGGTCTTACGCCTGCTTATGAAATACAAGCTGCTGTTGGCGGACAATGGACAACAAATCCGGATCTCTGGGGTCCTGTGCTTACAAGTAATGATGCTCGCTGGAATAATGTGCGAATGGTACCAGGGTCTACAGGTTATCGGTTGCCTACGGAGGCGCAGTGGGAGTTTGCAGCCAAGGGCGGTAATACGGCCGATTCCCCCTTTACCTTTTCCGGCAGTGATAATCCTTTATTGGTAGCTTGGCATAGTGCTAACAGCTCGCCTACTGGTCTATCCGGAGATCGCAGGACTCGTGAGGTAGGGGGTATTGGCTCCGAATGGATTGGGTCTTTATGATATGAGCAGCAATGTATTTGAGTGGGTATGGGACTGGTATGGGACTTATACTGCTTTTCCAGATACAGATCCTACAGGACCCAATGCAGGCGGTAACCGCGTGTTACGCGGCGGCAGTTGGGGCGACTTCGCTAGGTCTTCGCGTTCAGTGTTTCGGTTCAACGGCAATCCGTCGAGCAGGGGCAGCACTGTTGGTTTCCGGCTGGTGCGCCCTTAAGTTCTGCGATATTGCGAAGCAGGTCGCGTCTGGCGCCGGAGGGCGCGAGCGACCCCGAATGAACTTTTGGAACAAAGCAAAAGAGCTTATGAAGCTCCGGGATATGTATCCCGGACTTGTTACGTGGCACTTTGCTCAGAGCTTTTGGCTGCCGAAAGCTGCTGAACCGTAATGCGAAAGGGTATTGCCCGAGTTGTTAAACCTGGGCAATACCCTTTGTTTTTAACCACTAGTCGGGAATTTAACCCTAAAGGCCGTGCGATGGTATGTTTTTGTTACAATAGCCCGTCAGCAATGCCTTTTTCAACATACTCTCGAAGCCTTGTTTGCCACCCGCGGCCTGTAGAGCGCAAATATTCCAAATCTTTGCGTTCAAAAGCTACATTTATTACTTCTTTGGTTTCCTCTTTTTTAGGTCTGCCGCGGTTTGGGTATTCAGCCTTAGCCCACCATTCTTCGGCGGTGTAAGGATTGTCATCTTCGCTGACTTTGGCTTTTTCTACCATAGCTTTTATTTTGGCTGGGGTATATTTTTTATCAATCTCCGATGCAGTCATTCTGACTATTCTTCCCATAGTATTGCTCCTGCTTTTTTTCATTTATTTTATGCAGCGAAATTATCCGATATACTGTGCCACGCATGGTATAACAAAGTTTAAAAACTTGGTCATGTACCGTGCCATAAGCAATATAACGGGCTTCTTTGTAATCTCGTCTATTATCAATACGGCAAACCAAGTTGAGATCGGCAAGTATATATCGAGCAAGCTCAAAGTCGAGATCGCGTTCCTTGAGTGTTTTTTGGCGTTTTGCCTCGTCCCATTCTAATTCAATTTCATCGTTCATATATATTATACCCATAATAAATCAAAAGTCAATGCAAAAACCCCGGAATATTTGGTGTTAATTCAGCTATGTAAACTGTGAAACTGAGTAATTTGATTCAAAATTTTACAACAAAAATGAACGGATATAATAATTCGGCAGCAATGCCTTTTCGTACTCCAGTTAATCCTTTGGTTTTATGTAGAATTTTCCCTTGAGTAATTCAATTTTAAAACCGCTGGCAAATAGGGGAAAATAATTCACTGATTGGGCATATCAGTATAAATTATCCAAAACAGTTACTTGAAAATATTAGTAAAAATTTATATCATCTATCTATTACAGAGATTAAATTACAGAGATTAAATATTTGAAAAGTCTGTTGTACGGGAGGAAAAATGTACAAACCTGTTGATCCGAGAGTGAGTTTTCCAAAAATGGAAGAAGGAATCGTTAAATTTTGGAAGGAAAACGACACTTTTAAAAAATCCATTCAGCAAAGGGAAGGGAAAAAAGAATATATTATTTATGACGGGCCTCCGTTTGCAACAGGGCTTCCTCATTTTGGCCATTTGGTGCCAAGCACTTTGAAAGATATATTTCCAAGATATCAGACGATGAAGGGGCGAAAGGTCGAAAGGCGGTTCGGCTGGGATTGTCATGGTTTGCCTGTTGAATATGAGATGGAAAAGGAGCTTAAAATCTCCGGAAAAAGAGCGATTGAAGAGTTCGGGGTGGCGAATTTTAATGAGGCGTGCAGAAAAATCGTTTTGCGATATACAAAAGAGTGGGAAACAGTAATTACGAGGCTGGGTCGCTGGGTAGATTTTGAAAATGATTACAAGACAATGAGCCCGGACTATATGGAATCAATTTGGTGGATTCTTAAGCAGCTCTGGGAACAGGGGCTTATGTACGAGGGGTACTATATTCTTCCGTTCTGCCCAAGGTGTTCTACTGTTATTTCGAATAACGAACTCAATCTTGGCGGTTACAAAGATGTGCATGACCCGTCGATAACTGTAAAGTTTAAGGTTAAGGGCGAAGAGAATACTTTTTTTCTTGCATGGACAACAACTCCGTGGACCCTTCCTTCGAACCTTGCGCTTGCTGTAAATAATGAAATTGATTATGTAAAGGTCAGCGATAAGGGTGAGTTCTATATTTTGGCGAAAGAGAGGCTCGCTGAATATTACAAAACCCCGGGGGAATATTCGATAGTATGGGAGAAAAAAGGCCGCGAGCTTGTTGGGCTTTCTTACGAGCCGCTCTTTCCTTATTTTGCGTCTGAGGAGAAAAACGGGGCTTTTAAAGTATTTGCCGGGGATTTTGTTACAACAGATAACGGAACAGGAACTGTTCACATTGCTCCGGGATTTGGCGAAGATGACTACAATACTCTCAAAAACACAAAGATAACTACGGTTTGTCCGATTGATGATGAGTGTAAATTTACTGCTGAAGTTTCTGATTACAAAGGAAAGTTTGTAAAAGATGCGGATAAATTTATAATGGAAGATTTAAAGAGTGCAGGGAAGCTGGTGCATAAGACTCAGTATCTTCACCCGTACCCGCATTGCTGGAGATGCTCTTCTCCGATTATTTATAGGGCAATATCTTCATGGTTTATAAGCATAGAGAAGCTAAAGGATAAGATGCTTAATGCGAATGAGCAGATTTCATGGTATCCTGCACATATTAAACACGGAAGGTTTGGGAACTGGCTTAAGGGCGCAAAGGACTGGGCTATTTCCAGAAACCGCTACTGGGGTAATCCGATACCTGTTTGGAAGTGCGACGCTTGTGTGCACACAGAATGTCTTGGTTCGAGAAAAGAACTTGAGGATAAGGGCGGGAAAAAGGTAGATGATCTTCATAATCATATAATAGATGAAATTACCTGGAAGTGTTCAAAATGCAGTGGCACAATGAAGCGAATTCCCGAAGTTCTGGATTGCTGGTTTGAATCCGGGGCAATGCCTTATGCGCAGGATCATTATCCGTTTGAAAACAAAGAGCGTGTTGAACAATATTTCCCCGGAGATTTTATTTGCGAAGGTCTTGACCAGACGCGAGGTTGGTTTTATACGTTAGTGGTTATTGGAGCAGCGCTTTTTGACAAGCCTGCTTTTCAAAATGTAGTTGTAAACGGGCTTGTTCTTGCTGCAGACGGTAAAAAGATGTCAAAGTCTCTTAAGAATTATTCAGACCCGAGCGATGTTATTGAAATGTACGGCGCAGATTCGCTAAGATTTTTTATGACAAATTCTGCGGTATTGCGCGCAGAGGATTTAAGATATTCGGACGATGCAGTAAAAGAAGTTCTTAAAAATATTATAATACCTATCTGGAATGCGTACAGTTTTTTCGTTACTTATGCAAATATTGATGGCATAAAGGTTTCGGAGGTCCCTGCATCTGCTTCGAACCCGCTCGATAAATGGATTTTGTCTGAGACTGAAAAACTTGTTGAAGATATGACAAATGCAATGGACTTGTATGATGTTCAGAAAGCAGATATGCATATTGCTGCTTTTATAGATATTCTTAACAACTGGTATATAAGGAGATCACGCAGGCGCTTCTGGAAATCCGAAAATGACTCTGATAAAAAAGAGGCGTATCAGACTCTTTATTCTGTTATAATGAAGCTTGTAACTTTGGCGTGTCCGATAATTCCATTTATAACCGAAGATATATACCGGAACCTTAGAACAGATTCAATGCCTGAGTCTGTTCATCTTTGCGATTACCCTGTTGCAGATAAATCAAAAAGAGATGTGCAGCTTGAGAAGAAAATGGAAGTTACGCAAAATGTTGTTTCAATGGGCAGGGCTTTAAGAAGCAGTTTTGCCATTAAGACTCGCCAGCCTTTAAAATCTGTTTCTATTGTTACACGAGAGCAGAGCGAAAAAGCAATTTTAAAGGAAATGTCCGAGATTATTGCAGAAGAGCTCAATGTTAAAGAAGTTTATATTCGCGAAAATGAGGATGAGTTTGTAGAGTACAAGGCAAAGGCGAATTTCAAAGTGCTTGGCAAAGTGCTTGGCAAGAAAATGAAAACAGGCGCAGAAAAAATCGAGACCTTTGGCAAAGAAGAGATAAAGTCTCTGCTTGATGGCTCTACGCTTTCTATTGAGATTGAAGGCGAAAGTTTTTCTATTACATCGGAAAGTATCGTTGTGCAAAGATTTGAAAAAGAGGATTTAAAAGTTCTTAATGAAGGTACGATAACAATCGGGCTTGATACAAAAATAACAGAGCAGCTTAAAGAAGAGGGCGCTGTAAGAGACCTTGTTCGCAGCATTCAGAATCTTAGAAAAGAAAAAGGTCTGGATGTTGTTGACAGAATAAACTTAACGTTGTGCGGCTGCGAGGAGCTTAAAAAAGCAGTAAATAATTATTCCGACTATCTTTTGTCTGAAACTCTAACCACTAATATTGAGTGGAAGGATATTAAAAGCGGAACAGAGTATGAATGCGGTGATTACAGTTGTTATATAGATTTGGAAAAAAAATAATTCCGGGAGTTTTTGCGCTTGCCCTGCTGGTGATAATGTTGGCAGGGTGCGCTACTTCCAGACCCGGCAGAGGACAAACCTTCCGCGGAATAAGCCCTTTGGATGTTGTTCCCAAAGATTTTGCAGTTTATCTAAAGGCAGAAAGATCTGCTTTAAATATTCCTGTTATTAATGAAAGATTTGAAGTTCTTGCAGCCGGAATGGGAATTCCTGGAGTTCTCCACAGAAGAGTGCATAATGTTACTGCTGTTTTTTTGGAGGATAACTGGGGTTATGTTGCGGCGCACGGCAGGTACCCGAATTCGGTAATTAGAAACTGGTTTGTTGGAAGAACTGAGTGGGAAGAGGGTTTGTACCGGCGAGTAAACTATTTTTTTTCCAATAATACAAATACTGTTGTTATTTTGCTAAGAAATATTATTATTGTTTCTGACTTTCCTGCTGGCTATGCAGATTTGCGCGCAAGGAAAATTATTGATATAATTATGTCGGGGGAAACAGTTGCGCCAGCTTCTTCCCGGGCTGCTAATTCTGTTTTTCATATAACGTCGCATAATCCCGGAGATGTTTTTGCGGAATTTATAGTTGAAAATGTGAGTCTTGATAATATCAGAAAAGTTAGTTTCGATATTATTCTTGACCCCAGGAGCAAAGAAAGCGGAGGAGTAAATATTTCTTTTTTGCTTGAAAATGAAGAAAAAGCAGTAGTTTTTAATTCTATAATAAGACTTTTTATATCTGATTATGTAGTAAGGAATCGAATAACGACTGTTAGGGCGTTGCGGGACAATAACAGTATTTTTCGCGATGGAGCTTTTGTTCATGTTAATCTTCGTGATATTCCGCTTGAAAAGCTTAACAGATTTATTGCTGATTTCATGATGTGAGTGTTATCTGTAAATGTAGACACATTATAGAGACAACTTTTTAATAGCCGCATTTTTGCAGCTTTTAAGCGAAAAAATGCTATCTGTCAGCAAAATCGATTACAAAGTAATCGTGACTTTGCTGGACGGGCTTTAATAAAGGGAGAAAATTGAAAATGATTACAGGCAGAGTAATTGTATGCCTTGATGTAAAGGATGGAAAAACAACAAAGGGAATAAAATTTAAAGGCAATGTGGATATCGGAGACCCTATTGAGATGGCAGAAAAATATTATAAAGATGGGGTTGATGAGCTTGTTTTTTATGATATTACCGCTTCGCCGGAAAAAAGGGGAATAATGATCGATCTTGTAGAAAAAATTGCAAAGAAAATATCAGTTCCTTTTACTGTAGGCGGAGGAATAGGAAGTATAGATGATATAAAAAAAGTATTCGATGCAGGAGCTAATAAAGTGAGCATTAATAGCCTGGCAGTAAAAAATCCTTCGCTAATCGAAGAAGGCGCATCTATGTTTGGAAAGCAAGCTATTCTTCTTGGAATGGATGCGCTGGCAGATGCTGCAATGCCGTCGGGCTACAGGGTCGTTATAAACGGAGGAAGAACTCAGACAGAGCTTGATGCTTTGGAGTGGGCGCAGAGAGCGGAAAAACTTGGGGCAGGCGAAATTGTTCTTAACTCAATAGATTGTGACGGCGTAAAACAAGGCTATGAGATAAAACTTACTCGACTGATAGCGACTAACGTTGGTATTCCTGTTATTGCATCTGGCGGAGCCGGAACTCTGGAACACCTTAGCGATGCGTTTATAAACGGCAAAGCAAGCGCGGTTCTTGTGGCTTCAATGGTGCACTATGGAGATTTTTCCATTAAGGAGATTAAGGAATATCTGAGCAAATGCGGGATTTCTGCTAATCCCGGCAAAAAATGATTGTGATATCAGAGCCATTTTTACGACATTAGCAGACAAAATGAAACAATAGAGATTGTTACCCAGCAGAGCAGTCCCAGCAGAATAGGTTTGATTCCGCTTGAAATAAATGATTTTATATCAGTATTTAAACCAATGCCTGCCATTGCTGTTACAATCAAAAACTTTCCAAGAGCGGACAATTCAGCAGAAACAGGTATTGTAAAAAAAGTATTAAGCGTTGCCGCAGCAAAAAAGAAAACAACAAACCAGGGGAATACATTTATAAAACTAAACCCGCCTGCCTCAGTTGGTTTGTTTAGCCCGCAATCTCCAGCACGCCTTGATAATGCGGCATGGAAAAGTGCTAACCCCAACACAATTGGAACAATCATTAAGGTGCGGGTAAGTTTTACAATTGTTGCATATTCAAGCGCAACATTGTTACCTACAGATGCGCTCCACGAAGCGCCTGCGGCTGCAACAGACGAGGTGTCGTTGATAGCTGTTCCTGCCCAGATACCGAAGTTAATGTCGCTCATTCCCATCAGGCGACCGAGTAAAGGGAAAACAAAAACAGCAATTATATTAAAAAGAAATATTGTTGAAATCGCATGAGCTACTTCTTCGTCTTTGGCTTTGATTACAGGCGCTGTTGCAGCAATTGCAGAGCCGCCGCAAATTGCAGTGCCTACGCCAATTAAGGTTGTGGTGTTTTTGGAGAGTTTTAATGCTTTCCCAACAATAGCCGCAGATAAAAGCGCGGCGCCGAGTATTATCAGTATAATATAGAGAGATTCTTTTCCTGCTGATGCCACAAGATGCAGGTTCATTCCAAACCCCAGCAAAATAATTGAATATTGCAATATTTTTTTGGACGCAAACTTAATCCCATTCGTGAAATCGAGGCTGCTTTTTTTGATCTGTTTCTGGAATAGCGAGATTATCAGAATGCCGGCAACAATGGAAAAAATGGGGCTGCCAATGAGTGGAAATCTGTTTCCCAAAAACCAGGCAGGGATTGAAATGGCAAAACAAAGCAGTACCCCCGGCAATAAAAAAAAGAGTTTTTTCAAATTTTTTCCAACCTCTACGTTTTTAAAAGATTAAGATACTCTGATTCTATCACATTAGTTTGTCTAAAACAACGCCAGAGTAGAAAGCAAAACATCAGCCATAAATTCGCAGTCATACTGGCACCGGAACCTTCTTCGTCTTAAGCTCATTTTTAGCGGAAGTTTTTTAAGTGCATTTAAAGCGATACGACGGACAATTGCAAAATTTTCAGCGGAGTTGTCTTTCCGGGTTCTGCAATAATCCTCACGGAAAACAACATCTAAACACCAATGTTCGTGCAAAAAGATGCTTTTTCGCCTTCAAAGTACAATTTCACATCTTCATGCAAGGTTTCTTGGTTACCTTTTAGACCGAAAACGTAATCAGCCTCAGCTTGTAAGTCCAATAATGTGGGGATTGCGGTTATTTCGTTCGATTTTTCATCTACTTTTACCTGTCCTAAGGTTAATTTGTTTGCATTTGCCCACGCTCCTACCATGTGTATAGCTTTTTCTTTATTATTAACGCTTCCGCAAACAGTTTTTCCATCTATGCTGACAATCTCGCCTTTGGTTTTTATTGCTATGCTTCTTACCCATGATATAAAGCCCAATTCAAATTCTTGAGGATTAATTAATTGAAATACTCGCTGATATGTATCATGCGAGGCTGTCCCGTTTTTCAGTTCCAGTTTCAACTTTTCCCGGAA
>JGI20163J26743_11538547_pt1 | contig 41159 bp, 42 predicted proteins | sample TergutCu122P1_FD_26743 | JGI IMG/M metagenome (IMG submission 26743) | reverse complement strand
GGCAGCTAATCATGTTTGATTAACCGCCCTCAAGGGCAGAAATATATAAAACCTGCCCAAACTTATTAGGCAACTTTTTTGAGTAAATAAAAGGTATAATATCGAAGAAAATAAACTATAGAGTGCTTGACACGGTGATGTTAGGCTACATAATGTCTTGTCTTGTCTTGTCTTGTCTTGTCTTGTCTTGTCTTGTCTTGTCTTGTCTTGTCTTGTCTTGTCTTGTCTTGTTGCTGTGCGCTTGTGCCACAGCTTGTTGTTCAAAATTCATTAGTATGGTATTTTATCAGTCTTATTTGGAATTATACAAGTAAAATTTTACTAAATATTCCGCCAAACGCATGAAAAAAGTTATCTCATTACAACATAGTGTAAAAAAACAAAAAAATAATTTTTTAAAAAAATGTTGACAAGAAAAATAAAAAGAGCTATCCTATCTGTGAAATATTTCACAGATGAAAGTTTCAAAAGAGATTATGAAAGAAAGTATTCCGTTTCCGTCAGTAGAAAGATTAACAAAGCTCTTTAGCCTTTTGCAGAGCGTAAAGAAAGAGGGGAAAGAAAAGATTTCGTCTGCGGAGCTTGGCACTCTTACGGGGTTTCATGCGCACAGTATCCGAAAGGATATCAGTATGACTGAGGCTCTTGAGGGAGGGAAGGACGGATATGTTCTTGAGGATCTTAAAAATGTCATAAGCGCGACTTTTGACTTTAAAAAAAAGAAACGGGTTTGTGTTGTGGGGCTTGATATGTTTGGCGCGGCGATGCTGAGCAATCCTGATGCAGGGAGTTCGGAGTTCGAAATTGCGGCGGGGTTTGACAGCAATACAAACAGAATGGAAATTATTTCGACGAATGTTCCGCTTTTTCATGTCTATAAAATAGAAGAAAAGGTGCGGGAGCTTGGGATTGAGTATGCGATTCTTGCGGTTAACCCGGAAAATGCGGTTAAGAGCGCTGAGCGGCTTATTGCAGGCGGGGTGAAGGGCATACTTAATTTTTCGCCTATAATTATTGCCCCCAGGAATGGGGTTCAAATAAGAAATATATATCTTGTTGAAGAATTGCGTTTGCTTTCTGCGACATTGCGAAGCATGTCGCGCTCAGCGCAGCAACAATGTTGCGATACGTGAAAAGCACGCGCAGAGCGAGCGCCGGCGGCGGCTTTTGAATGCAGCTAATTCTCAATAGTTATAAAGATAGTTCTGAAACAACATAAGGAGTAAAAAAAATGGACAGAGTATTTAATTTTTCTGCAGGACCTGCCGGGCTTCCGCTTGAGGTTCTAAAAAAAGCACAGACAGAGCTGGTAAATTATGGCGGCACAGGAATGTCTGTAATGGAAATGAGTCACAGATCAGCGGCTTTTGAGGGGATAATAACAACAGCAGAAGCGCTGGTAAGGGAGCTTATGGGGGTTCCGGAAAATTATTCGGTTATGTTTCTGCAGGGCGGAGCATCTACGCAGTTTGCGATGGTTCCTCTTAACCTCTTTAAGAATAAAAAGGCTGATTATATCCACACCGGAGCATGGGCAGACAAGGCGATAAAGGATGCTCAAATTTTCGGAGAAGTAAGGATTGTCGGGTCTTCCAAAGACAAGAACTTTTCGTACATTCCAAAGGTTAGTGCTTTTAATCCGGATTCTGATTATGTTCACATAACGTCTAACGAAACAATTACAGGCACGCGCTATGCAACGCTTCCGCAGACGGGGAATCTTCCTCTTGTTGCGGATATGTCTTCGAATATTCTTTCTGAGCAGCTTGATGTATCGAAGTTCGGGCTTATCTATGCGGGCGCGCAAAAAAATCTTGGACCATCCGGTGTAGCTCTTGTTATTATGAGAAAAGACCTTATTGGAAATTGCCTCCCTGGAACGCCAACGATGCTTCAGTACAAGATACACGATGAAAACAAGTCGCTTTACAATACGCCTCCATGTTATTCTATATACATACTTAAACTTGTTCTTGAATGGGTCAAAGCAGAGGGCGGAGTTAAAGCTATAGAAGAAAAAAATATTAAAAAAGCAGGGCTTCTGTATGACTTCCTTGACAATTCAAAACTGTTTCAGGGAACTGCCGCAAAGGAAGACAGGTCGCTTATGAATATTCCTTTTATTCTTCCGAATGATGATTTAAACAAAAAGTTTATTGATACGGCGAAGAAGCAGGGATTTGTTGAGCTTAAGGGCCATAGGTCTGTAGGCGGAATGAGAGCAAGTATCTACAATGCTATGCCAATCGAAGGCGTTAAAGGCCTTGTGGAATTAATGAAAAAATTTGAACAGGAGAATAGTTAATGTACAAAATACAAACTTTAAACAAAATATCAGCAACAGGTCTTAACCTTTTGCCAAGAGACAAATATGAAACTGCATCTGAAATCGTGAATCCCGATGCAATAATTTTAAGAAGTTTTGATATGCACAATATGGAAATACCGGAGTCTGTTCTTGCGGTTGCAAGAGCCGGCGCGGGGACAAACAATATTCCTATTCCGAAATGTACAGACAGAGGAATTGTTGTTTTTAATACTCCGGGCGCCAATGCAAACAGTGTTAAAGAACTTGTTCTTGCTTCTTTGATTATTTCCGCAAGAAAATTGGGCAATGCAATGGTATGGACAAAAAATCTTGCAACTTCCGGAGACGAGATTCCAAAACTTATTGAAAAAGGAAAATCGCTTTTTGCCGGCACGGAAATAAGAGGCAAAACCCTTGGCGTTGTAGGCCTTGGCGCAATTGGAGTAAAGGTTGCAAATGATGCTTCTGCGCTTGGCATGAAAGTAACAGGATATGACCCGTTTATTTCCGTAGAATCTGCATGGGGTTTATCAAGAGACACAAAAAAAGGTGTAAGTCTTGATGATGTTCTTGCTAATTCTGATTTTATTTCGATTCATATGCCGCTTAAAGATGATACAAAGGGATTGATAAACAAAGATAAGTTTAAGATTATGAAAAAAGGGGCTGTAATAATCAACTTTGCGCGCGGCGGTATTGTAAACAATGCGGATCTTAAAGAAGCTCTTGCAGAAGGAATAGTATCTTGTTATGTAACAGATTTTCCGGATGAAGATCTTATTAAAACAGACAATGTTATATGTATTCCGCATCTTGGAGCATCGACAGAAGAGGCTGAAGACAACTGTGCGACAATGGCTGCTTTGCAGATTATGGATTATCTTGAAACAGGAAACATAAAAAATTCTGTAAACTTTCCGGAATGTAAAATGGCTTTTAACGGAACAACGAGGCTTGCGATTACGAACAAAAATGTTCCTGCTATTATAGCGGCGATTACATCTACTCTTGCTGAAAGTAAGATAAATATTAGTGAATATTTTAACAAGCACAGAAATGATGTTGCGTACAACCTTGTTGATACTGATTCTGATATTTCTGATGACGTTATTCAGAAACTAAAATCAATTGAAGGAATTATTTCTGTAAGAAAAATAGATATACCAAAAGTTTAAGCTTTGGTTAGTTAATTTAAAATTAAAAGGGGCTGCCTAAAAGTTTTAGGACAGCCCTTTTTTTAAAAGGGAATTCGTCAGATTCGGAACTTCCCGCCGAGAGAGCATTAGCGAACGAAGGTTCCCCTCTGGAAAAAGATAATAACAAATTAGCTAAGTTTATGTATAAACAGTCCGCTTAACAAAAGCGGCTCAAACCAGGTGGATTTCGGCGGCATTACCTTGCCGTAATCTGCAATCTCCATAAACTCATCCATCGATGGCGGATAAAGAGCAAAGGCAATTTTCCAGCCGGATTCTACTTTTTCTTTTATTTCTTTAAGCCCGTCGAGACCGCCGTAAAAAGCAATGCGCTTGTCTGTGCGAGGATTTACAATGCCAAGAACAGGCTCCAGCAAATGATCGTGGAGAATCCAGACATCCAGTCCTTTCTCCGGGTTACTATCATCACAAATATGCGGCTTGGCTGTAAGTTTGTACCACTTCTCTTCCAGATATATGCCGAATGTGCGCCTTTGATTTGGAACAAAAGCTCCTGCCCCTGTATATGGCTCAACAGTAAAGTTTTCCGTTAGCTTCTCCAAAAACTGTTCTTTCGTGTATCCATTAAGATCCTGTACCACGCGATTGTAATCGAGAATTTCCAATTGATCAGAAGGAAAAATAACTGCCAGAAAGGAATTGAACTCCTCTTCTCCAGTATAGCCGGGAAGCGCTTCGCGCCGCATCTGACCAACCTTGGCAGCAGCAGCAGTCCTGTGGTGACCATCGGCAATATAAAGGCTGTCGATATCTTTGGCGATTTTTGTAAGCTTTTCGATAGTATATTTATCGTCAATTACCCATACAGCGTGCGCGACTCCGTTATCTGCTTTAAAATTATAGATTGGCTTATGCGTACCAACCCATATCCTCATTGTATCAGACAACATAGAGTTGGGGCGGCAAGCCATAAAAATAGGTCCGGTATTGGCATCCAGCGTATTTACGTGGTTGATGCGATCCTGTTCCTTTGGAGCAAGGGTAAACTCGTGGCACTTTATGACTTTGTTCAGATAGTCGTCAATCGAAGTACAGCAAACCAGACCAGTTTGGGTTCTGCCGCGCGTTGCAAGGCTGTAGATATAGTAACAGGGAGCCTTGTCCTGAATCAGAATTTCTTTGGAAATAAGCCCATTCAGGTTTTCCGCAGCTTTTTGGTAAACCATTTGGTCGTAGGGATTAACAGAGGGGTCAAGATCGATCTCTGCTTTATCCACATGTAAAAATGAATAAGGATTGTCTTTTGCTATTTTTAATGCCTGCTCGCGGTCAAGGACATCATAGGGAAGAGCTGCTACTTTTTCTGCAAACTCCGGCTTTGGCCGAAAAGCTTGAAAAGGTCTTATTGCTGCCATATTAAGTTCTCCTTTTGAATAATTCTCAGGCACTAACCCATCAAGTATTTGATTTATGTGGAATAATGTGGTTTTTCCTGTACTTAGTTATTATATATCATAATAAACAACATTTGTCAATAATTTTTATAAAATTTCCTTTGATTTTTTGCATTTTTTTGCTATAATGTGGTTTTGAGTATAATTAGTTGGCTTAAAAAGGATTGATATGGGCATAGCATCCGACGAAAGATGTAAAATAATTCTCGAGCTGCTTCAAAAGCATGGTTCGGTAAAGACTGATGATTTGATTACTCGGTTTCAGGTATCCGGCGAAACGATTCGGCGGGATCTTGCTTTCCTGGATGCTGCAGGTCAGCTTACAAAAGTTCATGGCGGCGCGACAAGCGGGGATTTTGGTTTTAGTGCGCCCAGATATGTAGACAGGAAAGCGCTCCATATCGATGAAAAGATTGAGATAGCCGAAGCAGCTTGTGATTTTGTGCAGGAAGGAATGTCAATAGCTCTGGATATTAGCACAACCAATCTGGAAGTTGCCAAAGCAATCAAAAAGAAATTCTCGCAGCTTACGATACTAACGAACTCGCTCGCAATCGCGACAGAGCTTTCCGATGCCAAGTCTTTCGACATTATTATTCCCGGCGGGCGGTTGTTAGGGGATCAGTTGGCTGTGGTTGGCGATATGTGTCTTGCGAATATGCGGCAGTATAATGTGGATTTGTATTTTGTCAGCGCCAACGGGGTTTCACTTGAGAATGGCATAACGGATTTTGGTATTGTAGAAGTGGAGGCCAAAAAGGTGATGGCGGAAATTGCGCAGCGCAGGATTCTGGTTGCGGTCAGCACTATTTTTAATGAGATATCGCTTGTCAAGGTGGCTGATTTGAGCAGCGTTGAGTGCATTATTACTGATTCCCGACTGGATGACGGGATTTTGCAAAACTTTGCGCGAAATGGCGTGAGAATCATTCGCGCAGGAAGCTAAGAAACAGGATGATTCTATTTAAATAAAAAGTGTTACCCCGCTATTTTCAGCAAGGTAACACTTTTTGTTTGCCTCCTCGCTCGGTCACACCCACAAGGGGTACTTTGTGTGCAAACTACGTTTGCCCGCGACCTCGCTTTGTCGTCAAATAAATTTTTCTGCATGCACGTTAAAAATTTCGGCAAGCTTATGAGCCATTTGTCTGCTTATGGGAACAATATTATTCTCCATGTTCGACACTTCTTGTTTTGTGATTTCCAATTTTTTTCCAAGCTGTTGCTGGGTTAGTTTATGAAGCCTTCTGTAAAAACACATATTTCCTCCGGGCGTTTGTTTTGCCTTCTCCTCTTTGTACCATTCCATTTCTGTTGCTATAACCAACTCATCGTCATCGTCTTCAATTTTTACATCATCCCCATAGTCTTTTTTTATAAACTTAAGAAGTTTTTCAGGTATATTCCCTTCTATTGTAAATTCAATAGGGGGCTTTTTCACGACTACCAACATAGTATACCTCCACTATATATTCTCCGTTTTTGCATCGCCAGCAAGCGACCCATTTGTAAGCTAAATGGCAATGATAAGTCTCTTTGCCAAGCTTACTGTAATTAGGATAAGCCGCTTGCTCAGGTCCGCTCTTTTCTAAATCTTCAATCAATTGTGCTAAAACTGTTCTTGCATTTTGCGGCATATCCCGCCTTACTTTGTCAATTTTCTTTGGCATATTTACTACATATTTTGCATTCATAAATGTAACCTTTTTTCGGGTACCTGTCAAGGCAGGCAATTTTTTGTGTGATTACATCTATAACTCAAAGAATTGCAGTTTGATTCAATTTTCTGTTAATTTTATTAATGACTCGGACTAACCCAAGCATCTCTGCCAGCGGAGAAAATATAATTTGAAATACCCCCTATATAATTCATGGGAGCTATCACATTCAAAGGAAAAACAAGATGTACGGTTGCTTTTTATTTTCCGGCATGTTAACTTTCATTATAAGATTTAGCTTGCTCGCGGCCGAGCGAGGAGGCTAACAAAAGGTTGCGGCAGCATACCTTTTATTTTCAACCTACAGGAGGGCAAAGTATCTTAATGGGAAAAAAATTAATACTAAAAGGAGTAGTAACTATAATGTTATTTTCACTGGCTGCAATTAATAGTTGTGCGCAAACTACAAACTTGCCGGACGGGCTTTATGCGGAAATAGATACCAACAGAGGCAGAATTATTATCAATCTTGAATTCGAAAAAACACCAATGACTGTTGCAAATTTTACAGGACTTGCAGAAGGAAAAATTGACGGCAGCCGAGGTGCAGGGCAGCCTTTTTATGATGGACTTATATTCCATAGAGTAATAAATAATTTTATGATTCAGGGCGGATGTCCTCTTGGAAATGGCACCGGTAACCCCGGCTATTCTTTTCCGGACGAAATTGTCCCTTCTCTCAGACATTCGGGTCCCGGTATTTTATCCATGGCAAACAGCGGGCCAAACACCAATGGAAGCCAGTTCTTTATTACACACACAGCCACTCCCTGGCTTGACGGAAACCATACTGTATTCGGCAATGTCGTTAGCGGGCAAGATGTTGTAAATGCAATAAGGCAGGGAGACAGAATTAACTCCATAAGGATTATAAGAGTAGGAGAAAGGGCAGAAGCTTTTGAAAATGATCAGGCTGCTTTCCGAAGACTTGTTGACCAGATCGGAGCTGCGGAGAGGCAAAGAGCAGAAGAAGAAATGACGAGGCAGGAGCAAATTGTAAGCGAAAGATGGCCTAATGCAACAAGAACCCCAAGCGGGCTTATGTATATAGTTGAAAGAGAAGGGCGCGGCGGCGATTCCCCAAGAATGGGAACTACCGTTACAACCCATTACAAAGGAATGTTTCTCGACGGAAGGGTTTTCGACAGCTCTTATGACAGGGGGGAGCCTGTTCAGTTTGCAGTAGGCAGGGTAATTGAAGGATGGAACGAAGCTCTTATGAGCATGACGCGAGGAGAAAAAAGAACTTTAATAATTCCCCCGGCTCTTGGCTACGGCAGCAGAGGCGCAGGCGGAGTAATTCCTCCAAATACATGGCTTGTGTTTGAAGTAGAGCTTATTGACTTCCAGTAACACTCATTTATTCGGTGGATGACTGCGCAAGCTTGCCGCGGCTCTAACTCCATTCGGAAATAAATCCCGCTCCGGACTCCGGCACGGAGCAGAGCGGGAAAATATAAATAATAAAATGAAAAAAGAAAAAACAAGGTATTTATGCGATAACTGCGGTCACGAAGAACCAAAATGGGCAGGAAGATGTCCTGCTTGCCTCTCGTGGAACAGCTTTTCGGAAATTTCCGTGCCCTCAGGCAAAAGCTTCGGAAGCAAATATAATTCCTCTGCAAAAGATTCAGCGCCCGGAAAGGCAATCTCCATTGCGGAGATTACAGCAGATAACGACAACCCAATACTCAAAGATTGCGGCATAGAAGAAATTAACAGAGTGCTGGGCGGCGGCATTGTTTCCGGAAGCGTCATACTCATAGGCGGCGAGCCGGGCATAGGCAAATCTACACTGATGATGCAACTCGCCCAAAAACTTAGCGCCGCCAGCAGAAGCCACAGCAGCAAAGAAAGCAGCAGCAACCAGGAGAACAGCGCCAACAGCAGCACCCGCAGCTCCGGCAAAGTTCTTTATGTATCCGGCGAAGAGTCGCAGCCCCAAATAAGATTGCGTGCGAACCGGCTTGGCAACCCCGCACAAACCGGAGTACAGCAGCGCGGGGGGCAAGCGCCCCAACAGCATGACGCCTCAGCAAATGCAGAGCAAGAACCCGCAAGTATAAGCGAAACAAGCAGCGAACTTATCTTTCTCTTTTCTTCAGACATATATACCATAAAAGATACAATCAGCAATCTTAAACCAGAGACAGTAATCGTTGACTCAATACAGACCCTCTTTTCCCCGGAAGCAGGAGCAGTTCTCGGAACCATCAATCAGCTTAAGTATTGCTGCCAGGAGCTTATCGGCATAACTAAGTTAGCCGGGACCTCGCTCTTCCTGATTGCGCACGTTACCAAAGAAGGGATAATCGCAGGACCAAAATCAATAGAACACATGGTAGACACTGTTTTATACTTTGAACATTCGGAAAACGAGATGCGCATATTGCGCGCTGTAAAAAACAGATTTGGCTCAATAGATGAACTTGCTCTTTTCAAAATGGACAGTACAGGGCTCCAGCAGATAACTTCGCCCGAAAACAGTTTTTTAATACACAGAGAAAAAAACAATCCTCCCGGAATTTGCATTGCAGCAATTCATGAGGGCTCAAGAGTTTTTCTTGTTGAAATCCAGGCGCTTACTGTACCTGCAAAAGGCGGGCTTTCAAGAGTTTTCTCGGACAGGATAGACAGCTCGCGGATTTCAAGAATTGCTGCTGTTCTCGAAAAACAGACAGGAGTAAGATTCTCAGATCAGGATATTTATATAAATGTTGCAGGCGGAATGAAAATAAAAGAAGTTGGCGTGGATCTGCCCGCAGCTCTTGCCCTCTACTCTAGCCGCACAGGCATTCCCATAAATAACAATACTGCTGCTATCGGAGAATTAAGCCTTACAGGCGAGATACGGCCTGTTCCGTTTATAGGCAAAAGATTAAAATCCGCTTCGAGCTGCGGCATAAAAGAGTTTTACTCTTCGAAAGAAAGTTTGAACAGCAAACCCCTTGGCAGCAAGCACATAACAGCAGAAACACTAACCGAAATTATTAAAATTATATTTAAATGATAGGAAATGGGCATCGCCTGCGCAGCTACGACAGCAGCGACGTAAGATACGGAATCGCAATAAATGTTCCAATCGAGCTCCCAATCGAAGACAAAAGAAACACAATAAGAATATGAGTAATCCTATTCCGCCAAAAGCCCTTTATTGTCGTAATATCCTCAGTAAGCTTTTCAAAATCCGCGACCCGCGGCTTTCTTAAAAAAGCCTCAAGAAGACCCGTAAACATACCCACGCCAATCATCGGAGTCATCGTCGTAATCGGCGCTGCAACAAAAGCAAGAAGAATCGTAAGCGGGTGCGCCATTGCAATCAATGCGCCAAGAGATGCCAGCCCGCCGTTTATTATAACCCACCACATTGCCATAGAAAGACTCTTCTCTGCCCCATGTATGAAAAACCCGGCAGAAAATAAAGCAATAATAGCAACAGGAATTATCCACGGAAGAATTTTTATAACGCGGTTGGACGGAGGAATAACATTAATCGAATCAACATTCGAATCTTCTCCCATATCAAGCTTTTCTATCCATTTTATAATTCCAGGAACATGCCCCGCGCCAACAACAGCTACAATTTTTTTCCCATTGGCAGTAAATATTTTAGATGCAAGAAACTGATCCCTCTCATCAATCAAAACCTCTTTTACCGAAGGAAGATAATCCGCAAGCTGGGTCATCATTCCGTCAAGCTCACTCTTCTTTTTCATATTTTCAATATCAGCGTCCGAAAGCTTCTCATCAAAAAAAACAGCTCCCAGAAGAGCAGCAAACAACTTGTTTTTCCCCCACAGACTCGACCTTCGCCACGCCCTTTTCAAAGTTACCTGAATATCCCTGTCCGCAAACGTAAACGGAATCCCTTCTGCCTGCGCAGTATCAATAGCAGCCTTCATCTCGCCGCCCGGCTTCATATCAAGAGATTTTCCTATTCTCTTTTGAAACGAAGAAAGAGCAAGGTTTGCAAGCAGGAGAAACCCCTGCTTGTTTTTCAAAACCTTAAAAATATCCAGGTCCTTCCATGCGTTAGGCGACTGCAAAGCATTGTAGCGCGCAGCATCAATCTCCACGCATACATTGTCCGGCTTTTCCTCCAGAATCATCCGCGAAACTTCTTCCGCGCTTTCCTTTGAAACATGAGCAGTGCCAATAAGTATTATTTCCCGGTCTTTTATTTTTATTCTTGTAATTGTATCGCTACTTTCAGTAACTAACAAATTCCTCTCCTTGATGCACTGCTCTTACCAGCCCTTTACCTCGATTGAAGCTTCCAGCCAGCTATTCTATGCTCCAGTGTTCCCGGGAATCCGGCATTCAGAATATCTGTAAAAAATTTTTCACTAAGCGCATTATTTCCCGCAATGCTGTAATAGAGCCCAATATAAAATATCGCCTTCATCTGCATAAAAGTGTCAGTTTCTCTTCTAAGCATATTTAATACAATCCCTTCATAAGGAGGATCAATATACATTCTTGCAATATGATGAAGGATATTCTCTCTCGGAATCCTGTTCAAGTTGTCTCTGATAAGCCTGGTTGCCATATCATTACTACCCGCTTTTTTAAGAGACGCAGCAGCCAAAAGTAAAAACTCCGGGCTGTGATCTATATTATACGCCCTAATAAAGTGAAGTGCAGCCTCCGACCAATACCCGGCTCTGTATAATTGCAGGGCAAAAGGAACAATACCCCTTTGGTAATCATCCCTTAGCTGAAACGCCCTTCTATAGTCAGCCAATGCAAGATCATCCCTTCCCATTCGCTCATTCGCCTGCGCCCTGTGAATATAAGCTATAAAAAGAGAATCATCAAACGAAAGAGCTTTTGTAAAATCCTCTACAGCAGCTGCAAACCTGTTGTCATGAAGCCTTACCCGTCCCCTGTCAAGATAATTCCACATATAACCGGGGTCTAGCCTAATAGCCTCGCTAAGATCCGCCTCTGCTCCCATAAAATCATCTTCACCGATTCTCACATTCGCCCTCTGAACAAACGCAAACATATTGTTGGGATTATATTCTATTATAGTATTAAATTGATCCAGCGCTCTCCGGCTCAATGCAGCGCTTGCTCTGTCTCTGGCCTCTGCCTGTTCAATAGTAAGCCCCATAGGCAAAGTTCTTCGCTGAGCAAGAAGAGCCATCCCATAACCCAAAGCAGCCTCTTCCACAAAACCATTCTTGGATATTACATTTTTAAAAATAGTTTCCGCCCTGCCATGATTCCTTTCCCTTGCATAAAACCTTCCCAATGCAAGATTCGCATCAATATGATTCGCATCAAGCGCAATTATTCTTTCAAGAACCCCTTTTTCCCTATCAAATTCATCTCTAGCATTATAAATAAGAGAAGTATAAAACAAAGCAGTTGTATTCGAACCATCTTCTTTGATTATCTTTGCGAGAATACCCTCTGCCTCATCAAGTCTTCCGTTTTGAATCAGCAATATAGAGCGAAGAAGCGAGTCTCGCCCATCACCCTCTTCATATATTTCCAAAGCTCTGGCAAAATTTCCCCTTTCAACCTCTGCCATAATCCTTTCGATAAGCCTCTCTTCTCTGTCGTCTCTCACAACTTCCTTTACAACACCTTCCCTTACAGGTCTTTTATCCGTTGTCGCGCAGCCAAGAACAATGCAAACTGCAATTATTAAAGAAAAACCCATAATAATTTTAAAAAAAGTCTTTGCCATTTTAACTCCCATTAAATTATAGAACAAAAGCGTTTTTGTGCCTGATAAATAATATAGTATAAAGCCAAATTTACGCAAGGCACGGTATTATTTTCGGTCAAAAAAACAGTTTAGATTAATTATTTCCGAATGAAGCGAGAGTCGCGGGCAAGCGAAGCTTGTACATGACCGAGCGAATGAGGAAACAAAGGGTCGCGCAGGTGCAGGGTGCATTGCGGTCGCTTTGCGTACCATTTATAAGTAATTAAAGATGAAAGAATCCAAAATACGTCTACCTTTTAGAAAAAATGGAGGAAGAGAATATTTCCGTAAGATCCCTTAACAAATGGCAAAAGCACTATTTTTTGTCAAAAAAAGCGCATCGAAAATCAATTTTTGCAAAAAATTTCTGTTTTTGTCAAAAAATTTTTCCCATCCTTGACAAAAAATATAAATATATGTATTAATTTTACTGAACAAACATTTCCATAGTGAAATGATTAAATGCATTTGTATAACAATTGCAATATTTTTAAGGAGAAAAAAGAAAGAATGAAAAAAATACTAGTTCTCTCTCTAGCTTTATTATTTTGTTTTGGAGTTTTTACAGCTCCGGCACAGCCAATCGGACTTACAGCAGGTCTTGAATTTGGTTTTATGTCACTAAATACCCCTGATGGTATTTTTCCTGAAGATGAAGATGTAGATGCTGTAGATACTATGTACATTGAGCCGTCAATTGCTTTTGAAAGTGAAATTGTAGATGACTTTTCGCTTTTCGCAAGACTTGGACTTCCTATGTATAATCTCGCAGGAGATGAAGACCTTGTACTAAACATGGACCTTACAGTAATAGGAACTTACTCTCTGGAACTCTCTCCGGACCAAACTTTGGCTCTTGGACTTGGAATTAATATGTGGATTCCTGATCTTACAGGTGACGGCGATACAGATCTTTACTTTACAATAAGACCAGAAGCTATGTTTACTCAGGCGATTGCCGGACACGGAGCTCTTTATGCTGGTTTAAGAATTCCTATGTGGGTTAATACTGTTGAGGACAGCGATTTTGACATGGGTATGGACATTATTGCCGGCTTTAACTTTGATATGGGCTTAGGCATTCAGGTAGGCTTAGTAGGCGGTCCTGATGGATATAATCATTTTCCATGGGCTGGATCTGGAGCTGGGCTTAACTTTGGATTAGCTGGCGATGATGGTGAATTTGCGCTAGGACTTCTTCAAATAATGCCGTCTTTTTATATGGAAGATCTTCTCTTAGCATATCTTGGAGTTTATATACCGCTTATGGAAAATGGTATGGATCTGTATGGTATGACTATAATTCCTGGAGTAGAAGTATTTATTCCTGGCGTAGATGGTCTTATGGCTTATGCAGAATTCCAAATTAGCGGTCTTGGTTCTAATATTGATGACAGCGTAAACGTTGGTCTTACTCTAGGCGTTCAGTTTAGCTTCTAAAAACCCGCTGATTTATTCAATTGAGAATAAATTGCGCAGCATCCCGAACTTGTTCGGGGCTGCTTTACCTTATTATCTTTTTTTCGTAGTTTTCTGCAAGAAAACGAGAAAAAAGCGCCGGTTCCCCGGCGCTTTTTTTTATTCACCTGTGTCGTTAACTAAAAGTGATGATTGATTCCGGCTTGTTTCATAATTGCGTTTGCAACATGCCTGATTTTTATTTTTGTTGCAACTGGAAAGCTGTGATTATTTATAGGACTATACCAAAAGTCATGAGAGCCTTTGCCATGGCGTACAAAGTAACAGCCATTTTCTTTTAGAATCTGGCGAACTTTCTTTTCATATTCTGCCATTAAGCCAAGACCGCCTGCGCTTCTACTTTAAAAAGCAAAGAAACATCTTTGCAGGGTTTATTATTTATTTCTAATACTTCAGGAACTGTTGTTTTTATTCGGCTCATAAGTGCATCAAGAGAACCATCCTCAAAGGCTATAGGTATATCATTATTTATTGCATACCATCTTTGCGTCTCTTCGTCAAAAGCTATTGCTATAGTATATTGGTCCATAAATTTCTCCCTGTATTCATTATAACTTATACAATAAAAATATGCATTACATTTCTTCCCCTGTGTCGTTCATATTTATCCGGATGTTACATCGAAAAGTTACGACCAAGATAAGTGAGGCGTGCCTGCTCATTATTAAGAATTTCTTCGAGCGACCCGCTTATAAGTATTTCGCCCAGATTTATTATGTATGACCTGTCGGTTATTTCAAGCGTATCTCTTACATTATGGTCTGTTATAAGTATTCCTATTCCTTTTGTTGCAAGATTTTTGACAATCTGTTTTATCTCATACACAGCAATAGGGTCTATACCGGCAAAGGGTTCGTCAAGAAGAAGATACGATGGCTTTATGGCAAGAGCTCTTGCAATTTCGGTGCGCCTTCTCTCGCCGCCGGAAAGTGTAAAAGCCATTTGCTTTCTTATTGCAGTTATCCCAAGTTCTTGCAGCAAGGATTCCAGAATTTCTTTTTTTTCTTCTTTACCTATATCTTTGCGTATTTCGAGTATCGCTTTTATGTTATCTTCAACCGAGAGTTTTCTAAAAATTGATGTCTCCTGCGGAAGATATGATATTCCAAGCCTTGCCCGCTTATACATTGGAAAGCTGGATATCTCATCGCTGCCGAGGTAAACCCTGCCGCTTGTTGGTTTTATAAATCCTACGATAAGGTAAAATACTGTAGTTTTTCCTGCGCCGTTCGGCCCCAAAAGCCCTACAATTTCTCCTTTTTTCATGGAAAAACTTACATCCACAACTGCTGTTTTTTTTCCGTAAACTTTTTTAAGACCTTCAACTCCCAACACTGCATGACTTTCTTTGCTTTCTATCAATTCCTGCTCCTGCAATCTTTCAGTTTTCATTATGTATTAAACCTGAAACCTGACCCTCAAGCGTGATTTCATCTGTATCAAGATTTATTGTTATCCTTAGCGCCCTGAACTCGTCCCCTCTCCGGTAAACAAAAGGAAGCCCCGAAAGCTGAAGAATATTGGTTCTTCTGTTAAAAAGCGCAAATTCAGAGCGGCAAATCATATCTTCTCTTAATATTCTAACGCCTACTTGTATAGTAACATATTCTGTCTGGTCTGAATATTCAAGGAAGTTTCCTCTTACAATTACTTCGTTCCTGAAATCTTCCATTACGACAGAACCTTCCAGCCTGAATATATTTTCTATTCTGTCAAAAACCAATCTGTCTGCCGTCATGTGGAGCCCTTTTTGATGATCAATAACCCGCACATTTCCTGTACATTCTGCAAAGCGGTAATTATTTCCGAATAACTCTATTCTCGAAGCATATATTATTGTAGAGCCCGATACTATTCTTGCATTTCCGGAAAGCACTGTAACTTCCCTGCCTCTGGACATTATTGACGAAAAACTATCTGCGCTAAATCTAAAGGTATCTGCCATGCAATAGGTTGCCGAAACTATTAATACTATAATAAAAAAAACGGTTTTTTTACTCATCAATTTGGGTTTTTTCTCCTAAGGAACCCGCTGATTTATTCAATCGAGAATAAATTGCGCAGCATCCCGAACTTGTTCGGGGCTACTTTACCTTATTATCCTTTTTTCGTAGTTTTCTGCAAGAAAACGAGAAAAAATGTGGAAGCACTGATTAGAGTCAAATTTAATCAGTGCTTCCCTAATCTTCGGAAACAAAAACTCCTTCTACTCCGCCCTCAAATTTAAAACTGTTATCCGAAGCTCCGGCACTAAATCCCCTGCCTCTAATAAAAGAACCATCTTCTCTTCCTATAGTTACTTTTTGGTCGAAATCTGCCGCAAGAGTCCGGTTTCTTCCATCCCAAAAAATTGTTTCTCCTGTAATAAAGTAACCCTGCTGCAAAGATTCGATTCTGAATAAATCATAAAATTCCATGTTTTCGGTATCTGAGAAAAAATTTGCATGTCCAACTTCTCCCTGGGTTGCTATTTCGCCTCTTCTGGTATATTCAGTAAACCCGATATTTGTAAAAACTGTAAGATTGTCTCTTTCGAAAACCTCTGCTCTGTCTGCTCTTAAGCGATAGGCCACGACGCCTCTTCTTACAACTGTTTCTTCCAGGTTAATAATAATTGCATTGGGCGTCCCTGCACCAATCTCATCTGCAAGCATTGCTGCTCTATAGTCAAAACTGCAGGAAAACAGCAGGAAAAGAAAAACCAAAGGTGCTGCTCTGCGGCTTAGTCGGCGAATTAGTACAAAAAAACAAAAGGAATAAAGGATATTATCCTTTTTGTTCCTCATCGCTCGATCATGCGAAAGCAAGCTTTCGCATGATACTTCGTTTTCTCCTCTACACTCGGTCATGTGCAAGCTTTCGCTTGCCCGCGACCCTCGTTTTATCGGAGATTCTCGCTTATTCGTCCAATAATTATTTAACATTCTCCTTACTCGCCTTTACAAATTGTACAAAAAGCGGATGCGGAGAAAAAGGCTTAGATTTAAATTCCGGATGAAACTGAACTCCAATACCCCATTTATGATCTTGCCACTCAATTGATTCCACAAGCGCTTGATCAGGAGTATATCCGCCGATTATAAGCCCTGCATCTTTAAAAGCATCTTTGTATTTAGTTGAAAATACATATCTGTTTTTTTGTCTTTCTGTAATTATTTCTTCTTTATATATATCGAAAATTTTTGTTCCCTGTTCAAGTTTTATATCGCTGTTTCCAAGTTTTACTACTCCTCCGTAAAGCTTGGTGTCAAGCTGTTCTTCAAGAAGCCCTACAACAGGATATGGTGTATTATGGGAAAATTCTGTGCTGTTTGCATTTTCATAACCAAGCACATTTCTTGCATATTCAATTGCCATTATATGCATTCCAAGGCATATTCCAAAAAAAGGTATATTATTTTCCCTAACATACTTTATGGTTTGAATCATTCCGTCAATACCTCTTTGTCCAGAGCCGCCGGGGACAAGGATGCCCGATGTATTGGCAAAAATCTTTTTAATTTCGTCTAACCCTGCTTTTTCAAGCTCTTCAGAATCTATTTTTACCAGATTAACTTTTACATTATTCGCTATGGAAGCATGAAAAATAGCTTCTACAACTGACTTATATGTATCATTTAAATGAATATATTTGCCAACAAGAGCAATTTTTACTGTCTGGGTTGCATTCTTAAAACTGTTTATAACATTTTCCCACTGGCTTAAATCTATATTATCTGCATTTTTTATATTAAGTTTTTCTATTATAATTTTATCAAGATTCTGCTTGTGATAAACAAGCGGGATTTCATAAATTGTTGTTTTTATATCAAATGCTGATATTACAGCATTATTATCCACGTTTGTAAAAAGAGAGATTTTTTTCTTCATACTTTCTGTAAGTTCAACAGGAGCGCGGCAGAGAAGAATATCCGGCTGAATCCCAAGCTCACTAAGGGCTTTTACAGAATGCTGAGTAGGTTTTGTTTTAAGCTCCCCGTCTACTACTTCCGGCACAAGGGTAAGGTGGACGTATGCGACATTTTCCCTTCCTATATCGTGCCTGAACTGCCTTGCTGCTTCAATAAACGGAATAGATTCAATATCCCCGACTGTTCCGCCAATTTCTACTATTGTAACATCAACATCCGGAGATTCTCCTATTGCAAAAATCCTGCTTTTTATTTCATCTGTAATATGGGGAATTACCTGCACTGTTTTTCCAAGATAGCGGCCTTCAAGCTCTTTTTGTATAACAGCCTGATAAACCTGCCCTGTAGTCACGGAATTTGCCCTGCCTAACATGGTGCTGGTAAACCTTTCGTAGTTGCCAAGGTCAAGATCTGTTTCTGCACCATCAGCAGTAACATAAATCTCGCCATGCTGATACAGACTCATTCTTCCTGGGTCTACATTAAGATATGGGTCGACCTTGATAAATCTTACTTTTAACTTGCGGCATTCAAGTAAACTGCCGAGCGAAGACGCTGCTATACCTTTTCCAAGACTTGAACAAACCCCGCCTGTAACAAAGATATACTTACTCATATAATTGATTATTTTATACTGTTGTAAGAATGTCAATTACCAGAAGGCTTGTTCCCGGAATTTTACAAGCTCCACACAACTGCAATCATTGGAATCCCTGTATGAGTCGCAAGCACAGGTCCTATGGGCGAAATCACGGGTAAAATTCCCGGGAATTTTTGCACAATCAAATCTGCAAGAGTTTTTGCGGAGTCCTCGTTCCTTAAATGATGCACAGCGATTTTTCTGGCATTGGCTGGAATACACTCAAAAAGCTTTTCAACCTGCTGATGTTTTCCTCTTATGAATCCGCAGCCGATAAAAGTTCCGTCGCGGCACTCTAAAATAGGACGAATATTTAAAATTGTACTAACTGATTGCCGGACAAAGCCAAGCCTTCCGCTGCGTCTTAATGGCTCCATATTTTCAACAGAAAACGCAAGGATAATATTGTCGCGCTCTTTCTCAAGCGTTGCTGCAATTTCATCAAGTGTTTTGTTTTGTGCAATTAATTCCTTTGCGCGCTCAACCAAAAAGCGCATACCGCCAGCTGTTGTGCGCGTATCGACAACGCGGATATTTTGTTCGCTCTGTGTTTTCGCTGCAATAGAAGCGCTTGAAAAAGACCCCGAAAGGCGCGATGAAGTTGTAAGGCACAATACCTTGTTTCCTTGCGCAATAATCTTTTGAAAGCACTCTGCATAAGCAGCGGGCACTGGCCTGGAGGTTGTGCAAGGAGAATTGCACACACGTTCAAGCGGCTCGCTCACATCTGTAAAATAATCGTAAAACGTGCGGCCATCGAGCGTATAGGTCATAGGAACGATTTGAATCCCTAAATCTTCGGCTGCTTTTTTGGTTAACGCGACAGAACTGTCGCTGACAATTGTGATCATTCGTTCTTTCTCCTACTTGATTTTTCGAAATTTTTGATACCGGTTCTCCAGCAATTTTTTATCGGACAATTTCTGCAATTTTTTGATAACTTCGATCAAATCATTTTTTAATCCTCCAAATAAACCTTCTTCTTCCGGAATTATTTTTTCAATCACGCCAAAGCTTAATAAATCCTTTGCTGTTAACTTTAAGCTTTCTGCTGCCAACTCGGCTTTTTTGCTGTCTTTCCAAAGAATACTCGCGCAGCCTTCGGGCGAAATAACCGAATAGACTGAATTTTCGAGCATCCAGACTTCGTCCGCGAGCGCAATTCCGAGCGCGCCGCCCGAACCGCCTTCACCGATCAAAACCGAAACAATCGGAGTTTTTAAACTTGACATCTCTGCAAGATTTTCGGCAATCGCCTGACCTTGGCCTCGCTCCTCTGCGCCAATGCCGCAATATGCTCCGGAAGTATCCACAAAGCAGATTATGGGGCGCTGGAATTTTTCAGCCAATTTCATTTGGCGAAGCGCTTTTCGATAACCCTCAGGATGCGAGCTTCCGAAATTCCTGTAGTCTTTATCTTTTACATCGCGCCCTTTTTCCTGTGCAATTACAGTAACGGCGATATCGTTTAACCGAGCGATTCCTGTTACCATCGCGCTGTCATCGGAAAACCTGCGATCGCCGTGCAGCTCAATAAACTCATCAAAAATAGCTTTAATAAAATCCATTCCTGTCGACCGCGCAGGTTTTCGCGCTGCCAATACTTTTTCATATGGGTTCATCCGGCGTTCCTCCTGTGCAGCTTCAAAATGGTTGTTAATACTGCTTTTTGTTCTTTGCGCGGAACAATTTTGTCCACAAAACCTTTTTCCAGCAAAAATTCCGCGGTCTGGAAACCCGGCGGCAGCTTTTGGCGGATTGTATCTTCGATTACGCGCGGTCCGGCAAAGCCAATCAGCGCTTTTGGCTCAGCCAGAATAATATCGCCCTGCATCGCAAAGCTTGCGGTAACGCCGCCTGTTGTCGGATCGGTCAAAACAGCAATATATAAATATCCCTTATCCGAATGGCGCTTGACTGCAGCGCTTGTTTTTGCCATTTGCATCAAAGAGAGAATGCCTTCCTGCATTCTCGCGCCGCCCGAAACCGCAAAGCCCACAACAGGCAGCTTCTGTTTAAGCGCATACTCGAACAACAGCGTGATTTTTTCGCCAACCACCGTGCCCATGCTGCCCATCATAAAATTGCTGTCCATAACGAACATAGCTACTTTGATTCCGTTAATCTGCGCAGCGCCGCAAACCACAGCTTCTTTTTCGTTACTTGCTTCCATCGCTGCTTTTAGCTTTTGTCCATAGTCCGGAAACCCGATTATGTTTTTCGACGAGAACTCCGCAAAGAGTTCTTTAAAGCTTCCTTTGTCTGTTATCATTTTTATCCGCGCACGCGCGCCGGGACGATGATGATGTTCGCATTTTAAACAAACAAAACAGTTTTCTGCCAAATCACTGTGGAAAAAGCTTTTTTTGCAAGCAGGGCAAACAGTGCAAAGCTCGCCGTCAGGAAGCTTTGGTTTTTGCAGTTCTGAGCCTTTTATTTCCGGCGCATTGTTGGGGTTTTTAAAAATCTTGAAGGCCATAAATTAATCCTTTTTTTTAGATAACAAATCAACGTGATAGCTGCCGTTTTCAAATTCTTCCATCGACATAACTTCACAAAGAAAATCTGCGTTGTGGTCAATACCTTCGATAACAAGTTCGCACAATGCAGCACGCATTTTTCGGATAGCCTCTTCGCGCGTTTTGGCAAACACAAGGATTTTCGACACCAGCGAATCGTAGAACGGCGGCACAATATAATTTTGATATAAAGCTGAGTCCACGCGCACCCAGGGACCCGCAGGAAAGTGCAAAAGCTCGATTTTCCCGCATGAAGGGCGGAAATTTTGGCGCGGGTTTTCCGCGTTTATCCTGCACTCGATCGCGCTGCCGTCTAAAAGAATGTCCTCTTGCTTAAAAGTAAGCGGTAAACCCGCAGCAATGCGAATCTGCCACTTTACAATATCGATGCCGGTAACCATTTCTGTTACGCCGTGCTCAACCTGGAGCCGCGTATTCATTTCCATAAAATAAAACTCACCGTCATCCGCAAGTAAAAATTCAATTGTTCCTGCATTTACATACCCGGAAGCAAGCGCAGCTTTTCTTGACACTTCGATAATCTGCTTGCGCTGTTCTTCCGACACAGCCGGAGACGGGCTCTCTTCTATAAGCTTTTGATTCCTTCGCTGAACCGAACACTCGCGCTCTCCCAGACACAATGCGTTTCCAAATTTATCGCACAAAACCTGCGCCTCGACATGCTTAACAGGATATAAAAACTTTTCCATATACATTGCGCCATCGGAAAATGCGGCAATAGCTTCGGCGCTCGCCACATTAAAAGCGTGTTCCAAATCTTCTTCTTTTTCAACAAGCCTTATGCCCCGTCCGCCGCCGCCGGAACGCGCTTTTAGTAATACCGGAAACCCAATCTCACGAGCAGCTTCCAGCGCTTCTTCTGTGTTTTTAAGAATGTCGGTGCCTGGTATAACCGGAACGCCGGCTTCTTTCATGGTGCGCCGCGCAGAATCCTTATCGCCCATTATTTCGATAACTTCCGGCCCCGGACCAATGAATGTTATGTTGCATTTTTCGCATAACGCAGCAAACTTTGTGTTTTCGGACAAGAAGCCATACCCAGGATGAATGGCCGAAGCGCCGGAGCTAACCGCAGCTGTAATAATTGCAGACATGTTTAAATAGCTGTCTGCAGCAGGCGCAGCTCCAATACAATAGCTTTCGTCCGCCAGGTTTACATGCAATGCGTTGCGGTCAGCTTCCGAAAAAACAGCAACAGTGGCGATTCCCATTTCTTTACACGCACGAATAATCCGCACAGCGATTTCGCCGCGGTTTGCAATCAATATTTTTGAAAACATATTTTTTTAATCCTTATACAACAGCGAACGAAAGTGCGCCGCTGATACACAACTTGCCATCTACAAATCCTTTCGCGTCGATAAAATAAAACGGACCCTTTTGGGTTTTTATTACAACTTCTGTTTTAAACGTATCTCCGGGAACAACCTTGTTGCGAATTCGAACGCCGTCAATCCCTGTGAAATAGGGAGTTTTTCCATCAAGTTTTCCATGCAAAGAAGCGCAAGCGCTCTGTGCCATAATCTCGCATAAAATTACGCCAGGCACCACCGGATTGCCAGGAAAATGTCCTTGCAAAAAAAATTCATCGCCTTTAACTTTGTATGCACCGCCGCCTTCCCATGCTTCATCCAGCAATAGCATTGGTTCTCTGTGCGGCAGAATTTTTTTGATTTCTTCCAGATTCATATCTCTTTCCCTTTTCTTTAAAAGATTTTAAATAATACCTGCGAATACTCGACAACCTGTCCGTTCTGCACACAAATATCGACGATTTCACCGTCGCGGTCAGAGGTAATTTCATTCAGGGCTTTCATCGCTTCGATGATGCATAATACATCGCCTTTTTTAACGCGATCTCCGACTTGCACGAACGGCTTTGCGCCGGGTGTTGGCGCAGCGCAAAATACGCCGATAATCGGCGAACGAAATTCAGAAACATTATTAAAATCGATTGCGTTATCGGAACTAATCGATGCCGGCGTTTGTGCTTGCGCCGCCGACAACCCTGCATCTGAATTTCCGGGCGCAGCCGGCGCCTGATGCACAACTGTATTATGAACGATATTTCGTTCCAGCCGAATCTTGGTTTTACCTTCGATTATTTCTATTGCAGACAATCCCGATTCATCCAAAAGCTTTGCGAGCGTTTTGATATTATTTACATCCATAATTTTTCACGTCCTTTTTTATTCATTCCATTTTTTTAATGCGATGCAAGCATTGTGCCCGCCGAATCCCAGGGATGTCGAAATAGCAGCATTTATCTGATGCTCTCTCGCCTTGTTCGGCACATAGTCTAAATCACATTCAGGGTCTGGTTCTTTATAGCCAATTGTTGGCGGAACAACTCCTGTTTCCAAAGCTTTAATCACAGTTATAGCTTCCAATACGCCTGCTGCGCCCAGACAATGCCCAATCATGGACTTTGTTGAGCTTACAAGCGCTGTCTTTGCTTTTTCCCCCAGGGCAAGCTTGATGGCGCCGGTTTCGGATTTATCGTTAAGCGGCGTGCTTGTCCCGTGTGCGTTAATATATAAATTATCGCCTGGTATCCCTGCTTCTTTTATTGCGTCTGCAATAGCTTTTGCCGTGCCGCTTCCGTCGGGCGACGGCGCAGTTACATGGTGCGCGTCGCATGTATTTCCGTACCCGGCAATTTCTGCATAAATTTTTGCGCCGCGCTTTTTCGCATGTTCATATTCTTCGAGTATCAAGACGCCGCCGCCCTCGCCCATAACAAAGCCATCGCGCCGCTTATCGAACGGCACGCTGGTTTCATTCGGAAGATTTCGTTTGCTTAATGCCATGCAGTTCGTAAACCCGGCTATCGGAAGCGGATGAATCGTCGCTTCGCTGCCGCCTGCAATAATTGCATCTGCATAACCAAACTTAATTGCCCGGAACGCCTCGCCGATCGAGTTAGTCGAAGAAGCACATGCAGTAACAGCCGGCAGCGACGGACCTTGCGCCTTATGCCGGATCGCGATTGTGCCCGCAGCGATATTTATAATCATCATCGCGATAAAATATGGCGATACTTTGCTTGCTCCGCCGGTATGTATTTTTACAGATTCGTCGTAAAAAGTATTAAGACCGCCGATGCCGGAGCTAAAGTATACGCCGAATCTTTCAGGGTCTACTATATCTGCCAGTCCGCTGTCAGCCACTGCTTCTGCGCTCGCAGCAATCGCATATTGAGTATATAAGTCCGTGCGGCGCGCTTCGCCTTTGTCAATATAAAGCAACGGATCGAATCCGCGCACCTCGGCAGCGATTTTTACCTTAAAATCCGAAGTATCAAATCTCGTAATAAAATCAATTCCGCACTTGCCTGCTTTAATGTTTTCCCAATAAGTTTTTGCATCGTTTCCCAAAGGCGAAACAGCGCCGATGCCTGTAATAACTACTCTTTTCATCAGATGTACAAACCCCCGTCAATTTTAATTACTTCGCCGGTTATATATTTTGCATTTGCCAGATATATTGCAAGTTCGGCAATGTTGTCCGCGCTTCCGAACTTTTTAAGCGGAATCGCACTAAGATATTTTTGCTTGACTTCCTCCGGCAAAGCTGCTGTCATGGGCGACTCTATAAAACCCGGAGCAATAGCGTTACAGGTTATGCTGCGGCTGCCAAGCTCTTTTGCAGTAGATTTTGTGAGCCCTATAAGCCCTGCTTTTGCTGCAGCATAGTTTGCCTGCCCTGCATTGCCCATAAGACCGACAACGCTTGCAATATTAATAATTGCGCCGCCGGTTTTAGAACGGATAAAATTCGAAAACAGATGTTTTGTTATATTAAATGCACCTTTAAGATTTATATTTATAACAGCATCGAAATCAGCTTCGCTCATCGTAGCTATCAATCCGTCGCGCGTAATCCCGGCGTTATTAATCAAAACATCCACGCGGCCAAAGTCCTTCAGGATTTTGTCTACCATTTCCTTTGATGCAGCAAAATCACTTACATCGCAGTAATATGTCTCACAACGCACGCCCTCTTTCAAAATAAGCGCGCGGATTTCCTCTGCTTCCGCATCGTTTAAATGATTAAGTGCAATGTCTGCGCCGTTTTTCGCAAACGCTTCCGCAATTGTTTTTCCTATACCGCGCGAGCCGCCTGTTATAAATACAACTTTTCCTTTTAACATCATATAATTCATTTACTCCTGATTTTACTGATTAATCCTGTTAAGACTTTGCCGGGTTCTGCTTCAATAAATTCTGTAATTCCGTGTGCCAGCATATTCGTTACGGCCTGTTCCCACAGCACCGGGCTTTTTATCTGTTTTGCGAAAATATCTTTTATATCTCCTTCGTAAGGTTTTGCAGTAAGATTCGCATATACTGATATTTTCGGCGCTGATATACTGATGCTTTCCAGATATTTGCGGAACTCGTCCGCAGCTTCTGTCATAAGCGGAGAATGGAACGCGCCGCTAACTGCCAGAGGCATAGCGCGTCCGCCGCTGGCGTTCACCTTCGCAACAAAAGCTGCCATCGCGTTCTCTTCGCCGCTCGCCACAATCTGCCCCGGACAATTATAATTAACAGCAAAAACCCCATGCTCCTTGCACAGCTCTTCAACCTTTCCGGCATCCAGTTTTAATACTGCTGCCATTGTGCCTTTTGTTTTTGCTGCACATGCACTCATAAGTTCTGCGCGTTTTATAACTGCTTTAAACCCATCTTCAAATGAAAAAACTCCCGCGTATGTAAGCGCTGCAACTTCTCCGACAGAGAATCCTGCAGTTACAGCTGCGCGTTTGCCTTGCTCTTCCAGGCTCGCTGCATACGCAAGCGAAACTGTAAAAATACAGGGTTGAGTGTTATTTGTTTGCGACAACTCTTCTTTTGTTGCTTCAAAACATTGCGTTATCGTCCCTTTGCGTATCGCTTCCGCTGCATCAAAAATCTTGCGCGCAGCTTGTGAAGTTTCGTAAAGTTCTTTGCCCATGCCGGGAAACTGCGCGCCCTGCCCCGGAAATACAAGCGCTAAATTTTTATTATCATTCATAGTTTTACCGATTTTATTACTGTTTCAAATTCATTAAACATCTCCGAAATCATTTCGGCGCAAGTTTGCTCTTTTTTAACCAATCCTGCGATTTGCCCGGCCATAAAACTGCCCTTTGCTTTATCGCCGTCCACCGCTGCCGCGCGCAATGCGCCGCTCCCAAGCTTTGCGATATCATCGTTACTTACATTTGGATCAGCTTCGATCTTTACAAAGCTGCGCGAAAACTCAGTCTTTAAGGCGCGTACCGGATGCCCCGTGCGCCGGCCTGTTACCATTGTCTCAATGTCGCCCGCTTTTATTACAAGGTCTTTGTAATTTTGATGAATGTTGCACTCTCTGGCAACCAGAAAGCGAGTACCAATCTGTACAGCGCGGGCGCCGAGCATAAATGCTGCTGCAATTCCTCTGCCGTCCGCGATACCTCCGGCCGCCGCAACCGGAATCTCAACTGCGTCAACCACTTGCGGCACGAGCGCCATTGTCGTAAGTTCTCCGATATGCCCGCCCGCTTCGCAGCCTTCCGCGATTATTGCTATTGCCCCGCTCTGCTGCATCTTCTTTGCATACGCTACGCTCGGCACAACCGGCAATACTTTTATACCCGCACCAAGCCAGGCGCTCATATACTTCGCAGGGCTGCCGGCGCCTGTCGTCAGAATTTTTACGCCTTCTTCAACTACAACCTGCGCCACTTCGTCCGCAAACGGGCTCATCAGCATAATGTTTACGCCGAACGGCTTGTCTGTTAATTTTTGAGCTTTCCGAATTTCCGCGCGAAGCTGCTCCGCGTTTGAACTCATCGCAGCAATTAAACCCAGACCGCCTGCGTTCGATACTGCAGCAGCCAGACCCGCATCAGCAATCCACGCCATTCCGCCTTGAATCACAGGATATTCTATCCCGAGCATTTTGCAAAAGCTGTTGTCTTTAAAGACGTCTTTGTTCATTTATTTCGCTCCGTCAATAAAATCTGCAAGGTTTCCAATAGTTTTAATGTCTGTGGTCATCGGAATTTCCATGCCGAATTCTTCCTCAAGTTTCATTACGAGGTCTACGGTGTCAAGTGAATCGAGCCCCAGATCGCCGAAAGTTGTATCGCGCGTAACTGTGGCAGCGTCAAAATCCCTGTACTCTACCAAAACTTTTACAATTTTTTCTACTGTTGCACTCATTTTTTATCTCCTTTTTTTAAAAATTTTATAATTCTTTTTCTCATTATTTTGTCCATCGAATGATAGCTGATCCTGTTGTAAGACCGGCTCCGAACGCACTTATTGCCAAAGTATCGCCTTTTTTGAATCGCCCGCTGCGATTTCCCTTATCAAGCAATATCGGAATCGAAGCAGCCGAAACATTGCCGGTCTGCTCAATACTGTTTAAAAATTTCTCTTTCGGAAAATCGAGCATTTTTATTGCTGCATCGATAATTCGTATATTCGCCTGATGCAGTAAAAAATGATCTATATCTTTTTCGCTTAAGCGAGCTTCTTCCATTACATATTTTAAGTCATTGCAAATCGCGTTAACCGCGAACTTATAAACCTCTTGCCCGTTCATGCGAATATAAGGCTGCCCGTAATCGCGCTTGCAAAAGGGGCTTTCACCGCCAATAAAATTTTGAGAAAGAAACTCTTTATTCGGCGTTGAAGCGATATGCAGCGAACAGAGCGCGTCTCCTTCGCCAAGTACAGCTGCTGCTGCGCCGTCTCCGAACAATACGCAGGTTCCCCGGTCTGCCCAGTCAGTATGCCGGCTAAGGTGCTCTCCGCCAATGATAAGCACTTTTTTTACTTTCTTGCGCGCAAAGTACCCTGCCGCAATATCCATTGCATAAACAAACCCGGAACAGGCTGCGTTTAAATCAAACGCCGGGCATACAGCGCCAATCCTTCCGGCAACAACGCACGCCATTGACGGCGTAACCGTATCGCCCATAAGCGTTGCGTAAATAAGCAAATCTATTTCCTGAGCCTTGACATTAGCGTCTGCAAGCGCATTCAGCGCTGCTGTTTCCGACAAATCGGTTAACGATTCATGCGAAACTATGCGCCGCTCTTTAATGCCCGATTTTTTCACAATCCATTCGTCGGAGGTATCCATAATTTTTGAAAGATCCTCATTTTTAACTGCAAGCTCGGGCAAAGCGCAGCCAGTACCTAATATTGAAAAGCTCATTCTTTACCTCACCGCCTTTTTAAAAAATCTGTTTAACTTTAATATAGCTTTATATAACAACTCTTTTTCCTCTACTTGTTATTTGTTCGGTAATTCCTTGAATCATATGGCTGTGTTCCTGCCAGCTTTAAGGTTTTTTCTTCGCTTTTCAGGATCACATTAAAAGTGTCTACCAATAACTCGTTTAGTTCTTCATTTAAAGGCATCTGCCATTCCTTTACCATTTTTCCAATAATTAGTTAGCTAAACTAATAAATCAACCCTTTTTTTAAGATTCTGTCAATAACTTGCAACTATTTTTTTATTTTTTTAAAAAAAGCTTGAAATTGTGAATTTCACACTCTCCGATGATTGGTGGCAGGATGAGAAAAACCAGAGCTTGACCGGGAATCTTGCCTTAACAAAAGGTACAAAATGACACATAAAAAAACCTGTCCCCAGATAGAAGACAGGCTTAAATGGTATGCTTTGCAACCTTTTATTCTTTTCTAGTTATCTTTTTTCCTCAATTCAACCCTTCGAATTTTTCCGCTGATTGTTTTCGGAAGTTCATCAACAAATTCAACAATCCTGGGGTATTTATACGGAGCTGTTACTTTTTTAACATATCGCTTTATATCTTCCGCAAGCTCATCATTTCCAGGCTTATATTCTTTTGCAAGAACTACTGTTGCCTTTACAACCTGTCCGCGAATTTCATCTGGAACCCCGGTTACCGCACATTCAACAATCGCAGGATGTCCCATAAGAACACTTTCTACTTCAAAAGTGCCAATCCTGTATCCCGAACATTTTATTACATCATCCGACCGGCCCACAAACCAGTAGTATCCGTCTTCATCCCGCCACGCCATGTCGCCGGTATGATAAATGCCATTAACAATTACAGAATTTGTCTTCTCTTCATCCCTGTAATACCCTGTAAAAAGCCCTGCAGGCCGCTCGCCTTTTATATTAATAACAATTTCCCCGATTTCCCCATCTTCACATATAACATTATCAGGAGATAAAAGAGTTACATGATAACTTGGGGAAGGTTTTCCCATTGAGCCGGGCCGCAGCTTCATCCATTCATAATTTGCAAGAGACAGTGTTGTTTCTGTTTGCCCAAAACCCTCTGCAAGTTTTAGCCCCGTAAGCTTGTGAAACGCATTGGAGACCTCTTCGGAAAGAGGCTCGCCTGCTGTTGTACAATATTCAAGAGAAGAAAGATCATACTTTGACAAATCCTCTCTTATTATAAACCTATAAATTGTAGGCGGCGCGCAAAACGATGTTATTTTATGCTTTTCCAGCATTTCAAGAAGCAGCGTTGGATTAAATTTCGCAGTATAATCATATACAAAAACAGCACATTCAGATATCCACTGTCCATATAGCTTGCCCCACACTGCTTTTCCCCAGCCTGTATCTGCAACCGTATAGTGAAGCCCGCCTTTTCTTACTCTTTGCCAGAAATAGGCTGTTGTAATATGACCAAGAGGATATGTAAAATCATGCGTTACCATCTTTGGAAAATTCGTTGTTCCGGACGTAAAATATAAAAGCGATACATCGCTGTTTACAGACGCATCTTTGCCGGTAGGTCTTTTAAACGGAGCTGCATCTTCTATTCCCTTGTTAAAATTAGCCCAGCCATCCTTTTCCTTCCCGCATATTACAAGCTTCTCAAGACTTGGAGATTTTTCCTTTGAAAGCTCTATATTTTTTATAATCTCATCATTGTCAACAGCAACAATCATCTTAACGCTTGCAGCATTGTTTCTGTAAACAAGATCATCATAAGTAAGCATGTGCGTTGCCGGAATACATATTGCGCCTAGCTTGTGCAAAGCAAGTATCGAAAACCAGAACTCATACCTTCTCTTAAGAACAAGCATTACCATATCGCCCCTGCCTATTCCAAGCGAAGAAAAGAAAGATGCAGCTTTGTCGCTGTATTCCTTCATTTCGCCAAAAGTAAATTCCCTGTAATCCCCATCTTCATTTGTCCATACCATTGCTTTGAGATTCGGCTGCTCTTGTGCAAGAACATCAACAACATCGTATGCAAAATTAAAATTCTCAGGAACTTTTACCCTAAAATTTTTATTAAAATCTTCATAAGAAGAAAAATCAAGTTTTGTTGTAAGTTTTCCAATTATAGACATTAAAGTCTCCTATCCTATTCAAGTATTAATGCAAAAAATACTGCATTTTTTCCATCGAGCGCTCTCATTCCATGCGGTTTTGTGGAATCAAAATAAATAGAATCGCCTTCTTCAAGAACCAATTCTTTTTTATCAATTACAATCAAAAGCCTGCCCTCAAGAATATAATTAAATTCCTGCCCATTGTGACCATGCAAATTTATTTTATCTGTTTCTTTTGGCTCTACAGTAACAATAAACGGCTCTGCCTTTCTTCCCTTAAAGTTACCCGCAAGAGCCTGATACTTATAGCTTTCCCGGCGGTCTACAACAATTCCTCTTCCTTTTCTTGTTACAGAGTAACTATTCATAAGAGGCTCTTCTCCTGTAAGAAGCGTTGTAAGTTCAAAATCATAAGCATTCGCCATACTGTAGAGTACGCTTACCGGTATATCTTTTTCGCCTTTTTCATATTCAACATAAGTTTCAAGAGAAATCCCGCATGTTTCAGCAGCTTCTTCAACAGAGATTTCCATAATTTCCCGCAGACCCTTAAGCCTTTCTGCAATCATTTTAATACTATCGTTCATTTTCGCTCCTTTTTTTTACAAGCTCATTACCCATTTCTCGCAGCTTGTATTTCTGGATTTTTCCGCTTCCAGTCATTGGGAATGAATCAACAAAAAACACATATTGAGGAATTTTAAAGCGAGAAATATTTCCTCTGCAATAATCAATTACATCTTCTTCCGAAAGCTTGACTCCTTCATCAAGAATAATAAATGCCCCTGTAACTTCACCATATTTTTCATCTGCAATTCCTGCAACCTGAACATCTTTTATTCCCTTCATAGAATAGAGAAACTCTTCAATTTCGCGGGGATAGATATTTTCTCCTCCCCGAATAATCATATCTTTGATTCTTCCCGTAACAGAGAAAAACCCATCTTTGTCCTTAATGCCAATATCACCTGAATGAAGCCAGCCGTCCTTGTCGATTATTCTCGCAGTCTCTTCCGGCATTTTGTAATAGCCCTTCATTACATTGTAACCCCTGCAGCAAAGCTCGCCGGGGACATCCGGAAGACACTCCTCCCCTGTTTCCGGATCAAGGACCTTAACTTCTACTCCGTCAAATTCCGTGCCAACCGTGCCAACCTTTTTCTCAACAGGGTCGTCGGCTCTTGTCTGCGTCATGCCCGGCGAACACTCAGTAAGACCAAAGACAATCGTAACATCCTTCATATACATCTTGTCTATTACCTTCCGCATAACATCCATCGGACAGGGAGAGCCAGCCATAATGCCGGTACGCAAACTCGAAAGATCAAACATATCAAACATCGGATGATTAAGCTCTGCGATAAACATCGTTGGCACACCATAAAGCGCAGTACATTTTTCCTTCTGCACAGAAGCAAGCACCAGCAGCGGATCAAAAGTCTCAAGTATTACAAGAGTCGCGCCATGCGTAAGAATCGCCATAACCCCAAGAGTAATGCCAAAACAGTGGAAAAGAGGAACAGGCAGACAAAGCTTTTCCGCTGTTGTAAATTTCTGGCGCTCCCCAATGGAAAACCCGTTGTTTATAATATTGTAATGGGTAAGCATAACCCCTTTAGGAAAACCCGTTGTTCCGGATGTGTATTGCATATTAACAACATCATGATGATCTATCGAATTCTCAACCTCAAGCATTTCATCGTCACTCGTGTGTGAGCCCACAAGAATTAATTCAGCCAGCGAAAACATTCCGCGATGCTTTTGCGGACCAATAAAAATAACATTTTTAAGAAATGAGAATTTGCTGCTCTTAAGATGCCCCCTCTCAGACTCCTTAATTTCCGGCACAAGCTCATTAATCATTTTTACATAATCACTGTCCCTAAAACCATCTGCAAGACAAAGAGTCGTAATATCAGACTGCTTAACAAGATATTCAAGCTCGTGAAGCTTATAGTTCGTATTTACAGTAACAGAAACCGCGCCGATACGCGAAGCAGCAAACATAATCGTAAGCCAGTCAGGAACATTCGTCGCCCATATTCCAAGGTGGTCGCCCTTCCTTACCCCAATAGAAAGAAAACCCTTTGCAAGATTACTCACCCTTTCGTTAAATTGCTTGTATGTAAACCTTAAATCCCTGTCAGAGTAAACAATGAATTCCTTGTCCGGATATTCCTGAGCCTTCTGGCGAAGAAGTTTACTCAAAGTTATTTCAAACATCCCGCGTCTCCTTTAAACAGGCGCATACACAACCGCAAGTATTTTTGCAGTAGTTTCGCCCTTGGAATGAAGATGGTGTTTTACTATAGAATCGTAGTAAATACTGTCCCCTTCGGTTAACGTATAAACATCCTTGCCGTAGATAATTTCAATTTCTCCCTGGAGTACATATATAAATTCCTCCCCTTCGTGGGTAGATAATTTATACCCCTTTTCCGATGACGGATATATATCAATCACATACGGCTCCATGTGCCTGCCCGCCTTGTTCGCAGCAAGCGAGTAAAAATCAAGGTCAGAACTCAAAGGCGTATCTTTATTCGAAAATCTCGTAATGCTCTTTTTTTCATTTTTTCTGCTTACCACAGGACCAATATTCTCATGATCATCCATAAAAGTGCCGAGCCTTACGCCCATAGTTCTTGCAAGCTTTATAAGAGGAGCAAGACCTGGAACCAGCTCCCCGTTTTCTATTTTTTTTACATCTTCGACAGCAAGACTTGCCTTTTCCGCAAGATCTTCTATAGAAATATTTCTTGTTTCCCTTATAGCTTTAATTTTTTTTCCAAATTTGTTTTTATTTTCCATTTTTTCTCCTTTTCCTCCCGTATCACAATCCTGCCGCCCCGCACTTGCCTTTGGCCGCTATCGCGACTGCGGCGTCCGTGCCGCAGAGCGTGGCGTCCATGCCGCAGCGCGGGATAGCGGCGTGCTTCGCAAAGGCACTGTGTCCCCCGCGCTCTGCCTCGCGCTTTTTCGCGACATCCGTGCCGCAGCGCGAGGTGCAACGTCCCTGTTGCAACAAAAAAAAGCCGGACACGCACACAGCAAGTCCGGCTTTTACGTTATTTAGTAAAGCCTTATTTTATGAAATCAGGTTGTAAGCATCAGTCATTATCGTAGCATTTGTAGGATTATGCTTTTTGTTCCTTTCCGTCATCCCTTCATCAAGAGCTGCTTTAAGAGAATCAAGTTTAGCAATTTCCGGCACTTTTTTAACAAGCGCACCCAACATTGCCATATTCATCCCATTTTTAGAGCCATGCTTAAGTGATATGTCATTTGCATCAATTGCAATAGCTACAATATCATCTCTTTTTGGTTTTTCTTTAATAAGAGAAGTATTATAAATAAGAATCCCGCCCTTTTTAAGCCTTGGTTCAAATTTATTCAAAGACGGTGTACTAAAAACCATACAAATATCCGGGTTAACAACAACAGGTGATGAAACCGGTTCATCTGATATTACAACACCGCAATGCGCTGTTCCGCCTCTCATCTCTGCACCGTATGACGGAATATGCGAAACATGCTTTCCTTCTGTCATTGCAGCTATACAAGCAATTTTTCCTGCAACTAATACTCCCTGTCCGCCAAATCCCGCAATTATCATTTCTTTATGCATCTGTTCGCACCCCTTTATCTCTAAAAACTTTAAGTGGGAAATATGGTAACATTTCTTTTATCAACCACTCAGTAGACTCTACGGCACCCATGCCCCAGTTTGTTGTACATATACCAAGGATTTCAACTAAACAATATCCCTTATTTTCTTTTTGATACTCGAAAGCTTTCTTTATTGCAGCTTTTGTTTTAAGAATATGCTTAACATCATGAGTGCTGCATCTTTCGATATAATAAGGTCTTTCAAGAGTATTTAAAAGCTCACAACCCTTCATCGGATACCCTGCATCTTCTACTTTTCTTCCAAAAGGAGTAGTAGATGAAACCTGCCCCGGCATTGTAGTAGGAGCCATCTGTCCGCCGGTCATTCCATAAATAGCATTGTTAACAAAAAATGTAACTATCCCTTCGCCTCTGTTTGCAGCATGAAGCGTTTCTGATGCTCCAATTGCAAGAAGGTCGCCGTCACCCTGGTAGGTCATTACAATTTTATCAGGATGCGCTCTCTTAAGTCCTGTTGCAACAGCACCCGCTCTGCCATGAGGCGATTCAAGACCATCAATGTCTAAATACCTATATGCGAATACAGCACAACCAACAGGGGCAGCAAGAATAACATCACCTTGTATGCCAAGCTCATCCATAACCTGTCCAATAAGCTTGTGAACAACACCGTGTGCGCATCCTCCGCAGTAGTGGGGAATCACATCTTTTTTTATAGATTTAGGAAATTCATATATTTTATTACTCATAACTCTTTATCCTTTCCACAATTTTATCAACATCCGGAATCACGCCGCCTGCTACTCCATAAAGATCAACTTCTGTTTTGCATCCAACACTTAGCCTAACATCTTGGACCATTTGACCCATACACATTTCTATTGTGAGTATCTTTTTTACTTTTTTTGCAAGCTCGCCAATCTGCGCAGAAGGAAACGGCCATAGAGTTATTGGTCTAAAAAGACCTACTTTAATACCGCTGTTTCTCAAAGCCTTAATAGCTGTTCTGCTAACCCTGGCACAAGTACCATAAGCAACAATAAGGTAATCAGCATCTTCCGTCATATACGAATCAAAACGAACTTCAGCCTTCGTTATCTCTGCATACAAGTTCTGAAGATCAATATTGTGATTACCAAGAGCATCCGGCAGAAGCCTTAAAGAAGCCAGAACTTGCTGGTCTCTTCCTTTTTTGCCTGTTAATGCCCATGGTTTTTTTGGAACTGATTGAACAGGATCCGGAAGAACAACAGGCTCAGACATCTGTCCAAGATACCCATCTCCAAGAACCATTGCAACCACTCTGTATTTGTCAGAAAGATCAAAGGCTAACATTGTTTGATCTGCAAACTCCTGAACATTTTCCGGAGCAAGAACAATTGACTGATAATCGCCATGCGCGCCGCCCTTGGTAGCCTGAAAATAATCACTTTGCGAACCCGCAATATTTCCAAGACCCGGACCACCCCTCATAACATTTACAATTACACACGGAAGACGGGCACCGGACATATACGAAATCGCTTCCAGCTTCAAAGTCATCCCAGGGGATGATGTTGAAGTCATCGTCCTCACACCTGCTGCAGAAGAACCAAGCACCATACAGGCAGCAGCAATTTCACTTTCTGCCTGAACAAAAGTTCCTCCAAGCTCAGGGAACTTTTGCGCCAAATATTCGGGAATTTCATTTTGCGGCGTAATAGGATAACCATAATAATGCCGGCATCCTGCTCGAATTACTGCTTCTGCCACAGCATCGTTTCCTCTCATTAGAATCTTTTTTTTCATTTTTTACTTTCCTCGGCTAGAATTTCTCAATTTCAATCGCTATGTCGGGACAAACAACAGCACAAAAAGTACAAGCAGTACAATTTGCTTCATCAACACACTCTGGATAATGGAAACCCAGCTTGTTTATCTGCTGCGACATTTTTAAAACTTTCTTTGGGCACGCGCCAATACATAGAACACACCCTTTGCACCTTTCACGGTTAATTAGAGGTTTGCCTTTTGACAAGATTTTTACTCCTCAATTAAAGAATAACTCAAGAACACTTAAGACCAGACATTAGAAGTTCTAAAAAAACTACATAAAATCTGACAACGCCATTATATTCCGGAGAAAAAAACTCTGTCAATAATTATATCAAATTTTTTTGCTTTTTTTTATTTTTTTTTACTTTTTTGGGTGTGCCCCGCAGCGCCCGGCAGGTTTTGCCCCTAAAATTTGGCGGCAGACAGCAAATTCAGCGCTTCGCAGCCTTTTTCGCCAAAATTTATCTTTAATTTTAGGCAGCGCCGGCTTGCGGGTCGGGCTTTTCGCTCCAAGTCCTCGCACAAAGCTCCATTCAAGCTTTGCTGCTCCGGGCTTTCCGCTTCAATCCCTCACACTTTCGTTTAATTTTACATGCCTTTTCCCCAAATTCCAGCAACTTCCATTCTTTCCCTCACACTTTGAACCACTTTAAATGCAAATTGCCCAAGTTAGAGCTTTTTTCAGTCACGTTCGGGAGCGCGCCCGCGCATTTTACCCATTCTTAGTGCAAAAGCAGTTTATTAACCCAGCCGAAACGAAACCCAAGCCGCTTTAGCGGCGCAGCATTAACCGCTCGTTGAATATGTCGAATTTGTGTTTTCAACGAATATCCTATCCTGGAGAAAAAGAATTTAATTCAAAAACAATATATTCGATTTTATGACTTTATCTTTTTTCCAATGTTTCCATAATTTCATCGAAACTACCCATCAATAAGTGATCGGAGATTGTCAGAAGCAGTTCATGTGTCGGCCGTGACCATCTTTTGGTTTTTAACTCACAAAGTGCGTTTTCCACGGCTACATCATCATACTCCTTGCAGGCTGCTTTGATAACTTCAAATTTCTCTTGCAAAAAATTCCTGTCTTCTTCACTTTCTTCCACAGACGCATCGGCCGATGGAGCTGTTTTTGCAATAAACTCCCGTACATTTTTCAAAAATACAGGAGTTTCAGCATTTATTAGTTTAATTTTTTCTTCACGGCAGGCATCTTCCAGTTCCCCAGCCAGGCCGGAAAGGTTTGTTTCACCTATATTTGCCAGAGCGCTTTTTAACCCGTGCACGTGGATAGTATATGTACGCAATTCTTCCGAACCGGGCGATATACCCTTTTCAAACAAGTCTTCCAGTATGCTCAAAATCTTAACTGCGTCCCGGGCGAAGAGTTCTGCAAGTTTAGTATCCGCCGCAGGCTTTTCCGCGTCCAGGTTCGACAGCGGGTCATTTGGTTTTTGCTCCCTTTGGCGCACTTTCTCCGCCTCCTCAGGGTACTTGTCTCGAACCAGCTTGTTAAGCACAAAATTCAATTGCCGTATATCTATAGGCTTGGAAATATAGTCATTAAACCCGCTGGACAAAAACATTTTTTCCTGCCCGGAGATGGCATTGGCTGTCAGCGCGACAATGGGCTTGTCATATCCCATAGCTCTGATACGTTTTGTAGTTTCAATGCCATCCATCAGCGGCATCATATGATCCATAAATATTATGTCATAAACTTGCCCACTCTTTATTTTCTCTATAGCTGAAACTCCGCTGCTTGCCGAATCAATTTCTAGTTCATATGGGACCATAAGCCCTCTTGCAACATAAATATTGGTCTCTACATCGTCCACTATCAAAACCTTGCCATAGGGCATAGGCTCACGGGAAATCTGTACCCTCTTCATCTGGGCGCGGCTGCTTGAGCGGAACTGGCGAAGACTTTCCGCCAATTCTTTGCCCATTTTATCCGCCCCGCAAGATCTTTGCGTAAGATGAACCTCAAAAACAGAGCCTTTTCCCGGTGTGCTTTCAACGTTTATGTGCCCGCCCATAAGCAAAACGAGGTTCCGTGTGATATTCATTCCAAGCCCTACGCCTTCTTTAGCGCGGTTAGCTTCCAGGTTAAACCGTGCATATTTGTCAAAAAGTTGGTCGACCTGCTCTTTTGTCATGCCTTGACCTGTATCGCTAATCGTAAGCGTCAATATTTCTTCGCCGGCATTTTTCCCCGCAGCAACGCCGACGATCATTTTAACCATGCCGGACTCTGTGTACTTAAAAGCGTTGGACAGCAGATTACTAAGTATCTGCTTGATGCGAAGTTCATCTCCGATTAAATGTGTGGGCATGTCCTCATCAACATGCAGCTCAAATTCGATGGGTTTGCTGCCGATACGCATCATATTAAGCTGCGCAGTATCGCTAAGCAAGCTTGCTACCTCATACTTTAAGTTAATCAATTCCAGTTTGCCCGCCTCTATTTTGGAAAGGTCTAAAATATCGTTTATAATGCTGAGCAACAGGTCTCCCGATGTATAAATTTTTTCATACGCTTCTCTGTTTCCTTGGTCTAAATCTGATTTTTGCAGTTGAATTTCTGTTATCCCCAAAATGGCATTCATAGGTGTGCGAATTTCATGGCTCATTGTGCTGAGAAACGCGCTTTTTGCCAAATTAGCCCTTTCTGCTTCCCGCCGCTGCTTATCCAGCTCCATAATGAGGGTTTTCATCCATGTAATATCCTGCGTAGCCCCAACGGAGCGCACGGGATTTCCATTTTTATCCCGGCTGGTGTCGGCTGTAGCGCGATAGTATGCCACATCTCCGTTTTTCTTTATCATTCTACATTCGATATCAAAGAGGGTATTGCCGCTGGTATCTTTTAAGTGATTGTTAAAGGCAGCCGCAGACATCTCCGCGTCATCGGGATGCAAGCTGGAAGCCAGGCTTTGGAAAGTATCAGGAAAATCCTCCTTGCCCTCATATCCCAGCAGCCGCCTAAACTCCTCTGAATATGAAAATGAATTATTTTCAATGCTAATGGGCCCTTCCAAAACTTCCGTATACCAAAGCCCAATCTTCGTAGCTCTAACGGCCATATTTAATATGTTCAGCCGCTGTTCGTTTTCAAGCATTAGATTTTTTGTTTCTGTGATATCCCGAAAAGCCCCAACTGTGTAAATAGGATTGCCGTCAGCGTCGCGCAGGGTATCGGCAGAATCATGGATATGAATATATTCGCCCGTATTTTTCTTTATGCGGTATTCGATGCTGTATGGCGTTTGCCCGGCTTTGTCAAATATATGGCCGGATAATGCCTCTGTAACTCTCTCGTAGTCATCCGGATGGGTGACGTTACCAATGCTATACGCATCATTGGGAAAATCAGTCTCGTTTTTATATCCCAGCATTTTTCTAAGATCATCAGCAAATTCAAAATACATATTGGAACTGCGGGAACATATGTGCATCTCCCACATGCCCAGACCTGCGGCCCTTACCATAATGTTGTTTTTTGTCAACTGCTCTTCTTTAGCAATCGCCGCCTTCCACTTTTCCGTTACGTCCATAAGCGCCCCTGCCGTATGCAGGGGGTTGCCATCGGTATCGCGCGTAGTCTCGCCAACATCGCGGAAGTATCCGATTTCGCCGTTTTTTTTAATCATTCTATATTCAAGGTCATAAGGCGACTGGCCAGTGCGGTCAAGTACATGTTTTCTAAAGACTTCCAGCACATGAGCCCTGTCCTGCGGATGCATACAGTCTACCTGGCTTTTGAATTTGTTTGGGAAATCGGTTTCGTCATTGAACCCAAGCAGGCGTCTGAATTCATCGGAAAATGTAAATTCATTGTTTGGATCACTGGGGTCGCCGCTTACCATTTCCATATCCCACAGCCCTATATTTGTGGCCTTTATCATCAGATTCAGTTTGGTTAATTTCAAAGAGTCCTCATTGCTGTTTATCATTTTTATCATTCCTTTTTCTCATTTTACAGCTCCAAAGCGTTTTCTCGCCTTAAAAAATACTTCCGCTATCTTGGGATCAAATTGAGTACCTGCAGCTTCCATGATAATTTCAACAGCCTCGTCCGGTGAGAGCGCATTTTTATAAGGACGCACAGAAACAAGGGCGTCATAAACATCAACAATGGCAACAATACGCCCCTGAAGCGGAATGTCTGTCCCAGCAAGCCCGCACGGATAGCCTTTGCCGTCCCAGCGCTCATGATGGCTGCCCGCGATCATTTTGGCGTAATTCAAAAACTCCACATCTTCCGAACGGGATATGATATTATCTATAATTCGTTCGCCCGCCTTACAATGCGTCTGTATAGCCGTGAATTCATCGTCTGTAAGCCGCCCAGCTTTGTTAAGCACAACATCTGAAACAGAAACCTTCCCCACGTCATGCAGCCGTGCCGAAGAAATTATCAAATCTAAATCCATTTCGCTCAGTTCTTCCGTATACACATCATTTGAGAGCATTTCCTCAAGCAGAATTTCTATATACTCTGTCGTGCGCTCAATATGCCCGCCTGTCGTTTTGTCACGGTTTTCTACCATGTCCGCCAATGTGAACACCAGAGCATTTTGCAAATTTTGCAAACGGGCCGTTCTCTCTTTTATGATCTTATCAATGTCCATGTGGGTTTTGATCCTGTTTAGCAGGACGAGTTCCGAAAAAGGTTTGTTGATAAAATCGATCACGCCCATTTCAAATCCCCGCGCTTCTACGTGAACATCGGTTAAGCTGGTAAGAAAAATAACAGGAATTTTCGATGTAACCTTGTTTTCCCTTAAAATTGCTAAAGCCTTAAAACCGTCCATATCTGGCATTTCAATGTCCAGTAAAATCATGTCCGGAATTATTTTATTCATAATTTCAAACATTTTTGCTGCCGAAGAGAGTGTTCTCACCCTATAATGATCTTTCAGCGCGTCTTTAGCTACAGACAGGTTCGTTGGGTTATCATCTACGACAAAAATTGTCTTCTGCATAATAAGTTCTCTCCAAAGCAAGTGCGGGTACATTATTATAACACGACTTTATTCCGGTTTCAACGAAATGATCACTGGTTACAGCAATTCGGAATTTAGAAAAGGCTTGCTCGAAATACCCCGAAATACACATAAAATCGTAGGCTGCAGATGAGCAGCCCCCTGTTTTTCATCAATTTTGGTAATATTTCGAGAGAAAAAATCCAAATTCCGAATTGCTGCACTGGTTATCACGTCAAACGCTGACAGTTAAGTTGACAAATTTGCTTAGATTATCTATAATCTAGTTTTCATAGATAATCTAAATTTAACATGAACTAGAGGAGTGATACCAATGAAGATTAGTTACAAATTCAGCTTGGTGGTAATGGGTTTAATGATCGTTGTGGTAGGAGGGCTTTCTACTTTTCAGTTGTGGCGTTCTTTTAACATAGCCCGTGAATTGTCTCTCAATTACCTTGAAAGCGTGGTC
>JGI20163J26743_11538548_pt1 | contig 41176 bp, 34 predicted proteins | sample TergutCu122P1_FD_26743 | JGI IMG/M metagenome (IMG submission 26743) | reverse complement strand
TCTTTTCCTTGTTGCTCTTCAACAAAAATGCGCTCACCCAAATGCCAATACATCATTTTCCGTATATACTCAACACTGCGAACAGCGTTGCTTTTTGCCTTTAAAATAATTTCTCTCATATCAGACAAAAATTTCGAATTCTTTGTATTTAACTCACTCATAGCGAATTCCTCCAATTGTTGCCGCATGCGGCAAGTTTCTGTTTTAAATTGTTGCCGCATGCGGCAACAATTCAACCTTCCACCATTAATCCTTATGCAATCACTTTAACTTATCTTATCATATAGCAAGTAGAATGCCTAGAACAAAGATCGTAATTTCTTCGGATAAAAAGAACCTTACCAGTACATCGACATTCTCACATCGACCATGTACCCATAAGGCTCTTATATTCTACTAGATAAAGGTGTTGCAAAACTTAACCAAATTGATTTAGCCCTTTGTTAGAAAAGCCATGCTCAGCTCGATTACGTTTCACTTCATCTCGCTGATGGCTAGCGCCATATAAGGAGTAAGCATGAAGCTTACTCCAGTTCTATAGTCCCTGGTGGTTTCCCTGTCAAATCATATAACACCCGATTCACCTGGTCCACTTCTCCTATAATTCTATCGGTAATCTTTTGTAATACTTCCCACGGTACTTCCGATGCCTTAGCTGTCATAAAGTCAGTGGTGTTAACTGCTCTAAGGGCGACTGCATAATCGTAGGTACGCTTGTCCCCTGTTACCCCAACAGAGCGCATATTGGTTAGGGCAGCGAAGTACTGTCCAGCTATTTTGTTCATGCCAACCTTCTCCATTTCTTCTCTACATATAGCATCGGCTTCTTGAACAATCTTCACCTTTTCTGCGGTGACTTCTCCTACGATTCTAACTCCTAAACCAGGTCCTGGAAACGGCTGCCTAAATACCAGATGCTCTGGAATCCCCAGCTCTAATCCTGCCAGTCGAACTTCATCCTTAAATAAATCTTTTAGTGGTTCAATTATCTCTTTAAAGTCTACATAGTCAGGCAGACCTCCTACATTGTGGTGGGATTTAATTACCGTTGCTCCTTCACCTACCCCACTTTCAATAATGTCTGGATAGATTGTGCCCTGAACCAGAAAATCTACTTTACCGATTTTATTGGCTTCCTCTTCAAAAACTCTAATAAACTCTTCCCCAATTATCTTACGTTTTTCTTCTGGTTCTGTTACACCTGCAAGCTTACTGTAAAACCTATCTTGAGCATTTATTCTAATGAAGTTTAAGTCATAGCATCCCTTGGAGCCAAAGACTTCTTCTACTTGGTCTCCCTCATTTTTTCTCAGTAAGCCGTGGTCAACAAAAACACAAGTTAGTTGGTTTCCTATTGCCTTTGATAGCATAACTGCTGCCACTGAAGAGTCCACTCCTCCCGATAAAGCACAAAGAACTTTCCCGTCACCAACAATCTCCTTAATACTTTGTATAGATTCCTCTACAAAAGTCTTCATATTCCAATCACCAGCGCATCCACATGTGATTTCTACAAACTCCTTAATCACTTCGTCGCCATTTTGACTGTGAAGTTCCTCTCCTACCAAAACAGGTATTCCAAAATCAGAAATATCTTTATATTTATCATCCACAGTTGCATTAACGTCTTTGCTCATATCTGCATCCGTAGATCTCATACAAACCAAAATAATGCCCTTAGGATTTAACTTACTAATTTTATCTATCCCACTCCTATAAGAATACACTTCACAATACACATTGCAACTTCTTACTTTACTTGCTACGAGCCTACTATACTGCCCACCACAATCGAGTACAATAATCATCTCTTTATTCAATCTAAAAGTCCTCCTCTGTTCAAGTACGCCTTGGCGTACTTGGGCGAGATTTGCGTCAGCTCTGCTGATGCTGTAAGTGCAAATCTCTGCCATCCGCCGGCGGCTATAACTGAGAAGGAGATTGTACCCCTCCTCAGTGAAATTTGTTGCCCACCACCTACGCTACCGCTTAGAGGAGGGGGACATCTCATTCTCTGTTATAAATCACTAGCTCTGTTCAAGTGCGCCTTGGTGTGCTTGGGCGAGATTTGCAGAAGCCCCGCTGATGCTGTGAGTACAAATCTCTGCCATCCAACCGAGGCTATAAATCACTAGCTCTTATATTTAGCTACTTTCCTGTAAAGTTGGCTAGGTCATTTCCTACTTAGAAAAACTGCCCATCCCTTTCCATGCTAGCAGTCTTTTCATTTAATGACCACTAAAACAATTTGAAAACATCCTAGACCACTAATAACAAATGGTAAAAGCGAGTCGATTCTTACTTTCAACTCGCTTCATTAGTTTTATTTAATCTTCCTGTTCTCTTGCCATTTCTAATTCTCGCATCATCTCTCTAAACTCATCTTCACTTACAAATTCAGCATGCTCAACCAAAAATTCTGCTACAACAAGTTGCTGAATTGAGGATCTAATTAGCGCTTCTCCAAACCGTTCAATATAGCTTTCTACTGTACCGAAGCCTCCTCTTTCGGCTATCTCTGCCATGCGATCTTGGAATTCCTCTTCAGACATAATAAGTCCTTCTCGTTCTGCAATTAATGTAGTAGCAAACTGTCTTTTTACAGACAACTCCACTTCCTCAGCAAACATCATTCTAACGCCCTCTTCGTCTGTTCCATTCATTGCCAAAAACTCTTCAAATTCCATGTCAAAGTCTGCGGCCATGTCTCTGTAAAAGTCCATAATTACTTCCATTTCTGCTTCAAGGGCTTCTTCTGGTAGTGGTTGTATTAATTCTACTTCACGCATTAATGCATTAATAGCAGCGTCATGCATTTCATCAATAGCACTTCTATAGAAATGCTCTTCCGCCTCAGCTCGAATTTCTTCTCTTAATTCCTCTACTGTGTTCGCAGTATCACTATTCTCTCTTGCCCACTCATCTGTTAGCTCTGGAGTAACTGATTCCGTTATTGCATGTAGGTAAATCGTAAAAACCGCCACATCCCCTGCTAAATGGGGAGCGTGATAATCTTCTGGGAACATCACCTCTATATCAAAGGTACTTCCTACTTCTTGGCCAACGATTTGCTCTTCAAACCCCTCATAGCCACCGTAGGGTCCAATAAACGCTCCTGTGCCTAGGTCTAATCGTTGATCACCTGCTGTGCCGCCTTCGAAAAGTACTCCATCTATTCTTCCCTCAAAATCGATTATTACCGTATCTCCAAACTGAGCTGGGCGATCTGTAACATTTATGGTAACAGTTGCATCCCACAGTGTTTGGCTCAATACCTCGTCAATCATATCATCTGTTACCTCTATTGGTTCAACCTCACCAATTATCAATCCTAAATATTTGTGGACAATAATATAGTCGTTGGATAATTCATCTGAATTGTTACAGGCAACCATAGATAACATTACAATTATCGTTATGGCAATTGCAAAAATTTTCTTTCTCATTCTTCACCTCATAATTTCATAAATCCGTTTTTTCAAGTACACTTGATTTCTTTACCAAACATACCTCTAGATTATAGCACATTCAAACCTCTACTTCAACGAAAGTCAGGCAAAAGATACTTAAGACAGACAAAAGATACATGAGAAATACAATGGGCTTTTGTTCCACACGGCAACCACTGGTTGCACATTTGACAACTATTGGGTTATAGTGACCGACAATTACCCATGATACAATACCAAGGGACAACAAGTAGGATACGAACTGCCTTAAAGTGCTATTTCTTCGTATACTGCATGTTACCCTAGAGATAAGAGAGTCGAGCTCAGCTCTTTTATTACAGGAGCAATAGAGTCTGACTTGTCATGCGATTGAGCTAAGCTCAATCTTCGTGGACTCATGCACCTTGGTTGGTCGCTTTTGCGACTATTACATAATCACCGAAGTGCGCATACCAAGTAAAAAACATACAGCAAGGAGGTGCTAACATGGCGAATAATGAAACTTGTGGGATTTGTACATATGATTTTAACAAAGTTCCCTGTATAATTGTAGAAAGAAAGATTCCTATAAAAACAACGGAGAGATTAGTTAAAAGATTCATCCGCATAATAACTTTTCTATTTGATTTTCTTATTATGCAACCAAAGGATAAGGATATTGATGTTACTAAAGAAGAAATCCTGGCAGAACAACGACGTAAGGTTTATTAACACTTATCAATCAAGCAAGTCCCCTTTCAGGGGTAGTGTAGCTACATGATTGGTAGATGGTTTGACCCATATCACAGTGTAAGATGACTGCCACCCTATAGGTGGCAAGCAAAAAACTAGGAGGAGCACAATGATTTTTGTAGACAGACTTAAAGAAAGTAGAAATAAATGTGGTATTTCACAAGAGCAATTAGCAGAAAAACTTAATATATCCAGACAAGCAGTTGCAAAATGGGAGGCCGGCACTGCTATGCCAGATATTTTAAATTTAATCGAAATTGGTAATATATTTCAGGTATCTCTTGATTATCTTCTTAGGGAAAACATTTATTCCAGTAAAGCAATAGCAACAGAATGCGAATATTTTTGCATCGCTTGTGACATTGTTAACTTTATTGCCGACGCAAAGAAAAACACTTATGCTAATTTCGGTGCTGGCAAAGTGGAGCCTTCTAGATTGGCTTCAACAGACCTTGCCTACGAATCAAAAGATTTTAAGGATTATAAGTATCTGGATACTTATGTGGGAGGTGCAAGTTTCTCAGGGACAGAGGTCGTATATTTTAAGGATGCCCCAGTGTGGTCGATGAATTATATCGGACGGCTATTATCTGATGAAGGAACCCATACCTTTGATTTCTTAACCAGTGCTCTCGCTAATGTGGATTGTACTATACCCTATCGAGGACCTGCATTCTTTCGAAACGGTAAGTATATTTATGTTAACTCAGTAACTGGTGAATTTGACTGGTTCCAGGGGTTGGAAAAGATTTATTATGAGGATGAACTGGTCTATGAACTAGTTTATCATGGTGGGATTGTTAAATAAAAGTGATAAAGCAACACCGATTTGTACATGAATATGTCAGCGGGGCTGACCCAATTTGCGCCCAAGTATGCCGAGGCGTACTTGAAAGGATCTAAAACGGAACAAACGCTGTTGACTTTTTCCATATTGTCGGTAATAATGCAAGAAGAAACCTTTTGACCTTTACACCATTATTTTAGAGAGGTAGAATTATGGACAACAGAATATGGAAACGATTTGAGAAATTATCTAAAATTGACAGCATCTCTTTTAAAGAAAGAGAATTTTGTGATGCTTTGAAAATTGAATTGGAAGACCTTGGAATAAGTACTTTTGAGGATGATGCAGGAGAGAAAATCCAGGGGAACAGTGGTAATCTATTTGGCTTTGTAGCTGGAGCTCTAGACAAACCTCCACTATTACTGTCCGCCCACATGGATACCGTGGAACCAGGGAATGGTATAGAGGCTGTTATCGATGAAGAGGGCATAATTACTTCCGTTGGAGATACTATTTTAGGAGCGGATGATCTTTCTGGGATAGTAATTATTCTAGAAGCAATACAACGCCTTAAAGAACAAAACATCCCTCATCGCCCTCTTGAGTTACTATTTACTGTATCAGAGGAGCGTTCTTGCTTAGGTTCAGCAAATGCCGATTACAGCAAGCTTAAAGCTAAGGAAGCCTATACTTTCGACTTAGGTGGACCAACTGGTAGTGCCTCCAATGCTGCACCCACTATTATGTCCTTTGAAATAACAGTTAATGGTAAAGCTGCTCACGCTGGAGTTTCTCCGGAATTAGGCATTCACGCCATTAAAACTGCTGCAAGTGCAGTAGCTAGGCTTCCTCTTGGCAAGCCAGAGGCTGGAATTTCTTTAAACGTCGGTAAGATATCTGGTGGTGGTGCTACAAATGTGGTTCCAGATAAATGTGTTGTAGTTGGAGAAATTAGAGGGGATGCACACGAGGCCGCCCTTGGGTACTGGGATATTGTCCAAGGTATTTTCGAAGAAGAAACTAAAAAAGTAGGAGCCACTTTTGACGCCAAGAGTAATGTAGGTGTTAAAGCCTATAATACGCCTTTTGATAGCCCTGTAATCAAACGTTTCGAAAGAGCCTGTAGCAAGGTTGGAGCTACGCCAAACATAGTTGCTACCTTAGGTGGAAGTGATCAAAACAATTATGCACTACATGGCATTGAAGGAATTGTAGTGGCTGGGTCTATGTATGATGTCCACGGCATCAATGAATATGCAAAACTTGATGAACTGGAAAAAGCCGTTGAATTATTAACAGTAATTATTTTAGATGATTAATTTGAACACAGATATTATGGCCTCTATTTATAGGAGGTAGGCAGGAAAGCCAAGGCTTACCAGATTGATACATGGACATAATTGAAGGAAGGAAATAGTATGACTGAATATACCATTGATGATGTTTCAGAAATGTTAAATGATATCGTAGATGAAATTCCTGCCGATTTCTTCAAAGAACTTAACGGCGGTGTTATTCTCATGGAGGAGTGTAAGTTTCACCCTAGTGGACATGGAGACTTATTTATTCTTGGCGAGTATCACTTTAACCGCGCCATGGGACGCTATATTTATATTTACTTCGGTTCATTTATGCGTCTTTATGGTTCTCTTCCTAAAGAACGTTTAAGAGAACGATTAAAAGACACTTTAGTTCACGAATTTACTCACCATCTTGAGTCCTTGGCGGGGGAGCGGAATTTGGAAATCCATGATAAGGTTAATATGGAAAAATATAAACGTGCCCGAGAAATTAGAAGAAGAAACAAATAGGAGGCCTTATTTTTGAATGAGATAATCAGAAAACGAAAATCTATCCGAAAATATGATTCTACTAAACTAGATAATAACATTTTAGAGGAAGTAAAAAATCAGATTGAAAAAGTTACGCCCCTTTATCCAGACATTAAGTATTCAATTGAAATTGTGGATAAAGCCAAGCGGGCTTTTGGGATTAATGCTCCTCATTACTTAGTTTTAAGAAGTGAGAAAAAGGAAGGCATGTATGAAAATATCGGTTTTATAGGCCAGCAGTTGGATCTATACTTTTCAGCCAATGGACTAGGCTCTTGTTGGGTTGGCATGGCAAAACCTGAAAGTAATCCCAAGGACTCTTTACAATATGTTATCTGCATCTCCTTTGGCAAGCCTGCTGAGCCCCTTCATCGTAACCTCTCTAGCTTTAAGCGAAAATCTTTGGAGTCTATTAGTGAAGGAAGTGATCCACGACTAGAAGGAGCACGGCTAGCCCCTAGTGGGATAAATGCCCAGGGCTGGTACTTTATTGCTGAAGGTGGTAAGATTCATAGTTACTACAAAAGACTGTCTCCATTACTAGGTAAAATGATGAGTAATTTAGCTCCTATTGATTTAGGAATTGCCCTTTATCACATTGCATCAGAAAGTGAAAGCTTTGGTTTTGTAAAGGAAAGTCATCTGCCTGAAGTAAAAGGATATCAATATGCAGGAACCGTTGTTTCTTAGTTTAATATAGCCATAAAGATTGAACTGCTAATGCAAGAAGATTGGCCTTATGTGTAACTTGAAATTACAAGAGTAACTGTCAACTAGGTTGACTTTAGATAGGAGGTATTTTATTATGAAACGTTCTGAAATTAACAAAGCAATTAAGGATATGGAGAAACTAGCTAAGGATAACGGCTTTCATCTGCCGCCTTTTTGTCATTGGACTCCTGAGGACTGGGAAGAAAAGGGCTCTGAATATGATGAGCTTAGAGATAATATGATAGGTTGGGATATTACAGATTACGGCCTTGGTGATTGGGAAAAGGTAGGATTTGCCTTAATTACCCTTAGAAATGGCAGTCAAACTGATGATAAGTACAAAAAGGTCTATGCTGAAAAGCTGCTAATGCTAAAGGAAGGGCAACATGCTCCTATGCATTATCACTGGGTAAAATCAGAAGACATTATCAACAGAGGCGGCGGGACTATTGTTATCAAGGTATATAATGCTGACGAAAATGACGAATTCGCTGATACCGACGTATTAGTAAATTCCGATGGCCGTTCCTACTATGTTCCTGCTGGATCAGATGTAGAGCTCAAACCTGGTGAAAGTATTACGTTATGGCCAAAACAATATCATGATTTTAATGTTGTGCCTGGGACTGGTGACGTTTTGTTAGGTGAGGTCTCCATGTGTAATGATGACGCTAATGACAACAAATTTTATAAACCTATAGGACGTTTCCCAAAAATAGAAGAAGACGAAGCTCCTTATAGGTTATTGTGTAACGAATATCCTAAAGCAAAAAAATAATAAATGCTATAAACGAAAGGACTTATGTAATTATGAAAATTTTTAAATCTCTTGTTAGTATTATCTTGGTATCATTACTTGTATTTAGCCTTGCAGCTTGTGGAGGCAATAATGATACTAATGATAATGAACTAACCATTGGAGTATCCAGTGCCATCTCTACTTTGGATGTAAATCAGGAGGCTGGTATTATTAACTACTATATTGCTGCAATTGTAAGTGAAGGGCTAATTGCCCTTGGAAATGATGGAGCCCCTCATCCAGGGCTTGCTTTGTCATGGGATAGTGATGACTATACTGTTTGGACCTTTGACCTTCGACCAGATGCTTACTTTTCAGATGGAACGCCTGTTACCATAGATGATATTATTTGGTCTATAGAAAGAGCTTTAGATGTTACTCAGTCTCCTGGTGTGAATATCCACTTTGGTGAGCAGGTTATTGCTGTAACAAGAATTGATGATACTACCCTTGAAATTACTTTAGCAGGACCAAACCCAAGTTTTATTTGGGCAGTCTCTAATGCTGGAGGTTTATTTGTAACTTCCAAAGCCTGGGGTGAGGAAGCAGGCTCCATTGGCTCACCTGCAGATTTGATTCTTGGAAGTGGACCTTATAAAGTTACAGAATTTGCTCCAGGTTCTCATGTAACTTTACAAGCTCAAGATAACTGGTGGGGGGGTACTCCTGAAATTAGCAACATTCGCTTTGACTTTATAACCGATGAAGCTACCCGGCTTCTAGCCTTTACCCAAGGAAGTATTGATTTTGCTCTAAATATACCTATTGATCAAAGTAATCAATGGGCAGGCGTGGATGGCGCAGAAGTTCACTTCTTTGCTGATAGATCTTACTACGGACTAACTATTGATGTAACTGTTCCACCATTTGACAATGTATATGTTAGGCAAGCTGTAGCTCATGCTGTAAACTCTCAAGGAATTGTTGATGCCATCTTAGGAGGCCATGGTACAGCTGCCACATCTATTACTCCACCAGAACAATTTTCATCTGTTATGCCCCTTGAGGAAGCAAGAGAAAGGTTGGCTGCAACCGAACATTTTAGCTTTAACATGGAACAAGCAATAGGGGCTTTCCAGCAATCAGGTGTTGAACCATTTTCAACTACCATCTTCTATCCTGACTCTTTCCAAGATGTAGGGAATGCTTCGCTTATTATTGCAGAAGCTTTAAGAGAGCTTGGTATTGATGCAACAGTTACTGAAATTCCTCTTGACCAATGGTTGTCTGAAATTGGAAATGGGGAAAATGGCATTGCTTGGATGATTTTGTTTGCCACAAGTCCTGAGCCAAGTGAAATGGTAAGATGGCTGTTAAGCGGCGGTGGTCCTGGTACTAATCCGGCTAACTTTGAAGATGAAGTAATTGCTAATTTAATTACATCAGTTGCTGCCCAATCTGCTGTTGATGGAATTGATGAACTACTAGAGGCTCACTCATTAGCCCAAGAGCAAGTTCTTTACATACCTGTATGGTGGGGACAAGCTGCCATTGCTTGGGGTGAAAGAATTGATGTTATTGATTTTAATTCATACACTATGCTATCCCAAAACTGGGTACAAAACTTCTCCTTCAAATAGGACAATAAACCAGGTCTGCATCACTGGGATTTTTAACTTTCCAATGATGTGTGGTTAACGTTATCCAAGAGCTTGCTCTCTTATTCCTTGGACCCATCAGGCATCCTTTATCGCCAGCTATGGAGGCCGAGATATTAGTGGAGGTTAGCTATCGGACAAAAAAACAGGTGATTATATTTGGAAAAACTGAGATTTATTTTAAAGAGATTAGGTAGTTTTATTATAACATTAGTGGTGTTGTCCTTTGTTATCTTCTCATTGCTATTTTTAGCACCAGGAGACCCTGCCCGTAATCTAGTGGGAACAAGAGCGGCAACACCTGAATTGTTAGAAGCAATACGAGCACAGCATAATCTAGATGAACCGTTTTTGGTTCAGTTTGCTTTTTGGGTAAACGGGGCAGTTCGTCTGGATTTTGGCACCTCAATAAGAACTGGAAGTGATGTAATACAGTACATCACTCCTTTTGCGTCATTGACATTTCAGCTAGTGGGTTTATCCCTGCTATTTTCTATTGTCTTTGGAATATTTTTGGGGATTGTTGCTGCCAAAAGCAAAGGCAAGTTTAGGGATAGTTTAATAAACGTTATGGCTTTAGTAGGAACCAGTGCCCCAGCATTTGCTGTTGGACTGTTGCTACTTTATTTGCTTGCCTTTAAGCTAGGGCTGTTCCCTGTGTTTGGCTCAGGGACTCTAGCCCACTTAATTTTGCCGGCAATTACATTGTCCTTTGGAATTTGCGCTTCAATTATCAAGATAACCAGGCAATCTATGCTAAAAGAAATTAACACTGACTACACTACTTTTATGAGAGCTCGCTCCCTTTCTCCTAAGAAAATAACTCTTGCTCAACTTAAAAATGCTTCTCCCACTGTACTTACTAGTAGTGGCTTAGTTCTTGCCAACTTGTTTGGTGGCACCATCTTGGTAGAAACCGTTTTTTCCTTACCAGGATTAGGAGGTTTATTGGCTTCCTCCGTTACTTTTAGAGATGTTCCTGTAGTTCAGTTTATTGCCTTAATGATGGCTACAATAATCTGCCTTACATCTGCTTTGGTGGACATCGCGGTTTATCTACTGAATCCAAATGCCGTTAAAACCACTGATCTTAACCTAGACATGCACAATGCTAATAATGTAGGGAGGGCTTCAAAATGAAAAAGTCCATTGTAGATACCTCTCCTACTACCAATAAATCATCGATTCTTAAAAGAATTGCAGCATTGTTCTTCTCTAAGTTAAGAAGCTTAACTATAGGAGTTATCTTGTCTGGGATTTTCCTTTCTATTATACTATTATGGCTACTATTGCCTAACCTTTTTGCTCCAGATGCTCTTTTGCATAACCTTGATAACACCGGCGCTCCTGCAGGCTCACCAGGACATTTACTTGGCACTGATGTCCTTGGCCGAGATGTCCTTTCTCTGTTAATTGCTGGAACTAGAAGTGCCATGATTGGTCCTATAGCCATAGCAGTAGGATCTCTTATTATTGGTTTGGTTTTTGGCAATATTGCTGGATGGTACGGACACTGGCCAGATAGAATAATTTCTGCCTATGCAGACCTGACTCTTTCAATGCCAGCAATGCTACTTGCTATTGCAGCTGCTGGAATTATCGGTGGTGGTTATTGGGTAAGCGTGGTTGTTATGATTATTTTATATTCACCAGCAGATATTCGTTTAGTTCGTGCTGCAGTTATTCAGCAAAAAAGCAAGCCTTATATCGAGTCTGCTCTTTTAATGAGGCTCTCCTCCCCTTACATTATTGCAAAACACATATTTCCTAATATCTATAAAATTGTTTTTGTTAACTTCTTTTTAAATATTGCCTATGGCCTAGTATCCATGTCCTCATTGTCATTTCTTGGACTTGGAGTGGGACCAGGAGATGCTGATTGGGGACGACAGTTAGCTGATGGCAGGCAATATCTGTTTACAAATCCAGCATTATCAATTGGAGCAGGGTTGTTGATTATTTTTACAGCAGTTTCTATTAATGTAATTGGTAGCTATATCATGGATAGTAGGGATGAATGACAAAGTTATAGGGATAAGTGACAAAGTTATAGGGATAAGTGACAAAGTTACAGGGATGAACGATAACGTTATAGGGTTAAATGAGGGTAACTATGAAACATAACACGACTATTACAATTGATATAGAGAATCTAAAGGTTAATATCCAAGGCCAAGAGATACTAAAGGGTGAAACTTTTCACCTTTCCAAGAATGAGGTTGTTGGAATTGTTGGGGAGTCTGGAAGCGGAAAAACCATGTTTGTCCGCTCTTTAGTAGGCCTCCTTCCTGTGGAAGCCCACCCTAGTGGAGTATATAAAATTGATGGCAAGGATTTTTCTTTAAATGCCAAAGAAAAGGAATGGCAAAAAGTACGAGGGAGCCAAATCGGAATTGTTATGCAAGATCCTTTTACAGCTTTAAATCCTTCCGAAAAATGTGGAAAACAGATTTTATCAGGAGTACCTAAGGGAAAAAGAAAAGACTTTAGCGTTGACTCTGCTTTAGCGGAAGTTGGGTTGCCTTCGGATATTGCTAATCGTTATCCTTACCAGCTATCAGGAGGCCAGCGTCAAAGGGTGGTTATTGCTGCTGCCCTTGCTACTAAACCTCGCTTACTAATTGCTGATGAAGCAACTACAGCTCTTGATGTTATTACCCAAGAAGAAATTCTTGATTTGATTTTTAAAATACGAGCTAATAAAAGTATGCCTCTAATACTAATCACCCATAACATTATGCTAGCTAAGCAAAGGACTCATCGAATTTTTGTAATGGACAAGGGAGACATTGTGGAGTCTGGCAATACTGCCTGGGTTCTTGCTAATCCACAGAATGAAAAAACCAAAGCCTTGTTAGATGCCAACCGCTTTTTACACGATTCACCTTACGCCAGTGGAGCCACTAAAGAAAAAGTCATTTTGTGTGGACAGCAGCTTTCAAAAAGTTTTGGAGACACCAAAGCCTTGGACGATGTAAATATAATTGTTGATGTTGGAGAATGTGTGGGAATTGTTGGCCAATCAGGAAGCGGCAAAACCACTTTAGGCAGATGTGTTGTGGGCTTGCTTAAGCCTGATTTTGGCAGGGTAAACTACTTTGGCAGTAATCCACCTCAAATGGTTTTCCAGGATCCTTACAGTACCTTAAATCCAGCTCATTCAATCCGATTTATTTTAGAAGAGGCTCTTATGGCTGCTAATCGCCCTAAGGCTGAATTAGAGGAACTCCTTTATCTTACCGAAATCTCCAGTGAGCTACTAAACAGAAAACCTCATGGCTTATCAGGTGGACAGCGCCAAAGAGTTGCTATTGCTAGAGCACTAGCACCAAGACCTGAGCTAATAGTTTTTGATGAGTCGGTTTCGGCTTTAGATGTTAAAGTGCAAAACCAAATCCTTAGTATGATACAAAAGCTAAGATTAGAAAGAAATTTGGCCATATTGTTTATTACCCATGACTTAAGTGTTCTAAGAATGATAGCCAGCCGTGTTTATGTTATGAATAATGCTAAAATCGTTGAACATGGTTTTACAAAAGATATTTTCGAGTCTGCTAAAGATGAGTATACAAAGCGCTTAATAGTAGCTTCAAAATTCACCCATGACTAATTGGTTTTGCTTTTGCTTTCTAAATAGAACTTCTTTTGCTAATTTCTTGTCATAAATTGTAGTAAAATCATCCATTTTGTAAAAGTAAAATGCAGATGAATACATATTCAGTATATATGTAATTTTTCATTGCTTTTTAAAGAAAAATTTGATATCATACACCTAAACGAAAACGGCACAGAGCAGTCATACTGCTCTAAAAAATTACCGTGGAGGAGAATGTCATATGGAAGCTAAGAAAAACAGTACTGCTGAATTTAAGGTTGCATTTATAACAGGTGCAACTATATTCATCATGGGGTACATGAATGCACTTGCACTGCATACCGAGCAGCTAAGCAAAATGGTAACACCGCAAACAGGTAATATTGTCTGGCTAGGAGTATATCCCGTATTTGGCCAATGGGGACCTTGGCTTTCGGCCTGGTTGTTATTCTTTGGATTTGTTTTTGGTTGTGGATTCGCTATTATGTATCAAAACAAACTAAAAAACAAAACAAATCAATTTTTCTTTAATTGGCTACTTTTTGCAATTCCAGCCGCTATTTATCCATTTTTAATACCATTTATTAACTCACAAATAGCATTTTTATTAATGGGTCTATCAGCTGGTTTTGGTGTTGGTTTCTTTAGAAGAATGTATCACTTAGATCAAATTAACAACGCCATGGCAACAGGTAGTGTTCGCTTTATCGGTGTTTACTTTGCAGAAGCATTCTTAAAGAAGAACAAAAAGGAAGTCTTTACTTTTGTCATATTCGTAATCTGTGTGCTTTTATTTGCATTAGGCGGAACTGCTTGGGCTATAGCTGCAAACATTGACATGGCAAGTGGAGCGGCATTTAGAATTGAAGAAGGTAGAAATGCAATCAATACTAGTACACTTTCTGTTACAAATATAGTATTAGTGGTATCTTGTATCATCCCAATGTTCTTTGCACCAAAGCATGAAAGTAGTGAGTAGCGACAGGCTTTTAGAAGCTCGCTAGTTCAATGAGTAGCGACGTTAAATCACCTCAAATGTGAACAAATTGTGAAGATTGTAAAAAAATAACTACAGATTCTTGTAAATTGACATGATTGATGTTAAAATTTAACGTATCTTTTACAATTGTTGTAAGCAGAAGCTCCATTCATTGGGAGTATTAACCATGTATTTTTATGACAATTGAAATAATTGTCTAAAATAAAACCAAATTCTTAAGGAGGAAAAGTAATGAAATATCAAGATCCAGCAGTAAAAGTAGAAACCGCAGAAGAGGCACTAGCACTTCTAAAAGAGGGAAATGCAAGATTTGTAGCTAATAATCTAGTTCCAACTGATTACAAAGAAGCTCTTGAAAAAACAGGTACACAACAAAGTCCATTCGCATCTATCTTAACATGCGCAGACAGCCGTTGTTCTCCAGAGATTTATTTTGACCAAGGAATCGGAAACATTTTCGTAGTTAGAAACGCTGGAAACTTTGCTGACAGAGAAGCTACAGGTTCTTTCCAGTTTGCTGCAGCAGTTCTAGGTTCTAAAGTAATCGTAGTAGTTGGCCACACAGAGTGTGGTGCTGTATTTAATGCACATGGCGGAACTCAAACAGGAATTCCTGAGTTACAAGGTATTCTTGATGACATCGCTGATGTTGTAAAACCAGTTGATACAAAAGAAAATGCAGTTGCAGTTAACGTAGCAGCTCAAGTTGAAGCTCTTAAAGCTAATCCAGCTATCGCAGGCACAGGCGTTCCTGTAGTTGGTGCAGAGTATAACGTAGCTACTGGCGTTGTTACTTGGTTATAAGATTTAACTAAGTGCAACAAGATTTAATTGATTTTCGATGGGAGACCCTTTGTGGTCTCCCATTTTGTATTCAAGCACGCCTTGGTGTACTTGGGCGAGATTTGTTACCCACCAACTACGCTACCCCTTAGAGGAGGGAGGCATCTCATTCTCTGTGATATGTATTCGCTGTTGACATACCTTCACAAATACCCTTATAATGTGATAATACGTAGATTGGGGCGTGCCTGAATCTAATCTAGAAAGGGGTATTTATGCAAATTTTATTATTAACAGCATTAGCTGGCGTTGCAGGAATGGGGCTTGGTGCCACCATTTCAGCTTTGTTTGGAAATATCTCTTCAAGGGTCATGTGCTGGCTTCTTAGTTTTGCTGGAGGAGTAATGATAAGTGTTGTGGCTTTTAAGATGGTTCCTAAAGGTATTGAACTGGCAGGAATCTCTGTTACTACTTTCGGTCTTGCCTTTGGGGTGGCTGCAGTAGCAGGCTTAAACCATCTGTTTCATAAATCCACTAATAAGAAAGGCGAAGCCACACACGCCCATGATTCGGAACAGTCCATGTGCTCTCACACAGATCACGCCAAACAACTTGTGTGTAGCCCTGCTCTTATGCGGTCAGGCATTGTGCTCTTAGTCGCTCTTTCATTGCACAAATTACCTGAAGGGATTGCCATTGGCGCTGCAGGAACACACTATTTGGCCTTTGGAGTAATCTTAGCCGTTTCTGCCATGCTTCACTGTCTTCCAGAGGGAATGGCTATTGCAGCTCCCTTAATATGTGGAGGCATGTCAAAAAAGAAGGCTGTGGCTATAACCGCCTTGGGAGGGCTTCCAACAGTTTTCGGTGGGGTGATTGGCATGCTTATAGGCGGCATCTCAGACTTTGCCCTTGCCCTGGCACTTACTATTGCTGGTGGAACAATGCTCTATGTGGTATTGGGAGAAATTATCCCTCAATCATTAAGTTTAATCAAAAGTCGCCTTACTACCTATATGGCCATTCTGGGTATTTTAGTAGGTTTGGTAATGACATTTGCTTTTGCAAGTCCAATTTGCCCCCATGATCATGGCGGTTGCCACTCTAATCATCATGGGACCCATATTTGTGGCCACCCCCATCATGAAGACGATGATTGCCATTATCTTCATTGCCATGACCATGATGATTGCAGTCACCACTGTGAAGACGACTATTGTGACCATCCATAAATATCAAAAAAGCAGATACTAATAACCAATTTTATTTGGGAATTAATATCTGCTTTTCTATAACTGAGAAGGATATTGTACCCCTCCTCAGTGAAGTTTGTTGCCCACCCCCTACGCTACCCCTTAGAGGAGGGAGACATCTAATTCTCGGTTATAACACTTTGCGGGCTCCATCTCCTATTTCCACTATATAAAAGTCAGCATCAAGTCCCGTCTTCTTTTTATATCCTTCTCCAACTATCTTAGTGAAATCATCTACAACATTATTCTTAACAATGCTAACAGTACAGCCACCAAAGCCGCCACCCGTAATTCTAGAGCCAATCACCCCAGGGATTCCCCATGCTAAGTCCACCAATACATCTACTTCATCACAAGAAACTTGATAGTCATCCCTAAGAGATACATGAGACTGATTCATTAATAGTCCAAAGGTGTCAATATCCCCTGCCTTTAATGCTTCAACTGCCTTAATGGTTCGCTGGTTTTCATAAACTGCATGCTTGGCACGATTTTCTTTAACTGGATCTCCAATAACCCCTTTATGCTTTTCAAAAGTATCTATGTCTAGTTCTCCTAAGGATTCGATATCTAGTTCTTTTTGAAGTAATGCTAAAGCCTCATTGCATTCCCGCCTCCGGGTGTTGTACTCAGAGTCTACCAATTTATGTTTTACATTGCTATTAGTAATAACTATTTTTGAATCTTTAAGCTTAATAGGAGCATATTCATAACTTAAATCACTAGTATCTAAGAATATAGCGTGATCTTTTTTCCCCATGGCAATTGTAAATTGATCCATAATACCACAATTGCAACCACAGAAATTATTCTCTGCATACTGTCCAAATAATGCCAAATCAATCATTGTTAACTGGTCAATGCCATAAAGGTCTTTTATAATCAACCCTGTTAGCACTTCAATTGATGCTGATGATGATAATCCTGCACCATTAGGAATGTCTCCCCAAATAACCATATCAAAGCCAGTTTCTATTGGGTAACCCTTTTCAAAAAAGGTCCACACTACTCCCAAAGGATAGTTACCCCACCCGTAGCTCTTTTTATTTGTAAGGTCATCCAAAGAGGTTTCAACAACACCAAACCCTTCTATATTCAAGGAATAGAAGTTCATTTTTCTGTCACTTCGTGCCCTAGCAATCCCATGTGTTCCTAGGGTCAAAGCACAAGGAAAAACGTGACCTCCATTATAGTCCGTATGCTCACCTATTAAATTAACTCGCCCTGGGGCAAAATAGTAACTTGTGCCCTGGGAATCTCCAAATAACTCTGCAAATTTTGCAAGTAGCTTATCTTTCAATTTTAATATCCTCCTTAGTATGGTTGATTGTTAGATAGTTGTTTTATCTTTTTGTAAAGAGATGCTACAGGTAGTCCCATTACATTGTAGTATTCCCCTTCAATTCCCTTAACAAAAACAGCAAATCTGCCTTGGATTCCATATCCGCCTGCCTTATCAAAGGGGTCTCCTGTCTTAATATAGTCTTTTATTTCTTCATCACTAATTGAATCGATATGCACCTTTGTCTTAGCTGTAAAGTTAAATACTTCTTTCTTAAAGCCGTTAGCCCCACATGCTTGTTCCTCTTTCTCTGCTTTTTCTTCTAGCTTGTCGCCCTTATGATTCTTACACCTATCTGCAACATAGTTTAATAGTGCCACTCCTGTGTACACATAGTGACTCCGCCCTTGTAAATTACGTAGCATCTCCAAAGCTTCTTCTTGGTCCCCAGGTTTTTCGATAATTTTGTTATCCATAACTACAATGGTATCTGCCCCAATTATCAAAAAGTCTTTGTGGTATTTGCTTTCAATTATTTTAGCTACATATTCCGCCTTCATTAAAGCTAGTTCTTTTACAATGTCTTCTGGCTGGGTGCTTTTGTAGTTTTCTTCTTGGTTTCCAGAAATCACCTCAAACTCGACGCCTATCATTTCCAATAATTCTTTTCGGCGTGGCGAGCCTGAAGCCAGAATTACTCGTTTATTTAGTTCCATATGCCTACACATATCTCCTTTTTATTTTCAAGCACACCTTGGCATTCCTGCCCAAAATCCACCCAATCGTTACGCAGTGCTCCAGCTCTGCTGATACTTGCAAGTGCAATTCTCGGTTATATCAATGATTCGTATATCTCTTTAAATTCCTTTTCAACTTCGGAAAACTCCAAAAAATCAAATACCGGACTGCTTTTTAGCTCTGGCATCACCTTTGGTTTATCTCTTTTCATAATGGCAATCAACTCCCATACCAAAACATCATCATCGATTTTTTGAATGGTGCCTTCCTCTTCTTTTGTTAGCTCTTCTCCTAAGAATTTTCTATATACTGTTGCTTGAAAATTGTCTTCTATTTCTAAATATCTAGGAAGATGCTTCTTGACAGGTCTGGTTATATCAGAAACGTAGGCTTCACTTCCATCATGCATTAAACATGCCAATTGAATTCGGTTTGAATAACCTCTAGCTCTTGCCTCTTTGGCACAGTTTACACAGTGTTGTGCCACTGAATAAAAGTGTTCAATATGGCCACTTCCACGGCACAAAAGAGATAATGCGTGGGAAATATCTTTGATGTTTATTTGTTCCTCTCTTGGATTTAGTGGATCGATCTTCTCGCCACTGTAAGTAGTAATGTAGTTATGCATTAAAAATTCCTCCTTTGTTTAAGTACGCCTCGCCACCTACAAAGGTGGGAGTCATCTCACACTGTGATAAAGCATTTCGCAGTGTTCTTGATTATCTTCCATATAATTATCCGAAACCCTTGTAAAACCTGCCTCTTCGTAAAATTGCTCCAGGTAGGTTTGAGCTGAGATTCTAATTTCACATTCTCCCAAATCCTCTTTCACAAAATCAATTGCTTTTTGGACTAAAATACCACCGTACCCTTTTTTGCGGTATTTTACTCTTGTGATAACCCGTCCAAAAGAAACTTCTGGGAATCTTACACCTTTTGGCAATATTCTTAGATAGCTAATAACCTCTCCATTGTCTTCCAAAAACAAGTGATAAGCCAATTTATCGTATGCATCAATATCTTCATAGATACACTCTTGCTCAACTATAAAAACCTCTTGCCTTGCTTTTAAGATATCATGCATTTCAACTGCTGTTAATTCATTAAGTTTTTTTATTTTCCACTCCATTAAAACCCTCTCAATCACATGCTGTCATATTCATGTGCAAATCAGCGCCTATGCCCGTTAGGGTACCATCCAACCATGATATCTTTATAACCAAGCATTTTGCACCAGGCTAATTAAGCCATACCCAAAAAGGACAACTGGAATCAGTTTAGGGGCTACCCCTAACAACGAAGCCCCAATATACTTTAAGAAAGGAAGGTTCATGGCTCCACACAGCATACTAAAAGGATCGAAATGCACAGGGGACAGTCTACCCAAAGAACACAAAGCTGTCACATTATCCTTTCTTTTCTCAACAAAGGCTTCTAGCTTAGGGTTCTTTTTAAATAGCTTTTCTGCTCCTTCTTGCCCCAGCTTTTTGCCACCTATGTAACCAATAGACATAGACACAATAACCCCTGAAAAGGAAACAAGAATAGCCATTACAGGTGGAAATATTGCCGCAGCTGCCAAGTACAATAAGTTCATTGGCACAAAGATAGTAATTGTTTTTAATGCAAATAGCAAAAGAAATACCAAAATAGCTAGAGGGACGTGGCTTGGTATGTGAGCTAATATATCCTCTACAGTCATTCCTCTGGAAAGAAGTAGCACTAGTACTAGTACTATTCCTACCCCAACAGTTAGAAGGATGATTAACTTGCCCGTATTTCTATTACCATTTTCATTTCCATTTTTCGCAAAACTATTTGTTTGGAACATATCTTACCCTTTCGTACTTTTGCAAAAGCAACTCATCATTTCTATTGTAACAAAAAGAGCATCTTCCGTAAAGAAAATGCTCTCGTGTTTTTATTAAATTAGACTTACACAAACATTTTGATTAACGCTTGCTAAATTGTGGTGCACGACGAGCAGCTTTAAGACCATACTTCTTACGCTCTTTCATCCGTGGATCACGAGTTAAGTATCCTGCAGATTTTAAAGTTGGTCTAAATTCTGGATCTGCTTGAAGCAATGCTCTAGCCACGCCATGGCGAATTGCTCCAGCTTGGCCTGTATAACCACCACCGTGAACATTTACTAGTACATCAAACTTGTCCAAGGTGCTTGTTGCAACAAGAGGCTGACGAACTACAACTTTAAGGGTTTCTAAACCTAAGTAATCATCAATATCTCTTTTGTTTATTGTTATTTTACCTGTCCCTGGTACAAGATAAACTCTTGCAATGGACTTTTTTCTTCTTCCGGTTCCGTAATATTTTACACTAGCCACTATATTTTCCTCCTTTTAACCTTTACTAAAACGTAAGAACTTCTGGCTGTTGAGCCTGTTGCTTGTGCTTTGGCCCTGCATACACATGAAGCTTTTTATACATGCTTCTTCCTAAAGGTCCTTTTGGAAGCATTCCCTTAACAGCTAATTCCATTACTCTTTCTGGCTTCTTAGCTAGCATTTCAGCTAAGGTTGTTTCCTTTAAGCCTCCTGGAAATCCTGAGTGCCTATAATAAACTTTTTGGTCTAATTTCTTACCAGAAACTTTTATTTTTTCAGCATTTACAACAATAACATAATCGCCTATATCTACATGAGGCGTATACTCTGGCTTATGCTTGCCTCTAAGAACTTTTGCAATCTCAGATGCTAGACGACCCAAAGTACAACCTTCGGCGTCAACCACATACCATTTTCTTTCAATCTTGCCTGAACTGGCCATATAAGTTTTCATGGTGTTCCTCCTAACAAATAGTTAACATGTATATATGAAATCAATACACTCCGGGGCTTGGCTTGCATTGTTTCTCCTTTTGTCACGCCTATCAATTATATTCCTTTGATACTCAAATGTCAACTGTTTTTTGTTTTTCTCCACTACATGAAATATTCGTCAATTGTCATTCTTTATTTTAGTTGTTTTTGCCGTGGCTAAAGGTGGTAAGTGGGCTTAAAGCTTCTAAAGATTTAAAATTTGTGTAATCTAGTTAATGATGTTACAATAAGGTAATTATAGTTGCCACCAAATGCGGCTATTAACAATAATATATTTGCAAAAAATAGTGTAGGGAGAGCCATTTTATGCGAGAGAATTTCAACAACAATCTACAAGGTATAATTTCCAACATTGAGGAAGTAATTATCGGTAAAAGAGAAACTATCGAACTAGCTTTATGTGCATTCTTATGCAAAGGCCATGTTCTAATAGAGGATATGCCTGGAGTTGGTAAAACAAGTTTAGTTTCGGCAATTGCCAAGTCCTTTGACTGTTCTTTTCGAAGAATCCAATTTACACCAGATATATTGCCATCTGATATAACTGGATTTTCCATGTACAATCAAAAAACAGGGGAGTTTGAATATCAGCAAGGTAGCATTATGGCACAAATTATTTTGGCCGACGAAATAAATCGAACCTCACCTAAGACCCAGTCCAGCCTTTTAGAAGTAATGGAAGAAAACCAAGTCACTGTTGACGGTCAAACTTACCTAGTCCCTCAACCTTTTATTGTCTTTGCCACCCAAAATCCTATTGAGTATATTGGCACATATCCTCTTCCTGAGGCCCAACTTGACCGCTTTTTCATGCGCATATCTTTGGGTTATCCTACTCCTCCAGAGGAAAGTCGGATGTTGGAGCGATTCAGAGGCAAGGATCCTTTGGAAACTCTCCAATCAGTTTCTGATGCCCACACTTTACTAAAAATGCAAGATCTTATCCACGAAGTACACGTGGATGCGGATATAAATAAATACATCGTTCGGCTGGTTCAAAAAACAAGATCTCATCCTCATGTGGCTCTTGGCGGCAGCCCCCGAGCAACTCTTTGCTTATTCAGGGCAGCTCAAGCCTGGGCTCTATGCAATGCAAGGACATATGTTGTCCCTGATGATGTTCTTAAAATGGCAGCACCTACTCTTGAGCATCGCCTTGTGCTTAATAAGGAAGCTAGGTTCAAAAATGTAACAGCAGCTGAAATCATCAAGGACATCATTGCAAATACTAAAATACCTAAGTAATTCAATCAGGCAGGCCTTGGCTTTCTACCCAATTACTGTGGAAAAAAGTGGAATTTGATACATACCAATCCATAGCTAAAAAGGAGTATGTTATGACTAAAAATCGCATAGCCTATGGAATTGTTCTTGTGGTTTTGCTTTTGTTTTTGTTTTTATATGAAGGTCGTATGACATATACGGCGGTTTATGCTGCTTTGATTTTGCCCCTTATATCATTAGCTCTCGCTTTATTTACAAAACGCCGCTTTTTAATTTCCGAAAAACTTAGTAATGATTATATTGCAAAGGGTGAAATTACTACTTTCACAGGGATTATTCAAAATTCCTTTTTTTTACCTTGTGCTTCCGCCAATATTACCTTTAAGGCAGATGATTTTGGTTTAGCAATGGCATCTAAAGACATGTCTATTCGGATTAAAGCTTTTGGGACTCGTAAACTGGAATTTAAAATTACAGGTGTTTACAGGGGTATTTATGATGTTGGAATTAGGGACATTACAATTTATGATTTCTTAGGTTTATTTGAATTTAAGCAAGAACATCCTAATAAACTTATGCTGGTAGTGACTCCTAGGGTCCTTCCTATTACCACCTTGTCTTTAGATTCAGTTGTTCAAGACGCAATCCTTTCAAAAAACTATAAACAAGGTGAGGACTATAACATTGTTTCAGAGCTTAGAAAATACCAACCCACCGATGGCTACAAAAAAGTCCATTGGAAGGTCAGTGCAAAGCGAAATGAATTAATTAGTAAAAACTTTCAGGAAACCGAAAAATGCACTACTATGTTTTTTATAAACAACTCCAAACTACTTACCAAAAGTGATTATGCTAGGCAAAAAGCCATTGTTGGGGAAGACGCTCTTATGGAAGCTGTAGTTTCCATAATGTTCCATTGTCATGGCTTTGGCCACCCTATTTCCCTACAATATTTAGGTAGCTTACAAGAATATTTTTCCGCAGACTTTAATCAACTATATAAAGAAGCTTCTATGATTCCTTTTGGTACAGGAGGTGGTTTTGAGGTCTTACTAGATAGTTACCTTAAGCAAAATAAAGACCCTATGAACCTCTATATTTTCACTCAGAAAATGAACGAAAGTATTCTCTCCACCCTAAAGCTTCTTAGTATATCTGGTAACCATGTAGTGCTTTTCTTGTTTAATAAAGTAAAGGATGGTTTTATTAGAGAGTTAGAGTCACAAAATATATTGTGTATCTATTTTGAAGAAATTGCACAACCAACAGAGGAGTTGGGAGACTAGCATGCCACGTAGATTCGGATGTCAAAAGGGTGGCTGGCGGCAACGCTTTTGACATCCGAATTCTAATCAGAGAAGGAATATAATAAATCTAGAAAGGATAAAACGGAACAAAGAGTGAATAGCTGTGAAAAAGATTAAGAAGAAAGTATTCGAAAAACCCACTGAAGAACAAAATAGCCTTAAACTTAGCTTTAGCTTTTTTATAATAGTTGGAGTTTTGTTGTCTTGGAGTTTGGTTTCTGCCATTATTAGCACTACGGAATTCCAAAATAACCACTTGGCCATTTTCACCCGAGTTCTTTTTGTTGTTGTTATTTTTACAATCATCTTTTCCCACAAATATCTTCTTGGAGCTGGTGTAATCCTACTGCTATCTTTCGCTCTCTTTACCTTTTCAGGGTTCAATTCATTAAGAGGTGAATATTCCTTTCAGGAGTTTTTTGCCTATGGGCTTCCCATTCTTCCTGATGAGCCTAGTCTTGCCACCAGATTTGCCCATTTACTAAGTATGACTTTTCGTTATATTATAGGCATCGAAAGGCACACTTTATTATTTGAAAATGTAACCATTTGGGTAATAACTCTTGTTGTTAGCTTACTAATTGTAATATTTTGCTATTTTCGATTTTATTTTTGGATATTGTTTGCAGGCTCGGCTGTAGGATTTGCTGTTCTTATTTCATCACCTTACTTCAGCCATCCTTGGTCATTTTTCGTTTATATTTTTTGTATTTTAGCCCTTCTTGCTAAACTTTTACACCATCGTAATATTGATGGCTCTACTAAGGCAACTTCTCCCTTCTCAAAATACATTATGCCTGTAGTTGCTTTTTGTTTAATGCCAGCATTCGTAATTCCTGCCCCTCAAACAGGATTCATTGACGATGGTGCCCTGTCTCGTTCTTTTAATGCAATAAACGATATGTTTTATAATATGACCCAACAAAGAACCTTTTCTCTTAGACAGGTTGGTTTTAGCGGAACAGGAGGGCGACTTGGAGGGGCTGTCACTCTCAATCATAACCTATTTATGCGAATAAGAATTGATGATGGAAATCTTAATTATCAGATGCCTATCTACATAACTGGAGCTACATCCGATACTTACACAGGGTATTCTTGGGAAAATGTCCATGTTTATTTTTCACCTGTTGACTTTGATTCCATTTATCAAAACATGGAGCTTTTTGAGCGGGCAACTGAGATTGCTACTGTTGAGTCTCCTTGGCTTACTGTATTTGTCAACAATATAGCCGAGCAAATTCCCCTTATGTATTATAATCTTACTGATGATGATTACATTATGATAACCTCTGAAGAATCCTTAAATGCATACTATGTAGCAATGTCTGCGGCCATACATGGCGAATATTTGTCTGACCATATTGACGGGGATACAATGATAGGTTCATACCTCCAACTCCTTGAAGCTATAGACTCCATGACGGACCAGCTTGAAGAAACAGGGCGGGCGGAAGTCGCTGATATAGCATACAGAGATGCATCTTTCTCTGTTGGAGCTGTTACTGGAGACGTTGGTGGTGTTAGGACACAACTTCATTTCTTCGGACTTGCCCATGGAGGTCAAATCGTGCGCTCATATACCGAAGAGGGAATTGGCTATAGGATGAGCGGCTTTGTTCATGGCCGAGCTAATGAACCAGTTGATGTACGCTGGTCTGCCAATACCGCGTTTACCACCTTAGAAATTGATGTGTTAAACACTCGCCCAACTGCGGTTTTCCATACAGGTATTGTCCAAGATGTTTTTGCTCAAAATGCCGAGGTGGCCTTTTTAAGGGATAGAGATGGCAGATTCCAAGGAGCCTCACAACTTCCAAGACAAACTCGCTACAGCGTTTTATATAGTTCTCATAATCATTTTCCTTCATCCTATTTTGACTTTGATAGAGACGTACTTTTATTGACATCATTGCCAAGGCCCATATTTTCATATCCTGGGATTTTACAAGATAACTTCCAGCCTTTTAACACTGTTATTTCTTACATGGGGCATGATTTTTTGACCATCACTTTGTCCATAAACGACATGGATGTGTGCTTTTTGGAGCTGTTTAATAACTATCTAATTCCTCGAGCCGGAAGAATTCATGAAGTTTATACTTCCCTACCAGAGGATTTTCCAACTAGAGTTGCTGAACTTGCGCGGACAGTAACGGCTGATGCTACAAATAATTATGAGCGGATGCGATTGTTAGAAGAATACCTGAGCCAAAACTATTCCTATACCTTATCAACGGTTAGGCCTCCTGCTGATATGGATTTTGTGGAGCATTTCCTTTTCGAAACAGGGCAAGGATATTGTGTTTACTTTGCAACAGCCTTTGTTACAATGGCACGTAGTCTTGATGTGCCTGCCCGCTATGTTGAAGGATTTCTTGTGAGAGGCACTCCTAATGATAATGGTTTTATTAATGTTTACAATAGTATGGGCCATGCTTGGCCAGAAGTGTACTTTGAAGGTTATGGATGGCGTCGCTTTGAACCTACTCCTGCTTCAGGATTACCTCAATTTAACCCACCTCCAGAAGGAGGAGCTGCCCAGGGTGGTGATATACCAGATTGGGCTAATGAATTTGATAATATGCACAATGGTGCTGCCCCTACTCCAACGCACCCTACCAACGGTGGAACACCACAAGCTGTTGATGCTGACACGGAATCTTTTTCTATCTCCATCAGGGCTTTCACACTATTTAGCCTTGGCATAATCCTTGCCCTATTAATTGCTCGGATAATCTTTCTTCAAGGAAAAATGCTTCCTAGAAGAAAATGGCATCCTGCTGCTGCCATCCACTTTTATAGAATCACATTGTCCTACCTTAAGCATTTTGGTTTTGAAATTGGGGAAAACGAAACTGTGTTTCAATTTGCTGATCGAGTTTTTGAGGATTCTCATTTAATTTCAGTTGGTAACATTGATTCCGATTTACAGGATTTAAGAAAGGCAACCCTAATTTTCGCTAAAGCAAGATATAGTAATGAAGATGTTAGCAAAAAAGAAGTGATACTTGTTAGAAAAGTATCACGTAGTTTAGATGCTAAATTGAAAATTAAAATGGGAAGATGGAAATACCTCTTACACCGATATATTATCGGATTTGGTGTTAAAAGGCCGGACACCGACCCATCCAAATCCAAGCACATTAGATTAGGTAGATTACACCGTAGTTCTTCTTAAGTTCGATTCAAACATACGATTATAACCTAGCCATTCATCTCCTGGTTTTTCCGAATATATTTCTGTCAAAGCTTGTATCTTTGAATCAGCATTATCTGCCAAATGTAAAACCATAGCTTCCACCAAAGCAGGCTTTTTAGGAGAACCGAATTCTAATTCCCCGTGGTGAGAAATAACACAATGCTTTAGCTGATTTGCCAAGGTTTCTGGAAAGTCAGGAATAGTTGCCATTGCCTCATTTATCATTTCTACCCCAATTACTATATGACCAACTAACTTTCCAGCGTCAGTATAATCATTTTCTGGAAAGTCGGATAACTCTCTTACCTTTCCAATGTCATGAAATAATGCCGCCGCATATAAAAGGCTTCTATTGATAATAGGATAATTGTCCGCAAAAAACTCACACAATCTTAGTACACTTAAGGAGTGCTCAAGCAAGCCACCACTAAAACTATGATGGACAGCTTTGGCCGCAGAATTACTCTTAAAAGTTTCTATAAATTCTTCATTATCTAGATAGAAAAACTCAACAACCTTTCGAAGCTTTTCGTTTTCAATATTGCTAATATAATCACATAAACGACTATACATATCTTCAACATTTTTCTCAGTAGTAGGTAGGTAATCTCCTAAAACATAATCCGTATCCATGGCTTTACGGATTTGCTTTATGTTTAACTGCAAGTTATTGTTGTAGCTAACTACATCACCAACTATTTCGATAAAATCTGATTCATCATAGTCTGCAATTCCTTGTGAATTGGGATCCCATACTTTCCCATCTAAGGTTCCTGTTTTATCTTGTAAAATCAAATTGTCATATGGCTTACCATTGCGAGTTTCGGCCGACCGTTTTCCTTTACATAAATATATCTCTCTTACACTATCGCCTTCTTTCAAAGTATTAATATATTTCATTAAGAATTTTTCCTTCCCAGTTATTCCCTGCTTCTGATGATTACTATAAAATCAGCTTCCTCATATCCTTCTGCCCCTCGCCTCATAACTTGAATAGTGACTTCGCTATCTACATCACTTTCAAGTATTGCACGGTGAAAAGCTCTAATAGTATCCACATAGTCACCATCAAAGGCAACAATTATATCTCCGTTTTGAATTCCTGCATTCATGGCAGGGGAATCCAATTCTACTCTATTTACATGAATCCCTCTAGGCATTTCCAAGGCTTCTGCAATTTCTTCGGTAACTGTTACTCCCTCGATTCCTAAAAAGGGAACCCTTTCTCCTTTTAGCATTAGCACAATTGCTTGCCTTAAATCAGATACACCTAAGGTATTGGCAAAAGTTTGGCCTCCCCCTTGCCAAGGTCCTGGCATTATTAAACCAATAGCCTCGCCCCTTTTGTTGAACAAAAACCCTGTTCCTCCTGGTGCAACACCTATATTAGTCCCCAGTAATCTAATTCTACTATCAGGAAGAGTTATATGTCGCCTGTTAGAGCTTACAACCCCATATGCCAATCCTTCGCCGTGGCCTAAAAAGTTCCCAACAGCAATTACCATATCTCCTTGTCTAGGTTGATTTGAATTACCTAAAATCGCTGGCTCTATTGCCTCCAAATCTTCATCGCTTAACAACTCTTTATCAATACTAAATACAGCTAGATTCCTGTTGTTATCTTGCATAACAAGCTCCCCTGGGTGGGAACTATCATTTGAAAGCATAATTCTGTATGCCTCATAAACATCTACAAGAGAGTTGTTAGCAATAACTAACAATTCATTATCTGTGTCATAAAGTATTAGTCCTGTAACTATATTTCCGTCAAAATTTTCTTCGTCAATCCAGTGGAACTCTCCACTAACTCCCCTTATGTACACAATGGATCTATTGGCCTCCATGGCAATTTCAAGTAGGCTATCCATCATCTCTTGATAATTTTCGGCTGTTAGTTCAGGAATAACAATTTCCTCTGGTTCATTGTCAGCATAATAATCATTATCATAGTCCTGTTCAGGGTAATCTTCATCTGGATCTTCTTCCCCATTTTCTTCTGGGGGGATGTCTTCATCATGGTTATCATCCTCTAGATCATCAGGTGTAATTGTAATTACTGGGGGTACTTCGTCTTCTTGAAACATCCCCTCAACCCACGGCCTAATGCCAAAGAAACTAAAGCATGCAAAAACACCAAAAATAATTCCATATAGCATAACCCGTAATACTTGATTTCTAAATGACTTTCTGCTAACGTGTTCTTTCTTGATGGTTTCATGTAAGAATGGTTGTTGATTATCTTTATTAGACATCTGCCAACTCTCCTATGCACTCCTTGGTTAGTCATTATCTTTTGGTAATAACGCCCCACAGCTACGGGCCATCTTACCATATATAGGAATTATGGAATGCTTTCCTTAGTCATACTTGAACTGCTTAGTCACCCTAGTATAACTTATTTATGGCAATTGTTCAATATTTCCTTTTCATAATTACGCAAATGAAGTAAAATGTTGTTATGAACGATAAAACCTACCAGAAGCTAGAATTTCATAAAATTGTTACTACATTAGAGGAGCAAGCCTCTTCTTTTCGGGGGAAGCAATTATGTAAAGACATTCAAGTAATGACTGACATTGAACACATAAATACTTCCCAAGAGCAAACGGCGGCAGCTTTTACCAGAATTGTAAAAAAGGGGCGTTTTTCTTTTGGCGATGCCTCTCCTGTTGGTGAGCCCATTAAACGTTTAGAAGTAGGTGGTGTTTTAGGTATTAGCGAATTACTTAGAATATGTCGCTTACTTCAAACCGCTGGCAGGGCTAAGACATATGGCCGATTGGATAATCAGGACGACATACCTGATTGTTTAAACATCTTTTTTGAACAGTTACAGCCTCTTACTAATATTTCTACTGAAATCGATAGATGTATTATTTCCGAAGAAGAAATTAGTGACCATGCTAGTCCAACCCTAAAGTCTATTCGTAGAAGCATGGATATAACCAATGAAAAAGTTCATTCCACTTTAAATTCCCTGGTAAATGGTTCTCTACGGTCTTATCTTCAAGATGCTATAATTACTATGCGAGGTGATCGCTATTGTCTACCTGTTAAGGCGGAACACCGTGGTAAAGTTAACGGCATGATTCATGACCGCTCTTCAACAGGTTCTACCTTATTCATTGAGCCAATGTCAGTGGTAAAGCTAAATAATGACTACAAGGACTTGCAAGCAAAGGAACAAGAAGAAATACAAGTAATCCTGGCTCGGCTAAGTAATGACGTGGCTCCTTACACCGAAGAAATCTCTACAAACTACAAAATTTTAACTGATTTGGATTTCATTTTTGCAAGGGGAGCTCTAGCCCTGGCAATGAATGCTAGCCGTCCGGTTTTTAATCTCGATGGATTTATTCATATAATTGAGGGACGCCATCCACTATTGGATCCTACCAAGGTGGTTCCTATTACTATTACTTTAGGTAAGGATTTTACAATGTTAATTATTACAGGCCCTAACACTGGCGGTAAAACAGTTTCTCTAAAAACCGTTGGTCTACTTACCTTAATGGGGCAAGCAGGTTTGCACATTCCTGCAAGAGCCAATTCCAGTCTAGCCGTTTTTCAAAGTGTTTTTGCAGATATTGGAGATGAGCAAAGTATTGAGCAAAGTCTAAGTACTTTTTCATCTCATATGACAAATATTGTTTCCTTTATTGAAAAGGCTAATTCCAATTCATTGGTGCTTTTTGATGAACTAGGTGCTGGAACCGACCCAACTGAAGGAGCGGCTTTAGCAATTGCTATTTTATCTTTTCTCCACAAGCAAAATATCCGAGCAATAGCAACTACTCATTATAGTGAATTGAAAGTATTTGCGCTAGGGACGCCTGGTATAGAAAATGCCTGTTGCGAATTTGACGTAGAAAGTCTAAAACCCACCTACAAACTCTTAATTGGAATACCTGGAAAAAGCAACGCCTTTGCAATTTCTGGAAAACTTGGTTTGCCAAATTTCATTATTGAAGATGCTAAGAATCATCTTAACGAACAGGATGTTTCCTTTGAAGATATAATAAGTGATTTAGAATTAGGCAAGCGCTCTTTAGAAAAAGAGCAGGCTGAAATAGAAAGCTATAAGCGAGAAACTGCTGCCCTTAAAGCTCAAGTTGAAGCCCAAAGCAAAAAAATAGAGGATCAAAAAAGCCGAATTATTAAAGAAGCCAATGACAAGGCTAATTTAATACTGCGAGAAGCCAAAGAGCTAGCAGATAAAACTATTTCTAATTTTTATAAACACGGACAAAACTATGGATCCGCTGCCGATATGGAAAGAGAACGTGAGCGAATAAGGCAAAAGATAAAAGAAATTGCTCCTTCATCTACCATTAGTAGCCCGGAACATAAAGTAACCCATAAAGTTAGTGATTTTAAGCTTGGAGAGTCTGTAAAAGTTCTTAGCATGAATTTAACAGGAACTGTAAGTTCATTGCCAGACTCTAAGGGTAATCTTTATGTGCAAATGGGTATTCTTCGTTCCCAGGTTAATATAAAAGATTTAGAAATTATTGAAGAAGTTAATCCTTATGCAGAAAAAAGAACTTCTAAGCAATCCGCAGGCAAGAGCGGCAGCATGAGCAAGGCTCTTAATATTCGCTCTGAAATTAACCTACTAGGAAAAACCACAGACGAAGCATTATATGAGCTTGATAAGTATCTAGACGACGCTTTTATAGCCCGCCTTTCCTCTGTCCGTGTGGTGCACGGCAAAGGAACAGGTGCCTTAAGGGTTGCTATTCATAATTATCTAAAAAAACATAAATCTGTAAAGAAATATCGCTTAGGAGAGTTTGGCGAAGGAGATGCTGGAGTAACTATTGTAGAGTTTAAATCTTAGCAGCAAGGCCCAGCATTAAGTGTGCAGCACTAAGGGTGGGTAACTTGCTTGTCTTGGTAGGAGGAGTTTTCATGGTAACTAAACAAAAAATCTTAATTGTTGATGATGACGAAAACATAGCAGAGCTTATTTCCCTATATTTAACCAAGGAATGCTATGAAACTAAAATTGTTCATAATGGTGAGGATGCAATAAACGCTTCTGAAACCTGGAAGCCTAACTTAATCTTACTAGATTTGATGCTTCCAGGAATCGATGGTTATCAGGTTTGTCGGGAAATACGAACCAATTCCTCAACTCCCATTATTATGCTATCAGCAAAGGGAGAGGTCTTTGATAAGGTACTAGGTCTAGAACTTGGGGCCGATGATTATATCATTAAACCCTTTGATTCTAAAGAAGTGGTAGCTCGGGTTCGAGCTGTTCTTAGGCGCTCTCAAGAAGCTAGAAATGTTACTTGGGAAAATGATGAAGACAATGACCGAATCCTTCGTTTTGACGGGTTAGAGATTAATTTAGTCAACTACACTGTTATTTGTGATGAGGAACATGTGGAAATGCCTCCTAAAGAGCTAGAGCTACTCCATTACCTGGCATCTTCTCCTAACCGCGTCTTTACAAGGGAACAGCTTTTGGATCAAATCTGGGGTTATGAGTATATTGGAGATACGCGAACTGTAGATGTACATATAAAACGAATTCGTGAAAAACTAAAGGAAGACTTCAACTGGAGTGTTGGAACTGTGTGGGGTATTGGTTATAAATTTGAAGTGAAATAATTACTTCATGTTGGTTGTCTCAGATGGCAAGAGGGTATTTATGAAAAATACATTATACGTAAAATTTGCTGTACTATATCTAATCTTCGGCTTTGCTAGTATGTTTACTGCTGCTACATTGTCTGAAGGTTTAATTAGCAACCGATTGACTAATGACAGTGCCCAAACTCTATTTAGAAGTGCCTCGGCAGTTGCCGGTAATTATTTGCCTGCATATTTTACAAACGATATTTCTGGGAATGAACTGGCTGCCCAATTTGATACTATGTCAATCTACTTAAATTCCCACATTTGGTTTGTGGATCCTGATGGAGCAATGATATCCTCTTCCACTAGAGCCGGCAGTAACCCTCCAGAGGTTATTTCGAATTTCGACCCTGCTGAAATAGGTGCAAACAACTATATTAGAAGCTACTATCATGGTTATTTTACTGAGGAAGTCATAACTGTTATTGCTCCTGTAACTAGAGGCTTTGATATAAATGGCTATCTTATTATTCATATGCCTACCTCAGTTATTGACCGACAAACTTCTGAATTTATGTTGTATTTATATATTACTGTTGGAATAGTGATTTCGCTTTCACTACTAATATTACTAGGTTTCCACTTTTTAATCTACAGTCCTCTAAGAAACATTAAAGAAGCTGCAAGTCATTACTCAGCTGGAAATCTGGACTATGACATCCCAGTGGACTCAAATGATGAAATAGGGTATTTATCCTCTTCATTAAATTATATGGCTACTCAGCTTAAGGATATGGAAGATTATCAAAAACAAATCGTGGCCAATATCTCTCATGATTTTCGCTCGCCTTTAACTTCAATTAAGGGCTACGTTGAAGCCATGGCTGATGGTACCATTCCACTAGAGCAACACGAAAGATATTTATCTATTATTTTGTCTGAAACCAACCGCCTGACTAACTTAACAGTGGATTTACTTACCCTAAACGAAATTGATTCTAAAGAAGGCTTTCTTAATAAAACTGACTTTGACATTCAAAATGCTATTAGACAAGTTGCCGAAACCTTTGAGGTGTTTTGCACCAGAAAAAGAATCACCATTGAGCTATTACTACTTCCAGAAATTATCTATGTTAATGCTGATAGGGGTAAAATACAACAAGTATTGCATAATCTAATTGATAATGCCATAAAATTCAGCGACATTGATAGCACAATAACCATTGAAGTTCGTTCAAGATATGAAAAGATATATATTTCCATAAAAGATTATGGAATGGGGATACCTCAAAAAGAGATTAACAAGATTTGGGAGCGATTCTATAAATCTGACCTTTCTAGAGGCATTGATAAGAAAGGAACTGGCTTAGGCCTTGCAATTGTTAGAGAAATTATCCAATCCCATAACGAACACATAAATGTTGTTAGCACTGAAGGAGTGGGATGTGAGTTTATCTTTTCGCTAAACCTAAGTATTAATGATTAAACTAAATTTTCTGCTACCGGCCATACTGCCAGAAACATGCCCTAAGCCCACACTAAGTGCAATTCCGAGAAGTCGAAAACCTATCCAAATGCACTTAGTGTGGGCTTAGGGCATGTTTCTGGCAGTATTAGCTGTAGCATTAATTTACTGTTTTTCAAGATTTACAAAACGAGTGAATTGTGGCATCCACTTAAGATAAACAGTCCCAATAGGTCCGTTACGTTGTTTAGCAATGATAATCTCTGCTACATTTTTATTTTCCTCTTCTATATCTTGCTTATAATAATCATCACGATAAATAAACATACAAACATCTGCATCCTGCTCGATGGCCCCTGACTCACGTAAGTCAGAAAGCATAGGACGCTTATCAGTTCTTTGCTCACTAGCACGGCTTAATTGAGACAATGCCACCACAGGAACATTTAGCTCTCTGGCAATCCCCTTTAGTGAACGGGAAATTTCCGATATTTCTTGTTGGCGATTTTCATTAGCTCTTCCTTTGCTACCACTCATTAGTTGCAAGTAATCAATTATAATCAAATCTACTCCTAATTCTAACTTATACTTTCTACACTTTGAGCGCAATTCGCTAATGGAAATATTGGAGGTGTCATCAATTGTTATTTTTGATTTGCCAATCTCTCCAGCACCTTCAATTAGCCTTTCCCAATCTGATTCCTTTAAATTACCTGACCTAAGAGCTTGAGCATCAATTTGGGATTGCAAGGCGAAAAAACGATTTACAAGCTGCTCTTTGGACATCTCCAGACTAAAAATTGCTACAGAATAATTGTTTTGAATGGCAGCGTGTCTTGCAATGTTAAGAGCAAGAGCAGTTTTACCCATAGAGGGCCTTGCAGCAATAAGTATCAAATCTGATTTTTGTAAACCTGTAAGCTTATAATCAAGATTCCTAAATCCAGTGGGAATGCCGGTAATTCTGTTTTTGCTTCTTGATGCCTTTTCAACTCTATCCAAAGCCTCTAAAACAATATCTTTAATAGGAGTGTAGGTTTTCGTGTTTCCTCCCTCAATTAGTTCAAAAATATCTTTTTCGGTTTTTTCTAAGATATCGTCAAGGGGTTGATTTTCCAGATAGCATATATTGGATACTTCATCATTTACCTTAATTAACTTTCTTAAAATAGTTTTTTCTCGAACTATTTCCGCATAGTATTTAACATTGGCAGAGGTTTGAACTCTCTCCAAAATATCACTTACATACTCCATACTACTAATTTCAGGTGGCACATCTTTTTCTTTTAATCGCTCTTGTAAGGTAATTAAGTCTACAGGCTTGCCATCATTATACATCTCCACCATAGTATCAAAAAGAGTGCCCAAAGCACGCTGATAAAAATCCTCACCATAGATAATTTCCGATGCTGTTAAAATGGCATCGCTATTAAGAAGCATGGCGCCGATTACTGCTTGCTCTGCTTCTGTACTATGAGGCATAATTCTTTTAATTGCTGCTTCCATTTTTACTCTCCTGTATTCAAATACGCCTTGGCGAACTTCTCGCTTACCACCTTAGAGGTGGGAATCATCTCACACTGTGATATAGTTATGCTTCCTCAACCACCACAACCTTCAACTCACCTATTACTTTAGGATGCAACTTCACATATGCTGTGTGAGTTCCTAAAGTTTTAATAGGTTCGTTTAATTGGATTTTTTTCTTATCAATAATTAGCTTCAATTGCTTCTTTGCGGTATCACATATTTCCTTGCTAGAAACCGAACCAAATGCTCGTCCCCCTTCTCCAACTTTAATGGGGATTTCTATTTGTAATTCTTGCATCTCATCTGCTAACTTTTGTGCTTCCTCCAAGTTACCTTGGGCAACTCTAGCTTCATTTTTCTTTTTTAACCTAAGCTCATTTAAGTTTTTATCTGTAGCCTCTAGACCTATCTTCTTAGGCAGAAGAAAATTACGGGCGTAGCCTGTATTCACTTCTACAATATCACCTTTTTTTCCTAATGACTTAACGTCTTCTAACAAAATAATTTTCATATCTCACATTCCTTTCTTAGTTATATTATATTAAAACCAATTTGGAGGTTTGTATCTTAATTAGAATTCGTGCCCCCACAGAAAATTTTCAAATTTCTCGTTATAACTCTCCTTCATCAATCATTCGATTAATTATGCCTTTTAACTTATCAATAACTTCTTCTATCTCAACGTTTTTCAACTGAGCTCCTGCCACATTAATGTGTCCGCCTCCACCTAATTCTTCAGCAATAATTTGAACATTTATTTCATCAATAGAGCGAGCGCTCATATAAACTTTTCCTTCAAAAACTGTAAAGGCAAAGGACCCCTTTATTTCACTTATATCCAGCAAGTCATTAGCGGTTTGGGCTGTTAGGACGATAGGGTTTTCTCCATCACTAGGACATCTGGCAATTGCGTATTGATGCTGGAATACTTCTGCTGATTGGATAGCAGTAGCCTTGGCTCGATAAAAATCAAAATCGCCTCTAAACATTTTCCGCACTTGGTTAATGTCTGCACCACTACGTCTTAAAAATGCTGCTGCCTCAAAGGTCCGCACTCCTGTACGATTTACAAAGTTTCTGGTATCAATCATAATGCCTGCGTAAAGGCAATTGGCTTCTAGTGATGGGATTTTAACATCCCCGATAATATACTGTAGAACTTCTGCCACCAATTCACATGTTGATGAGGAGTATGGTTCAATGTATGACAGTACTGCATTTTCAATAGAATCTACCCCTTTTCGGTGGTGGTCCATAACTACAATTGTCTTTGCCAGCTTTAGCAAATCTTGACTTATTGTCAACTTAGGCCTGTTCACATCTACCACTACTAACATTGTATCATCATTTATTAATTCCACAGCTTCTTTTGGCGAAATGAAAATATCATCTTCATACTCACTGCTTTCGACAATTTCATTATACAATGGCAATACATTTACTGGAGCTTCATCAATAACAATACGAACTTTTTTGTCTAATGCTTTTCCACATCTGTAGATTCCTATACAAGCTCCAAAGCTATCAGGATCTGGCATTTTATGCCCCATAACCATAATGGTTTCCTTGCCCATAATAAACTCTTTAAGTGCCTCTGCTTTAACTCTAGCACGTACTCTAGTATTTCTAGAGGTTTGCTCTGTTTTTCCTCCAAAGAACTTAATTTCTTGGGCTTCCTTAATTACAGCTTGATCTCCTCCTCTAGCTAAGGCAAGATCAATAGCTATCCGAGCCTCGTTATGACATTTCGTATAACTTTCATCATTAAGGCCAATCCCAATACTAAGGGTAACTACCTGAGAGTTTCCTACACTAACGGTTTTAACATCTTCTAGTAAAGAGAACTTATCTCCTTCTAACTTTTCATAATCAATGCTACTTAACACCACAAAGTATTTATCTTTTTCAAGCTTTCTAACTAAGCCACTAACATCACTTAGATATTTGTTGACCTTTCTATCAATCATAGCCAACACTAGAGATTGTCGCTCTTCTGGGGTGCTTTCCATTACCTCATCATAATTGTCAAAGTAGATTAATCCTGTAACCAAACGACGACTTTCGTCTTTAAGGATATATTCTTGAATCTCTGTTACATCCTTAAGGTGGATGGCAATTAGAAACTTTTCATTCATTGCAATTGTTAAATCTTCTTCAGCACCCATGAAGCCTTCAACTGGGATTTTCAACATACTGGCATGATAATCATGATTATTGTGCTGAATAACCACCCCAATTTCTTGATTCTTCTCAACTGGAAACATCTCTATTTTAAGTTCAGGGATAAGTTTGTGGATTAAGGACTCTCTGCTTCTTTTACTTAAGGTCTTTCTAAATTCGTCATTTGACCAAACAATTCGTCCATTCTCAAGAACAATTACATAAGGAGTAGTAAGCTCTTTTAAAAGCTGATTTTGAACACCAATATACTGGGCAGAAAACTTAGCCATTTCTGCCATAATATCTTTCTTCACATAAAAGTAATGTATAAGGGCAATTGCCGTATACAAAATAAGAAAACTAAACATGCCTATTCCTATTTGGGGGTCAAAGGTAAAAAACCAAATAGTCATAAACAAAAATATTATGGTTACTAACAAAGGAAAACTCATATAGAAGTGTAGCTTTCCCTTAAAACCCAAGTTTTTATTGTCCACACTAGTTTCCTCGAATCCAATTACTACTAAAGTCGTTTAAGTATATCATTTTTCACAAGAAACGTCAAAACTGTAATATACTAATTTACAATTGAAAGAAATAAAAAAAGTAACTGTCCAGAAGAGCTTCTAAAATACAGTCCTCTGAACAGTTACAAAATAAATATTAATTTTGACTATCTTTTTCTTTTACTCTTAAAGATAGTAAATATTGTGAACAGTGATAACATGGATGAAATTACATATGGAATAGCGGAAGCCACATCACCAGTTCTTGGTGCCTCTGGAGCCTCATCATCTGCATCTTCATCATCTTCGGATTCTTTGCAATCTGGACATTCATCAGATGGTCCACAATCACAGCAGATACAAGGATAACTATCGCATACCCCACAAAGAGTAGGAGTGATACATAATGGACAATCACAGTCTACTGGACAGTCAGTTCCTGCTACATAACAATCTGGACAGTCACAATCTACAGGGCACTTTGTTCCTGGATCGTAACAATCTGGACAGTCACAATCTACAGGGCATTCGATTCCAGGGTCATAACAATCTGGGCAGTCACAGTCTACAGGGCACTTTGTTCCAGGATCATAACAATCTGGACAATCACATCCTACTGGGCATTCCGTTCCTGGCGGGTTACACACTGGACATTGGCATCCTACTGGACACCCTGTTCCTGGATCGTAACAATCCGGACACGTGCATCCTACAGGACACTCTGTTCCTGGATCGTAACAATCCGGACATGTACATCCTACTGGACATTCCTCACCGCATCCACAATTAAATGCTTCTATCCTTCCAGACAAGTACTCATACTCTGCAGTTAATTGCTCGATTAAAGCATCAAGTAGTCCCATCACTGTGCCCCAGTTGTTTGGATAGCCGCGAGCATCTCCTGAATTCAACCACGCAAGTAGTTCTAAGAAATCTGTACCCCAATTAAATGGCGCTAAGGTTCCTTGAAGCGGCTCAAGAGAGGCATTATCCCAACATTCTTGGCAAAGTCCTGAGATAATCTCAAGTAAGCTATCAATATCAGCTTTAAGAGCATTTACCTCAGCTAGCTGTGCATCAAATACTTCATACTGATCGTCATTCCACAGCTGATTTTCCTGGCATGTACATTCAAATGCTCCTACCTTATCAGTCCAGTACTCATACGACATTGTCAAATCCCCGATTAAACCTTCAAGTAGTCCCATTACCGCGTCCCAGTTGGTTGGATAACCACGAGCATCTCCTGAATTAAACCATGCCATTAGCTCTAAGAAATCTGGATCCCATTTAACGTAATCGTAGTACCAACACTCTGGGCAAACGCCTAAAATAACCTCAAGTAAGGTATCAATATCAGCCTTAATGGCATTTAATTCACCTAGCAATGCATCAAAGGCGGCATATTGATTGGCTGTCCATTGGTGATTTTCCTGGCATGTACATGGCTCATCTCCACAGGCGCATAAGTCACAAACACATTCAAATGCGTCGATTAGTCCGCCCAAATACCCATGCACTGCTGTCAAATACGCAATGCCTTCTCCAAGCTGTGTCATCATAAATCCCCAACTTTCTGGATAACCGTGAGCATGTTCTGAATTCACCCAATAGAACCACTCAAAGAAGTCATGGGCCCACCAAAACTCATGATTCCAGCACTCTGGGCATTTTTCTAATATAACCGTAAGTAAGCTATTAACATCTTCCTTTAGAGTATTTAGTTCAGCCAGTAGTGCATCAAATGCATCATATTGCTCAGGAGTCCATGGGGCAGCAGGGTTGCAAACCCAACACCATAGTTCTCCACAGTAACGACAATTACAATCGGGGTAGTCTAAACAACCACATGGATCCGGATAACACCACATACAACATGCCCTATTGCAGTTGCGGCACATACACTCTGGACATTCCTGACAATGATTGCACGATGGTGGATAACACCACCAACACCATTGACTCCCACAGTTACGGCACTGACACTCTGGACATTCCCAACAACGATTGCATGGTGGCGGATAACACCAAACACACCATGAGTAGCCACAGTTGAGACATATACATTCTGAACAGTCTCCACAACCCCAGCCTAACCCGCCGCATGAAGGCGGATTACACCACCGACACCTCTGACCTCCACAGTCGCGACACATACAAGCAGAGCAGCCTGGACAATCCCATCCTCCACAGTCTGGTGGGTTGCAACGCCAACACTCTGGCTCACCGCAGTTACGGCAATCGCAATCAGGATAGTCTAGACAATCACATGGTTCCGGAAAGCACAATGGACAACATATTATGTTGCAGTTGCGACATACACATTCTGAACACTCCCAACAACCGCCACAGATTGGTGGATTACAACGCCAACACCATATATCCCCACAGTTTCGAGACTCACAGTCGGGGCAATCTAGGCACCAATCACAGGGAGACGGCTCGCACCACAAACAACAACTCACACGACAATTTAGACACATACATTCTGGGCAATTTCCACACCCATCTCCTACGCCTTCGCCACATGGAGGTGGATTACACCACCAACACCCTTGCATTCCACAATTACGACACCAACACTCTGGACAACCATCACAAGGTAAACATTCTGGTGGATGACAACGCCAACACCATAAGTCCCCACAATTTCGAGACTCACAGTCGGGGCAGTCTAGGCACCAATTACAGGGCGACGGCTCGCACCACAAACAACAACTCACATCACAATTTAGACACATACAATATGGACAATCCCAGCAACCCCACCCGTCGCCACATGGAAGAGGATTGCAAA
>JGI20163J26743_11538551_pt1 | contig 42324 bp, 37 predicted proteins | sample TergutCu122P1_FD_26743 | JGI IMG/M metagenome (IMG submission 26743) | reverse complement strand
GTAACAGACGGCCATGTGCTGTACTCCAGAATGCGTTCGATGGCGTATTCCATTGCAAAACTTTCACCCGTCACCATTGGCGGCAATGTTAATTGAGAAAGGGAAAAATCGAAGCCATTTATCAAACCCCGGTTGGCGTACTCCCGCAAAATAGTCACGTTCTGACCGGTGCCAAAGCGGCCTGTAGCGTAATCCCGTATAATTTGGGCCAAAAGCCCATTGCGATGTCCGGGTTTGCGTTATTGCCAACAGCCATGTTCATACTCTAATTGCGGTTTACAAGCCGCCCGGCGGCATCCGAAAGGGGGATGTAGCTGACAAAATACGGCTTGCGGAACTCGAACAGCCCGTAAATTACGCTGCCGCCAACAACGCGGGAGAACAAATACCGCTCCTGTTTTACGGCAAGTTGCTGTTCCGGCTCAAGCTGCCAGTTGAAAAACGGAGTTGCAAAACGCAGGTTGCCGTAAAAGCCACTGCGAATAGTTTCAAGGATGTCTATAAACGGCGCGAAGTTGGCGGTGCGCCGGTTAAAGTCTACCCCACAGTCTGTTTCCTGGTGCAATGCCATGGCTGCGCCAAAGCCATGGATTAGCGCGAAGTCTGCCCATTCCAGGTGTTCGGCTACCAAGTCCATGTACAACTCCGCCATGTCCACCGGTGAAACCCGGTTCAAATCCGCAAAACGGGCAACAAACGAAGCCGGGGCATTGGCGTTAATGCCCACATAGTCTATGCTAAATGTAACAGGCAGCGTATACAAGCGGCTATTTACAGCTATTCCGTCCAGTACATTTGTAAAAAAGTGGTCGCGGGTGAAATTTTGCGATTCATCTATCACAGCAAAAATATCCGTGATAAAACTGTTTTCTATAAACGGGTAAAGCAGAAAATTGTCCCGTACAAAAATATCCGGGCCAACCCCTGCGGCAAATTTGCTAAGCAGCAGGCTGTGGTACTCGTCCCGTTCTTCCGGGGTGTAGTCGATGATGTCTACTTGCAGGTGTGTATTTTCCAAGGTTTGGGCGAAATTGTCCGCAGATTCCTGCAGGCGGGACGTGTTGGCAAATGGGGTAAATATGGTAAGCTTGGCCGTGTCCATACCGTAGCGGACCCCTTCCCGGCTGCCGATGATGCCGTTTAGTTGGTTGCCGCTTTCGGGGCCCGGGGTACGGTTACCGCGTCCGCAGGCGGATAGGGAAAAAACGGCTGCGGCAAAGAAAGTGAAGGCTATCGCATAAACGTATTTTCGCTTCATACAGGGTGCTCCTTTCGGTTAATTTTCACTCACTAAATTGGTCACGATAAACCGACTGTAGAAAACTTTATCACAATCGACCAAGTTTATCAACAAATTTATCCCCCCTGATATCAGGGGGTAAAAAAATCACCAAGAAAACCAGCCCGTACAAGATTTTCATGATAATTGCGCATAATAAAGTACAGTGTTGTTAACAAGAAAGGATTTGTTTTACAATGGCGCAATCGAATTTTGACCCTGCACTGTACGCCAAGTTGGATGAGTTTATCGACAGCTTGCCCACTAAGCAGGGCGCACTAATCTCTGTTTTGCACTACGCGCAAGATATTTTCGAATACTTGCCAACCGAAGTGCAAACCTATATTGCCCAAAGGCTGGATATCCCGGCAAGTAAGGTATATGGGGCGGTAACGTTTTATTCATTCTTCACCATGACAAAAAAAGGCAAGTACAAAATTGCCGTATGCATGGGGACAGCTTGTTTCGTACGCGGCGCAGGCAAAGTTTTAGACAAATTTGCAAGAGACTTGAATATTCAAAGCGGTACAACCGGCGAAGACGGCGTGTGGTCGTTGGATGGCCTGCGCTGTGTCGGCGCGTGCGGCTTAGCACCTGTTGTTCTTGTAAACGGCAAGGTATATGGCCGCGTCGGGGAAAAAGATGTGCAAAGCATTATTGATGAATACGACACGAAGGAGGGGCTGCCATGAGTCACAAATGTATAAGGTCACATGAAGATTTAAAAGCATTTCAGGCACTGTACAGGGGTAACGTTCTAATGCGTCTTCTTGCAGATGAATCATTCGATGACCGTACAGAGGTTAACGTTGGTATTGGTGAGTGCGGCCTTAAATCCGGCGCACGTGATGTTTTAAAAACATTTTTTGATGAAGTAAACGCGGCAAAATTGGATAAAGTTTCTGTTGTGGCTGTAGATTGCAATGATAATTGCGAGGTCGGAACCACTGTAGAAATAATAAAACCTGGCCAAGAGCCAATTAAATATAAGGGCGTAGACTGTACAAAAGCAAAAGAAATTGTTGCTGCAGATTTGACAGGCTGCCATGCTCAAACATCGCACATGACAATGAACCCTACACGCTTGCAAATTCTTATTTGCGGCGGTACGGGCTGTATTTCTTCCGGCTGTTTGGGCGTAGAAACCGCGCTAACAGACAGCTTGGCAAAACACGGTCTAAACGATGAAGTTACAATTTCCAAAGTAGGCTGCTTTGGCTTCTGCGAGCAAGGCCCGATTGTAAAAATGTACCCTGACAACACATTTTACGTTCGCGTAGAAGGGAAAGATATGGACGAACTTGTGACCGAACATCTGTTAAAAGGCAAACACATCAAGCGTTTGCTGTTTAAAGACCCGGAAACAGGCGAAAGATACCATCATCACCGTGACATGCCGTTTTACAAAAGTCAAGTCAGAGTTGCTCTTAAGCACTGCGGAATGGTAGACCCGGAAAGGATTGACGACTACATTGGCGTAGAAGGCTACGAAGCTTTGGCGCGCGCCCTTCTTACAATGGAGCCGAAAGAAGTTACGGAAATTATAAAAGCGTCCGGTTTGCGCGGCCGCGGCGGCGCAGGCTTCCCAACAGGTGCTAAGTGGGAATTTGCTGCCGAGATGCAAAGCGATAAAAAATATGTAGTGTGTAACGCCGATGAAGGCGACCCCGGTGCGTTTATGGACAGATCCATTTTGGAAGGCGACCCCCACGGTGTAATAGAGGCTATGGCACTTTGCGCCTATGCAATAGGTTCCGACGAAGGTGTTGTCTATATCCGCGCAGAGTATCCACTGGCCGTAAACCGCTTACGTGAAGCCATTAAAGACGCCCGCGAATATGGTTTGTTGGGCAAAAATATTTTTGGTACGGATTTTACATTTGATATAAGCATTAATCTTGGCGCGGGCGCGTTTGTTTGCGGCGAGGAAACGGCCCTTCTTAACTCTGTAGAAGGCCAGCGTGGCGAACCGCGCATTAAGCCCCCGTTCCCGGCGGTTAAAGGCCTTTGGAATGCCCCTACAATTATCAACAATGTAGAAACCCTTATTAATATTCCGCAAATTATCCTGCGCGGTGCAGAATGGTTTAAATCCATTGGCGTGCCGGGTAACAGCGGTACAAAAGTATTTGCCCTTGCAGGCAAGGTTAACAATGTTGGTCTGGTGGAAGTTCCGATGGGCACAACAATGCGGGAAATCGTATATAAAATTGGCGGCGGTATAAGGGGCGGTAAGCAATTTAAAGCACTTCAAACAGGCGGCCCTTCCGGCGGTTGTATTTCCTACGAAGACCTGGACATGGAAATCACATTCGAAAATCTTGCAAAAGCAGGCAGTATGATGGGTTCCGGCGGTATGATTGTAGTTGACGAAGATGACTGTATGGTGGACATCGCGAAATTTTATCTGGACTTTACAGTAGAAGAAAGCTGCGGCAGATGTACGCCATGCCGTATCGGCAACACCCGCTTGTACGAAATCCTGGACCGCATAAGCAAAGGCAACGGTAAAGAAATCGATATCCAAGAACTTCGCGACCTTAGCCAAACAATTAAACACTCTTCCTTATGCGGCCTTGGCATGAGTGCGCCAAACCCCGTAATTTCTACAATCGACCGCTTCTTGGACGAGTATAAAGCCCATGTTATTGATAAAAAATGCCCGGCGGGTGCGTGTAAAGATTTGGTCAGTTATTACACTGTTGCGGAAAAATGTATCGGCTGTACTTTGTGTAAGCGTGTTTGCCCAGTGGGTTGTATCGCGGGGGAACTTAAAAAGCCTCATGTAATCGATAAAGAAAAATGTATCAAGTGCGGCGCGTGCATCGAAAGATGCAAGCCAAAAGCCATAATTGTAGAATAGGGGCATATGCAATGATAAATATAAAATTAAACGGCGCACAGCTTCTGGCCCGGCCTGGCACAACAATTTTGGACATTGCAGGTGCCAACGGTATAAAAATTCCAACTTTATGCTACATGAAAATTGGCGACGTAATGATCAACTGCGTCGGCAGCTGCCGCGTGTGCATGGTAGAAATAGAAGGCCGCGCAAACCTTGTACCGGCCTGCGTAACACAAGTGTGGGAAGGCATGTCTGTAATTACCAACTCGCCGCGGGCAATTTTGGCCCGCCGCACAGTTGTAGAACTGTACCTTTCCAACCACCCCAAGGATTGTTTATCCTGCGAGCGTAACCGCAAATGCGAACTTCAAAACCTGGCAGCAGACCTTAACATTCGCGAAGATAAATACGCGGGCAAAATGACTGAATACGCAAAAGACACTTCCAGCCGGTCAATTATCCGCAACCCGGAAAAATGCGTAATGTGCCGCCGCTGCGAAACAATGTGCAACCAAGTACAAACCGTAGGCGTGTATTCCGGTACCCACCGCTCTCTTGAAGCAATTGTCAGTACAGCTTTCGATTACCCTATGCTTGACACATGCTGCACATTCTGCGGGCAGTGTATCTCCGTTTGCCCAACAGCCGCCCTTACACAAGTAAGTGACATTGGTGAAGTGTGGGCAGCAATAAACGACCCGGAAAAATTCGTAGTGGTTCAAACTGCCCCTGCGGTGCGCGTAGCCCTTGGTGAAGAGTTTGGCCTCCCCGTTGGTACAAGAGTTACTGGAAAAATGGTTGCGGCACTGCGCCGCATGGGTTTTGACCGCGTATATGACACAGACTTTGCCGCAGACCTTACAATTATGGAAGAAGCAGCCGAGCTTATCAGCCGCATCAAAAATGGCGGCACCCTTCCAATGCTTACAAGCTGCTGCCCTGCCTGGGTTAAGTTTATCGAGCATCAATTCCCCGAACTGTTGGACATCCCGTCCAGCTGTAAATCCCCTCACCAGATGTTTGGCGCAGTTGCAAAAACTTACCTTGCAGATAAACTTGGCGTAGACTCTGCCAAAATGGTTGTTGTTTCCGTAATGCCATGTGTGGCCAAAAAATACGAAGCCGCCCGTGAAGAACTTGCAAGCGACGGCTACGCAGACGTTGACTATGTAATTACAACCCGCGAAATGGCGGGTATGCTGCGGGAAGCCTGCATAGACTTTAACAACCTGCCCGACGAAGATTTTGACAAGGTAATGGGCGAGTCTACAGGCGCAGCCGTTATCTTTGGCAGGACAGGCGGCGTAATAGAAGCGGCTGTTCGTACCGCCGTGTTCCGGCTTACAGGCAAAAACCCAAAAAATGTAGAATTCCACCAACTGCGGGGCGAAGCGGGTATCCGCGAAGCCGTAATCCCCATTGACGGCCTGGAACTTAAAATAGGTATCGCCCACGGCTTGGGTAATGCCCGTATCTTACTGGAAAATATCCGTGACGGAAAAAGCGATTACCACGCTATAGAAATTATGGCATGCCCGGGCGGCTGTGTAGCAGGCGGCGGCCAGCCATACTACGGCGACGACCGTTCCGTAATTTCTGCCCGTATCGCGGGCCTAAACGGCGAAGATAAGGACAAAGCCGTACGCTGCTCCCACGACAACAGCGAAATAAAAACATTGTACGCAGAGTACCTGGATAAGCCCGGCAGCCATAAAGCTCATGAATTGCTGCATACAAGTTATGTAAAACGTGGTAAAATGTAAGAAGTTACTTGTGGCCGCCCGGATAGGCCGCCCGAAAACGATATTTGCCCTGTAGCTCCGAATTGCTTCGCAATAGTCGCTACAGGACAAATACCGTTTCCTTACAGCAAGTGGTAGTCTAAAAAATACATAAAGAGAGCGAGAAAATAGTATGAAACGAAAAACGACAGTAATTTTTTTGACGATTGTAATTGCGATGGTTTTTGCGGGCTGTAGTGGTTCGCAGGAAAATAATGAACTACCGGATGCACCGGAAGATGCTGTTACTTTAGTTGAAGAAGTTACAGATGAATATATTTGCATTGATATTCCCACAGAAATACCGGAGGAATTGACATACGTACTCGAACCGGTATTTCTGCCTTCCACCGGGTTAATTCATTTGTACGGAGAATGGCACGGAAATGTGGACCATGTAAATAAACAGTTTGAGCGATGGATGTATTATTATACTCACCACAATATGCGCCATTTGTTTGTAGAGTTGCCATTTTTTACGGCAGAGTTTTTGAATATTTGGATGACAGAGGATAATGATGATATTTTAGACGCTCTATTTGTTGATTTGAGAGGCACTCTATTTTATGCGCCAATTAACAGAGAGTTTTTGCAAAGGGTAAAAAACGAGTTACCCGAAACGATATTCCATGGTACGGATATTGGGCATAAGTATCAAACAACCGGTTACCGGTTTCTTTATCATTTGCGTGATAATGGGCTTGAAGGCAGCGAAAAATACCGTTTAGCTTTTAAGAATATCGAGCAGGGTAAACTGTATTATGTCTATCGAACTTCGCGGCCGGATATGATGGTGGAGAATTTTATCCGCGAATTTGACAGGCTGCAGGGTGAAAGCGTTATGAGTGCTTTCTACGGCGCACTGCATGTTGCACTTGGTTATTGCCCGGATGGTGGTGGATTAACAATGGCGCAGCAACTAAAAAATAGGTATGGCGATAATGTTCGTACTACAATTTTGATTATGGAAGGCACGCCGGACGTGATTGTTGTAGGTGGAGTGGAGTATCGGGCCGCATTTTTTGGCGAGGAGGATTTTAGCAGGTGGAGTGATAGATTTGTAAAGCGTGAAGTTTGGCGGCTAGAGGATGCGTATGATGACTTTAAGAATCATCCTGTAGTAGACAATGTATTGCCCTTTTCTGAATTTCCTATGCCGGTGGAATTAGGCCAAGTATTTATAATTAAATATACAATGTATGATGGCAGCACCGTAGTTGAGTATCATCGTTCTAGCGGGGCTATATGGGAGGGGAGAAATGTCACGCAGGAGTTTTTGGTAGATTAATTAATGATGGAGGTACAACATGGGCAAACTTCTCTTCCGCATAGCGCGGCTAAAAATCATGGGGACATTCGTTGGTTTTGTATTTGCGTACCTCTCATTCCTTGTGCCTGTACACAAAATTACGCGAAACAAATATGCTGTAGCTTTTAAGCACCCCGCCGCCAGCTACCCGGATCATGTGCTAATAATCCCGCGGAAAATTGCATATACGGTTTTTAGCCTTTCCCACCAAGATTTTTTTGAAATCATCCAAATGGCGATTACAATCCGGCACGGCGACAACAGGGATTTTGTATTGGTTATCAATGGTGGCAAACGGCAAGACGTTATGCAGGCCCATTTTCACTTATTTACAGACAACTTAGTTGCGCGGAAAGGGCTTAGCAACAAAGTAAGCCCAACTGTTTTCCGGGATGGTGAATCTGCTAACTTTATTCTGCGTGATCTGCTGCGGCAACATGGCATAAACGAAGAATCCTTCTCCATTGTGTTTCAAATTGAAAATGGCGGCCAGCCGGAAATGTATTTCACCTAATGGAAAATTACTCTGACATTTATACACCGATAAATTAGTTACAACAAAACTCACGCATATGCGTGTATTATTCAGCAAACGAAATACAAAATTATCGTATGTAAAAAAACGGTATTTTTCCTGAAGCGACTATCGATCATCGCCGTGATTTTCGGCGATTAGCGATTCGGAACTAAAGGAAAATACCGTTTTGGGGCTTTAACGCGCTTTAATTGGCCGCATTGGGCTTTTGTGAAGAATAAACTGCCTTCAACGCAAGCTGGTCCAGCACATGTTGGCTAAGAAACGGTGCTATGTGCCGTAACGCGCGTATGCCGTCCACCTGTTCTATTCTAAGGGCCAGTTCGTCCAAGTATTCCGTGTCCAAAAAAGGCGCAAGGTTTCTAAGCTCCGATATGTCGCCGGAAAATTCGGCTTTACGGGCTAGTTGCTGCAAAACTTCTCTGCTTAGAAATGGGGCAATGTGTCGCAGCGCGCCAATACCGTCTACCTGTTCTATTTTTAGGGCAAGGCGGTCCAGATACTCTGTGTCCAAAAACGGGGCGATGTGCCGCAATTCTTGGATGTTGCCTGTAAATTCCACTTTTTGTGCCAGTTCTTGCAGTACTTCCTTGCTTACAAAGGGTGCCAAATTCCGCAGTTCGTGCAGGTTAATGCTTTCCGGCTCTACATGGGTTACAAGTTCGTCTACCTGACTGGGTTTAAGGGCCGGTGCCACTTCCACCACTTCGTCCATGTGCAGCTCTTTTTCTTCCGCATACACGGCAGTATTTTTGTTCAAAACATCCTTGATTAGTTCCACTTCTTTGTCGTTATCAAGTAAATCGTCAATGGACACCCCCAGCACTTGGGATATGCCCGGCAGTTTGGAAATGTCGGGCATTGTAAGGCCACGTTCCCAACTGGATACGGCTTGGTAACTGACACCGGCCTTGTCTGCCAGCTCGTTTTGTGTCATGTCGCGTTCTTTGCGCAATTGAGAAATTTTTCTGCCAACTTGTTGTAGGTTCATAATTACCTCCTGAATTTTCGTTTTCCCTAGGTTGCAAACAGGATACAATAAAAACACTGCGGGGTAAATAAAGTTATTCTTGCTCAAGGGTGACTTTAGAGGCTATACTTACTCACGAACAGGAGTGGATTGAATGAAATATGAAAAAGCCATTGAAGCAATAAATAATGTATCATCTATGCCACCGGAGCAAGCATTGGAAACTTTGGTGAATTGCGCAAAAAAGAGCAACGCGTTGGCGGCTGCACGGGCAGTTAAGGCTATGGCCCATTTGAACCATACAGCTGTTGTGCCGTCATTGCTTGACTTGTATAAATGGTTGGAAGAGGACCCCATCAAACGCGACCGGGGCTGCGATATTCGCTTGGCAATAGTCGAGGCCTTTGGTGAAACGGGTTCCAGGCAAGCCATTGAAATATTGCGCAAGGCAGTACGCACCGTACAAATTGTTAGACTTGGCCCGTCACCGGAAGATATTGCTATTAATTTACGTGCGGCAGCAGCTGTCGTACTGGCACATATAGACTCTGACGCTTTGTATGAACTCGCGCTTCTGCTTTTTGACGAAGAGCCTGTTGTGCCAACCATTCCGTTAAACCGCATGTTTGTAAAAGCTCCGGTCAGGAAAGCCGCCGCCCATGCAATAGGTGTTTTGGGCAGCCCGGACGGGATCCCACTGCTGGCGGTTAAATTGAAATTCCCGGGGGAAGAAGTGCCGGATGTGTTGGCAGAGTGTTTAGAATCCTTAATTGCCATGCGTCCGTCTTATGTAATGGAAGCAGCTAAACCGTATCTAATGGGAAAAGATGATTATCTTTCGGTAATAACCGCTTTATCGTTGGCAGAAAACCTTAGAGCAAATGCGCTGGAACCTTTATTGGAGGCATTGGAGTATGTGCAAGACGAAGCAAAAGAGGCGATAGTTGTGGCTATTTCGGTTATCCGCGGCAGTGGTATCCGCCGGATACTGTTTGATTTTTTAGATAGTAAAAACCCCTTCGTGCGCCGTGGGGCAGTGAAGGGGATTAAGTCATACATGGATGATGCTGTAATGGAAAAGCTGCGGATTATGCGGGATACAGACCCGGACAAAATTGTGCGGCAAGAAGCGGATTTGGACTAAATCCTTTGCCCTAGTTTCATATGCTTTCTTCCGTTAGAAAGTATAACGAGACCAATTACGAAGACGGCTACAATTGACAAAATTGCCATGCTTGGGCGGCCGGTTGCGGATAGGATTATCGCGTAGAATGTGGGCCCGATAATTGCCGAGAAACGGCCAAAAATTTCGAAAAACCCAAAGTATTCCCCGGAATTTTCCGGTGGAACAAGCTGGCCAAAAGTAGACCTGGAAATTGCCTGTATGCCACCCTGAACAGTGCCAACCAAAAATGCCAGGCCCCAAAACAGGATAATTGCCACATCTGTACCAAACCAGTATTGCTCCAGGCCAAAGCCCATTATAAAGCCTACGGCACAAATAACTAAATATATACAAACGGCCACGGTAATCATGTTTAGCGGGTTCCACATCTTAGACAACTTGCCGAACAGAATGGAAAACGGGAACGCCACAATCTGCATAAGAAGTAATGCCAAAATCATGCCGGTACTGCCAAGTTCAAGCTCTGCACCATAAGCTGTGGCCAGGCGGATAATAGATCCTACGCCATCGATGTAAAAGAAGTAGGCGATAATAAACATGAATACGCCTTTTTGTTTTATTATTTTTTTGCCCGTGTTATAAGCGTTTTTGAACGTTGCAGCAACAACGCCTTTTTTTGGTGCCGCGACACCGTACTTATGATGTACATTTTTTATAATTGGAATAGAAAATACACCCCACCAAACTGCGGTTAGTATTATTGAAATACGTACTGCCATAGTCATGTCAATACCAACGGCCTCACCGCCGACAATAAGTATGATACTGATTATAAACGGGATGGTCGAGCCGCCGATGTAGCCCATTCCGTAGCCCCACGCGCTAACTTTATCCATTCGGTCCTTAGTGGTAACGTCCGGAAGATAACTGTCATAAATAATCATTGTTAGTGACCAAAATATTGTGGACAAAATATATCCTGCCAGCAGCAATTGCCAACTGGATTGAAAAGCAAGGATGAACAAGACAATTATCCCGGCAATCAAAAATATTACAAACAGCCGCTTCTTAAAATTCTTGAAATCAATTATCGCACCAAGAATTGGAGCGGAAACACCTAATACAATTTGAATAAAGGTCATACTCCACGCCAATGCCACACTGCCGGGGGAATCGTCTCCGCCTGCCACTGCTACAAAAAACATAGGAAATACGGCAGCCATCATTATTGTGGCAAATACGGAATCTGCCCAGTCGTACATAATCCACGAGCGTTCTTCTTTTGTAAACTGTTTCATCACATATCTCCGTTACTTAACATATAAAACGTACTTGCGCGCGCTTTTTACTATATAATTATTCCGTAATAATATTAAGATCCGTAAGCTGTAAATCGCTGGTAAACGGGTTAATTGTCCGGTTAATAAGTTCAAGGACATTGGATGGCCCTAAAAATTCATAATAGTGAGGGCGGCCGCCGGAGCGTACAGGCAGCATGGTATAAGTTTGTAATGCATCTGTTCCTCTTATGTGATTTAACTCATGGGCAAAATACATCATTTCAGAAAATGTTAAGTTTGTATCTACACTTTCGGTAAAAATGCTTACAAACTGAGGTATTCTTAAAATGCTGGCAGGTGTAAGTAGGCGGTCGATAATTGCTTCAATAACCGCCTGCTGGTTTCGTGTTCGCCCAAAGTCCCCATCAGGTAAACTTGGGTAGCCGGAGTTGCGGTTAGCCTGTCTAAACCGTACAAAATCCAATGCAGTCGCACTGTCCATGTGCTGCATACCCGGCTGAATGTCTATGAATAAATTTTGACAGGGGTCATCGTAGCGCATACGGATAGGCACATAAACTTCGATACCATTAACGGCGTCTATTATGCTAAAAAATGCTTCATAATCTATTATCACATAGTAATCCGGGATAAACCCGATAATGCCCATAACATCCCATTGCAATTGAGCAATACCCCCGGGCCGGCCCCGGTCACCGCCGATACCTGCCAAATAAGATGAAATTAGTTTTCTGCCGTTGCGGGTAGGATGTACAACAACATCCCGGGGTATGCTTATTAAGTTTGCTTCCCTGCTTATACCGCAATAGGAAGCAACCATTACCGTGTTCGAATTAAGCCCCTCGTTTAACCCCACAATTAGGAATGTCCAAAATAATTCTTTTCTGTCTTCGCCTGTAAACCTATCCGGTGCAGACCATGCATATACAGGCTCTGCATAATCGTCGGTATTGCTGTCATAATCCGTTGTATAATCGTCAACTGTTCGTGGAGAAGACTCTTCCTGTGGTTGTTGCACCCATCCTGGAGGCGTTGGCGGCGGAGGTACAACGGTTCTGCTCCAAAGAATAACACCAACTAAAAGGAGCACGGATATAAAAAGCATTGTGATTAGAAACGACTTAAGCATAACTCGCATCTTTCTTGGTATATATATGGTTGGGATGCGGTTTTGTACTTTGTCAGACATTTACATATTATCTCCTTTTTTACAAAAACTACATCAAATGCCCCAGGAAAATACTTGCGAATACAAAATAAATTACAAGACCCGAAATATCTTTTAGGGATGTGATAATAGGTGAAGACCCGGCGGCTTGGTCTACATTAAGCTTTAACAGCGCGAATGGAACCAAGAAACCAAGAGAAGAAGCAAGGGTAACGGTTGAAACAATTGCAAGCCCAACGGATAAGCCAAGCATAGGCTCATTTTGCCAAACTGCGGCAATTATCCCGGCAGCGGTACCGGCGATTAAGCCGATGCTAAACCCGACACCAATTTCTTTAACAAAATGCTTTGCAAATGCTTTTGTGTTAATGTGGCCAAGCACTACGCCACGGGCAAAAACCGTAGAAGATTGCGTACCGACGGTACCGCCCATGTCCATAATCATTGGCATAAAAAACGCTACCGCGGCAACAGACTCTAAAACATCTTCAAAATTACCGATTACCGTGGCAGAAAGTATACCAGCTGCCAAAGTAATAATCAAGAATGGTAAACGGACTTTCCAAATTGTCCATAGGTTACCGTTTATAAGTGCTTCGCTTCTGTTTGCCTCTTTACCGGCAACAAGACCTGCCTGTGTCAACATGTCTTCGGTTGCCTCGTCATCCAAAATATCGACAGCGTCATCGATTGTAACAATACCGACAAGCAGGTTTTCCTTGTCTACAACTGGGATTGCCAGCCAGTCCAGCCTTTGCAAAAGGCGGGCAACCTCTTCTTGGTCTGTATCGGTAGAAACCGTAATAGAGATTTCCTCCATTATGCTTTCTATTTTATCATCAGGTTTTGCAATTAATAAATCACGCAAAGAAAGAACGCCTTCTAATTTTCTTTTGCTGTCGGTAATGTAAATCGTATAAATAGTTTCTTTTTCGATAGCGTTAATTTTGACTTTTTCCAACGCTTGGGCGGCGGTTAAATCTTTGGAAATGCGTACATACTCCGGCGTCATAATACGGCCTGCAGTTTGGGCTTCGTACCCCATAAGCAAGTTGGTCATGGCGCGCTCGTTGGGTGAAAGTGATGCCATTAGCTTTTTTGCCACAGTTGCGGGAAGTTCGTCCAGCAGCCTTACGCGGTCATCCGGTGCAAGTTCATTTACAAGTTCAATTGCCTGGGCATCTGTGAAAGAGCGCATAAGATTTTGCTGGTCTTCCGTTTCCAACTCTTCAAATACAAACAGTGCGTCATCCTTTGACAGCAGCCGGAAAACAATTACCTGATCCTTTTCGGATAAGTCGTAAAAAATGTTTAGAATTTCTACGGGTTCTGCATCTGTTAGCAGAGTTTTTAAAGTTTGCATGTCTTTTTCTTTAAGACATGCCAAAATTTGTTCCAGAAACATTGTGTGTACCTCCAATTATATTTTTGTTTTTTTGGAAGCACAACCCCCTGATACTATTCATCGTTACGGGTTTGACCCGCAGCCTTGTTTGGTGTAAGGCCGCCGGTCAAACCCACAAAGATATACAATAGTATCGCTGTCGCCCTCCGGGTTCGGGGTTGTGATTACTGCCACTTTCCATTCCGTTCTCACCTCTCTCGATATAAAGCGGTTTGCAAATAAAAATAGCCTCTACTACCATCCCATACGGCAGCAGAGGCTTTACCAATAAGCATCCTCATAAAAAGACACACTTCATTAAAGCTGAAGCGTCTCCCATCTACCGTTCAAGTTTCAGCTTCACAGGGCGTTGGAGCGGCAATAAGCCATCGGGTTCCCCCGATTCCAGGTGAAGTTGCATTATTCCATGCCTTGGTTTCGACATGGACTGTTAGCCCTCTTGTCGTGTCTCCACGATTTCGCGACAGCAACCCGTATCCCTATGGTAGCCTCACCTACCGAAATGGTTACATGTAGTTGTTCCACATAACACTGAAAACAGCCCGGTAATAATAATGTAACATTACTTGCTTGTCAACATTTTTCATTTAAAAATTACTTAATATTTAAGGCTTCGCGGGTAAGTTCTGTAATCTGCGCAAAATCGCCGGAGGCAATCAATTCATCTTTAACCATCCAGCTTCCACCGCATGCAAATACAGATTTTACAGAAAGATAATCTTTCAGATTTTTTTGTGTAATGCCGCCGGTTGGCATAAACTTAACGCCGCCGTACGGGCCTGATAAAGATTTGAGCATGTTTACACCGCCTGCCGCTTCTGCCGGGAAAAATTTAAGTGCTTCCAGGCCAAGGGCAAGGCCTTGCTCAACTTCGCTGGGTGTGCAAACACCCGGCAGCATCGGCACATTTTTAGATTGGCAATATTTTACCACCTCTGGGTTAAGGCCGGGAGCTACAATATATTTTGCCCCGGCTTCAATGGCTTTATCCACTTGCGCGGTGGTTAATACAGTGCCTGCGCCAAGCAGCATATGGGGCAGCTCGTCTGCAATGGCGCGAATTGCATCTGCCGCCTGCGGTGTGCGAAATGTAACTTCCGCACAGGGGAGACCGCCATCGCAAAGGGCCTTTGCAAGGGGAACTGCTTTTGCAGCATCGTTAATTACAATAACCGGAACAAGACGCACGGCTGCCAATTGTTCAAACATTGGGTGCATAAAAACATCTCCTTATTTTTTTGTCCACTATATAGTAAAAAAAAGCCCGTTGCAACAGGGAAGCAAAAAACCCCCTGATATCAGGGGGTGAACATTACCATATATCAATCGGGCTTACGCACCTCTGCTCTGTTTTTGCGGCGCGAACTTCCACATAGCAGCCGCAAAGGGCACACAAGCCATTTGTTAAATGGCTGCAGGTTTTGCATAACTCTAAACGCCGTCGGTATTCTGCCGGTGGTGTTTTTTGTTCCGGTGGGATACTGTCTACATATTCTTGTACGACTTTAAAAAATTCGGCTTCGTCTGTTTCGCTTAAAAGGCATTTGCGGCAGGGTTTTGTCAAATGATTCACGACCTTTACGTATTTGAACTGCCACAATTCTAGGGTTTTCTGTTATGTGTGTCAACAGCGAAAAGGGCTAAACTTTCCGTTCCCTGTGTTCCGCTGGTACATGATAATCTCTTCCATAAAAGCTAAAGCAGTAAAGCCCCGCCAGCGCAATAATTGTGTATATTATACGGCTGACAATCGCTTCCATGCCGCCAAAAATAACGGCGACAAGGTCAAACCGAAATAAACCGATTAGCCCCCAATTTATTGCCCCAAGTATTACAAGTGTTAACGCGGTGTAGTCCCATGTTCTTGAACGCATATGATTTCGCCTCCTTCCGTTCTGATATTTATACTATTCTCACGTAAGATGAAAAATATGCGTTGCAGTATGTACTGGCATATGGTTAAATAATAACAAAGACATTATCAATTTTGTCAAAATAAAAGTGGAAAGAGGGAAACATCAGTGCGACAGCAAATATTGGACGGTTTTTATCAAGCGTTTGGTAAAGCAGGCGGCGAGCCGCGGGTTTTCTTTTCGCCGGGCAGGGTTAATTTAATTGGTGAACACATAGACTACAATGGCGGGCTTGTTTTCCCTTGTGCCTTAAACCTGGGAACATACGGCGCGATAAGAAAGCGTTATGATAGTCTTGTAGAACTTGTTTCCGGCAATGTAAGAACGCCTGTGGAATTTTCTTTGGACAACCTTGCTCACGACCCGGAGCATAGCTGGGGAAATTATCTGAAAGGCGTAATAATTCAATTGCTGGAGGCGGGGCATAAGCTTGGCGGTTTTGAAATGTATATTTGGGGCAACTTGCCAAACGGGGCCGGGTTATCTTCTTCTGCAAGCCTTAACACCCTTACCGCACTGGCCCTTAACAGCATTTTTGGCCTTGGCATAGACCCGATAGAACGTGCAAAAATGTGCCAGAAAGCCGAACATTACAACGGTGTAAACTGCGGAATAATGGACCCTTTCGCTTGCGCAATGGGCAAAAAAGACCATGCGCTTCTGCTGGACTGCGCTACTTTGGAGTACGAACAAATCCCCTTAAACCTTGGAGATTACCGGATATTAATTGCCAATACAAACTACAGGCGGGGCTTGGCAGACGCTAAATATAATGAACGGCGGGCAGAATGCGATGCCGCACTGGTAGAACTGCAAAAAGTGTGCGACATAAAGGAATTGTGTGACCTTACGCCGGAGGAATTTGAAAAGCATAAAAACGCTATACCGGACGAAACACGGCGTAAACGGGTACAGCACGTAGTATACGAGCATTACCGTACGAAGGCGATGGCAAAGGCATTGTCTGAAGGTAAGCTGGAGGATTTGTTCGGATACATGGAAGATTCTCATTTGTCTTTGCGGGATTTATACGATGTGGTTGGCGACGCGCTGGATGCCATGGTGCAACCTACACTGGAATATGCGAGACGACACAACAACCCGCCGCGTGTACTGGGTTCCCGCATGACAGGTGCCGGTTTTGGCGGCTGCACAGTAAGCATTGTGCATAAAAATTACGCCAACAATATTAAAGAATTTGTTGGCAAAGCGTACCTTAACAAAACAGGAACAGAGGCAAGTTTTTATATTGCGGAAGTTGCCGACGGGGCATGTGAAATATAAGGAGGAAGCTAATGGCGATTTTAGTAGTTGGCGGCGCGGGTTACATCGGCAGCCATATGGTGACAGCTTTGGTAGAGCAGGGTGTGGAAACCGTAGTACTGGACAACCTGGTTAAAGGCCACAGTCAAGCTGTAATTAAGGGCGCGAAGTTTTATGAAGGTAATATGCAGGATGCCGCGTTGCTGGACAAAATATTCACAGAAAATACAGTGACCAGCGTTGTACATTTTGCGGCCTTTATGGTTGTGCCGGAAAGTATGGAAAAACCGGCAATGTACTATAACAATAACGTAGCCGCAACCCTGGTTTTGCTGGAAGCAATGCTGCGGCACGGGGTTAAAAACATCGTATTTTCTTCCACCGCATCGGTGTACGGGATGACAGATATTGTGCCGGTTACGGAAGAAACCCCGGTGTCGCCAATGAACCCGTACGCGGAAACCAAGCTGGCAGTGGAAAAAATGCTAAAATGGTTTGACCAAGCCTATGGCATGAAACACATTAATTTCCGCTACTTTAACGTAGCCGGGGCCCACGAAAGCGGCCTGATAGGCGAAGATCACAGCCCGGAAACCCACCTGATACCCAATATTTTGCAAGTTGCACAGGGCAAGCAGGAAAGTTTTAGCCTTTTCGGTACCGATTACCCAACGCCGGACGGCACTTGCGTTCGCGATTACATTCACGTAATGGACCTGGTGGACGCACATATATTGGGGCTGAAACACTTAGAAAAGGCTGCGGAATCTGCTACTTATAACTTAGGAAGCGGCGAAGGCTTTTCTAATAAAGAAATTGTTGAAGCGGCGAAGAAAATTACCGGTGTAGACTTTCCGGTTATTATCCGCGAACGCCGCCCGGGCGACCCGCCAACTCTTGTAGCATCCTCGGACAAGGCAAAACGGGAACTGGGCTGGAACCCAACCCGTACAAACATCGAAAATATAATCCGCACGGCTTGGAAATGGCATTCTAACAAGCCGGACGGGTATAAACAGGAGGAGTCAAATGAACCAGCAAATTAAAGCTGCAATGCAGCAAGCCAAAAGCCTTGGCGCAGATTTTGCGGACATCCGTTACAAAGACATTAACACGGAAAATATCCGAGTGGAGAACGGTACGGTTGCAGCCGCGTCCCGGGAGCGCAGCCAGGGCTACGGCGTTCGCGTGTATGTAGACGGGGCAATGGGTTTTGCCGCGTCCAATGACATGGCAAAAATGCAGGAAACAGTGCAGCAAGCCTATGAAATTGCCAAAGCAAGTTTGGTGTTGCTTGCAGAAAAAGCAGAACTTGACCATAAGGAAGCTGTGACAGCCGACTATAAAACGCCAATGGTACAGGACCCATTCGAAGTACCATTTGCGGACAAGCTGGCTTTGCTTATGGAGTGCGATAAAAATATGCGTGCAACAGAAGGCGTCAGCCGTACTAATGTTAATTTCACCTTCCGTAAAGATGATGTGATTTTTGCAGATACAGACGGCTCTTTCATAGACCAAAAATTCTGTCAAAGTGATTTTTCTCTTGCGGCCTTTGCCGTATCCGACGCAGATGCCCAGCGTCGCAGTTACGTTAATGTTATCCGCGGCGGGTTTGAAGCGGTACTTGAACTGGACTTGCCAAAGCGGGCCACAGCCATTGGCCGTGAAGCCGTAGAGCTGCTATACGCGCCCGACTGCCCAAGCGGTGAGTTTGACATTATCCTTACACCGCGGCAAATGTTCTTGCAAATTCATGAAAGCGTGGGCCACCCAACAGAGCTTGACCGTGTATTGGGCAGCGAAGCGGCATTTGCCGGGCGCAGCTTTGTAGAGATAGACAACCTGTCTGCCAAGCCGCTAACGTACGGTTCGGAACATGTAACATTGGTTGCGGATGCAACTTGCCCCGGCGGGCTGGGGACTTTCGCCTATGACGATGAAGGCGTACCTGCGCAAAATGTCACACTGGTGGACAAAGGCAAGTTTGCGGCCTTCCAAACGTCCCGCGCCTACGCCCGTAAAGTTGGGCTTAACTCTACCGGGGCGGGGCTTTCTGACGGCTGGCGTAACCTGCCGATTGTACGTATGACAAACATCAACTTGCTGCCCGGCGGCTTTACATTGGACGAGCTTATCGCGGGCATAGAATACGGCTTTATTTTTGACGAAAACAAAAGCTGGAGCATTGATGACCTGCGCGTAAATTTCCAATTTGCCTGCGAACTTGCCCACGAGATAAAAGACGGCAAACTGACGGGCCGTATTTTCAAAAACCCAATTTACTCCGGCAAAACTACAGAGTTTTGGGGCAGTTGCGACGGCACAGCCAATGCAGACTTCTGGGAGCTTGTGGGCGTACCAAACTGCGGCAAAGGCCAGCCAATGCAGATGATGCGCGTAAGCCACGGCTCTTCGCCAACCAGGTTTAGAAAAGTGAAAGTAGGTGTTTCCGATGTTAAATAAGGAACAGGCAAAAATTCTTATGGATAAGGCGTTTTCCGCCACAAAATATTATGGGACGGCGGTACTTTCTGCCAGCGAGCAGGGCACAACCCGCTTTGCCAACTCGGAAATCAGCCAAAACGTGACCATAACCGACGGGCGGCTAAGTTTTACCGTTTACGACGGCAAGAAACAAGCCACTTGCGCCACCAACGACCTGTCCGACAGCGGCATACTGCAATTGGTTAAAGACGCGGAAGAAATGCTGCAGCTGGTGCCTGAAGGCGAGTTTGGCGCGTTTCCGTTTTCTAAGGAGGAAGTACCGGAACGGGCGAAAAGCGATGCCCTTGCAAAGGCTTTTGACGTTAATGGCCGCGCGGAATGTATAAAAGAAGGCGTTGCGCAACTTGAAGCAGGCTACACCGCGTCCGGCGCGTTAACCCTTACGGATTCGGTTATTGCCGTCGGTGACAGCCAAGGCGGTTTCCGCTATGCAGGCTACTGCGATGTTTCGTTTAACACGGTTGTAACCCACACAAGCGGCGCGGACGGTGCGGCGGAATGTGTATCTTACACCACAGCACCCGACGTGGCAGGATGTTTCAAAAAAGCCATGGCTACGGCCAAGGCCGCCCGCAACCCCGTAGAGCCAAGCCTTGGCGCGTTTACGGTTGTACTTTCGCCTATCGCCTTTGCGGATTTACTGGGCTTTGCCGCACGGATGCTAAACGCAAAATCTGTACAAGACGGCGTAAGTTTTGCCCGCGGCAAGCTGGGCGAAAAGGTTTTTGGGGAAAACTTAACAATCCGCGACGACATTACAAACCCGGAGTTACTGCCGCTGCCCTTCGATATGGAAGGCAACCCCCGCCGCGTACTGTCGCTTGTTGAAAACGGCGTAGTTTCTGCCTTTGTGTATGACAATAAATGTGCTGCAAAAGAAGGCAAGGAAACCACCGGCCACGCATTGACAGTCAGGTTTATGTCCGGTGCCATGCCTGTTAACATTGCGGTAGACGGCGGCGATAAGCCCTTTGAAGAAATAATTGCAAGTACGGAAAACGGCATTTTTATCAACGAATTCCATTACACCAACTTTGTAAATGCCCGGAATTTGCAAGTAACCGGCCTTACCCGCAACGGTACATTTTTAATCGAAAACGGCAAAATTACAAAACCTGTGGCAACTGTCCGCTTTACAGAAAGTTTGCTGGATGCCTTTAACAACATTACCGCAATATCCAAAGAGCGGGAACTTGTCAGCGGTTTTGGGGCAATGCTGGTACCGGGCGTAAAAATTGAAAGTTTCCATTTTACAAGTAAACCGTAGTAAATAAATACAACATTGGGGCTGTCTCGCATCGTTTTATTGCATGACGAGACAATCCCCATACATAATCAAAGGGGAAGAACTACATGACAAAAAGGTCCGCACTAATGCTTACATTTATATTCTTTACGGTGATTTTTTGCTCGCCTTTTTTGCTATATGCGGAAGAAAACGGTACAGACTACGATGAATCCACTCCCGGCCTTTACCAAGCCGCATCTGTGCTTGTAATGTGCGCGGAAACAGGGGAAGTTATTTATGAAACAGAAGGCCGCACACTGCGCTACCCGGCCAGCATAACCAAGGTAATGACAGCCTTGCTTGTATTAGAGTATGCAGAAAGCCTGGACGAACCGGTGGTCGTTTCGGCCTACGCCCTAGACATACCCGACTACGCCAGCCGGATATGGATGAACGAAGGGGAAAGTATTACCGTATTGGAAGCACTTTACGGGATAATGCTGTCATCATGTAACGAGATTGCCAGGGCCCTTGCAGAGTATGCAGGCGGCACTGTAGCCCAATTTGTACGGCGTATGAACGAACGTGCCCATCAACTTGGTGCGGTTAATACCCACTTTGTTAACCCCTGTGGCCTGCCCGGCGACGGGCAGTTTACTACTGCCTATGACATAGCTGTTATTATGCAAGCGGCCATTCAGCATCCGGTATTTGTAGAAATTATCAGCACACCGTACTTCGAGATGCCACCCACAAACCGCTACCGCAACCCCCGTTCTTTACGCAATACTAACCGTATGATTCGTCCCGGTGAGGCGGCATACAACCCATATGCAATTGGCGGCAAAACCGGCTTCACCAATGCGGCACAGCACACTTTGGTTTCATATGTACGCAAAGGCAGCCGCAGGATGATATTAACCGTTTTATATTCCTCACCTCGTGGCGCAATTTTTTCGGATACTGCTGCGCTAATTGATTATGTTTATGTTGTTTGGGCGGAAACAGAGCGTCAAAGAGAACTGGAAGCAGCCGCCGCAGAAGAGGCAGAGAGAGTGCGGGCAGAAGAACAGGAACTAATAGCGGCGATGCTGGAGGAACAAGAGTATCAGCCGGAGTATGTGCCGGGTCGATTGCGGTATGTGCCATACGAAGAGTCTGCAAACCGCCGGATTTTTTTGGTTGTGGGCGCGTCATTGATAACTTTTATACTGGGGCTGTTGTGTGTTAATGCAATCCGCCGCAGAAGAAGGCGGAGAAGGTACTGGTATTGATTTCGGTTGATAATTCACCTACCGGGCGAACTCACTCCCTTCAGCAGTTATGGAATAACCCGTTTTTACTCTATATAATTTATACATGACATGCGCGTGTTAAGAAATTAAAACGGGAGGAAGAATACCATGAGCAACTTAGAAATTGCAATTGGCGGAAAAATTAAACTTTTCCGCAAAAACAGAGGAATTACCCAGGAACAGTTGGCCGATTATTTAAACATTTCTTTTCAATCGGTTAGCAAGTGGGAGTGCGGCGACGCTTACCCCGACATAACAATGCTTCCCAAAATAGCAATGTTCTTTGGCGTAACCACAGACGAGCTGTTGTGCATCGACAAGTTAAAAGAGCAGGAAGAAATAGCAAAGTATAGGCAGCGCAGAAATGATGCTTTGGCAATTGGCCACACAAAACAGGCAGTTGCCATTATGCGTGAAGTAACCGCAAAATACCCTGGCAATTACGAACTTATGTATCTGCTGGCTTACACGGTATACACCGATTCATTGAACCCCCGTGATGCCGCGGGTGTCATTGACCGGGATTATCAGCAAAACGCATGGAAAGAAATAATTTCCATAGGCGAAAAAGTATTGGCGGAATGCAAAAACAACGATACACGTACCGAAATGATAGAAGTTATGTGTTATGCCTTACGCGACTTGGGCGAAAGGGAAAAAGCGGCAAAATTAATTCGCGAAAACTTAGGCCGCCTTTGGGTTTCCCGGGAAAGAATGCTTGCATATGTACTGGAAGACAACGAATTACTAATACATCGCCAGCAGACATTGGTTAATTTAACAGAACTGCTTTCTTGGGAAATGTGGGACATAGCGGCAAGCTTCGAGCCTAAAGGTAAATTTACCGTGTTGGAAAATATTTTCAAACTATACGCGATGATATTTACGGACGGTAATTACGGTTATTACCATATAAAATTGCTCCATTTCCGTATTACGGCAATGCATACGTGTTTAGAGCTGGGAGATTACGCAAAAGCACTGGAAAACCTAAAAAATGCGGCACACCATGCCATAACTTTTGACCAATTGGCCCCGGGTGCCCTGTATACATCGCCCTTAACAAATAAATTATGCCACAAGGGTACAATTAAGAATTACAAGGGCAATGAGTCTTATAATTTGCTGATGGAACTTAGCAATGAAAAATACGATGGTATACGCCGCACCCCTGAGTTTACCGAAATTTGTACTGAGTTGGAAAAATACGCGGCAGCGGACAGATAAAACTACCCCCTGATATCACATGGCGAATATGATATCAGGGGGTAAATTTAAAGTCCAAGTAAATAACTCTGTTGGTCGAAACATGATTTCGATGGAAACACACGCGCAAGCGTGCTTTACATCCGCAAATTCTCCGCTTTATACTTATTCAGTATTTCCGTATACCGCTTGCCGGTTGCCTTAAAGCGTACTTCATTTACAATAGCGAATACAATCAGCCCCAGCCCAATGCAGCCGTTTGTAAAAAGCCACAGCCGCGCCCAGTCCGTAGGTATGGCCACAAATGTGAGTACGCATATTGCCAGCAGTGCCATAAGGGAAACAGCGAAGATAATCAGGCGTGAAAACTGCCGCCAAGTTTTGATTAATACATCACTGAAAAGTATGCCCCACAAAAGTGAAATAAGGGCCGCCAGCAATAGGCCTTGCAGTACAAAGACAAAAGGCACCGCGTAAACAAAGTCAACGCCGGAAACATGGGCATAAACAACCCCGCTTACCATGTACAAAATCATAAACCCCGCGAATATGGCAGAGGCAAACATTTTTAGAGGCATTACAAATTCCGTTAACTTTCTCATTATAACCCCAACCTTTCTTTTAACAATTTTGCGTATTGTCGTGAAACAATTAATTTTTCGTTGTTGTCCATAATTATCTCTATCCGTCCACCAAAATCCGGGCAAAGAGATTTTATTTTTGCGATATTTACGATTTGTGACTTTGCACTTCGCAAAAAGCCCACATTAAGTATTTCTTCAATTTCGTACAGTTTAAGAGGGGTTTCATACACATTATCTGTGGTGTAAATAAAGCAGCGTTTGTCTACGGATTCGAAATAATAAATGTCGTTTTTGTCTACCATGTGCGTTACATTGTCTTTACTGCAGGGAAGCCGCTGCTTGTACCCGTGCAATAACAACTCCATTTTGCGGATTTCATTCGTAATTTCCGGGCAATTAATTATTACCTCTACACTGTCAAAGCCTTCCTTAATTTTAACTTTCAATTGTCATCACCTCCCGCCGGTGCTTATATTGTATCACTTTTACGGCGGATTGGAATGCAGCTTGGTAGGCTGTATACGCAGCTTAGGAAAACTTGATTATAACCAAAAATTACTTTGAACCTAAAATATTTTTCTGCCATACTGGGGTTGTAGCTGTTTTGCTATACTAAAATAGAATGGGGTTTTGTATGATTAATTTTGATACGGCACTGGAACTGCACCTGAAATCCATCGCAGAAAGGGACATTGCGGCATTTTCAGAGTATTTGCACCCGTCCCATAAAAGCATAATTATTTTGCCAAAATGACGGAAAATGGCTTTTAATACGTGATCAAAATACGCTGAAATGATAAGGGTTCAGATTACTGGGCGTTTGCGTCAATCCAAATGTAATGTCGAGTTTCATTGACCTTTTCGATTATCCCACCGTTAGCAACAGCTACTTGTATAGAACCGATGTTATGATTTTCAATTGTAAGTAAAAGACTGCCCATGCCCAACTTATTTGCTTCGATAATCAACAGCTTTACGAGCGTTTTACCATATCCAAGGTTCCGATACGATGGGGCAATCGCATATCCAATATGTCCGCCGTCTTCTTTAAGCTTATCTGTTAAGCGATGGCGTAATTTTCCCATACCAACAGGTTTACCATCTATATATAACCAGTATATGTTTTGAGGAACCATCCAGTCTTCTAAGCCAATCCCATTTGCTATATTATCGCTGCGCATTAACCATTGTTTATAGTCGTTATATGCGACACCATTACAACCATTGACAAAACCGTTTTCATCTTTTGGAATTTCTTGCAGCATATCATATATGTCCATACCATCTTCAAGTGATAGTTTCTTTAACTCAACAGTCATACGTACCTCCGAATATTTTTATTTTGTGGTATAACTGACAGGTGGCAAGTTTGCCATAGCCACAGCGTAAGAAAACTCCAATGTTGTTCCCACACCGTAGTTTCCGTGTTTATCCATACATATCAACGACATTTCCAAACTGCGGTAATTTTCGTTGCGGTTTATAAGCCTTGCGGCAAATTCGTCGATGCAGCTTTGGGCCGCTTCCATTGGGGAAAATCCCCGGGCCATACGGCAAACCGTCTCGTAGGAAAGGCAGCCCTTCATTATGTCTTCGCCAAGGCCCGTGGCTGCTGCGGCGCCTATGGCACTGTCCGCGTAAAAGCCGGGGCCGACTAACGGAGCGTCACCTAAACGGCCGGGGTTTTTCATAAATAGCCCGCTGGTAGATGTGCCTACTGCCATGCTCCCATTTTGGTCTAGGGCAATAACGCAAACCGTATCGTGGCCATCGTAAGATTTAAGCTGCGGGTCAATTTCGCCCTGGCTGCGCTGTTGCCATTTTTCCCGGGATTCCGGTGTCAGCATGTTTTTACGAAGGAACCCTTTGCGATGTGCATAGTCTTCCGCCCCCGGGCCAACCAGGAAGTTACTGTTTTTTTCGTAAGACAACGCCCGCGCTATACGGATTGGGTTGGCATAGTCTTTAATTGCCCCAACCGCGCCCAGGGAAAAATTGTCCCCGTCCATAAATGCCGCGTCAAGTTCCACAATGCCCAATTTATTTGGCAGCCCGCCATATCCGACAGAGTTGTAGGTATGACAATCTTCCACCGCTACAATGGCGTTTTCAACAGCGTCTGCGGCACATCCTCCTTTTTTAAGCAGTTCCGCCGCCTGACAGATTCCGTCCAAAACCATGCTCCATGTTCCTATTACAGCCCAGTTTTTCATACTATTCTTCCTTTCGTTGTTAGTGAGTTCTATTCTACCACAAATTTCTTAAAGATACTTTACTGTTACATTTGTCATTTCGTGCCATTATATGTATAATAAAGTGAATCAACGGCAGTGCATCAATGTAATAACGCACAGATAGGATGTGAAGAATGAAAGCGGCAATTGTATTTGTATGTTCGTTAATTTTATTCGGCGGAATAGCGACAGGTTTGTATTTCGTGCTGGATCATTATCTTGGTTGGACACCACGGGAAACGGTGGCCTATGTTGACGATGCCTTTTTACGGGAGCCGCCGGAAAATCTGCTGCCCCCTGTGTATGATAATTCCTACGAAGAGCCTTCCTATGAAAATGATATGGAAAATGTTTACTACAACACGTATGAGCTTTACGAGCCGGAACCCTACGAACCCGTTTGCACCAGAGTAACCATAACTTTATCCGCTGCGGGCGACACCACCCTGGGCGGGGACAGACGCTGGGCAGGGTACCACGCCTTTATGCGGGAATTTGAAAACAGCGGGCGTGACCACAGTCATTTTTTGCGCAACGTAGCCCACATTTTCTACGAAAGCTGCCTGTCCATTGTAAACTTGGAAGGCGCGCTTACTTATGCCACAGAACACATGGACAAGCAATTTGTCTTCCGCGGGCCGCCCCATTTTGCCAAAATCCTTTCATCTTCCTATGTAGATGCGGTTACGGTTTCCAACAACCACACAATAGACTTTGGCCAGCGGGGCTACGAAGATACAATTGAAGCTTTGCGGGCAGAAGGCATCGTGTATTTTGGCAACGAATTTAAAACCATTATGGAAGTAAACGGCATACAAGTTGGCATGTTTGGGTACAGAATATGGCATGACAGTGCGGAAAACAGAAACCGTATCCGCGCGGCCATTTATAACTTACAAAGCCGCGGCGCGCAGCTTATAATCGCATATTTCCACTGGGGCACAGAGCATGTAAACCGCCCGGAACAGTACCAGATAACCATTGGCCGGTATACAATCCGCAACGGTGCAGACCTGGTGCTGGGCGCGCACCCCCACGTTATCCAGGGGATAGAAGAATACATGGGCAGGTTTATTGTATACTCCCTGGCAAATTTCAGCTTTGGGGGCAACTCTAACCCTCGGGACCAGGACAGCTTTATTTTTCAGCAGACATTCAGTTTTGACAATGGCGTACTGCTGCCCTACAACGAAAAAAACCTGATTCCCATATTTGTATCATCCGTAAGGGGCCGCAACGACTTTACCCCCACTGTGGCAGAAGGCGCGGACGGGGAGCGGATACTGGCACGGATAGAAGAATATAGCGGGTGGTTGAGGTAACTTGACAGTGATTGTGTCACATGAAATTTCGCGCTATATAAAGAAAACGGTATTTACTCTACAGCGACTATCGTAACTTGTTACGATTCGGAGCGGTAGAGAAATACCGTTTTCGAAGCTATTTGCACTATATTTCCGGTGACACTTTCCCGGTACCACAATGGGACAGATTCAAGGTGTTTGCTAAAATTCTTTATTCACTATAATCTGCACCCAGCAATCCCCAATTTCCTGCTCAAATTTTGTTCTAAGCCCTGTGTCCAGCAGGGAGGCGTTTATCCAAATCTGATTGATGTATCCATCGTAAACACTGGTGGCTGTGACTTCATAGTTATAATATTGGTTGTTAAAGGCTTTTAACTCATCGATACTGTATTTTTCGGATTGAATAAGGACTCTGGCAGTGTAGCCCAATTTTGCGAAAAATGCTTCCTGGCCATCAAAAATGCCTGTCATGATGCTTTGATGGCCAAGTTTTTTTGCGCGATTTTCCATTTCTACAAAAAGAGCTTCGTGAATACCTTTGTTTTTGTATTCCGGCGCAACGCCATTGCCGCCAAGTGTAACAATACCGCGTCCGTCCGGTTGCTTGTCGGGCTTTTTACCACTTGCCTCTAGCAGCTCCCAGTTTACTTCAGACGCTTTATCGTGCGCTCCATGCCCAAAGATAAAGCCACAAATTTGGCCGTTTTCTTTGGCATAAAGCAATAATCCGGGGTTATACTTCCATTCTGTAGTCCAGAATTGACGGGAATATGGTGCGCTTTCGTCTTCGCCCCCATAATTTGGAAGCGTATCGGAATAAAAAGCTTTTGCAAACGCCAAAACAGCGTCCAGTTCTTCGATACTTTGCACATGGTTTATCATCATAGAAATCCCTTCTTTCACATTGTTTTTGTACATACTTGGAGAGCATCCGAAAACCGCCTTAAACGCCTTGTAAAACCCCGCGGGTGTTTCGTAGCCGTAATCCAAGGCGATGTCGTACAGTTTTCGTCCGGAATACATTTCGCTTGCGGCAAAGTACAGCTTTTTCCGCCGGATGTATTCCATGATGGGGTAGGGGGAATACACTTTGAATATTTTGTAGATGTGGTTAGGGGAATAGCCCGCGCTGCCTGCAATTTCCGCTATTGTGATGTCTTCTTTAATGTGGGCGTCGATGTATTGGATAATTTTGTTGTATACGGTTGACATGTAATCACCCTTTCGTTATTTGTTTGTGTTTCTCGGCCATGAGGTTATTATAACAGGCCGTGTATGTAAATTCTTTTCCGGTTTTATCGTGTTTCTGCTTGAATAGGCAGGCCGTCGGAAAAGTAAAAACGGTATTTTCCTGAAGCGACTATCGCTAATCGCCGAAGGCAATCATCGATTCGGAGCATAAGGAAAATACCGTTTTGGGGCACATACCAGGCTTGTGCAAGTAAATCTTAAAACACAATCACACACTTCATTATGCCTTCGTCGCAGTCCATGATAGAGCCGAAGACGCCGGGCACTTCATCAAGGGAAACAGTGCGGGTAAGGAACGATTTCAAATTTATGCGCCCGGATAGGGCAAGCTGCATAATTTCCGCAGCCTGGGGCATGGTAGAGTACCAAGTGCCGATAATTTTTAACGAGCGGCGTATAACTTGGTCGCTGGGGTGCAGGGTGAAGGAACCGTGTTCGCCAATGGCAACAAGGCTGCCTTCATGCCGCAAGGATTTCAGGCAGTTTTCATAGGCTTTGCCGTTGCCGGAGCATTCCATAACCACATGGGCCCCAAGGCCATTTGTTAAGCCTTGCACAGCAGCGGGCAAATCTTCCGGGGCAAACACAGCGTCCGCGCCGTTGTTTAAGGCAAATTCCCTACGCCATTTGTTTGGGTCTACGGCAATAACGTATACACCTGCGGCTTTTGCCAACCCAATGGCGGCTTGGCCAATTGGGCCGCAGCCGTTAACCACAACGTCCATGCCCTTGGTAACGTTGCCCCGTGTTATGCCGCCGTAAGGCGTTCCCCAATTGTCCATTATCAGCGCGCCGTCTACAAAATCCAGACCGGGAAGCAGCCGCATACAGTTGTGGGCCGGGGTTATTATATATTCGCCAAAACCGTTGTTAACATCAAGAGAGCCATTCCATGTGGGGCACAGCACAAACGCACCTGCACGGCAGGCCGGGCATGTGCCGCACCCGCCAACATTGTTTATCATTACACGGTCGCCAAGTTTTAGGGAATGCACGCCGTCGCCAAGTTTGTCAACTTCCCCGGCTACTTCATGGCCTGCTACGCTGTCTGTTGGCCCATTTACAGACCATACCCATTTGTCCGAGCCGCAAATGCCGCTGGCCCGTACCTTTACGCGCACATGACCGGGGCCGGGTTCCGGTATCGGAACTTCTACTATCCGCAAATCTTGCGGGCCGAAGGCTTTGACTACCTTCATGTTATTCGTCATCTCTTACAATTCCCTTCGCTTTTTCCGCAATGCGCTGGGCTTTTACGCTAAGTTCCGCCGCTTTAAATGTATGTTCCTGGGTCATGGCGTTTTCTGTGCGGTTCAGGCAGTCCAGAATAAGCTGACCGAAATAAGGGAAGCCCACTTTGCCTGCCACATTAATATAATTTTCGCCGTCGTTGTTAACAAGAAATACGTGGTCACCCTGTGTGTTTTTGCCAAGGTCAAGGTGTTTGCGCAGCTCGATAAACCCTTTTGTTCCCAGGATAAATGTCCTGCCGTCGCCCCATGTGGGCAAGCCGTCGGGGGTAAACCAGTCTACGCGGAAGTATCCTGTGCTGCCGTTGTCGCCCTTTAGAGTGCAGTCACCGAAATCGTCAATACCGGGGTGTTCCGGACTGGCGAAATTTTCTACTTGCGCTGCTAAAATTTCTGCGTCTTTACTGCCGGTGTAGAACAGGAACTGCTCGCATTGGTGGCTGCCTATGTCGCAAAGGATGCCGCCGTTTTGCTCACGTTTAAAGAACCATGATGGACGGTAATGCAAATTGGCGCGGTGCGGCCCCATTCCCATGGTTTGTATAACTTGTCCAATTGCGCCGTCGGCAATTAACTGCCCGGCAAAAATTCCCGCTTCGCTGTGAAGGCGTTCCCCATAGTACACGGCAAATTTTTTGCCTGTTTTGGCTACGGTTGCCCTTGCTTCTTCCAGTTGCTTAAGGGTTGTAAGCGGTGCTTTGTCGGCAAAAAAATCTTTGCCCGCATTCATGGCCCGTATGCCCAACGGACAACGGTCGGATGGAATGGCAGCCGTGGCAACCAGTGCAACGTCTTTGTCTTGAAATACTTCTTCTTCCGAACGGGCAGCTTTCGCGCCCGGGTACATTTTAACGTAGAGTTCGACTTTTTCTGGGTCCGGGTCGTAAATCCATTTTAAAGTGGCACCGGCTTCGATAAGTCCGTTGCACATACCGCCAATGTGGCCGTGGTCCAGGCCTATTGCCGCAATTGTAAATTCCCCGGGTTTAACTACCGGGGCCGGTTTCCCCTTTGGGGCGTAATTCATTCCGCTTTCTGGCATGGTGGTACCTCCTGTTTGCTGTGGTAATTTTACACAATAGTAACAATTATGTTACAAAAGTGCAAGGATTATATGCTCCACTTTTGTTATCAAAAATCCATGTTCAAAAACGACGGCCTCCTATCGCATATTCGCGGTAAGAGGCCTTTGTTACTTATTCATCATGCAGTTTTACTTAATTTACGCCCCCCAAGCTTCCAATATGCCATTGCAAGGCCAACAGATACAGCAAGCCCGGCCACACTTGCCACGCTGTATTTTACAATTCGTTTGCGCTTTGCGGCTTTTACTGCTGCAACATCGGCGGTTTCGGCTTCCATTAATAAAAAATCATCAATTTCACCTATACAGCACAGGAGTTTTTCTGCGACGCTCATATCGAAACACCTTCCTTTTCTAAATGTGTTTTTAGTTTCTTACGCGCCCTAAACAGCATCGATTTTGCTTTGCTTTCGCTTATATTAAACCGGGCACATATGCTGGCGATGCTTTCCCCATGGAAATAGCGAAGGACAAATGCTACCCGCACGGTTTGGTCCATAGAATTGAGGCAGTCATTTATAGCGGCGGTAATTTGGTTTGCTTCGTACGTTGTTTCCGGCGTACCGGTTTTTGTGGATGGGATACAGTCTTCCAATTCGCTTAACATTAGAGGCATTTCGCCGCCGCCGCGCCGTGCTGCGCTTTTTGCTTTCCATTTGTTAATAGCCAGGTTGCGTGATATTTTTGCCAGAAATGCCCCAAGCATTGCAGGGCGGTTTGGGGGTATTGCGTTCCACGCGTTTAGCAGGGTGTCGCTTACGCATTCTTCTGCATCTTGGATGTTGTGCAGGATATTCATAGCGGTGCGAAGCAAACGCTGGCCGTATTTACGCTTAGTTATTTCAAGGGCGTCTTCTTGCCGCGCAAAAAATAAATCGAGAATGTGATTGTCGTCCAAAGTACCCCCTCCTTTAGCTTATTTGCATGTATCAGCATTTTATAATTAGTGATGACAATGCGTCAAGGGTAAAAGGATTTTGTTTATAACCGAGCAATGCAAAACTTTGAAGGAGGAAAAAATCTTGCGTTGCCCGGCATGATACTTTATCGCTTCACTTATTTAAACAAATAAAATTGGTGTTGGTTGCATAATAATAAAAGCATCAGTCTTCTATTATTTGACACTTTTATAGAGTGAATGATAATATATCCAATAGATTGCTTACAAAATGTAAAAGAGGAGATGTTTGTTATGCAAAATAAAACAGGCAGCAAAGATGCAAGGCACAGAAAATCCCGGATATTAATTATGATGCTGATGCTTGCAGCAATTTTTGTGCCGGTTACCGCGTGTACCGGGCAGGAATATCGCGATCGTTATAATGAGTTAGTGGATGAACACAATGATTTGCAAGGTTTGGCGATTTCTTTACTGGAACAATACGAGAATTTACAGCAAACGATGGGTTCATTACAGCATGAAAAAGACATGTTGGCAGTTCAGTTGGACGAGTTTAGGGAGCGAAACGCAGAATTGCAGGAAGAAGCAGCATTAGTTTCGGATTATTTGTACATGCGGGAGCAATATGAAACAATACAGCTGGAGAAGGCGGAATTAACGGCTTCAATAGAAACATACCGTGCAACAATAGAAGAATTGATTCAAATGCAGGCAGAAGAAGATAATGATAATGAATTCGCAAACATGGCAAGCGAAATAATTTTTGAACCTGTTGAAGGAGCAATAAATATCTTAGATATGCCGCTTATATCATTTTTGCCGGATGTTTACAACAGTTGGATGCCTGAAGGTGAAATGAGGATTTGGAACGAAAATAGACAGGATAATGCCGGAAATGTGTATGAAGCACGAGGCATACTTGCAGGACACACACGTATTTCGGGCATTGATACATCTGCCAACCACGGCAATAGGCACAGCGTCACATATTTGTTGAACAGCGAATTTTCCAGGTTTACCGGAATAATTGCGTTATGTTGGGAGAATAGAAACTCGCGGGCAAATTACCGGATCATATTCTTTGGTGATGATGAAATTATTTATGAAAGCCCTATGGTTACAGGCGGTGTATTGCCATTTTTATTCGATGTAGATGTAACAGGCATCTATGAACTAAGAGTAGAAAGGCGCAGCCCGGATAGAGGGGCGGCCGTTGTCGGTATTGTAAATGCATTTTTTGTTCCAAAGTAGTTCTTATCCGCCAATAAAAATTTACCCCCTGATATCACACTCGCCAATGTGATATCAGGGGGTACGATTTTTTTATAGTTCCGGCAGCACAACTTCGACTTCTTTGCCAAGCTGTGACGAGCGATAAATGCCGTCAACAATTGCCTGGTTATAAACCGATTCAATTGTAGGTATTGGTGCGGGGCCGTTGTTTACTATGGCATCGCAGAAAGCTTTGCATTTATTAAAGAAGCGGTCATCGGATGGCCTGCGCAGCGGAATGGATGTTTCACACAATTGCCCTTGTACGTCGTTGTACATGGTTATTGGGCCAATTGTGCCGTCCCATGCGCCGCCCCAGCCTGTACCAAGGCCTGCGGGCTTAATTTTTAGGCCCGCATCTGTGCCAAAAAACATTGTGTCCCCTGCGGAATCCATATGCATTGCCCAGGACATTCTAAAGTCTAAAGCGATGTCGCCTTCCAAGCGGATTAACGCTACAGAAAAATCATCTACAGTAAAATGTTCTGCTTCGCTGTGGTATTTTGGGTTTGTGCCAAAATGGTTGGATGCCACTGCCGAAACGGTTAACGGTTTTGGGTAGCCGATTGCAGAAAGTACCATGTCTAATGAATAACAGCCGATATCCGCAAGTGCGCCAACGCCGGAGAGTTCTTTTCGTATAAATGTACCGCCCGGCATACCGCGGCGGCGTCCGCCGCCTGTTTGGATGTAATAAACATTGCCAAGTATGCCGCTTCCCACAATTTCTCTTACCAAATCCATGTTGGGGTCGTACCTTGGCTGGAAACCAATAGTCAAAATTTTGCCTGTTTCTTTGGATTTTTTGTACATTTTTATTGCGTCTTCCAGGGTTACGGACATAGGCTTTTCGCACAGCACATGTGCGCCCGCTTCCAGTGCGGCAATTGTACATTCCGCATGGGTGGTGTTGTAAGTGCAAATACTTACGCCGTCAAGGCCCAGGGTCAACAAATCGTCGTTGTTGTCAAAAGCCTTTACGTCTGTTAAGCCTGCCTTGTCAAAAAACTTGCGGGCTTTACCGGGAACAATGTCAGAACCGCCTACAATTTCAACCTGGTCTTTCATGCGTAAATAAGATTGCAAGTGGGCACCTGCAATGCCGCCGGTACCGATAATTCCGATTTTTAATTTTTTCGCCATTCTGAAAACTCCTTTACCATTTCTCTAATATTGAGATTACGCTTGTATTCTAGTGTAACCGGACTGCAGTGTAAAGCATTAAAATTTGACAACCTATTGCACAACCCTTAGAATATGTCAAAGAAATTGTGTCATTTGATAGGAGTTGATAACTGTGTCTGTACATCGCATTAAAAAGTCACCCATTGCAGACCCTGTACTCGGTGTTAAACTTATAGTTTGAAACAACAAAACAATAAATTGAGAGTTGGAAAATAAAATGCAAAAATACGAATTTGCGGCAGTGGAAAAAAAGTGGCGTGATAAGTGGGCAAGTTCCCCTGTACAGCAAAATATAGAAGGCAAGCCCAAATATTACTGCCTTGATATGTTTCCGTACCCGTCCGGGGTCGGGCTTCATGTGGGGCATTGGCGGGGCTATGTTTTAAGTGACGTAATCAGCCGTTACAAAATATTAAAGGGGTATCATGTCCTTCATCCAATGGGTTGGGATGCTTTTGGTTTGCCTGCAGAAAATAACGCCATACAAAAAGGGATTCATCCTTCTGTTTCAACGGAGGAAAATATAGTAAGTATGAAGCGGCAGCTTGATGAAATGGGTACAATTTACGATTGGAACTATGAAATTGATACAACAGACCCTAATTATTACAAATGGACTCAGTGGATTTTTGCGCGGATGTTTGAAAAAGGCCTTGCCTATGAAAAGGAAATGCCTCTTAACTGGTGCCAGGCCTGTAAAGTTGTGCTTGCCAACGAAGAAGCTGCGGGCGGTGTATGTGAACGCTGCGGCAACCCCGCAACAAAGAAAAATTTACGCCAGTGGATGCTTAAAATAACCGAATACGCCGAACGGCTGCTAAATGATTTAGACGGCCTTGACTGGCCGGAAAAAGTAATACGAATGCAAACGGAATGGATTGGTAAAAGCCACGGTGCAGAAATTGATTTTGCGGTTGCCGGTATGCCGGATGTAAAACTACGGGCGTATACCACCCGCCCGGACACACTTTTTGGGGCCACATTTATGGTGCTTGCGCCGGAACATGAACTTGTGGCCAAGCTTGCTGCCCCGGAACAAATGACGGCGGTAGAGGAATATATAAAGCAGACATCTACCCGCTCCTCCATAGACCGTATGGCAAGCAAGGAAAAAACAGGGGTATTCACAGGGCGGTATGCCGTTAACCCGATGACGGGCAGGGGAGACATGCCCATTTGGATTGCGGATTATGTTCTTGCGGATTACGGCACAGGCATAATAATGTGCGTACCCGGCCATGACGAACGGGATTTTGAATTTGCGAAAAAATTTGACCTGCCGATAACCCAGGTTATCGCGCCTTGGGAGTACGCAACGCCTTTGCCGCCTCTTACGGAAGCATTTACCGATGACGGCGTTATGGTTAACTCCGGCGAGTTTAACGGGCTTTCTGCGTCTGACGGTAAAGAAGCGATTACTAAGGCTTTAGAGAATATGGGTACGGGTAAGCAAACGGTAAACTACAAATTACGGGACTGGGTTTTCTCTCGTCAGCGTTACTGGGGCGAGCCGATTCCTATAATCCACTGCCCATGCTGCGGCCCCGTGCTTGTGCCCGATGAAGACTTGCCCGTAGAACTGCCGTACTTGGAAGGCTACAAGCCCGCCGATACAGGCGAATCCCCCCTTGCCCTTGTAGAAGAGTGGGTTAATGTGTCATGCCCAAAATGCGGCAAGCCCGCCAAGCGGGAGACTAACACCATGCCCCAGTGGGCAGGTTCTTCCTGGTATTTCTTGCGCTACCCGGACGTAAACAACGACAAAGCGTTGGCAAGCCCGGAAGCCTTAAAGAAATGGCTGCCTGTGGATTACTACGTTGGCGGCATAGAACACGCCGTTTTACACTTGTTGTACGCCCGTTTTTATACAAAATTTTTGTACGATATTGGCACGGTGGAATTTGAAGAGCCAATCAAAAAGCTGTTTAACATTGGCATGATAAACAAAAATGGCAAAAAAATGAGCAAATCCAAGCCGGAATCCTGTGTTTCCCCCGACGAGCTTATTCCTACCCATGGCTGTGACGCATTGCGTATGTACGAATTGTTCGTTGGCCCGCCGGAGCTTGACAGCGAGTGGGATAACAGCGGCATAGACGGCGTTTACCGCTTCCTTAATAAATTGTGGCGGCTTGTAGAGCCTTCCTTCAAAAACCCTGCCCGTCCAACAGAAGATATGGAGCGTTTGCGCCACCGCATAATACACGACATCACAACCCGTTTAGAAAATTTGTCACTTAACACGGTTATCAGCGGCTTTATGGAGCATACCAATACGCTGCAAGCCATGGCAAAAATCACCGGCGGCGTAGACAAAGCCACAATTGAAACATTGGCCGTTCTTCTTTCGCCGTTTGCGCCTCACATGGCAGAAGAAATTTGGGAGCGGTTGGGCCATACAAACACAATATTTGCAGAATCTTGGCCAAACTGGGACGATGCCATGCTAAAAACCGATACAATAGAGATTGCGTTGCAGGTGAACGGTAAGTTCCGCGGGAATATGCAGGTTGCCGCAGAACTGGACAAGGACGGGGTACTTGCCCGGGCAAAAGAACAGTTGTCAGATAAGCTTGCCGGTGTAGAAATTGTAAAAAGCATTTATGTACCCGGCAGAATAGTAAACTTTGTAGTGAAATAGACATGAATCATTTCTACCAACAAGTCTACGCCGTCGTAAAGAAAATCCCATATGGCAAAGTAGTTTCCTACGGCAAAATAGCTGCTGTCCTTGGCCATCCCCGCTCTTCCAGGGAGGTGGGACGTGCCATGCGGGTTTGCCCTCCGGATAACATACCGTGGCAGCGGGTTGTTATGGCAGACGGCACCATTGCAGGCGGCGGATGCGGGGAAAAAAGAAAAGCCCTCCTGGAAGAGGAAGGCGTAGAATTTTTGCCTAACGGCAGGGTTAATATGGAACGCTGCTGCATAGAGCAGTTAGAACTTGAATTAATCGCGCTTATTGTTGGCGGCGAAGTTCAAGAAGATGAAATACACTAATTTAGCAGCGACGGGTTTTCCAGCCTAAAGGCAAGAGTCCACTTTTGATTATGCGTAGAGGTTATCGCTTGCCGGGCCTGGAATACGGCTTGCTGTGCCAATACAACTTCGTGAAGTGTAACGCGGCCAAGTGCAAGGTTGGTTTCCGCAACTTCCAGTGCCTGTTGGGCGCGGTATAACTGCAGAAGCTGTGTTTCCGTTGTAGTTTGTAAATTTAACAAATCGTTGTAGGCGCGGCGTAGGGCGGCTTCCATTGTAAGCATAGCCTGGTCGCGCCTTTGTGCTGCCCGCTCGTAAGCTTCCCGAAGGGCGGCACGTTTTTCCCTGTCACTGCCCCTGTAGGCGCGCATGGCCTCGTGTTCCCTGTCTACGTCCAATTGCAGCTGCCGGATTGGAGGGGTAGTGGGAATAATTTCGGCTATGTGCCCGGCCAAATCATCCGGTATTTCCGGTGGGGTACGGTCAAAATCAATAACCGTATATTGGGAAAGGGGCTGCCCAAGCAGAAGATTAAGGCTGTTGCGGGCATTGTACAGGGTTGTTTTGCGCTGTGCCAAGGTCATTTCCTCTAAGGCTAGGGCTTGCCGGGCGGCGCGGAGTTCGTTGTTGCTGGCCCGCCCAAAATTGTGCCTGACAGTTACACGGCGAAGGTTTTCTGCAGCTATTGCAAGGTTGGCTTCCATTGTTTCAATTGCGGTTTCCAGTTCGGTGACTGCTGCAATTAAACTGCGCAGGGTGTTTTCCATGACAAGTTTGGATTGCCGCTGCTGAAGGCGAAGCAAATACATCTGCTGATCCATTTCATTTAACGCGCGGCGGGCGGCAGAAATCATTTCTTGAACTTGTCTGCCGTCTTGCAGGCGGCTTATTTCGTCAAATATATCAAATAAACGCATTTGCATCATAGCCATGTTGCCGCTCATGCCTTGGGCGGCAAGTATACCGGCGATGGCGGCTTCTAAGTTCCTTTCAACAATAACTCCCATACTGTCCGGGTCGGTCATGCTGTCAAGAAGGTTTTGGATAGACATTTCGATGTTGTCCCGTAGGGTTTGCTGTCCTGCGTGGGCAAAAAACAGGCTCATTTCAAGCTCACCAAGTTCTTCGAAAAGGGCATTCACAGTTTCCTGTCTCCAATCGCCCCGCTCCAGCCGTCTAAGGTCTGTACGCAAATCGTCACGGATTTCTTCCATGTCCTCGATAAGCTCATCTATGTCATTTATGGCAGAATTATTTATTGCCATTGCAACAGCACGGTCATAATGGATTGCAACAGCCTCCTCGATGGCATAATCCTCGTCTTTTTGTGCAATTACTGCCATCGGCAGGGATAATATTACAACCATTAAAACCGCAAGAATTTCTAGCTTTTTCATTCCTGTGACACTCCTTTCAGAATTGCTGTGCAGAAGATTAAATTTACAAAGGCCACCGCGCCGGTTATCCAGGCGATATTCCCAAGGCGGTTAAGTTCCGCCAGCCGCCTAAGCCCAAAAGGCAAATATCCTTCCGGCGGAAGTATACCGGTGTTTGTAAAGCTTCTTAACACAGATGTGCCGGGCAGTGATAAGTTGGGCAGCCAATACAAAATTTCGCTCATACCCGTAAATAACACGAAAGCGGCCAGTAAAACGCCTGTCACCGGCAAGATAAAGGTCAAAACCGTTCGCAGGTTAAATTTTCCGCGTTTGCTTATGCAGGCGTGTATCAATAAAACCAGAATATACAACCATATAATGTACATAAATACCCTGCCGCGCAGGCCAATGGCTTCAATATACCGGTTAATATTTATAATCGCGTAATCCTCCGGGTTCCTGAATTGTCTGCGAAGCATCCCGGCGTTACCGTGAGTATGGGCGTAAATGTCCACTAAGTTGTAATTGTTGGCCAGGATATACAGGGCAGTAACCGGAAGCGGGAAAGGGGATGCGTCCCGTGGCATCCATGCCATATACTCGCCAACACCACGGGGGCCTTGGCGTACTACCCCCGCTACGGTATACGGTTTGTCGTTGATAGTCACAGGTGCCCCTGCAATTTGACTGCCGCCAAACAGCCGCCACGCCAAAGCTTCGTTTAATACAATAGCGTTGGCATCTTCCAGCCAGCGGTTACCGTCAATAAAATCCAAAAAATGTATGTTGAAATACGCCGCGTCTGTGTATACAACAGTGGTAGAAACACGATGGGTAGAAGACTCTAAAAGCGCGTTGCCGCGGCTTTCGGCGGAAAAAGAATAGTCTAAAAACTGCCAGCGCAGCGTGTTTACATTATCCATATTCCAGTGCAGATGGCTTTCGTTCAGCAAGGGGGCAATAAAAATTACATCCGGGGCAAAGTACCGCCCTGCGGCAGAATGGGCATAAATGCCTACCCCTAAACTGCCCAAAAGCACAAGCAAGTTGCAAAGGCCAAATATAAGTAGTTTTTTCATGGCTGCTACCTGGTGGGGGCAAATTCGTGCCCCGCTACCAACCTCACACGCAAGCCGGACCACACGGGCATGTCGCTGTTTACGATTATGGGCCCGGTGGGAAGTTCCCCAAAGCGGGTAGAAACTACGGCATACCTGCTGTCCCTGCGGCCTACGTCCACTTGCATCTGGCGTACAAAGTAGTCATTGCCAAAGCGGCGTTCTACCGGTACTACATACATGATGGAATAATTTTGCCCGTCATAGCTTAGCGCGCTAAGGGGAATAACCGACGGGTGGGTGGTGGCCCCGCCGGAAACGGTAACTTGAGCTAATTCGCCCCCGGAAAGCTGACTGCTTCGCACTTCGATATACACAATATTCCTGCCGCCGTCGGGTACTACCCGGGTGGTTGTACCTTCAATACGGTTTGCGGCAACCATCACGTCTACGTCTTGGTTTACCCTAATAAAGTCCTGACTTTGGGGGAAAGCCGCCTGTATAATAAAACGGTTGTTGCGCAGGGCCGTTGTCATAATTGGCATACCTTCCATTACCACAGAGCCAATGTCTATGCCGGGCATTATTTCCGTAACAATACGGTTTGGGAACTCTTCCAACTCTACATAAACCACGCCGTCACGGTCTATTTGCTCTTGCAAATTTGCAATACGGGCTTCTATGCGTTCTCGCTCCATGTTTTGGGTGGCCAATGTAAAATTGTGGCCGGTAATTACATTTTGCTGTGCTTCTATTTGCTCTCGTCTGGCCCGCTGGGTTGCGGCTACGGAATCTGTGTGTGTACTGCGGGCGTTTTCGTAATTTGTTATTGCCTGCTGGCGGCGCGTATAAATTTCTTCACGGGCTTGGGCAAGCCTTTCTATATCCGCCTGACGGGCGGCAATATCCCGCTCCCGTGGGGTAATGTCCCGTTCCCTGGCATAAATATCCTGCCGTGGGACAATACCTTCGGCGTATAACAGTTCCAAGGTGGCAATGTCATCGCGTATAGTTTGGATATCAAGTTCTATATTGGCTATTGTGTTTTCCAGTGTCTCTCTGCTTGCGGTATTGGCGTCTAGTTGGATGTCAAACTCCCAAAGGCTTAGGGTAGGGGCCGCAGGCAAATCTAACGGTTGTTCCTGCAATTGGGCCAGCCGCCGCCTTGCATCCGCCAGGTTGCTTGTGGTTTGTTCGATGTTAAGCGCGTTAACCCGCAGTATGTGTTCCTCCTGCTCTAAAGAATTCCGCAGAAATTGAACATCGTTGGTAATGGTAAACAGCACGGTGTCAAAGCCGGTTTCGTCTCCACGCTGTAAGATTTGCGTAATCCTGCCGTCTGCAGGGGCAAAAATACGCTCTGTGTCCGCAGGGGTAACAATGCCGGAAGATCTGGCTTCCGGGTTAATGGTCCCCCGCTGGATAAAGGCCAGAGACACCCTGGGCACGTTTAAATCCAAAAGTGTACGGGAAAAAAACGTCAAAAATATCAGCAGCCCCACAAACAAAATAGTTACCCTGTACAAGAATTTTTTATAGTCCATTATTACCTCCTATTTCAGCCCCGATACTCTCATGCCTGCAATCAACTGCTCTTGCCCAAACAAAAACACCAGCAGCGCGGGAATCATGTAAAAAAACGAAGCCGCAAACATTATGTCGTACATCCCCCTAAACCGCGTGGTTAACGCCACGCTAAGGGGTTCGAAGCTGGGGTCTGTAATAAACACAATTGCTTGGTCTACTACGTTCCAGTAATCTATAAAAACCAGCAATGCCAAGGCGGCAATGGCGGGCTTCATAAGCGGGGTAACAATGCTTAACAAAATCCTAAGATGCCCCGCGCCGTCTATCTTTGCGGCTTCTATAAACTCCAGCGAAATATTTTTCATAAACTGCCTAAGCAGGAACACCCCAAAGGGGCTGAATATTGCAGGTAAAATAATTGCCCACATAGATTCCGAAATATTCAAATACCCCGCCATTATAAATTGCGGCACAAGCACAACGGGAAGGGGCATTAGCATTACCACGATGTACACAAAAAACAACTTTTCTTTGTGCCTAAGCTTTGAAAGCTCGAAGGCGTAGGCGGCAGGCACGGCTATAATAAGCTGCCCTACAACAGAAGGCGCGGTAATAATAATCGAGTTCCAAAGGCCGTTTAAATATTCCGAATTTTGAAGCAAGTTTATATATTGCCTAAAAGTTACCCAGTTAGGCATTACGGTCATTCTTACAAAGTGAATTTGCTGGAAAACATCCAGCCTGTAAAAATAATTAGAGGGTAAAATGTCTATCGAATATCTGTGTGATATTTCATACCCTGTCATAAACGAGTTGGTAAACGTAACAAAAATAGGCAGTGCGAAAGCTAAGGCCAAAATAGCGGCCAGTAAAAGGATAATCGAATACCTTACCAATCTGATTGCCTTAGTCATTGTCACACCCCTTTACAAGTAAGTTTGCTTTTGCTGCAGGCGGTACAAAATAAGCACAAGTACAAAAATAAACCCAAATACAAAGAATGACGCAGATGCCATCCGCTGATAGTTGAGTGCCTGAAACTGATTATTCATAAAATGCTGCAATAAGTAAATGGAAGAGTTGGGGTGGGTACCCGTAAGTACATAAATTTCCCTAAAAACCTTGAAGGAGTTAACCACAGACAGGATAAACACCAGCAAAAATGTAGGCCCCAAATATGT
>JGI20163J26743_11538556_pt1 | contig 44400 bp, 39 predicted proteins | sample TergutCu122P1_FD_26743 | JGI IMG/M metagenome (IMG submission 26743) | reverse complement strand
TCTAATCAGTGCTTCCACATTTTTTCGTAGTTTTCTTGCAGAAAACTACGAAAAAAGGATAATAAGGTAAAGCTGATTTATTCTCGATTGAATAAATCAGCGGGTTCTTAGCTTTTTTCAACATTGCTTTCTTTGCTATAAATTTCCATAAGTTTATTTAAAAGAGTGTTAAACTGTTTTTCTGCTGATATTTTAAAAAACTTAAGGACGGTTTTTGATATTTGCTCAAATGAGATTTCTTTTTCTTCATAGTTTGCGATACAGTTGGCAAAATAAATTGTTGCAACAGTTTCCCATTTTTCATGAGGAGCTGTCATCGGGTCGTGATGATATCTTATTGATGTTACAAGGTCGTCGGGGAAATTCCATTTTTCAGCAATAAGAGCGCCGATTTCTGCATGGTTTAAACCAGCGGATAGAGCTTCAAATATATCTTTGCCCATTTCTCTGTCTTTGGCAAGCGCGGATATTTTTCCAACAAGCGCCGGGTGTGCATTAAAAAAGACAACTTTTCCTATATCGTGCAAAATAGCGCCAATATAAACATCATCAAGCAATTCTTTTTTTCTTATATAGTTTTTTGCAAGCGCATAAGCATAAAATGCTGTTTTGTTTGAATGAGTCCACAACTCTTTTAATCCGGAATTTAATACTTTTTGTGTTCCATAAGAATATAGAAGGTTTTTAAGACCTCTTAGCCCTACAAGTTTTACAGCTTCTGTTATGCTGTCAACTTTCTTGGATAACATATATTGGGCAGAGTTTACTATTTTTAGAAGATCTGCTGTAAGGCTCATATCCATTGCGATATTTCTTGCTATATCTGTTATTTCGGATTCAGGATCGTCTATCATTTTCTGGAGTTGAACAATGTTTTCCGGAAATTGCGGAAGTTCATTAATCTCTTTAACAATTTCTTTGGATAATGCAGTGAGGTTTTCTTTATGTATTTCTGAAAAAGGAATAACCAGTTTTGCTACGGTTTCGTCACCGTCAACATCAAGATCAAAAGCATCTTCGTTCAGACCTATTTTTTTAAGCATTAAAACAAGAATAACAAGCCCAAGCCCTGCTCCTTCCGAGCTGTCCAACACAGATGTCATTGCTTCTTCAAGAGTGTTAAGCGCCCTTGATCTTGCAATTCTGTCATAAGCCCGCATATGCTCTTTTGTTGAAATTTTTGAATTATTTCTTACAGTTATTGTTAGTTTATCGCTTACTGCATGAAAACCTATTTTTATATATAAACCTGCTTCTTGCTGTTTTTTAAAGTAATGTTCAATATTACTCAGGGTATCTGATTTAAAAGATTCCATTCCTGTCTGATAGTCATCATCATCTTCAATATCAAGATTTTTTTCTATAAAGTAAACTCTTTTTGTATTTGCTTTATTGGCATTTACAAGCAGCTCACGTAAACAATAGGATATTTGAGCCAAGATTTCTTTTTGTCCAAATTCTTCCAAAAAAATTAAAAGAATCTGTTCCATTTGCTCTTCTATTTCATGATTAATTTTATGGGTTTTAATTATAAGAGGTAAAGAATTTCGTGCTATTTTTTGAATTTTAGGCACATCTATATTAATTGTCATTTTTCCCGCCTCTGAAAAACATTCTATTGCTCGATAGTATCATATACAGGTATTCGATATTATCATGTACAATAGTATTTAATTATTCTTAATAAATGTCAATTAGCATACTACCTACAAGAATTTTTGCTTTTTTTGGATAAATCTTTGAGTTTTTTCTTAATGATGTAATTAAATGTGTTCTTGGGGAACTCGCCTTTTTTGGTAATTTCGCCTGCTTCCATTCCCGACAATATGCTTAAACCTTCGTTTATGTTTTTTATGGGATAGATGGAAAAAGAGCCATTTTTTACAGCTTCTTTGACATTTTTTTGCAAGACAAGGTTTTTAACATTTGATTCCGGAATTATTACGCCCTGGGTGCCTGTTAAGCCGAATTTTTCGCATATTGAATAAAACCCTTCGATTTTTTCATTAACCCCGCCTATGGGCTGTATTTGCCCAAGCTGGTTCACAGAAGCTGTTATTGCAATATCCTGCCTGAATGGTACTTCTGCAACAGCAGACAAAAGCGCAAATATTTCTGTAGACGATGCAGAATCGCCCTCTATTTCTCCATAAGATTGCTCAAAACAGATACTTGCAAATAAAGATAATGGAAAATCTTTGGCATAAAAAGACCTTAAAAACCCTTCGATTATCATTGCTCCTTTATTGTGGATTTCTCCGGAAAGCCCTGCCTCTCTTTCAATATTGATTATTCCTTCATTGCCCGGAGTAGCTGTTGCTGATACAAGGAAGGGCCGTCCGAATGTGTAAAATCCTCTATCATATAGCGCCAGTCCGTTTACTACACCTACTTTTGTGCCTTTGACCTCGATTCTTATTGTGCCTTCTTCGATGAATGATGTAAGTTTTTCTTCCGGCAAATTAGTCATATAGTTGCGTTTTGCTATTGCGGTTTCTACTGCTGTTCTGTCTATTTGGTCAGCTCCTGCTTCGCGCGCCCAATAATCAACTTCAACAAGAAGATCGAGAATTTTTGCAAATTTTGTTGAATATTTTTTTCTGTGACCGGTCATTCTTATGCCAAAATCGAGTATTGCCTGTAATCCGGTTTCTGTTATCGGCTTCATGTTTCTGGTTTTTATTTGATCATCAATAAAACTTATATATTGCCTGGTGTTATCATTATTGATATCCATTTCTGAATCGAATTCTGCAATTACTTTAAAAAATTTTTCAAAATCCTGATCTGTGTTATAGAGAACGTCATAAATGCTTTCGTTTCCTATAATTATTATTTTTGTATCGATTTTTACAGGTTCTGGTTTAATAAAACCGCCGGAAGGATTAAAGGGAGAGCTAGGCTGCTGTATTTGCACTTCGCCGCTTTTTAGCGCTCTTTTAAGGTGTTCCCACGAAGTCTCTTCCTGAAAAAGAGATTCTGCATCCAGAATAAGATACCCGCCGGATGCTTTTATAAGAGAGCCTGCCTTTGCCATCATGAATGATGTTTTAACTTCGGTATTTTGCTCCATCCTGTTTTCGATTGTTCCAAAAAGATTTGTAAAATTTGGGTAGGATTCAAAAATCAGAGGGGCATATTTTAGTTTTGAATTATCAACAAGAATATTTATCTGATACCTTTCTGCTTCGTTTTCTGTATAGAAATCAATGTCATTTTCTTCTTCGCTGCGTTCTTCTTCATCAATAAAGAGATAAAGTCTTTCGAGTATATCTTTTTTTAGATCAATAAGATATTTTTTTACGTCTCCCTGCTTATATTCTGCAATAAGATCATCAACTTCTGAAGTTATAATAGGCTCTATGAATCTTTTTTCTTCTTCGAGAAGTCTGTTTTCGAGCTCAACCCTGTTGTGCTGCATTTTTCTCATAAGTTCCTGCAGCTCATCGAGGTGTTTAAAATAATTATTTCTGATTCTCTCTTCTTCTTTTAAGGAAAACTTTCCTTCGGAGACCATCTGCTGGATTTCGTCAAAATCTACGGGTTTTCCTTTTATGACAGGCATTATGTCGGAGATCATTTCGTTTTCTTCTGTTTTTGAGTTAACAAGAAGGAACCCATCAGCTTTAAGGTTATTCTCGAATTTTGTAATGAGCTCTTGTTCCATGCTGTCGTACGATTTGATTATTGAATTTCTTTTTTTCTTGAAGCTGTCGCTCTCAATTCTGCTTTTTATTCTTTTTCTTACTATAGTAATCAGGTTATTGAGGCTGTTTCGAAAACTTTTTGCGCGTCCCGCAGGGAGATAGAGAATACCGGGAGATTCGGGGTTTGAAAAATTAAAAACACATACAACATCTTTTAGGGGTGTTTCGCAGACTGAATTTTCCAATATCTTGTTTATTGCGCTGTGCCTTCCTGTTCCTGTGCTTCCTGTAACAAAGATATTGTATCCGGGCTTGCGTAGTTTGGTTCCGAACATTAGGGCATCAATTGCTCTTTTTTGACCTGTAATAAATGTTTCTGTTTTTGATTCTCTAAGCGATTTAATTAATTCAGCCGGAATGCTGAATTCAAGTTCTTCTTCAGTAAGTTTTTTATGTGTCATATAAAGAACAGTATTGTAAAGTCGCAGGTTTATTGTCAAGGATAGGATAAAAATATATAATTATTTTCATGCATATTAGAGAAATTGACAGGTTTTTTCATGAGTTATTGCGGATTGATAATTTTAAAAAAGCAGATAGGGGAATCAATGGGCTGCAGGTTGCTAATAAATCAAAAACTGTATCAAAAATAGCTTTTGCTGTTGATGCATCGCTTGAGGCTTTTAAAAGAGCTGCTTCGTGGGGTGCAGATATGCTTTTTGTTCATCATGGCATTCTCTGGGGGGGCGAAAAAGCAATTACAGGCGAATATTTTGACCGTATTTCTTTTTTAATAGAGAATAATATTGCTCTTTATGGTGTTCATCTTCCATTGGATGCAGACCCGGAACTTGGAAACAACATTTCTATTGCCAGAAAAGCAGGGCTGGAAGAAATCGAGCTGTTTGGAGAGTATGGCGGTTTAAAAATAGGCTATAAAGGGGTTTTGCAAAAACCAATGGGCTGCGATGAGATACTAGCTTCTTTGGGGTTTAAAACTGATGAGGTGCTGGCTGTACTTGGGTTTGGTCCTGAAAAATGCAGAAAAGTTGCTGTTATCGCAGGGGGAGCGAGCAAAGAAGTGCAGCAGGCTATTGATGAAGATATTGATCTCTATATTACAGGAGAGGTTGCACACCATATGTATCATCAGTGTCTTGAGGCTGGAATAAATGTTATTTCCGGGGGGCACTATCTTACAGAGACTTTTGGGGTAAAAAATGTTGCAAAAGTTGTTAACGAAAAACTTTCGCTGGAAACCTGTTTTATTGATGTGCCTACGAGGTTGTAAATGAATTTAAAAAATAAACTAATACCTTTTTCTCTTGCTGCTTTTGTAATAGCGCTTGATCAATTTACCAAGTTCCTTGTTGTAAAAAACATACCATTACATACTATAAAATTTTCATTTTTTGAAGAACTTTTAAGAATTGTTCATGTAAGAAATAAGGCTATAGCTTTTAGTATTGGGCACACTCTTCCGGACAATGTAAGGACTGTGCTTTTTTCTTTTTTTCCTTTAATTATACTTATATTGCTTGTTATCTATGTTTTAAGAACAAATGAGGTTACTATGCCGCAGCGGTGGTTTCTTGCCGGCATATTTGGCGGCGGTCTGGGGAATCTTATAGACAGGTTTTTTCGGCCTGCCGGTGTTGTTGACTTTATTGATGTTAAATTTTTTGGGATTTTTGGGCTTGAAAGATGGCCTACTTTTAATGTTGCGGACTCTGCGATAGTTGTTTGCGGAATTTTGCTCTTTATTTCTCTTTTTTGGAAGAAAAAAGAAAGCTTGTAACATTTTTGTAAAAATTTTTTTTGACTTTGAAAAAAATGTATGAGATAATACTAGAAATGTCTCAACTTGGTTTATATGCTTTGCTTCATGCTATGGAAGATGCAGATATGCCCGTTAGATATAAAACCAAATTTTACGGAGGAATTTAAAAATGGCGGATGAAAATATTAGCCCATTAAAAGCAAAAAGAGAAAATGAAATGTATGCAGTGCTGCTAGGCGCTTCTTTTGGTTTAATTATTGGCGCAAACCAGACCATGAATTGCTGGCAGACAAGTACTGCTCTTGGGATATGGATAGGAACAGGTCTTGGAGCGAGTTTTGGCTATCTTTATTCTATTTGGAATACCATTTCTAGTACTTTCATTAAAAAAGAAAATACTATTAAAGAAGATAAATTTGTTATTACTATCATTGCAGCGCTTGTAGGATGGATTGGCGGTCCTATTTTTGCTCTTTATGCTGTTCTGAAAAAAGTTTTTGTAACGAAGAATACAGCATAGCATTCACTATGTAATAAAGTTATGATATGAGCGATATTCTCTTTTTGCTGGGAATATCGCTTTTTTTATTTATCCTGTTATAGAATGCAGTTCTTGGGAAGTTATGTTGCAGAATACTCGAAGATAATATTTGTCTTTATAATTTATCTGTTCAATAAAAAAATGAGTGTATCCATAGTGTATTTGGAAAGATAAAAAACCAAGTCAATCGCCATTGTCTTCTTGTCTTGTCTCTTCCTTTATTCTTTCCATTGCTTTTGAAAGATGTTTTTCTGCCTTTATAAGATGTTTTTCTGTTATTCTGTCAAACTTTTTAAATACATTATCATTGTCTATACTTTCATTTTCATTACAAAATAACGTGGCAACAGAAACTCCAAGATTATCTGACAATTTTTCAAGAAGCTCTGCAGAAACAAATGTTAATCCTCTTTCGATTTTGCTTAAATGCTTAACAGATATGTCTACTTTTTCGGACAATTCTTCCTGAGATAATTTTTTTGCTTTTCGATAGCTTTTTAAATTTGCCCCTAAAAGCTTTTTTAGTTCCATAAATTATAGTTTAAGGCTTATAAATCACAAAAAACAGCCTAAAATGCTATAAAAATAAAAAAGTAGCCATAAAAGGTCTTTTTTTGTTTGAAAAAGTATCATGTAAATATTATAATGCAGTAATGAATGAACCTTATGGGGCGAGTTTTGAGGGAAGAAATGGTTATTTTGATTACATCTTTTTTACTGATTGGCTGTGGATTAGATCGTCGTGCAAATAGAATTTCCCTTCTGGGATGAATGGGGTGGGAGGATAATTTTTGGAGTCCCCCACTATAATTTTTTGCTTTTGCTGATTTGGAGATTAAGAAAAAAGCAAAAAGTGTTATCAATCAGAGGTTTTATGTATTTACAAAAAGACGACTATGACCGCGCTATTGCGGAATTTGACCAGGCAATTCAACTTGATCCGAATGATGCACAAGCGTATTACCATCGTGGTATTCTGTACTTTGGCAAGAGCAACTATGATAGCGCTATTGCGGACTTTGATCAGGCAATTCGACTTGATCCGAATAATGCACTAGCGTATTACCATCGTGGCTTTGTGTATTTACACAAAGAAGACTATGAGCGGGCCATTGTGGACTTTGATCAGGCAATCCAGCTTGATCCGAATAATGCACAAGCGTATTTCCATCGCGGCTTTGTGTATTTACACAAATGCGACTGTGACCGCGGCATTGCGGACTTTGATCATACAATCCGACTTGATCCGAATGATGCACTAGCGTATTACGGTCGTGGTACTCTGTACTTTGGCAAGAGCAACTATGATAGCGCTATTGCGGACTTTGATCAGGCAATTCGCCTTGATCCGAATAATGCACAAATGTATTACGATCGCGGTACTGTGTATTCGCATAAAGGCGACTATGACCGCGCTATTGCAGACTATGACAAGGCAATCCAACTTGATCCGAATAATGTTGTTGCCAAACAAAATATGGAAAAGCTCAAGCAAATCCTAAATGGGGATTGCGGTGTTGAAGTATAGAATAGTAGAAAATATTATGTTAAGGCAAAGATCTTTAGAGCAGTTCTAATCTTTGGTTAGACTTTGGAATAGAATACCTTAATAGCCATCAGACATGGCGATGTTCATATCTTTTTTATAAAGCTCATTATAGAAAAAGCCTCTGTTCCTAAGTTTATCCTTGAGTTCCTGCGGAAAAGGAATATTGCGCCAGAAAATACCGCGTACTTCTTTATCAAGTTTTTGCATTCCATCAGCTTCTTTTGTTATCCAGAGAAAATAGTCATTTATAAAAGCTTCCTTAACATCTCCGCGCATTTTTTTAGCAGTATACCATTGGTAATAACGACCTGTAAGCCCTTCTTCCATCCAGTAGTATGAAGCTGTTTCTTTGGCAATTTGCCACCTAAGATCGCCCATAGCATAAATTATTGCATTTTTGAGCTCTTTTGAGAAAATAGGAATACCTATTCTTCCTCGTCCTGTTGCTCTGTTGAATTTTTCATAAGGTTCCCAGCAAACCCCAACCTCTCCATAGCTTGGCAGTAATATGGTATATGGAACAATTCTGTTTGTTTGGCGCTTGAATGTTCTTTTAAAAAGACCAGGATCAATTTTTTCAATTTCTGCCAATATGGTTATTACATTTTCTCGTGTTGCAATATCCTTTATGTGTGATTTCATATATTGCTGCATTAGAACCGGAAAATGGTTTCCTTTTCTTCCGATAGTCATTTTTATCATTTGCCTTAAGGACATAAGCTCTTCCACTAGTACCTGCGAATCTACAGCAGCTTCTTCTGCGCCTTCTTCTTTTGCTTTTTGTTCAAGGGCTTTTACTTTTTCTAAAGAGTTTTCCAAATTTTCAATTGTATAAGAAAGTTCTTTGTCATATTGCAGTAATTTTTTGGAAAGTTCTTGTATTTCGTTTAAAAAGCTTTTTTGCTCTGTAGAATATGGAGCTGATATATTCTCATATTTAGAGATCCGATCATGCTTTCGTATTGAAGCAGCTTTTTCTAAGATAAGCGCTTCGGTATCTTTAATTGCAGATGCCTTATTTTTCATAAGAGCAGAAAGAGACTGATTATAACCGCGCTCTTTTTCGAGAGCGCTGTTTATTTTTCTTGCCAGCTTTCCAACTTTACTCTTTTTTGTTTCGTCAGTAACCGAAGGATTTATCTCTCCGGCAGCTATTTTAGAAAGCCATTCATCTACATAGAATATAGGCTCGCCTGTATCATTATCTTCTATTACAGACGAAAGCATAAGCCGTTGATCTTTATTTATAAGTGTTTGCAGCAAAACACCAAATCTTAAAAGCATTTTTTTGGGTACAGGCAGCGGTTTTCCGCATTTCCCTGCAATTGATGCTGCAAGCTGCCAGTATGCGACTATAAATCTTTCACGATATGTTAATTTTTCTTTGGGGTCGGTTATTTTTAAAAAATCAGAAAGAAGAGAATGTACTTTCTGAGATATTTCGCCTTCTCCGGAAAGCGCTATTTTATAATAATCTTTGTCATTAAAATAAGGTTTTGGGTCTTGTTCAAATTTAGTAATTTCAACAAATTTTTCTTTAATCTCAAGACCATCACCTTGTACTTCTTCTTCCGGAGCTTCATCGGCAAAAAGATCAAAAAAATCAGGATTATCTGACTTGTTACTATCCAGCCCAAGAAGGTTTGCAATTTCGGGATCAAGTTCTTGTGAATTATTTTTTGAATCGCTCATTTCTCTTTGTGGAGATGGTGGGAATTGAACCCACGGCCTCGTGAATGCCATTCACGCGCTCTAGCCAACTGAGCTACACCCCCAATTTATCCCCTTTGAAAATATTATTATATTCTACGATAAAACTATTTTATTCAATATTTTTGCTTTCTGTCTAGTGAAAAGGCGAACAAAAAAAAGACGAGATAATACCTTTTTCTATAAAATAACTTTAATTATTAGTTAATTCCTTGATTTTTTTGCATTAATTGTATAAATGATATAGTAAGGTTATGACAACCATTAAACCGCTTGTAAAATATGTAAAAAAAGCTGGAAAAAAAGCTGTAAAAGAGCAGCACAAGGTAAAAAGAAAATTTAAAACCGATGGCTCTGTTATTACGTATATCGATAAGAAATTAAATGAATATCTTTCAAAAGCCATTGCTTCTCTTTACCCCAAAGCAGGCTTGATTACAGAAGAATCTCCGGCAAGTTGCGATGGCTCCAAAGAGTTTTGTTTTGTTGTTGATCCAATAGACGGCACAGATTCTTTTAGCCAGGGTATGCCTGGCTGGTGTGTTGCAATAGGGCTGCTGAAAAAAGGGGAGCCAGTAGCAGGCATTATATATGCTCCTTTGTGGGGAGGAAAAAAAGGGACATTTATATATTCTGATATTGATGGACCTGTTTTTGTAAATGGAAAGAAATTATCTCCGGATAAAATAGTTTATGCACCCTTAGCAGATAAAGATGTTCAGCTTGCTATTGCATCAAAAACGCATCATTTTTTTGACTTTTCAGCTTTTAAAGGTAAAGCAAGAGTAACAGGCTCTGCAATAATTAATATTATTGCTCCAATAATTCATGGCGGTATAGGCGGAGCTGTTATTCCAAAAGCTAAAATATGGGATATAGCAGCCCCTCATGCTATTGTAAAAAAAGCAAAACTTAATTTTTTATATTTTAATGGCTCTAATGTAGATTACAGTAAATTATATGATCGGTCGATAATAAAGGATACCATTATCTGTGGTTATGAAAATGTTTGTGGTATAATAAAAATTAATTTTATTCGCCGGCATAGCGAGAGTCATATCAATACCAAGCCCGAAGAGGTACCAGGCAGCATAACTGAACAAGGAGGGGAGTAAAGGGTTAAACATCATGCATAATACCATATATAAAAGCAAAAATGTTAACTTACCTCCTTCTTTTAAAGGCTTCGATATAGCAGATATAGTTTTTACAGAAGATTTCTCTCAAGCTTTAACCAGCTATTCGGGAATTATTATTTCTGCCAATGAAATTGATGGTAAAAATATCGAAGAAATTAAAAAAAGTAACTATCCTGTTATTATATGGTCTGGTTCCGGCAAAGAAAGCTCTATAGACACAGATTTGAATGCCTATTTTCATTTTAAGACAGTACCGGATATAGATGTTTTTTCGCAAGTTATAAAAAACTATATTGATTATTTAACAGAAAAAAGAGATAAGGATTTTTTTAGAGACAGATTTGCAAATCAGGAAAAGCTTAATCAGGAACTGTTAAAAATAGGAGTTGCCCTTTCCTCAGAAAGAGATAACGATAAGCTGCTTAATTACATTGTAGCCAAAGTTTGTGAAGTTACTAAAGCAGATGCAGGAAGCCTTTATCTTTTGGAAGTTAATAAAGAAACCAAAAAAGCTTATCTGAGATTTAAAATATCGCATAATGATTCAAACAAAACTGATTTTACGGAATTCACGATGCCGCTGGTAAAAAAATCTATAGCCGGTTATGTAGCAATAGAGGGAAAAGCATTAAAGCTGGATGATGCATATTTAATTCCGGACGGGGCTGAGTATGCATTTAACAAAAAGTTCGATATGGACACAAGTTATAGAACAAAAAGTATGCTAACAGTTCCTATGAAAAATTATAAAGATAAAGTCATAGGGGTGATTCAGCTTATAAATAAAAAAGTAGATCGCAGTGCTGTTCTTACAGATCATAAAAGTGTTATGGAAAATGTGGTTCCGTTTGATAAGCTGGACGAAGATATTATACTCTCACTTGCTTCTCTTGCTGCAGTTAGTCTTGACAACAACTTTCTTTATAAGGAAGTAGAAAACCTTTTTGATTGCCTTGTATCAGCTTCTGCAAAAGCAATTGAGCAGCGGGATCCGACAACAGGCGGTCATTCTTCACGAGTTGCTTTATATACAATTGCGCTTGCAAAAACCATATCAGAAGATAAAAAGTTGGTAAAAAAATATCTGTTTGAAGAAGATGTTGTTTTTTCTGAAGATTATTTTAAGGGTCTTAAATATGCCTGTCTTCTGCATGATTTCGGCAAAGTTGGAGTACGGGAGGATGTGCTTGTAAAAGCAAAAAAACTTTATCCAGGAATGCTTGAGCAGATACTTTTGCGCCTTGATAATCTGGCAAGTAACATAAAAATAAAAACATTTAAAGCAAAATTTATGCTCGACAATACAGATTCTTCATATGAAGCTAAAGTTAAAGAACTTGATTTAATGGAAGCTAATGAAATTTCGAAAATAGAAAAATACCGGCAGGTTATTATACAGGCAAATGAGCCGACTGTTCTTGAATCAGAACCGGAGCAAATTTTAGCTGAAATAAAAAGAGAAACAAAAAACACTATTCTTTCTGAAAAAGAATTTGAATATTTAAGTATTCAAAGAGGTTCTCTCACAAAAAGTGAAAGAGAGGAAATTATTTCTCATGCATCTTATACTTATGATTTTCTTAAAAATATTCCGTGGCCGGAAAATATAGGGTGGATACCTGAGGTTGCGAAAGGGCACCATGAAACGCTCGATGGCACTGGTTATCCTGATGGCTTACTTATGCCTAAATTTCAATCGCGGTTAATGGCTATTGCAGATATATTTGATGCTTTAACAGCCAGCGACAGACCATATAAGAAAGCAATGACTTTGGAGCAGGCTCTAAAAATACTTCAGGAAGAAGCAAAAAGAGGAAGGCTTGACAGCAGTTTAGTAAATGTCTTTATAGAAAAAGAAGTTTATAAAGCAGGTTAAAAATGGGATATGTAGGGATAGTTAATTTGAATAAAGAAATAGACAGTCAAATAGTAAAATTATTCAAAAAAGATCAAGTAAATGATTATAAAGTCTGGCAAGTGAAAAAGAGGTTTTACAGTGAAACGAAATAGTCTTTACAGGTTCTTTCCGAATAAAGCGAGAGTCGCGACGTGCTTGCACGCTCATGACCGAGCGAATGAGGAAATAAAAGGTCGCGCAGGGCAGAGCCCTGCGGTACAATATCTTTTATTATATTTTTTTCTTATAATTTTTATCATTTTTCATTTTTCGTCATGCAGAAGGGAGCCGGTGCCGGTGCAGGTTGCAGAAAGAAACCTTAATGCTGTTATTACTTTTATCTCAGGCGATGCATATATTTTCTCGGAAAATACGATTTTGCCGGCTGCAATCGGCGACATTCTTAGCCCCGGAGATACTGTAAGAACAGCAACTGATTCATTTCTCGAAATACTTATAACCGGAAATTCAGTTATACGAATGGACGGAAATACAGAACTTTCAATAGATCGGCTTGCAATTGTTGGAGCAGATTCAGATGTTGTCATGTCCCTTGTAAGCGGAACCATCATAAACAAAGTTGAGAGAATGGTAGGCTCTGACCATTCTATAAGAACAAATAGCGCTGTTTTTGGCGTAAGAGGCACGGAATTTCTGGTCTCTGCTTCGGGTGCAGATTCGGACGATATTGTTCTTGCTGTAAGGTCGGGAAGTGTGCAGATGATTCCCCACCTGGATGTTGTTGAAAGAATAATGGAAAAGGCGCCGGAAGGGGATGAAAATATCGAGGCTTTTATACAGTTGGTAGAAGAAAGGTTTCCTCTTGTAGCAGGCGGAAGCGAGATAGTTATAACACCTGATTTATCTGCGGAAATTTTAACAACGCTTTTGGCGGTTGAAAATGCTGTTGATAATCTTATTCGCGGAAATATAGTAATAAGAGATTTTCATGAAATTATTTTAAATTCTTCTGCAGCTATTATATCTGATGCAGAAAAAGCTTTGGCGCTAGTGCAGGATATTAGTGAAGCTAACCTTGAAAAACTTAGAATAACGGATTTTATGCAGATACATGATCAAGATGAAACACTTAAAGAAGTTATTTTTCGCACAGAGCCGGCAAGGGCAAGGATTTATTTTGACGGCGTTTTTATAGGCTTGGGTTCGGTTAACGCTCTTTTGGCAGAAAGGCGAACAATAAGAGTTTCTGCGGAGCACGAAGGTTATGAGGTTTATGAAAAAGAATTTATTGTTTCTGAAATTGCGGAGAAGCCGTATATAATTACGCTAAGACCTAAAGAGCCTGCAAGGGGTTATTTTGAAATATCTGTTTCTCCGTCAGATGCTGAAATTTTCATAGGCGGCAGGTCTGTAGGCCGGGGAAGGCATATTGCAAGCTATTCGCCCGGAACAATGTTAAATGTATCTTTGCAAAGAAGAGAATTCAGGACAGAAAATTTATCTGTAGAAATTAGAGAAGGCGAGACTTTAAGAAGAAATATTGCTTTGGAAGCTTTGCTTATTCCATATACTTTTGATACAGGATTTAGTAGTTTGGATAGAATTACTCCTGCGGGCAGGAATCATTTTGTATTTGTTTCAAGCGGGAATGGTTTTTCTGTCGTAGATACTGAGGGCAGAGTTCTGTTTAGAAATAACGATGCCGCCGCCGCAGCTCCGGTGTTTGCCGGCGGGAATCTTTTGTTTGTATCCGGAGATGCTTTTAGGGCAATAAACACAGTAACCTGGAGAGAAGCTGGTGTTATTGAGCTGGACGCGACCGCGGCTCCTTTCAGAGAGCCTGTTGTACACGGAAATTTGGTTCTTATAAACAGCGGCGATTCTATTCTTGTTATTAATGGCAATAATTTTGAAGTTAGCAGAAGGATAAGGGTGCCGGACACGGTTGTTTCATATCCTTTTTTCTATAATAACAGGGTTTTGACTGTAACCAACAGGGGGGTTCTGCAAATTTTTGGGCACGCAGATTATGGCAGCCAGGCGGAAACTCCTATTTCTTCAATTCCTGTAACGCTGGGGAGCCCGCAGGGAATGGGTATCGCTGTTAGCAGCAATATTGGCTACTTTGCAAATGTAAATGGTTCTGTTAATGCTATTGATCTTCAGACAGGCAGTTTTCTTTGGGAAGGGAGATTTCGTCCGGCAGCAGCGGATGCTTTGGCTTTGGGCAGGCTGCCGCAAATTAGTGCATCTGAGCGCGGAGTTATAATTTATTCCAATAATACTTTGAAATTTTTTAATCCAAGGGGAGAAGAAGTAAGAGAAATAGAAAGAGTAAAAAGTTTTTGTACTCTTGAAGGGACTCTTGTTTATGTGGTTTCGGAATCTCCTGCCGGAAGAATTACGGCATATAATCCGGTGAATGGTGTAGCTGTAAAACATGCAGATACAGGCATGGTTCTTAAAAGCATAGTTTTCCGCGATGGAAGAATTCATGGCGCAACCAGGAACGGGCAATATGTTATTATAAATCCTGCTGCGTTTACGAGGCAGTAATTCAGATTCTTTGCTGATTATTGGACGAATAAAAAAGCGAGAATCGCGCGAAAGCTGCCTGGCAGTCGCTTTGCGTACCTTTTATTTCTTTGGCTACTAAAAACAGGGGTAAGGGTATTTATCAGCATAGACATTTTGGTTTTAAAATAATATTCTAAGCTATGGAACAAGGCAAAGTAGAATTATATAACTCAAAAGAAGAATATTTAAGCGATCTCGAAAAAAGAGGCAAGCTTCCCGAAGGCTTTAAAACTTCGGTTGTATCGCTGGAGTTTTTTCCTGCAGAAAGACCGGTTGAAAAACCTCTGCCAATGAAGATGTCGCTTTTAATGCTGGATGAGCCAACATCTGTTTTTGGCGCTGTGTTTACAAGAAACAAATGTCCGGGTGCGCCTGTAATAATTGGCAAAGAAAGGCTGCTATCCGATAAAATTCGCGGAGTTATTATTAATAATAAAATATCCAATGTGTGCACAGAAACAGGGGTCGAAGATTCGGCACTGCTGCTTGAACATCTGGCAAAAGAAACAGGCGCTTCTGCTAAAGAGTTTTTTCCTTCGTCAACAGGAATTATTGGCTGGCAGCTTCCCATTAAGGATATGGTAAAAAACATTCCGCGCCTTGTGTCGCAGCTTGAAGGCGGAACAGGTGTAAATCTTGCAACAGGTATTATGACTACAGATACTTTTCCGAAGCTGCGTTCTGCAGAAATAGCGGATGGTAGCATTGTTGCTGTAGCCAAAGGCGCGGGAATGATCGAACCAAACATGGCTACAATGCTTTCTTTTATTATGACAGATGTTTCAATAGAACGGGAAACCATAAGAAATGTTTTAAAAAGAGTGGTTGAGAAAACATATAACTCAATTTCGGTTGACGGCGACCAAAGTACAAGCGACACTGTTATTATAATGAGTTCGTGCAAAAAGCAAAAAGTTTCGGAAAAAGAGTTCGAAGAAGCATTATATAATGTCTGCGCAGAGCTTGCAGTTGATATAGTAAGAAATTCAGAAGGCTGCGGTCATGTTGTAAAAGTTTCTGTTACAGGCGCGCCTGATTTTGAAACAGCAAGAAATATTGGAAAAGCTGTTGTTAATTCTCCTCTTGTTACGACTGCAATATTTGGCAATGATCCAAATGTGGGGAGACTGCTCTCTTCGATAGGAGATTATGCAGGGAATAATAATATAGAGCTCGACAAAAACAAACTTTTGATTTCTCTTGGCGGAGAAAATGTTTTTGAAAAAGGAGCTTTTCGGCTCGACCAGGCTAAAGAAGTTCGATTAGCTAATTATCTTAAAGCAAGAGTTCTGGATTCTGAGCATAAAGAATTCCCCGAACATAACCATACTGTTAATATTGATGTAGACCTTGGTGCGCGCGCGGGTAACGTAGGTGCAACAGTATTTGGAAGCGATCTTTCCTATGGATATGTGCGGGAGAATGCAGATTACAGATCATAATAATGGAGTATAGAAGTGGATAATATTGCCGCGATTTTCGAAAAACTTGATAATGCAAAAAAATATTTTCTTGAAACTATTATTGACGGACAGCTTATTTATGACCGGCTTTTAATAGCTTACCTGGCAGGCGGGCATGTTTTAATAGAGGGAGTTCCCGGGCTTGCAAAAACCAGAGCAGCAAAAGCTCTTTCGGAAATTATGGGAGCTGATTTTTCAAGAATTCAGTTTACTCCTGATCTTCTTCCGTCGGATATTACGGGAAACCTTATTTTTATTCCGGCAACAGGAGAGTTTGCTCTAAGAAAAGGCCCTGTGTTTTCCGGCATTGTTCTTGCAGACGAGATAAACCGCTCTCCTGCAAGGGTTCAGTCTGCGTTGCTCGAAGCAATGGAAGAAAGGCAGGTTACAATAGGAGAATCAACCCACAAGCTTCATGATAATTTTTTTGTAATTGCTACCCAAAACCCCATTGAACAAGAAGGAACATACAGGCTGCCCGAAGCTCAGCTCGACAGGTTTTTGATGAAGCTGGATATTAGCTACCCATCGCACGATTCTGAGCTTAAAATTCTTGCAATACATGATAAAGAAGAAAAAACATTTCCCGTGTTTAAAGACAAAATTACGCAGGAAGATGTTACAAGGCTTTCAGATGCTGCAGAAAATGTAATGTTAAGCGGCGACATAAAAAAATATATTGTAGATATTGTAAGAGAGACGAGAAAAAAAAACAAATATGTTGAGTTTGGCGCATCCCCGAGAGCTTCTATAGGAATAATGAGAAGTGCCCGCATAAAAGCGCTTTTGGAAAAACGTAAATTTGTTATTCCGGACGATGTAAAAGAAATTGCTCCCGATATTCTAAGGCACAGAATAATAAGAAGTTTCGAAGCTGAGGCCGAAGGCGCAGATTCCAATATTATAATTTCTACCATACTTGGTAGTGTAAAAACTCCGTAAAATGAACAAGAAAGAAATTCTTTCTGAAATAAAAAAAATTGAAATAGTAATCAGAAAACGTCTGAGCGGAAACTCTGCCGGTTTTTATCTCTCTGCATACAAAGGTATTGGCATGGAGCTGGAAGGAGTCAAGGAATATTCGTATGAAGATGACTTTAGGTTTATTGACTGGAATGCTTTTGCAAGAACAGGCAGGCCGTTTACGCTTGTAATGCAGGAAGAAAGAGAGCTGGAGTTGTATCTTTTGGTAGATGTTTCTGCATCTATGGCTGCCGGCGGGTCTCTTTATCCTGAATTGCAGAGCGGACAGAGCGAGCAACGTATCGGCATGGCGCCTGCTGCGGGTGCCGGGGATGGAGCCGAAGCAGCGAAAAGCGCTGTGCGAAAAACAAAGCTGGAAACAGCAGCAATCGCAGCCGCAGTGCTTGGGCTTTCTGCTGCTTCGAGCCGGGATAAAACAGCAGCTATTCTTTTTTCCGGCGAGGTTGAAGAGACAGTTCTCCCTGCTGCCGGCAGAAGCCATATTTTTTCTATAGCAGAAAAAATATTGGATTCCCATCCCACGCACGAAGGTTCTAACCTTGAAGTTGCTTGCAGGGCTCTCCCCAGAAGTTTTCGAAAAAAAGGAATATGTATAATAATTTCTGATATGGAATACGATATTCCCTGGCAAACTCTTTTGAAAATTTCTTCCGGAGTTGAAACTGCGATTTTCCGCATACGAGACAATGCCGATACCAGCACCAAAAGTCCTAATTCATTTTCATACGAATCCCGGGGAAATGACCCTTACGGATATTTTTACTCGCCGGCGAAGCGAAAACCGCGGGCAAGCGAAGACACATGGCCGAGCAAGGAGGCAAGCAAAAAGTTGCGGCAGCATACCTTTTATTCGCCGGCAGGTTTGCGCAGCATACCCTGTCCCATAAAAAACACAGATAAAGATTTTTCAGAAGCAGCAAAGTTTGAAATTCCTCTTGTTGATATATCTACAAGTGATAATATTGTCGAGAAAATAAATACCTTTTTTAATTCAAGGAAAAGATGAGAAGAATATTTTTATTCCTGTTTGTTTTTATTTTCATTGCCTTATCTTATTCTCAAGATAGCAAAGTGTATCCGATACGATACGGCACTATTCTAAATTATACATTAAATCCAACAACTTTAAGAACAGGAGAAAAAGGATTTATCAGAATCAGACTTGCAGACAATATAACATCCTCAGACAGAGGAGCAATAACAGTTAAAAATAATCAGTGGTTTTTTATCGAAGATATAAAAATAAACCATAATCGAAATGAAATTTTTATCTGGTTTATACCACTTGATCCGTCAGTTTCTTTTTTTCCTGATTTTATAATAGAAGAGAGAATTTATTCAGGGATTCCTCTTGTTATAGAATCCAGGCTGGGGAATGTGAGCACATTAAATCCTCTTGGCGGAAAACTTTTATTGCCCTGGACAAAGCTTTTGTTTGCAGCAGGTTTTACATTATTGGTTATATTTTTGTTTTTATGCTATTATGCAATTAAAGTAGCTCCTAAAAAAATAAGAAAAACAGTTGTCCTAAAAACCAATGCTTTTAAAAGAAAATATTTGCTAAGAAAGATGTCAAGACTGGCTTCTCGCTTAAGCCAATATGAAAAAGCTGATTACACAAAAAGATTTATACAATTATTAAAAGAATATCTTGAAATTGCTACAAGTAAAAAAACCACATGTTTTACAACCAAAGAAATAGTTACAGCATTTCCCGAAGCTCCCTCTAAAGAGCTTGTTTTTTTGGATTCTGTGCGTTTTGGAAATGCCGCCGCAGATTCCCAAGTAATTACAGAAACATCCGAAGCTGTTTACAGTTTTGCGTTACAACTCGAAGAAGCTGCGGGGGCGAGAAAAATATGATACTCGAAAACCCCGCAATGCTTTTGCTGATGCCTGTTGTTGTATTTATTATTTGGTTTTCATATAAAAGAAAAAACAGAGGAGCTGTACTTTTTTCTGCGCCGGATAAAAATTATATCAAAAAACATAAACCAACACAGAAGTTTAATAAAGAACGCATTTTGCCGGGGGTAATCAATTTCTTTTTTTGGCTATCGCTGATTTTAATTGTGTTTTCTTTTTCTGCTCCAAAAAATGTAACAAAAAATATAAGATATCTTTCAGGCGGCAATGATTTTTTTATAGTGCTGGATGTTTCTCCAAGTATGGCTGTTATTGAAAACGGAAGAACAAGACTTGATATTGCTAAAGAAGTTGCTGAACATATTGTTATGAATTCAGGAAATGACTATCCCGGGCTTATTCTTTTTGGAAGCAATTCTGTTGTTTCGGTTCTTCCGACTCCGGACAGAAATACTTTTTTCCAAAGACTTAGAGACGCAAATGTTATGGATCTTGGAGATGCTACTGCTATAGGAACCGCAATAGGGACAGCTATCTATTTTCTCAGAGACTCGCCGCAAGAAGGCAGAAGTATAATACTTATTTCTGACGGAGGTGAAAATTATGGAGAACTTACTCCAATAGACGCTGCTCATATAGCAGCAAGAGCAGGGATAAGAATAAACTGCATAGCAATTGGCAGCCCTACAAGCGAGGTCGTTATTATTGACTTACCTCATAGAGACAGAATTGCCGGAAGAATTATAGGAAGTTATGATCCTGCGCTATTAAGAAAAATTGCAGAAATAACCCGAGGCTATTTTCTTGAAAACCCGACTAAAGAAACAATAAGAAGAATAACTGCAAGTTTTAGAGCAGAAAGAGAAGAAGTTGCAACCGAAACATTTTTTACAAAAAGAGATTTATCCGGCTATTTTTTTATACCCGCGGTTTTTATTCTTTTACTGGCTATGAGTTTAAAAATCGCGCTATTAAGGGAAATAATGCCATGAAAACTCCGATAGCTCTTTTACTTCTGCTTATTCCCATATTTCTTTTTGTACTTGAGCTGTGCAGATTAAAGAAAAAAACAAATTTTTTTTATAATGTTTCTTTTTACAGGGAAAAAAACAAAGCAGCTTCGGTTTTTCGTATAAAACAAATATATCTTGCTTCACTCTACGCAATAGGAATGATTTTTTTTATTATAGCTCTTTCTAACCCTTATGTAATTTCAGGCACAAGAGATGTAATATCAAGCAAGCCGGCGTTTACAAAAGATACTATTTTTCTTTTTGACATATCGCAGAGTATGCTTGCAGATGACGGAGATAATTTAACCAGATTGGAGAGGAGCAAAAGAGCAGCAACTTCCATTGTTGCTGCCGGAGACGGCAGATTTGGAATAGTTGTTTTTAAAGGAGAAGCATTTACAAAGCTTCCGCTTACAAGCAATAAAAACATCGTAATAAATACCATTAACAATCTTCATCCGGATTTATTTTCCGCGCCAGGCACAGATGTAGGCAGAGGTCTTTTAAGGGCAGTTGAATCATTTCCGAGCCATGAAAATACAGATAAAAGATTATATCTTTTTACAGATGCAGAAGAACCGGACAAAGGAAGTTTTCCAAGATTAAGAAATGCAATTAGAGATGCTATTATTGAAAATAATATTTCTCTTTATATAATTCCTCCGAATAAAAAAACAGGCTCCCCTGTTCCTGACAGAGATGTAATATCTGTTCCTGATATGGAGATGGTAAACACTCTTGCCAGATTGCCTAACAGCTCTGTGGTTTCATTTCAAGATTTAAGCCGAACCATTCCATTGTCTCTTTCACCCAAAGGGCGGCATGCAGAATATAGTTTTTCATTGTTTTTTTCTTTTATGGGGTTTATTATTTTTATTGCAGCGTTACTGCTGCGGGGAATTAAATGGCAAAATATTATCTAATACCCTTTATTGCTCTGCTGATTATTTTTTCATCGTGCAGCGGCAATTATATAAAAGCTTGTTATCATAATCTTTCGGCAATTTATCTTTTCGAAAGAGGAGAAGTTGACAGAGCTATTGCTGTTTTTGGAAAAGCGCTTGATAATTTGGGTAATAAACACAGAAAATATATTGAATATAATATTGCTAATTTGTATAGAAAAATAGGGGAGCTTGATGCTGCCGAGTTCAGGCTTCTTTCTATTGTTACAGATAACGATGCACTTAGATACAGAATCTATTGCGAATTAGGCATTATTGCTTTCCAAAGAGGATATTATGAAAGAGCAGCCGGGTTTTTTAAAAATGCTGTTCTTATTAACAATAATGATGTAAGATTAATCCAAAATCTGGAGCTTGCGCTCTTGTTTATGCATGAGAATAAGAAGAAAGAGAGCGTGAAACATCTTTTGCTGGTTGATAATGACGAAGCTGCAGAAGACGCAGAAAGGTTGCTTAATATAATGTTTTCCGGAGAAAATTTGTTTTGGATACAAGATACAACAGTTACAACATCATCAGACCGCACAAGGGATTGGTAGCTTTTTTTCTGTTATTCTCTTTCCTGCTTTGGGCCGAAGAGTTTACAGGACAAGTAATTATAGAAAAAACTTCTTTTCATGTAAACGAAGAATTTAGATTCACTATTCTTATTCCGGATATACCTCCGGCAAGATTAATTATTGAAGCTCCGGCATTCCCGAGCGGGCTTGAAGTTGTAGCAGGTCCATCCATAAGACCAAGAATAAATGGTTCGGTTGTTGATTATACTTTTAGATTAAATAATCCCGGACGCTACATAATAGAAAGTTTTAGAATAAGAAGCAGCGGCAGAGCGCCGGTATATACTCCCCCTGTTTTTATTACCGCAGTCCCAACTTCTCAGAGACATGGCAGCATTGATAGAATTCCCCTCTCTGCAAGATGGGATATCCCACGGAGAAACTATTATCCCGGGGAAATAATTCCTTTACGTTTTATAATAGAAAATATAGAAAACCCTAATATTACAATAGAATCCGAAGTATCGCAAACATCTGGCGGAATTGTAAAAAGAATCAGCAGAAACGCAGAAAAAAACGAGAGAACAGTTATTGCAAAAGAAACAATGACAGGGAGAGTCTACGATGTGCTTTTCCACGATCACATATTTGTTCCATTCAGGGCAGGCAGTTTAACTCTGCCTAACGTAGAAATTTTTATTTCCGAAGAAGATTTCGAGTATAGCACAATATTAAAAGGCGTACCAATTGCAATTTCTTCGCTGCCTGCAACAGAACAAAATATAAGCGCAATTGGGAATTTTTCCTATGAGTACGAAATATCAGGCAATGAAATATCAGCAGTGCAAGCTGTTATCTTAAGGCAGAAAATTACAGGAACAGGCAATTTTTACGGAATCACAATGCCTGTTCCATACATTTGCAGCCCGGAAATAGCATTCATTTCTCTTATAAGAGACAGATATGATGTTACCCCGGATTACAGATTTTTTAGAGGTACAAGAGAACTTACTTATTTAATCAGAAAAAAACCCGGAGCAGAGTGGCAAGAAACAATTTCAGTTATAATTCCCGATTTTTTATGGTATCCAAAAGATTCTCCTGAATCGTTACTGCACTCAAGACAAGAAAGGCGGCAAGGAGCTGTTTTTGTTTTAAATATAGAAAAAGAATTATTTACGCAACCTGCGCCCGATATAATTCAAGCAGACCGCGAAGAAAAAATAAAAAAAATTCTGTTTGAAATATTCAGAATAATTTTAATAATATCCATAATTCCTTCGCTTGTTTTTGTATTAAAGAAAAAAAACAAAAAATCAATAATAGCTCTTTTGGTAATAGTTTTATTAAGCGTTATTATTGGATTTTTTATAATAACAAAAATATTGATTAAAGAACCTGTTTATGGAATTGTTATAGAAGACTCTGTCTCTGTTAATGTTTATGTTCTTCCCGAAGAATTTGTTAATGTAAGATTTACTATGGAAAGCGGCGGTCTGGTTAGAATAATAGGGGAAAAAGGAGAGTTTTTCCTTATAGAAACCACAGACAAAGCCAATAGGGGCTGGATAAGAAAAGAAAACATTTTAACGGAACCAGAATAAAAGGTATAGCTTCGCTAACCTTTTGTTCTCTTCCTCGCTCGGTATACAAGGGGTAAGCCTCTTTGTCCACCTCATCGTTCGGTCATGTGCAAGCTATGCTTGCCCGCGACTCTTACTTATTTGGTAGATGTGCAAGCGAGGCTTGCTCGCAACTCTCGCTTCGTCGGAGAATAAATATGGATTTTGGAAAAATTCTTGAAAATTGGGAAAAAAGGAACCAGAGCAGCTCATATCCCGATAAAGATAAAACAAGTAATGCCGCAGGCGAGGATATCCCAAAAAGCTCCAGAAATTTAAAAATTCTTAAAAAAATGAAACCCCAGGCTACTCTCGATCTTCACGGTTTGACATCAGCAGAAGCAGAAATAGAACTAAACAAATTTCTTGCGTTCAGCAAAAGTAAGGGATATACCAAAGTTTGCATAATCCACGGCAAAGGAATCCATTCAAACGGCGAGGCAGTTCTTGTAAAAGTGGTTGATAATGTCTTAAAAAATTGTCCTTTCGCCGGAACAACAGGGTTTTCGCAGCAAAAAGATGGCGGGAAAGGTTCCCGTTGGATAATTCTAAAATAAAAGGTATTCGTGTAAAGCGACCGCAGCCTTTCAGCGAATGTTGCAGGGCAAAAATAAATTTGTATTTAAATCTTCGGCATACAGCTTCGCATATGTCCGGCACCTCACTTGGTAAAGTGCAAGCGGCGCTTTGCTGGCAAACGATCTACTTTTCTCTGTAAATTATCCTTCCTCGCGTGAGGTCATAAGGAGAGAGAGCAACTTTTACCTTATCGCCAGGCACTATTCTGATATAAAATTTTCTCATTTTGCCAGAAAGATGAGCCAATATTACATGACCATTTTTAACTTCTACTTTAAACATTGTGTTGGGCAAAGATTCCTTTACCACGCCATCGATTTCAATGGCTTCTTCTTTAGTAGTCAAAATTCCTCCATTTTGTACTGATATTAACAATTAATTCATAATATTTTAATAAAAACCCTTTGTCAATAAAGAATGAGCTTGACAAGAAGTGCGAAATTGTGCAAATTACCCTCTAAGTTAGAAATAAAGGGTGTGTTTATGGAAAGCGGTTTTAAAGAGAAAATGAATAAAGCATTACTTCAGTTGAAGGAAGAGATTATCAACAACCTCATTTCGGAGAATGATTCTTTCAAATCTCTGGTAGAAGACATAGACCCAAAAGATATTGTAGATGTTGCTGCAGACGATATAGACAAGAAAATGCTTGAGACAATGAGCGCGCACGATATCAAGAGATTAAGATTAATTGATGCTGCTTTATCAAGAATTCATAATGACAGATACGGTCTTTGTATGAAATGCGGAAAAAAAATATCCGAAGAGCGGCTTGAAGCAATTCCGTATGCTGTAATGTGTATATCATGCAAAACAACTGATGAGAAAATGAACAGATAAACTATAATTAGCCCAAAATTCTAATATGTTGTACGAGACAGCCGATAATTGGAAGGCAGGGGCTAATTATGGAATCTATAAATGCTGTTTCAAGTTTATCAGTATCTTACTCTCAAATATTAAAAGTAAGCCATTTTGGCGGGCGTTTACCTATTGTTGTTAATGATCCCATAGGAATTAATGCCAGATTTAAGCACATAATAGGTGTTCCTACAATATTAGAAAGAAATGTCTCTTATTTTCAACTTAAGCGGCTTGATATTTTGATTGAACAAATAAGCAGGTTGCGAGACAGAAGAATGGATGTAGATGTTGAAAGTATCGACAATCTGCAACTCCAGGGTTTAATAGATAATTTATCGGCTGATCTTAGGGACAGACTAAATACACCTGTTAATTATAATCATGGAATTTATTCTCCAGGTTCTATTCTTAATATGACTGCATAATAATGAATTATTTAATTTTAATTCTTGCAACAACAATTTTATTTTACTTATTAATTCCCGGAATTGGCGCTTTTATTGTTAGAAGCCGCTGGAAAGAATTCCGCAGAAAACTTGTAGCTGCCGCAACTGCTCCTATTATTGATTTTCATAAATCCAGAACAAGCAGGGAATTTGCATCACCCTGCGTAACGGAATATCTTGGTATATTTAAATTTTTCGGCACACTCGAAGCAATACAGGATAAATATGAAATATGGCTCAGAAGCAGTAATTTTACAGTTACTGTAGATATGAAAAGCGTTAAAATATACCTTATTCCTGCTTTTGGCTCCCAGGAGGAAGATAAAAACAATATATATGAAAAAAACAGAGAAATTATAATCGATGAGATGCCGCAAGCGCTTAGCTGGGAAGCATTTCACTCTTTATCCCAGCAAACAGAAGTTATGGTATGCGGACCGCTTTTTATGGAAAAAGGCAAAGCAATTTTTAGAAATACAACCGAAAGTAGCATTACTTTTCTTATTTACGACGGCAAACAGGAGTCTCTGTTAAGGCGCAGTATATGGGCAGGAAGGCACAGGAATGAGTTTTGGAATATTTTTACCCCTGTCTCTCTGGTTGCCGGCTCTTTTGCTCTTTTTATTATCGCGTATCAGCTTTATTCGGCTCCAGAATTTGCAGATATTTCGAAATTTACACTTGTTTTGAGCCTTATTCCAATAATGCCTCTTTTCCCTCCCGGTGTTGTACTCTTTTTTACCTACAGGCATTTTTGGAAAAAAGCCAGATTTCTAAGAGCAGAAAGGGATATTGTAAAACTTCCGTTTCATCATTTTGCAGATAGTAATCTTTTGAATGATAATCTCTGCCTTTATGTATGGTCCGAAATACCATATTGCTGTAAAAAGATTGAAAACCATGAAGAAGTAGTACAAATTTGCCATAATAAAAATATTAAAATAAGAAGAGCATCTGTTTTAAATAATAATCTGTCAAAAAGTAATATCTATTATTACTTTTATAAACCAGAGGAAAAATTTCAGGATCCTCTTATCGAAGAAATTATTATTGACGGAAACCCTGCGGCTATTATAAAAAAATGCCAGCAGAGATCACAAATATATGAATACCTTTCTTTGGCTATTTTTTCATTGGGAATGATAATTAATTTTTTTCTTACCTATTTCTTTATTGAAGTAATAAGCAGTTAAAAAAGGCGATCAAAAACCTATTTCTCCCTCGCTGAAGCGCTTTTTTGCTGTTTTTTTGCGTAATCAGCGCCTAATTTTTTCCCTTTAAATGTAAAACCATTAATAGTATTCAAAATAGCTTCTGCTTTTGAAGTCGTAACATCAATAAATGAATAGCTGTCAAATACTTTTATGCGCTTTAAATCGCTTTCCTCTGCTGCTTTAGATGACAAAATTATTCCTGCAATATCTTTTGCAAAGAGCCGCTTGGTTTTTCCGACATTTATAAAAATAGTTTTAAAATCCTTATCCTCTTTTTCGTTTTCGCTTGCCTGAATATTATATCCGTTTTGTTCTGCGTATTTTATGAGAAGCCATGCCGAGAAATAACCCCTTGTAAAAAAAGGAACATTCTTCTTTATTAGTTTTTTGACTTCTGCAAGGCTGTTTATATCCGGTGCTTCCTTTATCTTTGAAACAATATTTTGTATAAACGAGTTATCCATGTTTTTTTCTTCTCCTGTCTCTGTACAGTCTATTGTTATTGGTTTTTTAAAGAATTGATAAAAAGAATAATTATGTTCTTTTTCTTTTGTAAATACCATAAAAAACTGCTTTTTGCTACTACTTCGCGTGCCCGTGAGTTTCGAAAAAATAAATTCTATGTCTTTTTCAAAACTGTGAAAATCATCTACATCGCTGTCTTCCAATATACAGCTTTGTATGCTGTCAAGGGAAATATTATTACTCCTTATTTGATCGATAATACTGTCTGCTGTGCTTATAAAAATATCAGGCTGTTTTCCGAGCAGCCTGGAGTCTTTTTTAATATTTCTGTCCGGATTTGCTGCAATTGCCCTAAGGGTTGTTGCTTTTCTTTGAGACAGTTTTTTAAAAAGAATACTGATTTTTTCGGCATTTTCATGGGACGATGCAATAACAATACTTTTTAATCCAGGAGATGATGGATCTGTATTTTCAATAACAGAAAGAGCTATCCCCAAAGTTTTTCCGCAACCCTCTTTAGTCTCTGCGACTATATACTTATTGCCCGGAAACGCCTCGATCAGCTTTTTTTGAAAAGGTAAAAATGCCTCAAATCCTGCTTTTTTTATGATTAAATTATATTTTTCATTTTTTTCTATGTTTTTTTCTGTTATTTGCCGCAAAATCTAACCCTAATATTTGGATGTTGTTTTAGAAAATAGTGCCTGTTTTAAAAATTGTCAATAAAAACAATATATCAATTTTTATTTCAATTATTGACAATAAAAATAGGCAAATATACCGATATAATAAGCATATTTATGCTAATATAACATATAATAGGGATAAAATGAGAATTTTTTTAATATTTTTTTTACTTTTACTGCCAATAACTTTTACTTTTGCAGAGCCTCCTGCTCTGCGGGCTGCCGCTGGCGAAGGGTCTGCTCCTGTAAGGTTGGAATATAGATATGTTCCCGGCACAAAATTCAGAATATTGTCCGAAGTAAGTGCAAATGTCTATGTAAATGATATTTTATCACATACTGCAGAATTGCTTAATAAAATATCTGTGGAAATTCTTGCAGAGGAAAATGGAGTCGGCACTTTATCTGCAGTGCTTGAAATGTCTGAAAGAGGTTCGGCCGAAGGTTTGAGCGACATAGGGGCATTTGCTACATATGAGATAACCGAAAGATACGAAGCAATATTCCAGCAGGACAGGTTTGGAAACCAGATTGTAAGCAGAGATTCTTTTATTCCAACAGTAAGAAATATTCCTGTTTTCCCCGACCGGGAGCTAAGACCTGGGGACAGGTGGACAGGCGAAGGCGCGGAAGTTCATGATTTTAGGAGAAGCTTTAACATACCAGACCCTTATGGCTTTCCTGTGTCTGTAGAATATCAATATCTTGGAAAAGATGAAACCGGGTTATATCATCTTATTAGTATAAATTACACTGTTAATCATAGAGTTAATTTTCCTCCCTGGGAGCAGCACACGCCGGCTTATATGCGTCTTGTAGGAATAACAGGCGGGACTAATCAGATAATGAAGTGGGATAACATAAGAGGGCGCCCATTTAGCTATAGCGAGGAGTTTAACTTTATCTTTGAGTTTGCGTCTGGCGACAGAATGAGGTTTTCAGGAAGGGCGCAGGCAGAGGTTATTGATGCCGAAGATCTCGACAAAGACAGAATGGTGGAAGAGATTCGGGATTTGGGCATTGATGCGGAAAAGGTGCCCGAAGGGGTTAGAATAACAATAGAAGATATTCAGTTTCTTCCGGACTCTACAATTCTTGCAGACAGAGAAGGCGAAAAGCTGGAAAAGATAATAGAAGTGCTTCGGAACCATCCGAACCACGACTTGCTTATAATCGGGCATACTGCTCTTGCAGGAACAGCAGAAGGAAGGCGAATGCTCTCAACGCAAAGAGCAAGGGCTATTGCAGAATTTATTCTTGCGAGCGGCGTGCGAACAGAACGTCAGGTAAAAATCGAAGGCAGGGGAGCGGATGAGCCTATTGCATCAAACGCAACAGCAGAGGGCAGGCAGAGAAACCGGCGGGTCGAGATAATTATTCTTGAGAACTGAGCGGGAAGAATTTCAACACTTCGTGCCGGTTTCCTAAAAACCCTTGAGAAACTCCGGGGTTATTTCGCTGAAACTTTTTATTACAAGGTCTGCTGCAGAAAGATTCTGAAACCCGGAAGATGGGTTTTGAAAGCCTATACACTTCATGCCTGCTTTTTTTGCTGCTGTAACGCCGTTGTATGAATCTTCGATAACAACGCACTCTTCGGGTTTTACGCCAAGTCTGGCTGCTGCTTCAAGAAAAATGTCCGGTTCGGGCTTTCCTTGCTTTACCTGAAAACCGCTCAGGAAAAAAGGAAAATAATGCAAAAGCCCCGATGCTTCGAGAACTATTTTAATAAGATCAGGGTGGGAAGATGATGCAACCGCTGTTTTGAGCCCCTGGTTTTTTATTCCTTCGATAAGCTCCTTAACTCCTGCAATTGGGGCGATTCCCCCTTCTTCTGCTATGCTGTGGAAAAAATTAACCCTGAATATTGAATCAAAATCAATAAAATACTGGAGCGGCTCTTCACGGTTGTGTTTTTCTTTTATTTTTTCCCACATTTTATCAATTGCAAGCCCTACAAAAGAATCGACTTCCTTTTCCGAAATATTAATTTCCAGTTCTTCACAAATAAGCATTTCTGCTTCAAAATGGTATGCTTCGGTGTCTGCCAGGACACCATCCATATCAAAAATTACAGCTTGCGCCATTTTCTATTTCTCCCTATATCCATATTTCTTTAAAACTATGCGTATTTTCGCAATATTTGCACTTAAATCTATCGTCTGTTATTCTTTTAAATTCTGCGGGCACATTTTCTCCTTGCGAGCTATGGCTTATGCAGTCTGTATTTTTACAGCAAATGTTCGGAAAATTATAAATTTTCGGAGGCATATTGAGCTTAAGTTTTTTTACAACTTTTTTTTCTCTGATTACATTTACAGTACAACCCGGAGCAAGCGCTGCAATTTGCTTGAGTTTTTTAATTCCAGGCGCGGAGTATTCTGGTCTGAATATTATGCCTTTCATTTTATCAGGATATTCTCTTGACCTGCTTATCCACTCCCCGCCTTTGCCATAGAGCGCAAGAACCCGAATCATTCTTGCAAGGTGGTCCCGTATATCTTCTTCTTTTTCTCCTCTGCATATATGGTCTATTACAAGTCCGCTTGATATAGGCTTGACTCCTTCGGCATATTCTTTTACGGTCTTGTTCTCGTCTACAGGAACTTCCTGGATATAATCGTGTGTTTCCGGTTCTTCTGTAGTTTTTTTGGCAATTCCAGTAAAATCATGACCTATAGTTCCTGCAATAAGTCCCAGCAGAATTATTCTTATCAATTTTCCGTTTGCAGACTGATTTTCCCAGCCATTTAGCGGTGTTGCATCAAGAAAAGTCGGAATTGTTGGGTGTAGTTTATGTCTTGGGAGAGGGTGATAGAATGTAGTTCTTTCTGGTATTTTATCCATAAGTTCTTTTCTGAATGTAATTCTGTAGCGAAGTTCATCCTGTCTTTTTAATATCGCATCTCCCATACGCTCAAGCTGCGGCCGTGTAAAATACCATAATTGAGCTATATCATTGTTATCAATATAACTGTCTATTGAATCAAATATTCTTATTTCAAAGCCATTATCTTTCATTTTGTTTAAATAATATTCAGGCATTCCAAGTTCAGGAGGCGCAATAAGGTCTACTTTTACTTTTTTGAATATTAAAAGCCCGTCTGCTTTTGAATGAACAGTTCTGCCGTGGTACAGGTCTCCAACAAGAGCAATGTGTATGCTTTCTCTGTCCCAGTTTTTTTGTTCAAGAAAGGTAAACTCATCGAGAAGTTCCTGAGTAGGGTGTTCGTGCTTGCCGTCTCCTGCATTAATAAAAGCAGGCGCCTGCTTCATTTTGTTTCGCTGGGCATAGAGTTTGCCGTTTTCTTCAAGCCATCTGCATAGTCCTTCCTGCTGGCTTCTTACTATATAAATAAGGTTGTCGTATCCGCAAAGTGTGTTAAATGTATCTGCAAAGCTTTCGCTTTTGTTTATGGAAGAGTAGTTTGTTTCAAGAGTGTTAAGTTTTACTCTGTGGAATGCTGCTGCGTTTTTAAAAGATTCTTTTGTTCTTGTTGAATCTTCTATAAAAACCTCGTATATACCAAAATCACTATTGTTGATTCTGAATTTTTCAAGTTCATCCAGATTATTTTCGGTTATGGCTTTTTTAAGCTCTCTGGTTTTCTCAAAAAGATAAAGTCTTTCGTCAAGCGAGAAATCATCTATTACTGTAAGGCTTCTTCCCTTGAATGGGTTGTCCATTCTCCTTCCCTCCCTGATGTATCTTTGGTTATCGAGCTAAAAATAGTGGTTATATCAGTCTGGACCCTATTATTTTTTGTAATTTTACTATACTATTGAAAAAGATACAGGAAAACTCTATTCTAAAAATAACAAAAATAGAATATAATTAGTAAATTTTGTACCTATAAGCTGCCGATATTTAAAATAAACTGGGAAAAGGCGATGGTTTTTGATTCCAAATCCATGTATATTCATGCTCTTTATATAACCGAGAAATATGAAAATGAGCCGAATTACATTGCCGAATATCTTGGAGAGCTTTTAAAAAATAACGTCTCTGATAATGAAAAAGATATTCATATATCCAAAATTCAGGAAATTATTGATGATGCCCTGCAGAAAAAAAGCGAAACAAAGGGGGCGGATAATGCTTCAAAAACAATGCCTTCGGAAAATAAAGATCTTAAACAAGCTCTTGAAAAGACAATAAAAGAGTTAAAATTCAGAAAAGCTATAGAAGATTATTACTTACCAAAACAACTTGTAGAAGCAATAGTGGAAAGAGGGGCAATACCCGAAAAATCGATAGAAGCCAAAATTGGGGTAGCTTTTCTTGACCTTGCAGACTACAGTTATGTTTCAAAATTTCTTAGCCCTATGGAGAATCAGGATGTTTTAAACGGCATTTATTCCTGTTTTAACTGGGTTTTGAAAAAGAGATCAGGATATCTTAATAAAATCGACGGCGATGGCATTATGTTTCAGTTTGGCGGTCTTACATACCCTGTAACCAAAAATATGAAAGAAGAGAATGCCATAAGGCATATTGCGCGAGAGCTTTTTTATACTTGCGTTGAGCTTCAAAAAGTCTGTTTTTTGTTTAATCAGGCAGACAGCAGTTTCTTTGAAAATGATAGCGATATGGACGAAGAAACAAAATCAGCGATTCAAGTAGCATATAATATTATTGGAAATTTAAGGGCGAATAGTGATTTTTTTAATGCAATAAACGCTCTTTTTCAGCTGAGAATAAGAATTGGTGCAAATATAGGAGAAGTTACGATAGGTAATTTTGGTCCTCCGGGCGCAAAGCAGTGGGACGTTGTAGGGCTTCCTGTAATTGAAGCCAAAAGAATGGAGTCCACAGCGCCGATTGGCGGTTTAAGAATTTCCAAAAGTTTTTATGATATATTAATGGAAATAGGCGTGGTTGAAAATTATTTTAACCAATTTAAAAAGGAAGCCCAACTGACAATGGGGTATTTTAAAGACATTACAGTTGACGAGCTTTTTCAATACAAAAAAGTTCTGCTTAAAGATAAAAAAAGCGCTATTTTTGAAAGCTATAGTGTTCAGGTGAGCCCTTCTTTGCCGGAAATGCTATCTGAGCAGGTAAAACTTTTGCTGTATAAAGGCGATGAAGGAATCGATAAAATTCTGGAACTTCTTGAATATTACCGGGGAAACAAATTTGTAATAAATGCAATAGAATCTGTATTTATTCAAAAAGGCATTAACTTGCGAAAAGATGATATTTTAAGAATAATGTATCCTGCAAAATATAAGCTTTTTCTGGATAAACTTGAAAACAATGATGATATTGTCAAAAAATTTATTAACCTTACTTATTCGCTTTATGATTTGTTCGACAAGCTTGGAGCATATCAGGATAGGGTTAATTCTCTGCCCGGATACGGAAAACTGGATATTTCGACTCACATCAAAGAACATAGTCATACTGGTATCAGTGAATCAATTGTTTCTTATTTTAAGCAAAAAAAACTTGCAATTTATTATAGAACCTATTTTTATGACATGATTTACCCATCTGTTTTTATTACTATTAGGGCAGCGCTTACTGAATATATAGCATCTATTAATGAGAGTAGGGCTGAGACTGTTGATATTGAGACCGAAGAAGCGGAAGCTCTTGAAGAAGCGGAAGTTCTTGAAGAAGCGGAAGTTCTTGAAGAAGCGGAAGTTCTTGAAGATGCAGAAGTTCTTGAAGATGCAGAAGCTCTTGAAGATGCAGAAGCTCTTGAAGAAGCGGAAGCTCTTGATGAAGCAGAAGTTCTTGATGAAGCAGAAGCTCTGGAAGAAACGGAAGTTCTTGAAGATGCAGAAGCTTTGGAAGAAACGGAAGCTCTTGATGATGCAATAGAACCTTCGGAAGATTCGGCATGGTCTCTTGATGAAGCAGACGCTCCGGAAAATGAACTGGAAGCTCTTGAAGATACAGAAGAGCCTCTGGAAAAGCTGTCTGAAAAACCTTAAAGCCATGAAAGATTTTCTTAAAGTAAAAAACCTCAGCTTTAGATATCCTGGGTATCAATATGTAAAAGAAAAAGATATTTTCAGCGATCTCTCTTTTTCTTTTAAAAAAGGGGAAATTACTCTTTTTCTTGCTCCTCCGGAGTCCGGAAAAACAACTCTCTCCAGAATAATAACAGCGCTGGTGCCAAGGTATACCGGCGGGCAGCTTGAAGGGAATGTTTTTTTGGATGAAACAGATATAACTAAAGAAAGGGCTTGTAATCTAGTTACAAAAATCGGAGTTGTTTTTCAAAATCCGGAGGAGCAGATACTCACTGCAGAAGTTGAAAGCGAAATAGGCTTTGCCATTGAAGTGCTGGGTCATGATTATGATTTTATAAAACAAAAAACAGACGATGTAATTGAAAAAATAGGAATTGCATATTTAAAGGGAATGAATCCTTCACAGCTTTCGGGCGGGGAAAAACGCAAACTTTTGTTTGCATCTCTTTTGGCGCTTGACCCCGAAATTTGGGTTTTGGATGAAACTTTTGAAGAAATAGATGCAGAAAGCAGGGTTTCGCTATTTAATCTTCTTAAAAGCCTTAATAAGACTGTTTTTATTCTTACTTCTAAATTTCTTGATATTTATAAAAAATATTGCAGCAGGTTTTTTCTTTATGACGGCAAAGAGCTTTTGGAAAGAGCAGGAGCGCCGGACAGCAGCTTTATGGCAAAAGCGCTTGAGAGCGGGCTCTACTTTGAGCTTGAAAAAATAAATGGTATTACGTGCAAGGCGCGCGCAAAGCAGCTGCAGGAAAAAAAACAGGACAGCGAGCCCATTTTTCTAAAAGCAGAGAATCTATCTTTTAAGTATGACAACGGAAGTTTTGCAGTAAATATCAAAGAGTTTTATCTTAGAAGCGGAGAAATTGTTGTTCTTCTTGGAAACAATGGTTCGGGAAAATCAACCTTTGCAAAAATACTCTGCGGGCTCCTAAAACCTTCTGCCGGGGAAATCATGATTGAAAATAACGGCAGCTTAAAAGAAAGCTCCCAAGAAGACTTAAATAAAAATGTCTCTTATTTTTTTCAGAATCCAGATTTTCAGCTTTTTCTTCCAACAGTAGGAGAAGAGCTTGCATTTGGGCTAAAGCAGAGTGGAAAAAGCAAAGCAGAGATCGAAAAGCTGGCCGCTGACACAATAGAGCTTTTTCGTTTGGAAAATGCCAATATGCCGCCCGCAATAATGAGCTATGGGGCAAGAAAAAGAATACAGGCTGCGATTTATTATCTTCTTAACAAAAAAATAGTAATTATTGACGAAGCAGACTCCGGAATTTCTTTTACAGATTACGCCCTTATTATAAAAAACATAAGAACACTTAATCCTATGCCGGCAATAATGATTATTTCGCACGATATAAAACTTTCTATAGGCTTTGCAGACAGAATTGTTATTATGGAAAATGGCGCATTTTCTGAGGCAGATTGCGAGAAAAGAGTTGCCGAGCTTTTGGAAATTTCATTAGCGCCAGAGCTGCGGTCAGGAGATGAATAACAGATGTTTTCCGACACATATCTTAACAGAGATTCTTTTATTCACAGACTTGACCCCAGAATAAAGCTATTTTTTCTTCTGTTTTTCTCAATATTTTTCTTTCTGCCGCTTATTTTATTAAAATATTACGGCGTGGTTCTTCTTATTTTTTTAACAGGAATTATCTCTATCGGGTTTAAAGAAATAGTAAAACCTTTAAAAATGATTTCTCCTATTCTTATACTGATAATTCTTCTTACACCGCCATTTTATCCTGATGGAGAAGCTTATTTAATTCTGTTTAATTATCCGCTTGTTACAGATAAAGGATTGTATCAGGCATTTTTCCTTATAGGCCGTTTTTCCGGTTTGACTTTGCTTTTTTATTTGTTTTTAAGAACAGTAAAAATGGAAGATTTTGCGCTTTCCCTAAGGTTTTTTAAACTTCCATATACAGCAACTCTTGTTATTTCTCTTACTTTTAGATATTTGCCGTATGCTGCATCAATTTATGAAAATACAACAGATGCTCATAAAATGAGGCTTACCAATTACTCCGAGCCTGTATCAAAGTGGAATTTTCCTGCAAGGTTTAAAAAACTGCTTTCCATACTTACATCGGTTTTAATTCAATCTGTAAAAAGCATACCAAATCTTGCAATGGTTCTTGAAACAAGGGGAATAGGAAGAAACAGCAAGCCGGGAAAGATGAAAAAAATGGCTGGCATAAAAAAGTTATCCCGTCAACTTATATTTTCATTTTTTGTTTTATCTGTTATAATATGCTATATTTTTGTTTAGGAAACCGCTGATTTATTCAATCAAGAATAAATTCGCGAAGCATCCCGAACGGGGCTGCAATTCCTTAGGAGTAAAGTTGTGTCAAAATCGGAAAAATCGGAAAACCCGGAAAAATTTTCAAATACAATAGCATTTAGAATAGCTTCGATTGTAATTTTAACTGCCATTGTTACTATTTTTACAATTGTCATAAGAATTCCTGTTGCCCCTACAGGGGGATTTCTAAACCTTAGCGATATAGCAATATTTTTTACAGCATTTGTTTTTGGTCCGATTTCTGCTCTTTTTGCAGCAGGTCTTGGAACAGCGATTGCCAATCTTATTGCCGGATTTGGTCAGTACGCGCCTGTTTCCTTGGTTACACGAGGGCTTCAGGGGCTGCTCGTTGGGCTTGTTTACAATGCTTTTGTAAAAGATGGGAATTATCGAATTAATGCTTTTTTAGTGATTTCTTTGTGCTTTCTTGTAGGCGCAAGTATAATGATATCAGGCTATTTTATTGCACAAATCTTTATGGTTGGTCCAGGCGCTGCATTGGTTGAAGTGCCGCTTAATTTTGCACAAGCTCTTGCCGGGATTTTGGGCGGCACAGCGCTTGCAGCAGCAGTAAAAAAAGCTTATCCTCCTGTAATTCATTTTAGGTGGTAATTAAAATTTTATGAAATTAAATTTCAGCATTGCTAAAGATGATATGTCTGCAGCAGGTACGGCATCGAGTAGTTTTAAGAAAAGCCTTTTGCAGCTTGGGATTAATCCTGTTATTGTAAAAAAAGCAGTAATTTCTCTTTATGAAGCTGAAATTAATATGGTTATACATGGCGGCGGAGGCGATGTTGATATCGAAATAACTCCAGAGCTTGCTACAATGGTTATTTCCGACAAGGGACCGGGCATAGCTGATATTGATCTGGCGATGCAGGAGGGATATACAACAGCTACAGATTCGATCCGGGAAATGGGGTTTGGCGCAGGTATGGGTCTTCCCAATATTAAAAGGAATTCCGATTCTTTGGAAATAAAAAGCAAGCCGGGAGAGGGAACAACTGTTATAATTAAGGTAAAACTTGCATGAACAAAAAGGGCTATTATCATTCAGTTACTCTTGATGAAACTCTCTGCCGCGGATGTACGAACTGTATATCAGATTGCCCTACAGAAGCGATCAGGGTCAGGGATGGAAAAGCTTATATAATAAGAGACAGGTGCATTGATTGCGGAGAATGTATACGCAGCTGCCCTGCTCATGCAAAAAAAGCGCTGTCCGATCCTTTTGAAATAATAGACAAATATGATTATAAGGTAGCTCTTCCTGCTCCAAGTTTATACGGGCAGTTCAGGGAAATAGAGGCCCCTGAGTTTGTTCTTTCTGCGTTGCTCGAAATAGGATTTGATGATGTATATGAAGTTGCAAAAGCAGCGGAAATAGTAACAGTCGCAACCAGAAAACTTATTGAAGCAGGCAGTTATCCAAAACCGCTTATATCATCTTCGTGCCCTGCTGTTGTAAGGCTTATACAGCTAAGATTTCCTTCTCTTATTGAAAATATAATAAAAATACAATCGCCGATGGAAGTTGCTGCAAGGGTAGTAAAAAAATATATACACAAGGACAAAAAGAACATAGGAGTTTTTTTTATTTCTCCTTGCCCCGCGAAAGTAACGGCAGTAAGAGCTCCTATCGGGCATGAAGATTCTTTTGTTGACGGAGTAATAAGCGTAAATACCATTTATTCAAAACTAAGAGCAGCTATTAAAAAAATTACTACTCCAATAAGGTATTCAAATGTTTCCGGCGCCGGAATAGGGTGGGCGCAAAGCGACGGAGAAAGCGATGCTGTAGATGCCCCAAAAAGTATTTCTGTTGACGGAATTTTGCAGGTAATAAAAGTTCTTGAGCAGATTGAAAACGAAGATATACATGATGTTGATTTTATAGAAGTTATGGCCTGCCCAGGCGGCTGCGTTGGCGGAACTTTTAATGTTGAAAACACATTTATAGCAAGGTCTGCAGTAAAAAGAATTATAAAGAATAACAAAACTGTTGTCCGGGACGATGAGATATTCAGGAATCCATGTTTTGATCTTTCCTGGACAAAGGAGATATATTCAGAATCAGTTATGAAACTGGATAAAGATATAAATGTTGCAATGCAAAAAATGGAGCAGCTTGATATTATTCATAAAGAGCTTCCAGGACTTGATTGCGGCTCATGCGGCGCTCCAACTTGCAGGGCTCTTGCTGAAGATATAGTAAGGCATACTAGCGGGAAAGAAATTTTTGGAGGGTTAGGTTTTGCGGAAAAAAGCGATTGTATCTTTATTTTCAGGGATGAGATCCGGGAACTTGCAAGACGTATGTGGGATTTGGAAAAAAAGATGCCTGTTGTTTATAAACCCCATTCTGAGACAGAAAATCTGGCTGAACCATGATTGTTGAATTTGCAGCAATTGTTGTTTTACTGTTTTTTTCTGCTTTTTTTTCTATAGCAGAAATAGCTTTCACATCTCTTTCTCCTATTCAACTGGACGCGCTTGCAGAAAAACGCGGCAGAAGCGGGAAGTTAATAAAGAAAATCCTTAAAGACCCGGAAAGATTTCTTACAACTGTTCTTGGCGGAAGTAATCTTTGCAATATTACTGTTTCTGTAATAACTACCAAAGTTACGTTAGAGCTGTTTGGCGATGCTGTTATCGGGGTCATGACAGGCATTATAACGCTTCTGATATTAATTTTCGGCGAGGTAGTTCCCAAAAATGTGGGGCTTGCCCGCAATGAAATGTTTGCTGTTCTTTGCGCTCCGCTGGTAAGTTTTTTTATTATTGTTTTTATGCCGTTTGTTTTTTTTATTACACTTATAAGCCGGCTTGTTATAAAAATGTTCGGAAAAAATCAAAAAAATCCAATTACAACAGATGCTATTTTGCGGCTTGTAAAATATGCAGATGCCCAGGGTGTTCTCGATGATTATGAGACAGAAATGGTTCATGCTGTGTTTCGCCTTGATCAGCAAAATATAAGCAGCATAATGACGCACAGAACAGAAGTATTCAGCCTTGAAAAAAACAGTCTTGTAAAAGATGTAATTGGGCTTATAAATTCAGATGGGCACTCCCGCATTCCTGTGTATGAAAAAAATCAGGAAAACATTGCAGGCATTGTGCTGGTAAAAGATATTGTTAAAAGAATGTCAAATCCAACAGAAGATGTTTCTATTTTAAAGTTGTCCGACATCATGATTCCGCCGTTTTTTGTGCATGGAAACAAAAAAATCAAGGAAGTTCTTTTTCTTATGCAAAAGGAAAAGAGAAAGATGGTAGTTGTGCTTGATGAATACGGCGGTCTGGCTGGTATTGTAACAATGGAAGATATTGCCGAAGAGATTATCGGAAAACTTTACGATGAAAGAGATTCTCTGGAAAGCGAAAAAATAATTTCGATAGATGAGTTTAATTACCTTGTGCAGGGAAATGCGTTAATAAGCGCTGTAAATGACAAGCTTGGAATAAATCTTCCTATAGGAAAATTTTCCCAAACTATTGGCGGGTATGTGATCGATGAAATCGGAAGAATACCAAAGAAAAGGGAAAAAATATCTTTCGAAAACGTTTTACTTACTGTTAATTCTGTTTCTGCTACAAAAATTAACAGTATTATAATAACTATCATTAAGGAATAGTTTTATAGTGTTGTTTTTTGCAGCTTTTGTGCCTCATAGTGCTTTTTTTGTCTTTGTATAGACAAAGAATGTCCCTTTTAAGGAAGCACTGATTAAATTTGACTCTAATCAGTGCGTCCATATTTTTTCTCGTTTCCTTGCAGAAAACTGCGAAAAAAGGATAATAAGGTATTGTAGCCCCGAACAAGTTCGGGGTGCTGCGCAATTTATTCTCGATTGAATAAATCAGCGGTTCCTTAAGAATTTTGATTATGAAAAAAATTATATAATTGATTTTTACAGTGTAAATAGTGTATAATAACCGGATAGAGATACACCAAATATGAAAAAAGTGCCTTGCTGCAAATTTTTACTGAATATTGGAAGATTTCACAATGAGCTGCATAGTGTCTGGAGCAGGAAGGGAGTTTTCTATTGTTAAACGAAAATATTCGTAAGTATCAGGCTTCCGAAAAAAAGCAGACAGAAGAAGCGCTAAGCGAGCCGAAAGAAACGCTTGATATTAAAACAAACATATTAAATAACCTTGACGCACTAATTTATGTATCTGATATTGATACCAGCGAAATATTGTTTGTAAACGATTATATGAAGCAGCATTTTGGAATTGAGGGCGATGTGCTAGGACAGCCGTGTTACAAGATTTTTTACGAAGGCAGAGAAAAGAGATGTAAATGCTGTCCTTGTCCTCAGTTTGCCGAAGATCCGGACAAAGTAATTGTTTGGGAAGAGCAGAATACAAAAGCAAAACGTTATTACCGAAATATCGACAAGTGCATTGACTGGGCAGACGGTAAAAAAGCTCGTCTCCAGTTTAGTTATGATATAACAGATATCAGGCAATCGCAAAAAGATCTCGAAAATCTGCAAAACCTGACAAACGCTCTGAACAGGACATCTGTTAGTTTTCTCTCGCAGCATGAAAAACCATTTGAGGATATGATGGCAGAAGAGGTCAGGCATATCGCAGATATAGTGGGTATAGACCGGGTGTCTGTTTGGCGAAATTGCCCGGAGCGGGCTGTCTTGCACACATCGCAAATTTACCGATGGGAAAGAAAAGGAGGCACTATGCCGCCTTTATTTACAGACATTACATACGCTGATTATACGCCAAGCTGGGAAAAGTATTTTGTGGAAAATAAAGCAGTTAACAGCCCGGTTCGGCTGATGCCTGAAGAGGAAGCTGCCAAGCTGAAAAAATATGACATGGTGTCGGTTTTTGCTGCGCCGGTATATCTAGGCAATTTTTTCTGGGGATTTGTGCTTTTTGAAGACCATCATAACGAACGCTATTTTAAGGACGATTATGCAGAAGTAATGTGTACTGCTGCATTTTTATTTGCGAACGCTGTTATACACCATAAACTGAGGCGCGAGGTAATCGAGGCTAACGAACGCATAAAAGTTTTGCTGGACTCAACCCCGTTGTGCTGCCAGTTGTGGGATAAACACCTTAATGTAATAGATTGCAACGAAGCAGCCGTAAGGCTTTATGGATTTAAGGACAAACAGGAATATGTGGAAAGGTTTTTACACGACTGTTCGCCCGTTTACCAGCCCGACGGGCAGCGTTCCGATAAAAAGGCTGTGATGCTTGTAAGCAAAGTGTTTGATGAGGGCTACTGGTCGGGCGAATGGATGCACCAAATGCCGGATGGTACGCCGCTGCCCGCAGAGGTTACGCTTGTTCGCGTTGACTACAAGGGGGATTATCTTGTAGCCGGGTATACGAGAGATTTGCGCGAACATGTAAAGATGCTAAGCGAGATCGAGCAGCGGGATAATCTGCTCCATGCAGTAAATCGTGCGGCGGGCTCTCTGCTTACAGCAGAGGATAACGAAAAAATTAGAACTGTTTTTTTGACAAGTTTGGAACTCGTAGGGCGCAGCATTGAAGCTGACCGTGTTCAAATCTGGCAAAATAAAATGATAAACGGAGATTTGCATTTTGTTCTTTCCTACGAATGGCTCAGCGAAGTCGGGAAGCGCAAACCTTCGGTTCCTGAGGGTTTTAGTTATTCCTACAAAGATAAACCGGAATGGGAGAGCCTGTTTTTGCACGGCGGATATATAAATAAACCGCTTTCGCAAATGTCTCAGGATGACCAGGAGTTTTTGGGGATTTTTGATATAAAAACAATTGTAATTATTCCGTTATTTTTGAAGGAGCAATTTTGGGGATTTTTTAGCATTGACGATTGCATAAGGGAGCGCGTTTTTACAGAAGAAGAGATCGATATTCTGCGTTCCATAAGCCTTATGATAGCAAATGCGATAAACCGCCGTTATTTGGCTGCGGAAGTCGAGGAAGCGCATAACCGCACAAAAATTTTGCTTGACACAACTCCGCTGTGCTGCCAATTGTTTGACAGCAGCTTCAGGAAGATAGACTGCAACCATGAAGCAATTCGGCTCTTCGGATTCAAAGACAAGCAGGAATTTCTTAAGAGATCTTCTGAGCTTTATCCCGAGTTTCAGCCAGACGGAGAACGCTCTGCCGATAAAGTTGTAAGACATCTAAAAGAAGCTCTTGAAGAGGGTAGCTCTACTGTGGATTGGACATACAAAATGCTTGATGGTACGGCTATGCCAGCAGAAGTTACTATTGCTAGGGTTCAATATAGAGATGATTTTGTTCTGGCTGTCTATATAAGAGATTTGCGTATTATCAGAAAGATGGAAAATAATATACGGCTGCTCGAATCAGAAGTTGATAAAATATATTATGATGCGCTAACGGGTATTTACAACAGGCGATTTTTTGACGAAACCATTAACAATATTATAAAAACCTTGTCTCGCTCAGGAGATACCCTTAGTCTAATGATGATTGATATAGATTTTTTTAAGAAATATAACGATACTTATGGTCACTGCGAGGGTGATAATTGCCTGAAAACTGTTGTGAAAGCGCTGTCCAAAAGACTGGTGAGAGGCAGTGACTTTATTGCCAGATATGGCGGAGAGGAATTTGTTGTTGTTTTGCCAAACACCAGCGAAAACGGAGCGCGTGTGGTTGCAGAGAGGCTGCTTGAAGATGTACGAAGCTGCAAGATATTGCATGAGAAAAGCAAGATAGCGGATTATGTTACTGTTTCTATCGGAGTTACGACCGGCAAGGTGAAGCATGGGCATACCGGGGCAGATTATGTAAAAAAGGCAGATGAGCTGCTATATAGATCTAAGCAGAATGGGCGCGACAGATATACATTCGAAGATTTTTAAAAGTATCTCTTGACTTGAGCAATTGAATTGGCAAGACTTTTAATATTGGCGAAGGTGCAGGGCGTTGCGTCTGTTATTGGCGCAATTTTTGGACTAAGCTTGAGGTGATTTTTGTCTTGAATGAACTTGCAGAACAAAGATAAAGCTTCGGGATATACTTCGTTATAATTGCCGGGTTGGACTAACAGCCTGATAATTTTCTATAAATTCAGTTCCCCTTTTTTTAGAATTAAAACAGATTTTCCGTCTTCCATTATGGCTGTAATATCAGGCTCTTTTACAAGCCCATCAAGGTGTATGAGGCTAGGCGCATCTCCGTCGTAATTGCTGCCTATTGCGATGTGGCAGGTTCTGTAGGCTTTTTCGTCCTCAAGCATATTCCCTGTAATTTTTGCATTAGGATTAAGCCCTATTCCAAGTTCGCCGATATTGCCTGCATTTTTTTTGTATATCTCGCCTTTGCCTGGGGCTAACGCCCCATCTTTTTCCATAAGAAGAGAGTTCTCCATGCCTTTGGCGATTGTTTCCCTAAGCGCTTCTGCTTCGCTCTGCCCATCTATCGAAGTTATATACCCATCAACAACCGTTACCTTAATCGGAGAATCAATTACAATAGTGCCGCTCCCAACTGCAATGCTTCCGTTAAATACAATAGTGCCGCTGCTCTCGCCTACCAGCGGAGAAATAAAAACCTCGCCTGCCGGAAGATTACCCCCAGCTCCGGCAAAAGAAAAATCGCCGTCATCGCAAAAAATTTTTCTCCCCTTAATTGGAATTGTGAAATCTGTTCCTTCGGAAGTTTTAATAATTACGCTATGCGTTTTATTCAGAATATCTTTGAGCGCTGCACATTCTGCTCGCAGCCTGTTGTAATCTATTGCAACTGTACGCTTGAAAATATCTGCGGTTATGCCCGGAGACCAGAACGACCTGCTCTTTTTTATTCCTTCTACAAGATAGCGAAAAGTATTGTCATAATCTTTGTCGCCAATTTTATATGGCGATGCAATCGCTTCTTTGTCTTTGCCAAGTTTGTTATGGCTTATCGAAATTATTATATCCGGCGCGCTCTTTATTGCGCTTACAACAGCATCGTCTGCAAAATCAAATTGAGTTTTCGCCTCCTGAATAATGAGGCTTGGTTTCCCGCCCGCCTCAAGCGCTGCTTTATAAATCGCAGATGCGATTTCAAAAGAATCTGCCTGAGGATTTGCTATAATAAGGATTTTCTCCCCGGTTTTTACTTTTAGAACTTCTTTTACAGCAATTTCTGCACTTTTCATAAGCTCTGCATCTTGTGGAAAATATTTATTCATAGCTGAAAATTTAATTTAGATTTCAAAAATATGCAAGTATACTAAGTTGCCCTACGGCTCAAATCCGCAATTCAAACCAATACCACGTAGGCCTCTCGGCGAATCCCGCATTCGCTCATCCGCCGAAGAAGTGAGGGTCGCGGGCAAGCTTTGCTTGCACATGACAGAACGATGAGGTGGACAAAGGGGCTGTGCCCCTTATGCTCGTTTTACTCGAAATCGCTCATGCGTTTTTCGCCTGCGGGTAGCCGTTGCAGTTTTTCCTTTCTGCCCATGGTATCGATATGAATTGCGGCTTAGTTGCGGGGCTGCCCGTAGGCTCAAGACGTGCGCGCGAATGTTGCTAATGAGGGTTGGCGGCTGAGATGCGAGCCGTCCTTTAGGCGAGACAGCGCAGCCGCCAACCCATCGCGATTCGCTGGAAACTTCGTTGCGGCTTGGGCCGAAA